>LSQX01290561.1_pt1 | contig 28415 bp, 24 predicted proteins | sample 654561 | NCBI WGS metagenome assembly LSQX01 (sample SAMN04489861, study PRJNA283612) | anaerobic digester metagenome | isolation source: 4 biogas reactors fed with cattle manure at either 37C or 55C with and... | place: Denmark: Kongens Lyngby | collected 2014
GTGTGCCCAACCATATCCCCATTGGCATAATTGACTAAAATAAAGTCATATTCTCTCTGTTCAATGGCTTGACAGAGTTCATCGGTGATTTTCTCGGCGCTCATGGCTGGTTTTAAATCGTAGGTTAAAACCTTAGGCGAAGGCACTNNTGAAAAAGAAGGTCACATGGGCGTATTTTTCAGTCTCAGCCAGCCTCAATTGCTTCTTACCGGCTAAGGAAAGAACTTCTCCTAGAGTCATCTCCATATCAACCGGTTCAAAAGCCACGGGAAATTGAAATTGTTCGGCAATCCTAGTCATGGCAGAAAGATTGACTTGGGGCCAGATTTTACGATCAAAGCCGTTAAAATCTTCTTCACTCAAAACACTAGCTAATTGGCGCAGTCTATCCGCCCTGAAATTAAAGAGAAAAACCGAATCTCCAGTTTTTAAAGGCACGGCTTCAGGCAAGACAGTGGGAAGGACAAATTCATCGTTGACCCCTTGATCATAAGAGGCCTGCAAAGCTTGAATAGCCTTGTCTTTTTTAATTCCCTTGTTTTCAACTAAAGCCTGCCAGAACTTTTCTGTTCTTTCCCAACGATTATCCCGATCCATGGCATAAAAGCGTCCGCTTATGGTGGCTAGTTTGGCGCATTTTTTACTTTTGAGAAAATCTTCCAATTGCTCTAAATACAATTGAGCGCTTTTAGGAGGCACGTCCCGTCCATCTAAAAAAGCATGTATATAGACTCTGTTAAAATCCATGCTCTCAGCTTTTTCAACAAGAGCTTCAAGATGTTCTAGATGGCTGTGAACGCCTCCATCTGATAAAAGACCCATCAAATGAAGATTGCCCCCTGTGCTTTTAGCTTGATTGATGCTATCAATCAGAGTCTGATTGCTGAAGAACTCTCCGCTTTCAATGGATTTATTGATCAAACCCAGCCACTGATAGACGATGCGCCCTGCCCCGATGTTCAAATGGCCGACATTGCTGTCACCCATTTGACCTGCAATCAAGCCCACATCGGTGCCGCTAGCCATCAACTCAGTGGATTTATACTGAGAAAATAAGCGGTCTAAAAATGGAGTTTCCGCTTGTCTGACTGCATTGCCCTGAACTTCCGGGGAACTTCCCCAACCGTCCAAAATGCACAGAACAAGGGGTTTCTTTTTATTCATGAAGAAAGTCCTCTGCTACTTTTATTATTGCAATGAAATCCTCTGCTTTTAAACTGGCTCCCCCTACCAAGGCTCCATCAATTTGGTCTGTTTCAAGATAGCCTTGGAAATTTTTACCATTGACACTGCCTCCATAGAGCAACAACAATTCTGAAAGATCAAATTGCTGTTGGGCTTGAGCCAATTCTTGGCGGATAAAGACCATCATATCGGCAGCGGTTTGAGGGTCACAATGCTTGCCTGTGCCGATGGCCCAGACAGGTTCATAAGCTATGGGAAAGAGCTTTGTTCCTTTGGGTAAAGCTGCCAGCCCTTCTCTTAGTTGACGGGCCACAACTTCTTCAGCTCTTCCGCTGTTTCGTTCTTCTTCCGTCTCACCTAGACAGAGAATGGGTTTAATCTCGTGGGCCAGAAGAATGGCGATTTTTTCTCTAATCGCCTCTTCCGTCTCTTGGAAAATCTGCCTGCGCTCGCTATGTCCAACCAGTGTATAATTACATCCCAGGCTTTTCAGCATTGGGGCAGACACCTCTCCTGTATAGGCTCCTTTTTCTTTGACATAGACATTTTGTGCTGCCAATTGCCAGTTTGTTTCAGCAAATTGTTCTTGGCCTTTTAAGAGCCAGGTATATGAGGGGGCAGCACCCGCTAAAATTCCTGCTTTGACCGGGTAAGATTTTAACCCAGAGAGCAATTCATCTACTTCATCGGCAATTAAATTCATCTTCCAATTGCCCATAATCATAATTTTTTTCATAATTACACCTATTTATCATTCAAAGATGCGATACCGGGTAAGAGTTTACCCTCAAGAAACTCCAATGAGGCTCCTCCACCGGTAGAAATATGACTCATCTTAGAGACCAAGCCAGAATTCTCCACAGCAGCTACAGAATCTCCTCCGCCAATCACAGAGAGGGCTCCAGAGGCTGCGATTGCTTCTGCTACCATATATGTACCTTTGGCAAAGTTCTCTATTTCAAAAACCCCCATGGGCCCATTCCAGATCACAGTTGCTGATGTTTTGAGCAATTTTGCATATTCTTTGATGGTTTCCGGGCCAATATCCAAGGCCATTTCCGTTCCCTGAAGTTCGCCCGGTAATCCTACTCTAAATTCGGCTGTTTCGGTTATTGCATTTGCTACGATTAAATCTTGGGGTAAAAGAATATTGACATGGCGACGCCTAGCAGTTGCCATGATTTCTCTGGCCAATTCAGTCTTATCAGGTTCGACTAAAGATGCTCCCATCTCTAAACCTTGGGCCAACAAAAATGTATTTGCCATACCTCCACCGATGATTAAAGCATCGACTTTTTCTACTAAATTGCTTAAGACTCCGATTTTATCAGATACTTTAGCCCCACCTATGACGGCTACGAAAGGACGTTCTGGGTTTTCTAAAGCCTTGCTCAAAAACTCTATCTCTTTCTCAACTAAAAAACCTGCTGCTGCTGGCAAATAATCAGCTACACCAGCTGTAGTTGCATGGGCTCTATGAGCTGTGCCAAAAGCATCATTGATATAAAGATCGGCATATGAAGCCAGCGTTTTGGCCAATTCCGGATCGTTTTTCTCTTCACCTGGATGAAATCTGCTGTTTTCCAAAAGTAAAACCTCACCGGGTAAAAGAGCTTTGGCTTTTTCAGCAGCCAGCGGACCTACGAATTCGGTTGAGTATTTGATCTCTCTACCTAAAAGTTCACCTGTCCTTTGAGCAATTTTTTCCATGCGCAATTTATCATTGACTTTGCCTTTGGGTCTGCCAAAGTGACTGGTCAAAATTACTGCAGCGCCTTGCTCAAGTAAGTACTCTATTGTCGGTAAGGCTCCTCTAATACGTACGTCATTAGTAATCTCCCCTGCCTCATCCACAGGCACGTTGAAATCGACTCTGACTAACACTTTTTTATTTTTCACATCAAAATCTTTAACGGTTTTCTTTTGCAAGATACAGGCCTCCTTTTAAAAAAAGGCGGCTTAAAAAAGCCGCCTTGCCAACAGCTAAAGCTTCAGTGAGTTAGCTTAAACCCTTTTCAGCTATATAAACTGCCATTTCTATAAGTCTTCTAGTGTATCCCCATTCATTGTCATACCAAGCAAGAACTTTCACCTGGTTCTCACCCATGACCATGGTCAATTGAGCATCGATGACAGCACTGTAATCATTGCCTGTAAAGTCAACGGATACAACAGGGTCATAAGTAACGTCTAAAATCCCTTTTAGTTCGCCGGCAGCTGCTTTTTCAAAAGCTTCATTTACCGATTCTTTAGTTACGGGTTTTTGAGTTTCGATTACTAAGTCGACAACTGATACGGTGGGTGTTGGGACTCTTAGAGCCAAACCATTGAGTTTTCCTTCCAGCTCAGGCAATACCAAAGATACGCTTTTGGCAGCACCGGTGGTTGTCGGAATGATGGAAAGAGCGGCTGCTCTGGCACGACGTAAATCCCTATGGGATTTATCTAAAACTAATTGATCGTTTGTGTAAGCGTGGACTGTGGTCATCAAACCCTTTTCAATACCAAAGGATTCATTTAAAACTTTAACTACAGGCGCCAAGCAGTTGGTTGTACAGGAAGCATTGGAAATCAGGAAGTGTTCATCAGCATTGTAGGTGTTCTCATTGACACCCATTACTAAGGTAACGTCTTCATTTTTGCCGGGAGAAGAAAGTAATACTTTTTTTGCTCCTACTTCTTTGTAGAGGGCAGCTTGATCTTTTTCAGTAAATTTACCGGTGCAGTCGATAACTATATCAACGGATAAATCGGACCAAGGTAAATTTTGAGGTTCTCTTTCTCTTGAATAGCGAATTTCATGTCCATCTACAATGAGAAGGTTCTCTTTTGTTTCCACTTTGCCCTGGTAAACTCCATAAGTAGAGTCGTATTTAAATAGATGAGCAGAGCTTTCCACCGCTCCGTTGGAGTTGATGGCAACTAATTCCAGCTCTGGGTGTCCCACCAATATCCGTGTTGCCAACCTACCTATACGACCAAACCCGTTGATAGCGACCTTAACCATGAAAAAAACCCCTTTCACAAACTATATTTTATATATTATATTCTATTTTTCCAATGCTAAATCCTCTATATAAAGATATGTATTAGTGTAATATTTCATGATGAAAACAGTACTCTTTAATCTAAACTGAAAGAGAAACATATATTTTACAATTTATTGTCATTCCCAATGGGAAATTAATGGCTATTATTGAGCAAAAACGAGAAGCAGCGTAATTTTCCAGATCAAATTATCACCCTGTTTCTATCAAACCCAGTCTTTCTAGAAAATTTACTAATCTTCCTATCCTCTAGAAAAATCGATTTTCAGAAATTGTTTTACTACATTTATGGAAACAGCTTAGCCCCAGTTAAGAACTCATCTCTGCAAGATTGTCTAATTCTATCTAATCTCAGATAATCCTATTGACATTATATCCTGTATTGTCTCTTTAGAAATTCTTGCCTTTTTCTGGGAAATTTTAACAGGCTGCTTTTAGAACTAGCTTTTATTTAATCCCAAAATTTTCTTTAATTAGCTTGTTAATTATTGATTCTACCCTATTTTGGAAAATATTTACCCACTGCTTTTAGAACCAGCTTTAATTTAATTCTGAAAATTTATTTAATTAGCTTATGAAGAAGATTGATCTATTTTAGCCTGGACCAGCCAAGAAAGTTAAGTTCGAGCCAGTGCTTTCTTAGAATAGCTTATGATAAAAAAACAAAGATAGAGCTAATTTTAACATCAGTTCATAAGGTTTGATTTCATTAGAACGCAAAAAAGCCCTTCGGATAAATCCGAAGGGCTTTGAAAAGTCTTGCTTATACTAACCTAATAGTCCTAACCAATCTCCGAAGAGGAAGTCCAGTCTACCGATAAGTAAGGATATACGAGCCATAACGGTGTTACCGAAAGATGCTCCAAATCCGATCATGATAGCTATACGACCCCAATCGGCGGCATATTTAAACACACCTTTGTGTTCGACGGTGAACAAGAAGTAAGTTAGGACACCTAGCACAATTGAGACAAATAGTATATTATTTATACTTTGGGCTAGATCGAAACCTCCGTTGGTCATTGCAACTAAAGGTTTAATTGCCATGGTCAATTGGTTCAAGAAAGGAATTACCTGACGGGCAGATAGTACCAGAGCTGCGTTATAACCAATCCACAAGGCCATGGGAATTCTGGCTAACCATGCATAAGGTCTGTAGAAGTTGAAATAAATCATCAAACCGAGAAGCATGGGGAGAATTTCCCACCAAGTGCCGTATTTGGGCATATCGGTCAAGGCAGGCTTAACCGTATTATTCCAAGTGGTTACTATACCGTGAGCCGCTGATGCTCCCACATATAAGTGTTCTGCTATTCTATAAAATGGATTCTCTTTATAAAGAATGGAAAATAACATCAAGGTAATCAAAGCTGACAGCCAGTTACCTAGTGTCGGTGTTAAAATGGCTTCCATCAATCGTCACCTCCCAATTATTTGCCTTCTGCACTCTTAGACGCGAAGTATCCTATGTTGCCTAAGACTAAGAAGAGAATGATTACTACGTGGCCCAATGATTGTGAGTCCATACCACCTGTTGCTGAACCCAATTCTCCATGTAAGCTTTCAGCATAAGCTGCTCCTGCTAATCCACCTAGGTTGCCTTTGAGCAAACCGGCTTGATAGTAGTTGGTCATGGTGGGGGTGGAAACGGATGTGCAAGCGGAAAGAATCGGAACTCCTTCGGTTGCATTCCACTGTTGGATCCAAGCAGTTGGACCGGGGTCGCCTGTATTGAATGAGAATACTGCGTCAAAGTCTTTAGCCTTTGTCACATTCTTCATCACGGGGAATTCGCTTAATCGGTTACCGTATTTATCGATACCGGCATTCAAAGCTGCATGCAGATCTGTTCTGGCTTGCTCCATAAATGCTGAGTAACTGACTACATAACCTAAATTCATAAAGTTTTCGCCGTAGACAGCATCATGTGCTTCAGCAATTGGGTCTGCCCAAAGAGCTGAGAAGTTATTTCCTTCGGCCCACAATGCCATTAAGAATACATTGTGACCCTTTTGGAAGGATAGATCTATAAAAACATCAGATGCCGGCTTTAACTCAGTCATACCGGATGCAGATAGATCATATGTATAAAGAACATTGGAACCTGCCGGTAAGTCTGCTATATAATTATAAGCTGCTTCAGCTATAACATCACTGGGAACCGGTAGGCCGATGGGGTTGAACATGGGAATTGCTACACTTAAAGCGATAACCACATATAAAATTCTACGGTCAATTAACATTAATCGTCTATACCAAGGCATACTTTGTACCTCCTTTTCGTTACTGTTTACAACTATTCTGCCATATAACCACGTTCGATACCGAACAGGTTACGAGCACCTTGGGCAAAGGAGCCGAGGGATACACCCAATGCTACACCACGAATAACCGGTGTATTAAAATAGTCCATAATCCAAGTTTTGGCTTCTGGTAGCATGGGAGTTATAGCTGCTCCTATGGATGTTGCACCCAACATAACGATAGTTGCCGATACTAACAATGCTCCGGCTTCTACGCTACGAGCTCTAAAGGCACGATAAGCTGCGGAACCGATATAGAAGCACAATAACGAGAATACTGTTGAGCTTCCGGTTACTGCTGTGTTCTGGTAGAACCACTGATAAGTGTCACTGTTATGCCCGCCGTCAAGTAGTATGCCGAGGAAGAACAGTAATGCAAAACCACCAATCAAAATTACACTATTATACCAACCTTCACGTCTACGACTTACGCGACGTCCGTGAACTCTGAGCAAGGAAAGACCACCCAAAGCTACTGCAGTTGCCGATGATAAAGCTACACTTCTGACTAAATAGTCTTGAACCAATTGGTTAAAACCAGGACTAATAAAGATATCTTTTATGATTACAATCAAACCCGCGATTAGGGTTATCGCTGCTGGTAGTGTCCTACGCATATGTTACACCTCCTATTAACCTGTTTCTAATACAGTTTCAGTAAATCGATGATGAAGTTACCAGAACCGCCTGATGCGGATACAAATGTCGCTACTAGGGTTCCTAAAACGATCATCGCTACCGTCCATTGCTTAAACCAGTCTTGAACAACGATTGTTGCCAGTCTCTGACGGTCTTGACCTAAATAAGCTCCGGCTACGAAAATTTCTTCACCAATCAATGTATAGTCACATGCTACAACGAAGAAGGGGGTTTGAGAAGTTGAGCTGGTTGCCGCGACTTGAATTGCACCGGCAATGTTACCTGCTTCTGCGAAAACCAATGATTCTGCGTAGAACAAACCGAACAATACGAGGGCGGCTACGCCTTCACGGTTCATAATACCAACAACACCAGCTGCATAACCAAATTGGTCACTGGTTAAGAAGCGAACGTCGTCATCTCTATAGGCATCTGGTTTACCCTGTTCATAGTAAGCTGCTCTTACAACTGATTCAGTAACTGGTTGAACGTTGGCGTTACGATTGGCTACGATCAATCTGGCATCGTATTTGGCAATCAATTTTGCTACGTGACCTAATACGTTAAAGGATGCCAAGGTGTCAGAGGAAGATAGAGCACCGATACCGGGGCTATACAATACCGGACGACCCATTTCTGTCGCACGGCCTACTACTTCGTCTACCGCATCCAAACCTGCTATTCTACGGACTTTCGGAATTGCTGCTGCTGTTCTAGATCTTTGGACCATCGTCAGCAATAAAATAACAAACAAAACTAAAAAGACGGTTGAGGTCAATCCGAAATCGCCGCTAGTATATAGCCAGCTTTCAAAAATAGGTCTTATGGCATCTGAAATATTCTGCATAAATGGCGTCATATTAATTTTGCACCTCCTGTGAAAACTAGGAATTTTCATTTGGAATTCTCTTATCTAATCTGCAGTCAGGTTGAGAAACGACAGGAATTTATCCAATCACTTTTCTCTTTTGCTTTACCCACCTTTCTTTAAAAATTAACGACAGAAAAGAATTACAGAATTCTCTGTGACCAAAACTAGTTTAACAAGTGTGAAAAAAAATGTCAAGAGATTTACCTATCTTTTCACTCGTTTTCCTAGTTGGTTCCGACTGGTTGTATCAGACCGCTACTTTGAGAATTCAAAATTATTCTTGAAATCAAACAATTAATCGCTTTAATTACCTTTTAATCCCTTTTTCATCCCAATTCGGCTATTTTTTTGCTAATTATTTTGAATTTGATACAAAAAGGAGAAAAGCTTTATCTAAATTAAATATTTGGCCAAGGAAAAGGTTGAAAAACTGCTTAATATTCATTTAAAAATATGAATTCTGGCTGATTAATGAGCGTTTTCTTCAAATACTGCTGAAAATCGAAGTTTATTTGTAGTTTGTTTTAAAAATAAACTTTCCAAAATCTCTCATTTTAATTATTTGCTTTAATTTTTATTTGTTTCCAACAAAAAAAGCACCCACTTTGTTCTTTAACGAATATGCGGGTGCTTTTATAAATCTATACCTTAACGATGTCTAACGTGTGCCAATCCCTGCTTAAATAGATCTTCTACGTGTTCATCATCCAAAGAATAAATTATATTTCTGCCTTCTCTTCTGTTTTTTATCAAACGATTGGCTTTGAGCAGGCGAAGTTGATGAGAAATTGCCGAAAGACTGACATTGCTATTTTCCGCCAGCTCATTGACACAATGTTCTCTTTGAGCAAGAAGAAATAAAATTCCAATTCGGGTAGGGTCTCCAAGAGTTTTAAACAAGGTTGCCAACTCACTGGCTTCATCCTGAGCCAAGACTTTTGCCGGCTCATTTATGTCCACTTCACTCAGCTGATCGCATTTTCTTTTTTCATCCGACATCCGAATGGCTCCTTTCATAAAAATTCCATTCTATTTTAAAAGTGTAAGATCTTCGGGTAAGCCTCTATAATATGTAACTTTGGAACCTTGGCGAACTTCTATTAGGGGAATACCCACCATGTACTTTCCTCTGACTTCGGCGTATACATCTAAAGTATCTCGCAAAACCAGGAAATCTTTAAGCTCTTTCATTCCTGAAGTAATATCTACATAACTAAATCTAATCTTGTTTACGGAAAGAACCTCTTTCGCTGTAGTACAACCGGGTCAATATTGACTGCCATAAACTTTTATTCTCTTCATATTCATTCTCCCTTGATAATGTTATTTTCTTCTTTTCGTCAAATCTAAGTTGAATTCCTCTATAGGCTCGAATATATATATGAAGGTAAACTATTTATTTATTGATTTAAATGCTTTTTTCAAGTATGATTAAATGGAAATGGAGCGTGATTCCATGCTTAAAAAAAGCTTTGCACTTAAATTATTCAACGGCTTTTCGATTCAACGTTGGAATGATATGGCTCGAAGCAGCGAACTGACTGAGATGGATAAAGCCGGCTTAAAAATGATGACGGTTTATTTGCTGGGTCAAATTGAGAGCGAAAAGAGCAAACAAGATTTAAACTGGGAATTGATCATCTATGCCGGTTTTTTTGACCTTTTAAAAAGAATTGCTCTCTCCGATATAAAATCAAGTGTTCATCACAGAATTAGAAATCTATATCCCAAGGAATTTGAAAAATTAAATCTTTGGGTTTTAAAACAGTATGAAGATGACTTGAAAATATTCGATCCTGAATTATTTGATCTGTTTAAAATTTACTTATTAGATAAAACTTTTTTGCCCCAGAAAGAAGCGGAAGTTTTAAAAGCCGCCCACGATTATGCTACCTACCGAGAATTTGAATTGATTAAAAGAGTCAATGTCCCCTCTTCACAACTGATTTCTATTGAAAACGATTTGAATGCCGAATTACAAAGGCATACCCATTTAAAAGGTATGGGCTTGCTCTTGACTAAACAGAATTTATACGAATTATTACTGCGGCTAGAACAACTACGCTTTCAAGTTCGCTGGAGTCATACCCAGAGAATACCCCGAACAACTGTCTTAGGCCACTCCATGCTGGTAGCTTCTTTAGCAATGCTTTTGACCAGAAGCATGCCCGCTTTTAAAAAATCAGGACAAAAAGGGAAATTAGTTTATAGCAATTTTTTTGCCGGTCTTTTCCATGATCTGCCGGAAAGCGTAATCAGGGATATAGTCTCCCCTGTCAAAAGAGCAACGGAAAGCTTACCTGAAATAGTCAAAGAAATCGAAGATGCAATTGTCCGTGAAGAATTGTATCCCCTGATGGCTGAGTTTGACTTCAAAGATGAGCTGATGGCCTTTACCGCTGATGAATTCAGCAATAGGATTTTCAACTCCAAAGAAGGCTGCCTCATCTATGATGAAATGAAAAGTGAAGACTTTATTTTAGAGATTGCTGAAAACTCAAAAAGTGGCTTGCCAATTATGGGTAGGCTGGTCAATATCTGCGATGAATACGCGGCCTTTTTGGAAGCCGACCAGTCGATTTACCATGGTATTAGCTCGGCTTATTTGATCAGTGCTTCTGAGAAGATCAAGGACAATCTGATTCAGCTCAAAGATACCTGTAATTTGGAGATAGAAAAGCTGTTTCTGGAAAACTAAAACTCTATTGTTTTTAAAGGAATGAAAATAATGAGATTTGCCAAAAAGCAAAGAAATAAAATAAAAATAGGACTGCAAGAAAAACTTTATCGAAGTAAAAGGATTACTAATCAGCGGAGCAAATTGTTTTTTGTTTTTTTCTTCCTATTATATATAGGCCTTTTGACCCGGGTAGTTTGGCTCAATTATGCACCTTTCGAACATCGTGGTGCCCAGCTGCGGGAAGAGGCCAGTTTAGTCTGGTCAAGAATAAATCCTATTCAACCGGAAAGGGGAAATATCTACGACCGCAACGGAAAGCTTCTGGCTACCAATACCAGGGCTGATTCTATCGTGGTCAACAACAAAATTTTAGACCGTTTACAGGTCTTTCCAGACTATGAAAATGACCAGGATATTACAGAAGTATCCAGCAAAGAAGAATTGGCTTTCATTTTAGATGATATTCTGGGTTTAGGCGTAGAAGAAATCATGGAAATCCTCAACGATAAGAGCCTGGATTTTGTCTACTTAGCCAGGGTAGTGAGTAAAGAGCAGGTCGAACAAATCAAAGCTTTAAAGCTACAGGGTTTTTATTATATTTACGAACCTAAGCGCATCTATCCCTTAAACGATTTTGGCTCCTCCTTTTTAGGTTTTGCCGGATTTGAATTGGAAGGCAAAAGCGGATTGGAACTCCAGTATAACGAGACTTTGAAGGGCACTCCGGGAAGCAATCAAACAATCGAAACAATCAGCGGACAAAACTTACCCTATCTTGATCCCGGTGAAATAAAAGCAATCGACGGTGCCTCCCTTTACTTAACCATTGATGAACAATTACAAATCGTTTTAGAAAAGGAATTGAACAGAGCCATTGAAATCAATTTGGCCGATGGGGGTGCTGCTCTGATCATGGACCCCTACACTTCCGAAATCCTGGCCTTGGCGGCCTACCCAAGCTATAACCTCAACGACACCTTAAAATACGGAGCTGCTCTACACCGCAACCCAATCATTTCAGATTCCTTTGAACCAGGCTCAACATTTAAAATCGTCACCTGTATGGCAGCCCTAGAGCTGGGCTACACCTATGAAAGCGAATTGTTCAACGACCCCGGCTATTATCAAATCGGGCCTGATCGGATTTGGAACTGGGACAAGGGAGCAGACCACGGTCTCGTTTCACTGATGGATGCTATGAGAAATTCCAGCAATGTCATCATGGGCCAATTAGGATTGCGCCTGGGAGCAGAACAATTGGTGGATTTTCAAAAGCGTTTGGGTTTTGGCGACAAAACTGGAATCGATTATCCCGGCGAATCGGAAGGATTGCTCTTCAATCCTGAATTGATCAGAGAAATCGAACTATTCACCTCTGCCTTTGGCCAAGGGCCATCTGTGACTCCGTTACAACAATTAAATGCTATCAATGCTATAATCAATGGTGGAATCTTAAATCAGCCTCATTTTCTAAAAAGTTCCGTCAACAGCGAGGGAACGGTAGAAGAATTTGAAATGTCAAACAGCAGCAGGGTGATCTCTGAAGACACCAGCTTGCGTATGCGCAAGATACTGGAATACGTTTTAAATGCTCCCGGTTCCAGAGGAGCTTCTGAAATGTTTCGCCTGGCTGGAAAGACTGGAACTGCCAATAAATTCAACCCAAACACAGGGGGCTATTATGATGATATCTACATCTCCTCTACCATAGGTTATGCACCTGCTGACAATCCCATGTATAGTATTTTTATCTACTTGGATAATCCCCATGGACCTGACGGCTACTATGGAGGCCAGACAGCAGCTCCGGCTTTTAGAAGAATAGCCGAAGAAATCTTAAAAGTTTCGGGTTATTTACCTGATGAATTGGAGAAAGTCGATTTAACCGACAGCAATCTGAAAATCTTGCCTGAATATAGAGGATTGACCAAAGACGAGATCCTTGAAATCTTTGAAGAAGACGAAATTTCTTTGATCGGCTCAGGCGAAATAATCTTAGGCCAGTTTCCAGAGCCTGGGTCCATCATGACCAAAGGTGAAAGTATAACCTTCCTCTTAGGAGAAATCGACGAGGAAAATCCGCTGACAGTGATTGTCCCAGACTTTGTCGGTCTCTCACTTCCGGAAGCTGTCTCCCTAAGCAGGCAGCTGGGCTTAAACCTCAACATCAGCGGTCAAGGTATCTGCCTAGAACAAGGCACCGAGCCCCAAACTAGAGTCAGCAAAGGCAGCAGCATCAACGCTGTCTTCAAGTAAACAAATGTTATATGAGTTTGATTATTCAAAACATAAGCGGCTGTAATTTTTCCAAACTAGGACACTGACCCCCTAACTAGAGTCAGTAAAGGCAGCAGCATCAACGCTGTCTTCAAGCAAACAAATGTTATATGAGTTTGATTATTTAAAACATATTAGTGATAAAAGTAACACATGATTAAAGCCTTTTTTCACAAATGTTTATATTTTTTCAATATTTCCTAATCATTTATTATCACACCGTAACTATTGACAAGGTATATTTTATGATTTATAATTTCTATAAATGCATAAGAGCGAACGAAGGATTCGGGAGAGATTGTTTTACTTACAACTTTGTAACCAAACAACGCCGAAGGTGATGCAGCAACTCTCAGGCAAAAGGATCGAATCTGGACGACACTCCGGAAAGTCATTAAATTGACGCCGACGAAGCAATTGATGCCTTCCACCTAAAATAAATCTTTTAATTTAAAGGCAAAAAGAATCTTTCAGGCAAAGTAACGGGGGCATGTTTTTAAACATGTCCCTGTTTTTTTATAAGTGAGCATATAATATGAAATGAGGTATATTATGGAACTAAAGACTCCCCTTTATGATCATCATGTAGCTTTGGGTGGGAAGATGGTACCTTTTGCAGGGTATTCAATGCCCATTCAATATTCTACCGGCATTATCAAAGAACATATGGCAGTTAGAGAAGCTGCTGGTATCTTTGATGTATCTCATATGGGCGAAGCTATCTTTGAAGGCCCTGATGCAACGGCCAATGTTTGCCGATTTCTATCCAACAATGTTACCACATTGAAAGTCGGAGAAGTTCGCTACAGCCCAATTCTTAACCACGAAGGCGGATTTGTAGACGATTGTATAATATATCGGATGGCCAACGACCGCTTCATGTTGGTTATCAATGCTTCTAACCATGAAAAAGATATGAAATGGTTCAGAGACAACCTGTTCGGTGATGTAGAATTAAAAGATAGGTCTGAAGATATCGGCGAAGTCGCCATCCAAGGACCTAAATCCACTGAAATACTGGCTCGTTTAGTTTCCGATGAAGATATTCCTCATGGTTTCTTTACTTTTAAAGAAAAGGTCCTCTTAGCAGGTGTAGAAGTTTTAATCTCTCACACAGGTTATACCGGTGAAACGGGCTACGAAATCTACTCCAGAAGAGAAGACATAGTAAAAGTTTGGGAAGCTCTCTTAGAAGCAGGTCAAGACTTAGGACTTATCCCAGCCGGTTTAGGTGCCAGAGATACTCTGCGCTTAGAAGCAGGGATGGTTCTTTATGGACAGGAAATAAATGAGGAGATTACCCCTCAAGAAGTAGGTTTAGGCTTCTTCGTTAAAAAGAACAAAGCCGGCGGCTTTATTGGCAAAGAGGCCTTGGACAACCTGCCCAGGCCTGAAAAAATCAGAGTCGGCTTAAAAGTAACCGGCCGAGGAATCGTTCGCGACAACATCAAAGTTTTTGCCGGTGATAAGGAAATAGGCCATACCACCTCAGGAACCCATAGCCCTTATTTTGGTTATGGAATCGCCATGGCTCGAATCGATAGAAAATATTCTAAAGTGGGAACAGAACTGGAAGCCGAAGTTAGAGGCCGCAGAATACCTGTTGAAGTTGTAAAATTACCATTCTATAAAAAAGCTGATTAAGAATAGTTATCTTGACGCCGGTGGCGTTTAAACATAAAAATTATAGGAGGATGCTCATTATGAAAAACATGAATCACCCAGAACATCTCTTTTACACCAAATCCCACGAATGGATTCTGTTTACCGATGACACTACAGCCAAAATTGGCATCACAGACTTTGCTCAAGACGAATTAGGCGATTTGGTCTTTATCAACTTACCCGAAGAAGGCGACGAAGTAGAAATCGATCAAGTCTTTGCAGACTTAGAGTCGGTCAAAGCAGTATCTGATATTTATGGTCCGGTCAATGGTAAAATCTCTGCCGTCAACGAAATTTTGATGGACGAACCCGAGTTGATCAACTCAGATCCTTATGGTGCCTGGTTTATTGAAGTCAGCGATATCACAGAAAAGATGAATTTCTTATCCGCAGCCGAATACATTCAATTTTGTGAAGAAGAAAAAGAATTAGGTCACTAAGATGTCATATATACCAAATACCGATAAAGACCGAAAGGAGATTATGGAAGTTCTAAAAATCAAAAGTCCTGTGGAACTATATGTAGATGTTCCTCAGAGTTTGATGGTAGAACAGCTCAATCTCCCCAAGGCAAAAAGTGAATTAGAGGTCAAGCGCTCCCTGTCGAAAATGGCTGCAAAAAACAAAGTATATTCATCGATATTCAGAGGAGCCGGTGCTTACAATCACTATATTCCCAGCATTGTCAAAAGTGTTACTTCAAAAGAAACCTTTGTGACCGCTTATACCCCTTACCAAGCTGAGATTTCTCAAGGTGTTTTACAATCAATTTTTGAATATCAGACGATGATTTGTGAACTCACCGGCATGGATGCTTCCAACGCCTCCGTCTATGACGGACCTTCAGCAGCTGCCGAAGCCATGAACATGACCCGTGAGCGCAGACGCAACAAGGTTTTAGTTTCTGCGGCGGCCCATCCCATGGCAATCGAAGCTATCGAAACCTATTTCTTTGGCAACGGCATGGAAATGGAATTGATTCCATTAAAAGACGGCATCACCGACATGGATGCCTTAAAAGAAATGCTCAATAAGGAAATAGCCGGTGTTTATATCCAACATCCAAACTATTATGGTCTTTTGGAAGATGCTGAGTTGGCTGGAAAACTAGCCCATGAGGTTGGAGCCAAGTATGTCATGAGCATCAACCCCATCTCCGGTGCTATTCTAAAAACTCCCAGAGAGTATGGCGCCGACATCGCCATCGGTGACGGACAGCCCTTGGGCATGCCCCTCTCCTTTGGAGGACCTTATGTTGGCTTCATGGCTTGCACCAATGCTATGTTGAGAAAATTGCCCGGTAGAATTGCCGGAGAAACTGTCGATGCTGAAGGCAACCGCGCCTTTGTTCTTACTTTACAGGCTAGAGAACAGCACATCCGCCGAGAAAAAGCATCTTCGAATATCTGCTCCAATCATGCTTTGATGGCCATGGTCGCTTCTGTCTATATGTCAGCAATGGGACCTGGTGGAATGGCTGAAGCCGCCCAACAAAGCTACAGCAAAGCTCATTATGCAGCTGAGCAGATAGCACAAATACCCGGATTTAAACTGCGTCACCAAGGCCATTTCTTCAATGAATTCTTGACGGATATCCCCTGCTCTGCCGAAAAAATTCTGGCACATTTGGATAAAAAGGATATTCTAGGTGGCTTACCTGTGGATGATGGTATCCTCTGGGCTGTCACTGAAATGAACTCAAAAGAAGAAATCGATGCCCTTGTCGAAGCTTTAAAGGAGGTGGCCCAACAATGCAATTGATTTTTGAACGCAGTCGCGAAGGAAGACGCTGTGCTTTATTGCCCACTTCCGATGTAGACATAAAAGAAATACCTGCAGAATTCCTGCGTGCCCAAGCACCAAAATTACCTATGGTCAGTGAAATTGATTTGAGCCGCCATTACACTGAATTGGAAAAACAAGTTCATGGTGTCAACGACGGGTTCTATCCCTTAGGTTCTTGCACCATGAAGTATAACCCTCAAGTCAACAATGAAATGGCCGGCTTACCCGGCTTTGCCAACATCCATCCTTTACAGGATGAGGCAAGCGTTCAGGGTGCTTTAGAACTCCTACATACAACCAAAGAATATCTCTGTGAAATCACCGGTATGGACGAAATGACCTTCCAAACCTCGGCTGGAGCTCACGGCGAATTTGGTGGGGTTCTGATGATCAAAGCTTATCATGAATCTCGTGGCGACCATCATCGCAAAAAGATCATGATCCCCGACGCCGCTCATGGCACCAACCCGGCAACAGCAACCATGGCAGGCTTTACTGTCGTAACTATCCCCTCCGATGAAAACGGACACGTAGATTTGGAAAAATTGCGTGCTGAAGTTGGCCCGGATACAGCCGGTTTGATGTTGACCAACCCCAATACTTTGGGACTTTTCGACCCCAACATCTTGGAAATCACCAAAATTATCCACGACGCAGGCGGCTTATGCTATTATGACGGTGCTAACATCAACCCCATCATGGGCGTTGTTCGCCCCGGCGACATGGGCTTTGACGTCATTCACTTAAATTTACACAAATCCTTCTCCACTCCTCATGGTGGCGGTGGCCCCGGTTCTGGACCTGTCGGCTGCAAAAATATTTTGGCTCCTTTCCTGCCCAAATATAATGTAGTCAAAGAAGGGGACAAATATCGTTTCGATAATTCCGAGCAAAGCATCGGCATGATGAAAGGATTTTACGGCAACTTCTTGGTCAATGTGAGAGCGCTCAGCTATCTCATGACCTTAGGAGCCGAAGGACCTAAACAAGTTGCAGAAAATGCAACCTTAAACGCCAACTACATGATGGAAAAACTGGCTCATAAATTTGACGTCGCATATCCGGGCATCTGCATGCACGAATTTGTAGTGACCATGAACCGAGTCAAAAGAGAAACCGGTGTCAATGCTTTGGATATGGCTAAGGGCATGTTGGACTATGGTATCCACCCACCCACCATGTACTTCCCAATTTTAGTAGGAGAAGCTCTGATGTTCGAACCTACTGAAACAGAGTCTAAAGAGACTATGGACGAAGCCATCGAGATCTATTTAGAACTCTATGACAAAGCCTACAGTGACCCTGAGTATTTGAAAAATGCTCCTTACAACACTCCCATCAAGAGACCTGACGAAGTGGGCGCAGCCCGCAACCCGAAAGTCAGATATATCTTCCCTGAAAACTAATTATGATTGAACATTGCTATTTTATCGAATCCTCGAGTTTTAACCCTTACGAAAACTTGAGCCTGGAAGAGCTGCTGTTAAACAGCTGCCCCAAGGATGCACTGATCATGTATCTTTGGCAGAACCAGAACACAGTCGTTATTGGTCGCAACCAAAACAGCTGGCGAGAATGCAATGTGCAAAAACTCCAGGAAGACGGCGGGCATTTAGCCCGTCGTCTTTCCGGTGGTGGAGCTGTTTACCACGATTTAGGTAACTTAAACTTCACCTTCATTGCACATAGGCAAAACTATGATATCAAGCGCCATCTCGGTATTATCATTGAGGCCCTAAAAGAATTTGGCATAGAAGCTTATTTTAGCGGTCGCAACGATATTCTGGTCGGCGAACACAAATTCTCGGGCAATGCTTTTTACCAGACCAAAGGAAATTGCTATCATCACGGCACTATTTTAATCGATGTGGATTTCAGCAAGTTGTCTCAATATTTGCAGGTTTCCAAAGAAAAATTGGCTTCAAAAGGCGTAGCCTCAGTTAAATCCAGGGTGATCAACTTAAATCAGTTGAATCCTCAACTGAATACAGAAAACATTCGCCCTGCCTTGATTAAAGCCATGGAAAACGTCTTGGGCCTGCAAGCTCAAGAGTTTATTCTAGACCAAGAAGTCTTAAATAGACTGCCAGGTCTGACTGAACACTATTCCACTTGGGACTGGCTCTTCGGAGCTGATTTTCCTTTTGATGTGGAATTCAGCGATCGTTTTGATTGGGGAGAAGTGCAGATTCATCTCCATATAAAAAACGGCCTGATCAAACAGGCCGCCGTTTATAGCGATGCTATGGCTTTTCAATTCCCGGCAATTTTACAGAAAGAACTGATCGGTCTACCCTATACTCTAGACAGTATTAAAGAAGCCTGTAATTCCTTCCAAGAAGGGGAATTAGAAAAACAGATGATCGCTGATTTGATCAGCCTCTTTAAAAATCTATAGGCCCTGGCAGTAGCCTAAGGCCTATTTTTTATTTTAATTTATGAGCAAAACGCCTCAAAGCTGCTGCATTGGCTTCAGGGTCAGTGACCCCCTCAGTGTTAAAGCAAAGAATCTTGGGATTTTCATTTAAATTCAGCTCTTTTTTTAGACCACTGAGCTCGGGTTCTTAAGCCGAGACCTATCTTTATTTGAATTTATGAGCAAAACGCCTTAAAGCTGCTGCATTGGCTTCTGGGTCGGTGACCCCTTCGGTGTTAAAGCAAAGAATTTTGGAATTTTCATTTAAATTCAGCTCTTTCTTTAGACCACCGAGTTCAGGATTTGTAAGCAATTGATATAAAAGGGCAAAGCCAGCTACTCCACTTTCCCCTACTGTGACTTTTTCATCACTATTTACGGGATAATTTAAGCGAGCCACTCCTTCTAAGGCCCAATCATCGGGCATGGCGGCAAAACCATCGGCATAATCTCGCATGATCGGCCAGGCTAAGGGGTTGATTTCACCGCAGGCCAAACCTGCCATGACTGTGGCTAAATCTCCGCCAACATTGTGAATCTGTCCATCTTTAGCCTGAACACTCTGCAAATAACAAGCAGCTGTGACAGGCTCAACAACGATAACTTGAGGCTGATAATCTTCATAGGCTTGAGCATAAAAAGCCGTGACTGCCCCGGCCATAGAGCCTACCCCGGCTTGCACAAAGATGTGAGTGGGAGGTTCTGAAATCTGCTCAGAGGCTTCCAAAGCCATGGTAGTATAGCCCTGCATGATAAAGCTGGGAATCCTTTCATAGCCGGGCCAAGCTGTATCCTGAACCAAAAGAGCTCCTCTTTCTTCCGCGGTTTTCGCAGCCTGACGCACGGCATCGTCGTAATTACCATCGATGGTAATAGCCTCGGAGCCCAAATCCCTCACTCTTTTCAGACGCACTTCTTTACTACCCTGAGGCATGTAAACAATGGCCTTACAGCCTAATTGCTGCGCTACCCAAGCCACACCATGGCCGTGGTTGCCATCGGTCGCTGTGACAAAAAGATATTCCTTGCCACTCTTTTTAATCAGCTCTTGTAATTCAGGAAAACCTGGAAGCTTTTGCTCAAAGCCTAAATCCTCAGCCAAAACTTTAGCCATGGCATAAGAGGCACCTAAGACTTTAAATGCCGGTAGGCCGAAGCGGGTGGACTCATCCTTAATCATGATTTTGCTGACACCTAAATGCTCAGCTAAATCATTTAAATGAACGCAATTTGTTGCAGCATACTGAGCAAATGAAGAGTGAAAGTTTAAAACTTCTCTGGCTTTTTCCAGATTTAAGAATTGGGGAATCTCTTTGTCCGGGCTCTGCCAAGGGGTTTGATCAAAGAATTGAAACATTTTTTCCTCCTTAGTTTTATTTTCTGGATTTTTAAAAAAGAACATGTTATCCTTGAACTATTAAAGAATAAGGGAGAAATTAAAATGCATCTGCTAACTGAGATGATTCAAAGAGAAATGAAGCCTGCTTTAGGCGTAACCGAGCCTGGGGCTATAGCTTTTGCCACGGCCTTGGCAAGAAGCTATGTCAAGGGTGAAATAACTAGAATAAAGCTGAATTTAAGTTCGGGCATTTATAAAAACGCCTTTTCCTGCGGTATTCCCAATAGCGACAAGACGGGCTTTTTATATGCAGGTGCACTGGGGGCAGCCATTGCTCAACCGGAGCTTGAGTTGAGCTTGTTAGAAGCCACAACTGATGCAGACAGAAAGTTGGCTGAGCAAATAGTTGCAGAAAATAAAATTCAGGCTGAGTTGGCCATGATCAGCTCAGATATCTTCATCGAAGCGATTGTCGAAACTAAAGAAGATGTCTGTAGTGTCATCATCAGGGATAAACACACCCATGTGGAAGAAATCAAACTAAACCATGATACCATATTATACAACAAAATATCAAAAAAAGAAGAGCCGGAAGAAGAAAGTTCAGATGCCGATCATGCTCAAATCCACGAGTATAGCTTAGAAGATATTTTAGACTACGCTAAAACTGTGGGAATTGACGAAATAAAATTCCTTAATGCTGCTTATACGATGAATCTTGAGCTCTTTGAATTGAGCCTAAATTCAACTCGAACGACCTTCACCCCTTCCCTCTTTCAGATGAACGGCAACCAGGTGATTTCTAAGGATGAACGCAGCACAGCACAGCTGCTGTGCAATGGGGCCATCGAAGGCAGAGTCATCGGTCTAGAAAAACCGGCCATGAGTATAGCCGGAAGCGGGGCCCACGGGATCATTTGCACCATGCCCTTATATGCGGTCTACAAGGTCAACGATCTAACAGAAGAGGAACTTTTGCGAGCAACAGCCCTTTCTTATCTGCTCACCCTCTATATTAAAGAATACTCAGGCAGACTCTCGGCCTTCTGCGGCTGTGGTGTCGCCTCGGGAACGGCTATGGCTGCAGCTATGGCTTATTTGAAAAAGGCTAGCAGCGAACAAATTGCTCTAGTCATCAACAATATGGTCTCAGGCATTTCCGGCATGATCTGCGACGGTGGCAACCAAGGCTGCACCATGAAAGGCATCGTTGCTGTCGATGCGGCTTTTAGAGCCGTCGATTTTGCCTTGCAGAATATAAGTATCAAAGCTCAACACGGAATTGCTGCAGAGGCACCTGAAGAGTCTCTGCGTCGCCTCGGCCTGATAGCCTCACCGGGAATGGAAGCGACTGAAAAGACCATCGTCGAAATCATGAGCGAAAAAATCTAACATGCAATGCAAATCGGGTGCAAATCGGGGACAGTCCCGGTTTTGCAAAGCTTCTATAGAAGAAATTCTAATCGAGAACAGCCTATAAGGAACCCAGGCATACTATGTATGCTGGTTCCGCAACTCCGGCTTGTGCCAAGGGCACACGCTGGAGCAAACAGACAACATCTTTTATAAAAACATGTAGAAGAAAATCTAATAGTTCATGTTAAATATTCTCAAAAATAAAAAAACCTGCCATCTTCCTAGCTGGAGCAAACAAACAAAAAACAAGTTGGTGAAATGATGATAAGAAGAGCTGCAATTGAAGATTTAAACACAGTCTGTGAATTGACTTTGAAACTCTGGCCGGATAATTCAAAAGAAGAAATTGAAGAGCTCATGCTGGGTGTTCTTAAAAACAAAAAATCAGCCATCTTTTTTGCTGAAGAAAACGGCAAAAGCATAGGATTTGCCTATGCATCTTTGCGCTATGATTATGTTGAAGGCACCTCCTCCTCGCCGGTAGGCTACCTGGAAGGAGTCTATACCGAGCCAAATAACCGCCTGCAAGGCCTAGCCAAAGAATTAGTAGAGGCCTGCCAAAACTGGGCGAAAGCTCAAGGCTGCAGGGAATTTGCCAGCGATAGTGAATTAAGCAATTTGGAGAGCCTGAAGTTTCATTTAAACATCGGTTTTCAAGAAGCCAACAGAATCATCTGCTTCACCAAAAAACTGTAATTTTTCGGGAAACTTTTTTAGCGCTTGATAAAGGTATTTCCTAACAGCACCGATGCAAATCGGGGACTGTCCCGGTTTTGCAAAGCTTCTATAGAAGAAAGAAAAAAGCCCGCTGGGGTTGGGGAACCGGCACACAAGGTGTGCCTAAGTTCCTTATAACAGTCCCCGATTTGCATTCAAAAAGAGGCTGCAGCTATTTGCTTGCAGCCTCTTTATTTTTCTGTCAAGGTTTTATCCCGCATAACTCATATATCTCCATAATTACTGGCTCATTTCCTTCAAGATAGCTATCTATGTCGTTGAGATATCTTTTAGCCATTTCAATTTTTATTTGCTCTGTTCTTCCAATCGTCTAACTAATTTAGCCCCTGAAAATTCTGCATAAACTGGAGTTCTTTTTAAAGCTAACAAACTTTGTGGTAATCCCTTCACTAGAACATTTAAACCCGGGTTTATACTTAAAGTTAATTTTACTCCTGCATTTGTTAAAGCAATTTCTGACAGATCACTATATTCTCCTAAGGGATAAGCAAAAGCAAAAACCTCTTGATTCGTATTATTTTCTATATCCTCTTTGGATTTCAAATAGTCTTCTTGAACAGCTTGGACGAAATCTTGGTCTGTTTCACTTTCCAATTTAGTCACGGTGTTTCTTAAGGGAGCACTTTCGTAAATAGGTCTTTCATGCATGTCATAAGAATGACTTTGAATCTCTATAAAGCCTGAATCTATCATTTCTTTTGCCTCTTCGTAATCGAAATATTGTTTAATTGGATTATCAGGTTGCCAATAATTAGGTTTACCAACCAAAGAGCCGATGACGAATATTGTGGCTTTCATCTCATATTCTTTTAATATAGGATATGCAAATTTATAATTACTAAAATATCCATCGTCGAAGGTTATAACAATAGGATTTTCAGGTAGTTCTGTACCCATTTCAACATAGTCGACTAATTGTCTCATAGAAACGGTATTATAACCAGCAACAGAAAGAGCTTTTATATGTTCTTCAAATCTTCCTATTTCAATTTCTAAGGTTTCTGAATTAATTTGAGACAGATTATGGTACATAATAATTGACACCTTAGTGGTGTAACCGGCATCATCTAACTCAAACTCTGTGCTGTAGCTCAAAGCCTGATCTTGGGCAGTTTCTTTTCTTATATATACTCCAAAGTCTTGAGGCAGATATATACTATCATCAGCAAAGACTCTAGCCAGAACCATTTTGCCTAGAGAACTTCTAAAATGGATTTCGTCATAGAAAAACCTAGGGTCTGCAGTAAGAGAATTAGCAGAAAAATCCCAGAAGTTTATAAACTCTGCTATCTTTGTATAAAGTTCCTGAACTTGTTCAGGGTCAAAACTGCTTGAAAAACTATAGTAAGTTGGCTGAAAAACGACTATAAGTTCAATCTCATTTTCGTTACAACTAATTTTTATTCTCTCAAGGCTATGGATAAAATCATCCAAATGATTCAGTGAAAATTTCGGGAAAAGATTGGTGTCAAAAAAACTGTATTTAGCACTATAACTCTTTATATCTTGTATACTTTCAACATCCTGTCGAAGCTGTATGTCACTGTTTATCTCAAAACCAGGTGCTTTTCCTTCTCCTGCTAGCTCATCTTGAAAGTTTTGATTTTTGATAATTTTCGAAAGCCCATGTTTAGGATTAGCAAATAAATGTGAAAAATAATCGGCAAACTGCTGAGCTTTTTCAATTTTTAAAATAGGCAAACTATCATTTTGGTAATTATATTCCACAGCATTGAGTAAGCTAAGATTCAAAACAATATTTTTTGGATCGAAGTTTTCTATAGCATATAAAGCGATTTTTTCAATATCCAGCATATCAGCGCCTTGAAGATAAATATTGCCAAAACTAGCATCCATATATTCGTTTAAAGCAGCTGTTGGTAACATGCTAGTTGAGGAGCCACCAATTAAATAAGAATCGAAACGTTCATAGTTATCATCAAGATATGACATTTTTGATTGTAGCGACTCTTTAGTGAAAAAGACCGTGTCCCATTTGGTCTCTTGGTTAGTAAATACATCAAAAGGATCTGTAACTAGATTAAAAATGGGCAATGAAAGTATTATTATCAAGATGATAAACAACCAGATCATCTTTTTAAAATTCAAAATCACACCCCCCATTTCATTAATAGAACATTTTTTGCTTTACTTTAGGTTATTCTTGCTACCAATTATCCCATAGTATTAAGAGGGAAGTCAATTGGGTGATTGAAAAATTAGTTCTATTTAAATAAAAAAGAGGCTGCAGCTATTTGCTTACAGCTTCTGTAGAAGATGTTATTTGTTTGCTCCAGCGTGTGCCTATGGCACAAGCCAGAGTTACGGAACCAGCATATACAATATGCCTGGGTTCCTTATAGACTGTCCCCGAGTTGCACGCGGAGCACTCGGCTTTTAGAAATTTTTTTTCCTAAGTTTAGTCGTATAACCGATGCAAATTGGGGACTGTCCCCGATTTGCATAGCTTAAAGTTTCTATAGAAGATGTTATTTGTTTGCTCCAGCGTGTGCCTATGGCACAAGCCGGAGTTACGGAACCAGCAACTTCGTTTGCCTAAGTTCCTTATAGACTTTCCCCAAATTGCACTAACGACAGGCTCATCTGCCAACGCGGAGCACTCGGCTTTCAGAAATTTTTTTCCTAAGTTTAGTCGTATAACCGATGCAAATCGGGGACTGTCCCCGATTTGCATAGCTTTTATGGAAGAAAAGAAGCCCGCTGGGATTGCGGGCTTGGTTTAAAAATTACCGGTATAGACGTAGTTTAGATGTTTTTGGGCTGTTTCGACGAGGCTGATCATCTTTTCCAAACTGGGCGGGGTTAAGTCTCTCCGCAACCAATGGGGAAAGGAGCGGCTGATGTGTAAGGGTATATCTTGATCGATAGAAGCGAGCCAAGAGCTCAAAGCTTCCATCTCTTCTAGAGAATCGTTTTCGCCTGTGAGAATTAGATTTGTTATTTCCACATGGCTGATTCTAGCCAAGTATTCAATATTACTTTTAACCGTTTCTAAATCGCCTAAAAGGCTTTTATAATATTCTGAATTGATACTCTTTAAATCGATGTTCCAGGCATCAATATATGGTGCTAGCTCTTTAATCGCCCAATCGGAAAAATTCCCGTTAGTCACCACAACTGTTTTTAGACCCTGTTCCTTGATCAATTTAGCAGTTCTCAAAACATATTCAAATGAGGTTAAGGGTTCATTATAGGTGAAAGCTAAGCCAATATTGTTTTTATCCTTGAGATCTACAGCCAATTGACATATTTCTTCGGGACTATGGACTTTGCCGTAGGTATCCATGGTGATGGAATCGGGATGGGATATATTATGGTTCTGACAATAAGGGCAGAGCATATTACAGCCCCAAAAACCAATGGAAAGGATATTCATCTCCGGCCAAAAACGCCTTAAAGGTTTTTTAATCACCGGATCCAAAGTAATCGAAGACAATTTGACAGGCTCAGCCAAAACAATTTGGCCTCTTTTATTTGTTCTGACCTTGCAAAAGCCAAAAGCCCCAAGTGAGATCAGACAGTGTCTGGGGCACAATAGACATTCGACTTGGTCTTTTTCCTTTTGATCAATATTCATGACGCACAACCTCAAACCTCCAGAGCTCAAAGGATTCATTGGCTCTAATACCGGCTTTATCCTTGGCTATCGAAACCTGTTCTTCAACGGTGTTAACACCATCTAAATTAGGCAACAAGACTCCACTCTTGTAGCCTGATTTGACTATAACTCCGTATCTCTTGACGTCCAGTTTATCTGCAGAAGAAATTTTCTCCGGCTCACTGAGGACATCAACACTAATTTGCAAATCCTCTAATTCTCTTTCCTGCACAGGGAAAAAGCGAGGATCCTTGGAACAAGCACTGACTGCATTTTCTATAATTTCTATTGCTAAGTTCTCTCGATAGGGCTCTAGGGTGCCAATGCAGCCTCTCAATCTTCCCTGGGAATTGAGAGTGACAAAACAGGCGGCTCTTCTTTCAATTAACTCAGGTGGCAAATCTTCTGGCAAGTTTAAAACTCTTCCTGTTTTGACATAGTGTTCCACAGATTGCCGAGCCAGCTCAATATAAGGATTCTTTTTAGCTTCAATTCCTGCCAAATAAGCGACAGCATAACCAACTCCAAAGGGACCTTCATAGGACAGAAGCTCAGATTCTACTTCTTCTCCTTGATAAAGACCAGCTAAAATTTGGAAGGATCTCAAGCCACATTCAGCGGCTTTATCGCACATTCTATCATCCAGCCCAAATATATCCTGCAAACTTCCTTGTTTGAAGATTTCCACTATGCTTTGGTCGAACTCAGGTCCTTCTTTAACGAAACCATAGGGTCCATCCGCTTTCAATTTGTGGGAAAGATCACCGGAAGCAACGAAAACGATTCTTTTTTCACTCCGGGCAAAGACTTTAGCCAATACCTGACCCACCTCTCGATGAGTCTCTGCTGAAAGACCTGAAAAGCCAAGACGGATAACCTTAAAATCCGGCCATTCTTTAGCTATAAAGTATAAGGGGATGAGTGTTCCATGATCTAAATTCTGATCAGTTTCTCCGGCATCACCAAGAGGCAGCCTTGCTTTTTCTGCTTCTTCGATAATTTCTCCTCTTAATTCAGTATCATAATCAACTCTTAGCTTGACTTGAGGCTGGCCAAAATTTGCAAAATTACCTGCAGCTATTTCTCCCGGAGAGACATGGAAATAATCTGCATAAAGGGTGGTATGAGGGGAAACAACTACGATAGTGTCAGGTTTTAACAAGGCAATTCTTTTTGAAATCTCTTCCATTGCGGCAATGGTGTCAGAAATTTGCCTCTCATCTCCCCTGCCTATTTCTGGTATAATTAAGGGTGGATGGGGTGTGACAACAGAAGCTAATAAAGGCATAAAATCACTCCTTACATAATAAATCAATCTACAATTTTTTCTCTTTCTGCTCGAGCTTGCAATAGAGTTCTTTTATAATTACAGCAAAAGTCTACCTCAGCTGTTCTTGTTTTGGATCAAATTATATGGTAAAAAACCCTACCGGGTTTTTAACTTGGTAGGGTTATTCGCTTATATTGATTTTTTGCCAGTCAGAATTTAGCCTTTCGCCGATAAAATCTGCTATCTCTTCAGGATCTTTTTCAAAGATTACTGCAAACTCTCCAAACAGCAGGCTCTCAGCTTGTTTTAAATAACGTTCGTCTGTGGCTCCCAGCTTTTTATTTATTTCTCGCTGGATATCTCTTTTATTGTAAATGGACAGACAAAGCTGAATGAGTTTATCTGCTTCGTAAGTGTTCAGATACTGATCATAAAATTCGGTAAGCTCTCGTAAAACTGAACTATGAAACATTTCTGTATCCAATTCGGGGATTCTATCGATTAAATCTTCGGCCTCTTTTTTTGTTAATATAGCTCTCATAGGAATTCGAGTGTTGTCAACAGGAGTCGAAATTGTGCACTCTTGATATAAAGGCTCTAAGACATAATAGAGCTCTTTTTCGTTTGGGTCATCAAAACTTATAGCCTTAATTTCGGCTACACGGCAGACACCTGTAAATCCATAAAGAACTAAATCATCTACATTAAACACACATAGGCCCTCCGTTTCCTAAATGCTAATGCTGCTTATCGAAGACAAAAATATTATTTTGCATTTTAAGCAAACTATTTTAAATGCCAAAAGCGAGCACAGGTAAACTAATTAATGATTAAAGGTATTATACCACATTTTGAGGACAAATGTAAGGGTAAGTTCGAATCTAACCTCAATTTTCAAGCCAAAACAACATTTTATAGTTGATTTTATATGCTTTTTATACTCCTTTTATCAATTTGAGTTCAAAATGCTTTAAGGAGTTTTACAGCCCAATGTCGAAACACAAAACAATATTCTATCTAAGGTGATTATAAAAATGATGATAACAGTTTGGAGCAAGCAACACAAAAATGCCTACAAGGAACTAATCGACACCGGCCTACTCATTACCAGAAAACGCTTTGCCGGAAAAGATCTAGACGAGCAAGGCCATCTGATTCGGCCTTG
>LSQX01050765.1_pt3 | contig 28411 bp, 20 predicted proteins | sample 654561 | NCBI WGS metagenome assembly LSQX01 (sample SAMN04489861, study PRJNA283612) | anaerobic digester metagenome | isolation source: 4 biogas reactors fed with cattle manure at either 37C or 55C with and... | place: Denmark: Kongens Lyngby | collected 2014
GCAGTTCGCCCCGGGCCAGCATGGGTTTTAACAGGTTGCCAGCGTCCATGGCACCCTCGGCCTTGCCGGCGCCCACGATGGTGTGCAGCTCGTCAATGAACAGCAAAATCTGCCCGTCGCTCTGCTTAACCTCGGCCAGCACGGCTTTCAAGCGCTCCTCAAATTCACCGCGGAACTTGGCGCCCGCGATGAGGGCGCCCATGTCCAGGGAAAAGATGCTGCGTTTTTTCAGGTTGTCCGGCACGTCGCCGCGCACGATGCGCTGGGCCAGGCCTTCGGCGATGGCGGTCTTGCCCACGCCGGGCTCGCCAATCAGCACCGGGTTGTTCTTGGTCTTGCGGCTCAAGATGCGGATGACATCACGGATTTCGCTGTCACGCCCGATGACCGGGTCCAGCTTCTGGTTGCGCGCCAGCAGGGTCAGGTCGCTGCCGTACTTGGCCAACGCGTCATAGCTGTCCTCGGGCGTGTCGCTGGTGACCCGGGCCGCGCCGCGCACCTGGGACAGGGCTTTTAAGAAGTCATCTTCCTTGATGGCAAAGCGCGTAAACAGGGCGGCCATGCCGCGGTCCGCCGCGCGCAGCAGCCCTAAAAAGAGGTGCTCAACAGAGATGTACTCATCCTTCATCTGCTCCGCGGCGTCGTTGGCTTCGCGCAGGGCCTTGTCCATCTCCTGGGAGACATAGGTCTTGCCTTCCTCGCGCGCGCTGGAACGCACCCTGGGCAAGCGTTCCACCTCGTCCACGGCGTTTTGCTTCAGCCCCTGCGCGTTCTTGCCCATGCGGGAAAGCAGCTGGGGGATGAGGCTGTTGTCGTCTTCCAGCAGCGCTGAGAGCAAGTGGGCCTGCTCCAGGGTCTGGTTGGTGTACTCACCCGCCAGGCGCTGGGCGTCCTGGATGGCTTCCATGCTCTTTTGTGTATATCTGTTTTGGTTCATGCCGTTCTACCTCGTTCCTTCGTCGCAGCCAAAGACTGACCATCTTTGACCATAACCTAATTATAATCCTTTTTATACTGCCGTCAAGTGTTTTGAACAAGTTTTCTGTCCAATGTACATGGAAATGAACAATGTCTCAATAACCCGAAAAGATACAGATTTTCCCCATGATTTTCTTGACAAGGCGGAAGGAGTGGGTACAATTGAAAGCAGTTAGGAATCCGCCCAAATCATAAGAAACGCGTATGACCATACGCCTTGACAAGGAGGATGCAATATGAACAAACGACCTGTCACCCTGTTCACCGGCCAGTGGGCTGATTTGCGCTTTGAGGAGCTGTGCAAACTGGCAAAAGAGATGGGCTATGACGGCCTGGAGCTGGCCTGCTGGGGCAACAGCCTGAACATCGACCGCGCGCTGTCTGACCCTGCCTACATTCCATGGGTAAAAGACACGTTAAAAAAGCATGGCCTGGTCTGCAAGGCCATCGGCACCCACATCATTGGCCAGTGCGTGGGTGACGCGCCGGACCCGCGGCTGAACAATTTCGCTCCCAAGCAGCTGGTGGACAAGCCGCAGGAGATCCGCGACTGGGCCATTGACCAGATGAAGAAATCCGCCAAGGTCGCGGAAATGATGGGCGTCAAGGTGGTCACCGGCTTCACCGGCAGCCCCATCTGGAAATACCTGTATTCCTTCCCGCAGACCACGGAGGAGATGGTGGAGGCAGGCTTCCAGGAAATCCATGACCTCTGGGCGCCCATCCTGGCGGAATACCGCAAGCATGGCATCAAGTTTGCCCTGGAAGTGCACCCGGGCGAAATCGCCTTTGACTACTACTCCACCAAGCGCCTGCTGGAAAAAATGAAAGACTGGCCGGAGTTCGGCCTCAACTTTGACCCCAGCCACCTAATCTGGCAGGGCGTCACCCCGCACATCTTCCTCAATGACTTCATCGACCGCGTCTACCATGTGCACATGAAGGACGCCGCCGTCACCCTGGACGGGCGCAGCGGCATCCTGGGCTCCCACATCGATTTTGGCGACCTGCGCCGCGGGTGGAACTTCCGCTCCCTGGGCCATGGCGATGTCAACTTTGAGGAAATCATCCGCGTGCTCAACGCCCATTCATACGACGGCCCGCTGTCAGTGGAATGGGAAGACAGCGGCATGGACCGCGTCCACGGCGCCACGGAGGCGGCCGCCTTTGTCAAAAAGACCGACTTTATGCCCTCCCTTGTCAAGTTTGATGAGGCGATTGCCAACTAAGGAGGCAGCATGTCACAGACTGTAAATTACGGCATGGTGGGCGGCGATGTGCATGCCTTCATCGGCGAAGTGCACCGCCGGGCCATCCGCTTTGATGAGCGCAGCCGCCTGGTGGCGGGCTGCTTCTCCGCTTCTTCTGAAAAGAAGAACAGGGAGAGCGGGGAGAAACTGGGCCTGGACCCCAAGAGGGTGTACGCCACCTACCAGGAGATGGCGGAGGCTGAGGGCAAGCGTGAAGACGGTATCAAGTTTGTGTCCATCGTTACGCCCAATGTCACCCATTACGACATCGCCAAAACCTTTCTCAACAACGGCATCCATGTGATGTGCGAAAAACCCCTGTGCTTCACGGTGGAACAGGCGGAGGACCTAAAGCGCCTGTCGGAAGAAAAGGGCCTGCTGTTTGGCGTCAACTATTCCTACACCGGCTATGTCCTGGCCAAGGTCATGCGCGAGATGGTCCAGGAGGGCAAAATCGGCAAGGTCATCAATGTCAACGCCGAGTACCCCCAGGAATGGCTGCTGGACGACCTTCACCCGGTGGAGGGGCAGGAATTGAAGCTGTCCGTCTGGCGCAAGGACCCCAAGGTGGCCGGCATTTCCAACTGTGTGGGGGATATCGGCACCCACATTGAAAACTTCGTCCACTACATCACCGGGCTTTCCATCAAGCGTCTGATGGCGGTCACCAACCACTTTGGCCAGCCGCTGGACCTCAACGCCAACATCATCGTGGAGTACGACAACGGCGCCAACGGCGCCTACTGGTGCTCCCAGGTGGCCGCGGGCACCCTCAACGGCCTGGCGGTGCGCATCTATGGCGATGAGGGCTCCCTGGAATGGCAGCAGGAGCACCCGGACTTCTTCAAGTACACCCCGCGCGGTGAAGCGCCGCGCCTCATGACCCGCGGCAACGGCTACTACAAGGAGAAGGCCGCCGCCTACAGCCAGCTGCCCACCGGCCATCCGGAAGGCCTGCACGTCGCCTTTGCCAACCTGTACAAGAACTTCATCACCGCGGTGCTCATGCGGGAAAAGGGCGAAAACGCCGATGAGATTGACTTCCCGCGCGTCACCGACGGCCTCAACGGCGTCAAGTTCGTCCATGCCGTGGTGAAAAGCGCCAAGAACGACTCCAACTGGGTCACCCTGTAAGCAATTTATTGGCATCTGCCAGTAAAAATAAACAAACTAACTGGAGGCAAACCATGAGGAAAATCCTGTCTCTTGTCCTGGCCGCCCTGATGCTGCTGTCTGTGACCAGCGTCCTGGCCGCCAATGAGGACATCGTCATCCTGGTTCCCAACGCCGACCATGGCTGGACCGGCGCCGTGCTGAGCTACGCTGAGGAAAAAGCCAAGGAAATCAACGAAGCCGGCACCTACACCGCGGCCGTTGTCGCCAGCTCCGACCCCGCCAACCAGATCACCCAGATTGAGGACATCATTGACAACAAGTCCGCCAAGACCATTGTCATCCTGCCCTATGACAACACCCTGGAAGCCACCATGAAGAAGCTGGTGGACAGCAACATCCCCTTTGTGATGTTTGACCGCGTCATTGACTCCGTGGCGGAAAACGCCGTGTCAGTGGTCAAGGGCGACAACGAGGGCATCGGCTATGCCACCGCCCAACGCTTTGTGAAGGATGGCCTGCTGCCCGGCGAGCCCGTCCTCATCATCCCCGGCGACAACTCCTCCGTGCCCGAGATGCGTAACAACGGCTTCTTCAAGGGCCTGCTGGAGGCCGGTTGGACCCAGGAGCAGGTGGATGGCATCAAGTCCACCGCCTTCACCGGCTGGAGCCGCGCGGAAGGCCGCCGCCTCTTCACAGAGTGGCTGGACATCAGCACCATTGAGGAAATCCAGGCCAACCGCTACATCTTCACCCACGACGACGAAATCGCCATGGGCATGCTGGAAGCGCTAAAGAGCTCTGACATCGACCCGGGCAAGAAGGAAGCCTTCCTGGGCGCCAAAATCAACCTGGGCACCTCTTCCGGCCTCAACGAAATCTACTCCGTGCTCCGCGGCATCCATCAGAAGGATTACATCGCTGAAGTCGCGCAGTTGGGCGACCTCTTCTCCGTCACCTATGACCCCGGCATGATCAAGATTGCCGTGCAGGACATGGTGGACCACCTGGATGGCAAGGAAGTGCCCAAGGACCACGTGGTTCCCGTGAGCGTGGTTGACGCCGCCAACGTGGACCAGTTCCAGGGTTTCGGCGACGCCTTTGCTAAATAAAAAGAACAATCGCATCCGCCCGCCGCGGCCAACCCCCGCGGCGGGCCCAAAGAGGGGGACAAGCTACGCATGCTGCACATGACCGGGATTACCAAGGCCTTTTATGGTGTCAAGGTACTGGACAAAGTGGACCTGCATGTCGCGCCTGGTGAAGTGCACGCCCTGCTGGGCGAAAACGGCGCCGGGAAGTCCACCCTGATGAACATCCTGGCCGGTGTCTATACCCGCGACGCCGGCCAGGTCATTTTTATGGGAAACCCGCTGGAACACACCACGGTACGTTCCGCGGAAAGCGCGGGCATCGCCTTTGTGCACCAGGAATTGAACCTCTTCAATGACCTGCGCGTTTATGAGAATATCTTCCTGCGCAAGGAAGTCACCAAGGCGCTGGGCATCCTGTCCAAGCGGGAGATGATTGAAAAAACCCGCGCGCTGTTGACCGGCCTGGAAGTGGACATCAACCCCACCGCCATGGTGTCGGAACTGGACACCGGTAAGAAGCAGCTGCTGGAAATCGCCAAGGCCCTGCACGCCAAGGCGGAGCTCTTCATCCTGGATGAGCCCACCACGTCCCTTAATTCCGCGGAGATTGAAAAGCTGTTCGCCACCATCCGCACCCTGAAGGCCCAGGGGAAATCCTTTATCTTCATCTCCCACAAGATGCAGGAAATCTTCGAAATCGCGGACCGGTACACCGTGCTGCGCAACGGGATGCTGGTGGCCTCCGGGGACATCAGCGAGGTGACCGCGCCGGAGGTGGCGCGCATGATGGTGGGCAACCAGTACACTGACGCGGGCGTTTATGTCCAGCGCCAACTGGGGGAAGTGGTGCTGGAAACAAAGGGGCTTTCCGGCAGGGGCTTTCATGACATAGATTTTGCGGCCAGGAAGGGCGAAATTGTGGGCTTCACCGGCTTGAAGGGCGCCGGCATTTCGGAGTTCTTCTCCACACTCTTTGGCGCTTTGCCGATCACCGGCGGCAGCCTGAAGGTGTTTGGCAGTACGCAAAGCAAGCACTCAGTACAAAAAGCCATGCGCGGCCACCTGTCCATGATTGCCGCCAACCGCAAGGAAAACTCCATCATCCCGGATTTTTCCCTGCTGGAAAATTTCTATGTGTCCGAGCATCGCCTCAGCAAGAAAAAGCCGCTGCTGAAAAAATCGCGTGAGCTGGGGCGCTTCCGCGGCCACCGGGAGTCCCTGTCCATCAAGGCCAACACCGCCTTTGACATGATTACCTCGCTCTCAGGCGGCAACCAGCAAAAGGTTATCCTGGCGCGCTGGCTGAACACGGGGGCGGACATCCTGCTGATGGACAATCCCACCCAGGGAATCGACGTGGGCTCCAAGGCAGAGATTTACAGTCTCATCCAGCAGCTGTCCCTCTCCGGCAAGACCATTTTGTTCAACACCCTGGAAATCCCGGAAATCATGAAGGTGGCTGACCGCTGCGTGGTGTTCTACCACGGCGCCATCCACTCTGTTTTGAACCGGGCTGACATCAGCGAAGAACGGGTCATGCTGGCCGCGACCAACGCCATCCCGAAAGAGGAGTACCAAACACCATGACACAGCAGACGCACAGCTTTGACAGGCAAAAGCAGCCCCTCACCAAGGTGCTGGGCAATTACAGCTTTATCCTGATTTTCCTGGCCATCCTGGCGGTCTACCTCATCATTAACGCCGGGGCCACCACCTGGTCGGGTGTGATGAACATCCTGCGCCACTCCACGGTGGTGGGCATCATGGCCTTTGGCATGGGGCTGGCCATCATCACCGGCGGCATTGATCTGTCCGTTGGCAGCATGTTAAGCCTCACCGGCGGTATGTCGGTCGTGGTGTTCAACCAGACCAACAGCCCGCTGCTCACCCTGCTGTTCGCCCTGGTGTTCGGTCTGTTCCTGGGCAGCGTCAACGGCATCCTGATTGGCAAGGTCAAGATGCCGCCCTTCATCGTCACCCTGGCCACCATGATGATTTACCGTTCCCTGGCGCAGTACTACCTGCGCGCGGTGGAACGCAAGTCCATCTACAACATGGACGGCACCCTCAGCCAGTACCAGGGCTTCTACGATTTTGGCCAAAGCAAGCTGTTTGACCTCATCCCCATGGTGGGCATCATCCTCATCCTGGTCACTGTCATCATGGTGTTCATCGCCACTTCCACCAAGTACGGACGCACCATCTACGCGGTGGGCAGCAACGAGCGCGCGGCGCTGCTGGCCGGCATTTCGGTGGACTGGGTGCGCGTGTCGGTCTATGCCATCACCGGCGTGCTCTGCGGCCTGGCGGCCTTTATCTGGCTGGCTATGAATGGCGCTGTGGACCCGGCCACCCTGGGGCGCAGCAACGAGATGTACGCCATCGCCGCGGTCGTCATCGGCGGGGTCAGCATGTCCGGCGGCAAGGGCAAGCTGCTGGGCATCCTCTTTGGCGCGATGTCCTACAACATCATCGACAAAATCATCGCCGCCATGCGCTTTGACGCCCTCATCAACGACACCATCAAGGGCTTGATTTTGCTGCTGGCGGTGCTCATCCAGATTCTGATTCCCGCCTTGCGCAGCAGGTTCAAAAAGGCCGGCGCGTAAAGCCATTGCTTCAGGCATCAGCCGTCCGCCCGGACGGCTTTTGTCTTGTCAAGGGCTGGTTCTTGTTGGTATACTGCCAATAGTTCAACGGCAAAGGGGGTGGCGTCATGTTGCGGGAGAAGAAGCGCTGGCTTCCCCTTGTGATTGGCTTAATGCTGTTCGCCTTCGCGCTGTACCGTTTTGACGCCATCATCGCACTGGTGCGCACCTTCCTGGCCATCGTGTCGCCCTTCATCATCGGCACCTTCCTGGCCCTGCTCATCAACCTGCCCATGCGCCAGATTGACAGGCTGCTGCTGCTCATCAACAGCAAACCGGTGTTCAAGCCCGTACGCCGCGCCATCAGCCTCACCCTGTCGCTGGTAATTGTGGTGGTGGTCATCACCCTGCTGCTGGTGGTCATCATCCCGGAGATTGTCACCGCGGTGGAGCGCCTGATTTCCGTCATTCCCCAGCTGCTCAAGGACTTTGAAGCCTGGCTCAACGAGCGCAACACCAACCTGCGCGCGGCCTTTGGCCTGGTGGAAACCAACGAGGGCGAGGTGCGCGACCTCTTCCAGCAGATTTACCAGTTCTTTATCGGCGGCTTGAGCTATTCCAGTGGCATGGTGCTGTCCGCCGCCCAGTACCTGATCAACCTGATAGTAGGCCTGGTGTTTGCCATCTACCTGCTGTTTTCCAAGGAGCGCATCAAGGACCACACCGCCCGCTTCCTGCACGCTGTGATGCCGGGCAAGGCAGGCCACACCAGCACCAAAATCCTGGGCATGCTCACCCAGTCCTACACCAACTTCATTGCCGGCCAGCTGCTGCAGGCTTTGATTTCCAGCGTGCTCACCGCCCTGGTGCTGCTGATTTTCGGCTTTCCCTACCCGGTGCTGATTGGCCTGATCACCTTTGTGGCCGCCTTTATCCCGGTGTTTGGCCCTTTCATTTCGGGGCTGTTGGGCATGCTGCTGGTGCTGACGGTGGACCCGGCGCAGACGCCCTGGTTCCTGCTGGCCTTCTTCATCGTCCAGCAGGTGGCGGGCTCGGTCATCTACCCGCGCATCATGTCCGACGCCATCCACATTCCCTCCATCTGGGTGCTGGTGGCGGTCACCGTGGGCGGCGGCATCATGGGCATCCCCGGCATGCTGCTGTTCATTCCGCTGACCGCGGTGGTCTACCGCTTGCTGGCTGACTACATCCTGCAAAAAGAAAGCAAGGATAAACTGAAGGAGAACACGATTGATTCTGTGTAAAAACCTGTCCCGCACCTTTGATGAGGACGGGGTTTTTGATATTGACCTGCGGGTTGAGAAGGGCCAGGCCCTCGGACTTTTGGGGCCTGCCGGCGCCGGAAAATCCCTGCTGCTGCGCGTCCTGTCCGGGCAATTGCGCGCGGACATGGGCGAGGCGACGGTGTTTGGGCTGGACTGCTGGCTCAAGCGCCATGAAACCTTTAAAAAGATGGTGTACATCCCGGTGGCGCCGGCGCTGGAACCCGGCCAGACGGGGGAACAGACCTTGAATTTCTACGCAAGCTACCATGGCGGCTTCAACCCGGAGAAAGCGCGCAGGCTGACAGAAAAGCTGGACATCACGCTGACCGGCGCCAACAAACGCTCCTCCACAGAAGCGCGCAAGAAGCTGGGCTTGCTGTGCGGCCTCTCGCTGGACGCCAACGTCTACCTGCTGGATGAGCCCTTCAACGGCTTGTCCGCCAACGCCAAGAACGCGGTATTGGACTTCCTGCTGGAACTGCGCAAGGCGGGGGCCGCCATCCTGCTGACCTCCCATGTGCTGGAGGAAGTGCGCCGTTCCTGCAGCCATGTGGCCATCATCAGAAAAGGACGCTTGGTCGTGACCCAGCCGGTGGAGGCGCTGAGCCTGACCCGGCAAAAGGTTTACCACATCACTTTCAAATCGCCGGATGAGGCAGCGGCCTTCGCGGCGGAATGGGAGGCGGCCACCGAGCTGATTGGCTCCCGGGCCCTGGTCGCCATCCCGGCCAGCCCGCAAACCCTGCTGCGCACGCTGGCGCGGTATGAGGTGGTGGACCTGATTGGCGGCAGAGAAGAGGCGGAGGAAGGCTTCCTGCGCTTTTATGGGGATGACATCGTATGATACCAGCCTTGTTTGTATCGCGCTTCCAGTTCAAACGCCAGCTGCCCTGGCTGGTCTTCGCCACGCTGCTGGGCGCATTGTCGGTCCTGGCCTATTTGCCGCCCGCCCTGGAAACCCAGCGCTATGTGCGCGGGGAGATGCCGGAGCTGTTCACCGTGCTGGGCTTTTTTGGCGACTCCAGCCTGAACATGCTGGTGGTCAGCCTGCTATTTGGCTTCCTGCTGCCGCTCACGCACAGCGTGTATGCCATCCGCCAGGCAAGCCGCCTGGTGTCAAAACCGCTGGAGGATGGCCGCATGGCCATGCTGCTCAGCGCGCCGCACCGCAAGATGGCCATCCTGCACACCCTGTGGCTGGTGATGCTGGCGGGCAGCGTGCTGCTGGTGCTGTTCTCCTTTTTGGGGCAGGCCGTGACAGCGCTCATCCTGTTTGACAATATTAACATGGTGAGCCTGCTGCCGCTCAACCTGGGCTTTTTGCCCGTCAGCCTGCTCTGCTGCGCCATCGCCTTGTTTCTGGCCGTCACTTCGGAGGATGCCCGCGCCTTGAAACGCAGGTCCCGCCTGGTGTTCATTGTGATGCTGGTGCTGCTGATGGCTTCGCGATTGCCCGGTTGGACGCGGCAGCTGCGCTACCTGACCTTCTGGTCCTTCTTTGATGGCAGCGCCCTGGCGCTGGGCAGTATCGCCTGGCTGCCGCTCACCTTGGCTTTGGCCCTTGCACTTATGCTGGTAATGCTTTCCATGGTGTTTTTCTCAAAACGGGAACTGTAAAGGAGATTTTCTGTGAACGGCAATTTTGTGGTTCATCCCTGGAAGGTGATCCAGACCGCTTTTGACCCCAAGGACCAGCGCTTCGCGGAGAGCCTGATGTCCCTTGGCAACGGCGCCATGGGGCTGCGCGGCAACTTTGAGGAGCACTATTCCGGTGACAGCCTGCAGGGCACCTACATCGGCGGGGTCTGGTTCCCGGACAAAACGCGCGTGGGCTGGTGGAAGAACGGCTATCCCAAATATTTTGGCAAGGTCATCAACGCTATGAACCTGACGGGCCTTGATGTGTCTGTCAACGGCGAGCGCCTGGACATCGCCAGGCAGGAAATCATACATTTCTACCGGGAGCTGGACCTTTACACCGGCATCTTGCGCAGGGAAATGACCATCAAGACGCAGGCTGGGGTCATCAAGGTGTTCAGTGAGCGCTTTGTGTCCATGGCGGATTCCTCCCTGATGGCGCTGCGCTATGAGGTCATTCCGGATTTTGACGCGGACATCGTCATCAAGGCCTATCTGGACGGCCGCGTCCACAACGAGGACAGCAACTATGATGAGCTGTTCTGGGACCAGCTGGACGCCGGCGTTGTTGAGCACGCCGCCGGCGCTTACCTGGTCAGCCAAACCCGTGAGAATCCCTTTGGCACTCCGCGCTTCACGGTGGCCGGCGCCTTCCGGGTGCAAACCGCGATGGACTTTGTGGATTACGCGGTGGAAGACGGCTTTGTCACCCTGGAGTTTGCTTCAAAGCTGTATGCCGGTGAAAAAGCCAGCCTGGACAAGATCATCAACGTGGCCACCGACCGGGATTACGACCAGGAGGGCCTGGCCGACTATGCCAAGCGCTTTGTCCGCGCGGACGCCAAGCTGGGCTATGAAGTCTTGAAAACCCTACACACCGCCGCCTGGGCTTCTAAATGGGAGCGCGCGGACGTGGTGATTGAGGGCGACGAGGCCGCCCAGCAGGGCATCCGCTTCAACCTCTTCCACCTGCTTAGCACCTATACCGGGGAGGACGCCCGGCTTAACATCGGCCCCAAAGGCTTTACGGGGGAGAAGTACGGCGGCGCCACCTATTGGGACACGGAGGCCTACTGCTTCCCGGTCTACCTGGCCACCGCCGGGGAGGCGGTTGCCAAACAGCTGCTGCACTACCGCCACAACCAGCTGAAAGGCGCTTACCACAACGCAGCCCAGCAGGGCCTGCCGGGGGCGCTGTACCCCATGGTTACCTTCAATGGCATTGAGTGCCACAACGAATGGGAAATCACCTTCATGGAGATTCACCGCAACGGCGCCATCGCACACGCCATCTATGATTATACGGTGTACACAGGGGATGAGACCTACCTGCTCAACGAGGGCCTGGACGTGCTGCTGGGCATCGCGCGCTTCTGGGCTGGCCGTGTCCACCGCAATGAGCGCACCGGACAGTACATGATGCATGGCGTGACCGGGCCCAATGAGTATGAGAACAACGTCAACAACAATTGGTACACCAACCGCATCGCTGCCTGGTGCCTGGACTTCTTCATGGACAGCTTCGACCGCGCCGCGGCTGCGAAAAAGCAGCAGCTTGGCGTAAAAGAAGAAGAGCTGGCGCAAATGCGCAGCATTGTCACCAACATGTACTACCCGGTGGATGAGGAGCTGGGCATCTTCGTCCAGCACGACACCTTCCTGGACAAGCACCTGATGAACGCCAGCGACTTGAAGCCTGAGGACAGGCCGCTCAACCAGAAGTGGAGCTGGGACAGGATTCTGCGCTCCTGCTTCATCAAGCAGGCGGATGTGCTGCAGGGCCTGTACTTCCTGGGCCACCTGTATGACAGGGACGCGAAGAAGCGCAACTTTGACTTCTATGAGCCCATGACCGTGCATGAGTCCTCGCTCTCGCCCTGCGTGCACGCCATCCTGGCGGCGGAAATCGGCTATGAGCAAAAGGCGGTGGAGCTCTACCACCGCACCGCGCGGCTGGACCTGGACAACATCAACCACGACACTGACGACGGCCTGCACATCACCAGCATGTCCGGTTCCTGGCTGGTCATCGCCCAAGGCTTTGCCGGGATGCGGACCACCAAGGCGGGCCTTTCCTTCTGGCCCTTCCTGCCCCAGGGATGGACCTCCTACTCCTTCCGCCTGGACTACCGCGGCAGCATCATCAACTTTGAAATGAACGAGGAAGGCGTCAAACTCAGCCTGATAGCGGGCGACGCCCCTCAAATGAACGTCTGGGATGAGGACATTGTGCTGGAGACTGAATGGAGCAAGCGGAGGGTGGAAGGATGAAAAAGCTGTTTATTTCAGCGGACATTGAAGGAACCTGCGGCATCGCCCATTGGGACGAGACGCTCAAGAACCACCCGGATTACCCCAAGTTCGCCAACCGCATGAGCATGGAAGTGGCCGCCGCCTGTGAAGGCGCCCTGGAAGGTGGGATGGACTATGTCCTGGTGCGAGACGCCCATGATTCCGCCCGCAACATCGACTGGTCCGTGCTGCCCAAACAGGCGCAGATGATCCGCGGCTGGGGGCAGGACCCCTTGTGCATGATGTCGGGCCTGGATGAAAGCTATACCGCGGCCGTCTTCACCGGCTACCATGACGCGGCCGGCAGCGGGGGCAGCCCGCTGTCCCACACCATGAACACAGGCTTGATCTGGCTGTCCCTCAACGGCGAGCCCCTCAGCGAGGGCATGATCAACGCCTATACCGCCGCGCGCTTCCAGGTGCCGGTCATCGCGGTCACCGGGGACCTGGGCATCTGCACCAAGATGAAAACCCTGATCCCCGGCATCAGGACCGTGTCGGTCAACCGCGGCAATGGCAACATGGTGCTGAGCATCCACCCGGAAGCGGCGCAGAAGCAAATCCGTGAGACGGTGAAGCAGGCCTGTTTGGAAAACGCTGCCCAGGCCGCCCTGGAGCTGCCCCAGCGCTTCCGCCTGGATGTGCGCTACAAGGATCACCCCACCGCCTACCGCGCGGGCTTCTACCCGGGCGTTCAGCGCCTGGACAGCCACACCTTGCGCTTTGAAGCGGAGGACTGGCATGACGTACTGCGCATGATGCATTTTTGCTTATATGACGCTTAAAAAACTGCCTTATCTCATTCTGGGCCTCCTCCTGTTTTTCCTGCCGCGCGTAGCGCCCGGCTTGTTTGGCCTGTCCAATGACGCGGTGCGGGTGCTGGGCATCTTCCTGGGCTCGGTGGTGCTGTGGCTGTTTGTGGACATCACCTGGCCCAGCGTCCTGACCCTGCTGGCCTTGTCACTGCTGCCGGGGGTGGGCACCAACGCGGTGATCGCGGCCTCCTTTGGCAACGCCACCATCTGGTTTCTGGTCTTCTCCTTCCTGATGACCTTCACCTTGAGCGAAACCGGCTTCCTGCGCCGACTGGCCTTGGTGTTCATCAACAGCGGCTTCGCCAGGCGCGGCGCCTGGGCTTTTGCGTTCATGTTCCTGCTGGCGGTGCTGACGCTGGGCAGCTTCATCGCGCCCACGGTTACCTTCCTCTTGTACTTTGCGCTGCACAAGGAAGTCGGCCAGGCGCTGGGGCTCAAGCCGGGCAGCACCTTGGCCAGGGTGTTGATGATTGGCACCGCCTGTGTCACTTCCATCTCCTGCGCCATGACGCCCATCGCGCACACCTTCCCCTTGATGGCGCTGGGCTTTCATGAGAAGGCGACGGGCGAAGTCATCAACTACCTGTCCTATTTGAAGATTGGCTTGCCTGTCGGTATCCTGCTGTTCTTAATGTGCTTTGGCATCCTCTACCTGGGTTTTTCCCGAAAGATGGCGCGGGAACAGGTGGACATCAAAACCATCAGCCTGCCGCCGGCGAGCCGTTTTACGGCGGGTGAGGTGTTCTCCGCCCTGGTGTTCTTTGTGGTCATCCTGATTTGGCTGTTGTCTGGCTTGCTGCCGGACCAGATGAAGGCCATTGCAGGCCTGGGCACCGTGTGGCCCGCCATGGCGGGCGTCGTGCTGCTGGCGGCCATTCCCATCAAGGGTAAGCCGGTTTTGGACATCAAGGCAGGTTTCGCGCGCGGTGTGTCCTGGGCCAGCATCCTGCTGTGCGCGGCGGCGCTCGCCATGGGTAAGTATGTATCAGACGCCCAGTATGGCATCACCGCCCTGATTGGGGAGACGTTGCAGCCCATGATGAGCGCGCTTGGCGTGACCGGCGCCTTGCTGGTGCTGATCATCGCCACGGTGCTGATGACCAACTTCATGTCCAACATCGTCACCACCACGGTGATGTACAATGTGTCCGCCGCCGTGCTGCCCGTGATGGCCCTTTCGGGCGTCATCCTGCCGCCGCAGACCGCCGCCATCCTGGTGGGGATGTGCGCCTCCCTGGCTTTTGCCACCCCGCCTGCCATCGCGCACATCGCCCTGGCCGCGGGCTCTGACTGGGCCAGCCCCAGGGACATGCTGCTGTACGGCGGCCTGCTGGCCCTCATCTGTATCCCGGTTGTGCTGTTGTTCACCATATTATAGGAGGTATCAAATTGAACAAGTTTCCCATCGGCGTCATGCTGGAGTCCTTTCGCCTGCCCTGGCAGCAGGCTTTGAAAAAGGCGGCGTCCCTGGGCGTGCAGGGCATTCAGGTGTATGCCACCACGGGCGAACTGTCCCCGGACAAGCTGACGGCGCAAGAGAAGAAAGAGTTCTTAAAGCAGGTCAAGGACCAGGGCCTGGTGGTGTCTGCTGTCTGCGGTGACCTGGGCCATGGCTTTGGCGACAAGGACAAGAACGCGGACCTGGTGGAGCGCTCCAAGCGCATCCTGGACCTGTCCGTGCTCTGGGAAAGCAGCATCGTCACCACCCACATCGGCGTTGTGCCGCCAGAGATTGACCACCCGCGCTACAAGATCATGCAGGACGCCTGCGGCGCTTTGGCCCAGTACGCGGACAGCGTGAACGCCAAGTTTGCCGTTGAAACCGGGCCTGAGACCGCCAAGGTGCTCAAGGGCTTCCTGGATTCCCTTAATTCCCGCGGCGTTTCCGTCAACCTGGACCCCGCCAACCTGGTGATGGTGACAGGCGATGACCCGGTGGCCGCCGTGAACACCCTCAAGGACTACATCGTCCACACCCACGCCAAGGACGGCAAGCGCATCTATTACCGCGAACCGGAGCTGGTCTATGGCATCGTCTTCTCCGAATCCCTGGAAAGCCCCTCCTTTGAGGAGCTGCCCCTGGGCGAGGGCGGGGTGGATTTTGACCGCTACCTGCAGGCATTGACTGACATCGGCTACAAAGGCTTCCTGACCATTGAGCGTGAAGTGGGGGATGACCCGGAAAAGGACATCCGCAACGCGGTGGACTTCCTGCGCGCGAAGTTTGTCTGATTAAAACCGTTCATTGCCTGAAACGATGTAAAAACAGGCATAAACATCCTTGGCTTGACAGGGCTTGTGGTTCAACCTAAGATAAGCGTACCTTAAGAGTGGAGGATTCAATGAGTTCCTGGCGACGGATTCTTGGATTGCTCAAGCCATACAAGTCTTTGGTGTTTTTTGGCTTTCTCACCCAAACCATCGTGATCACCACACGCCTCATCCAGCCGCTGATCACAAGGCTGCTGGTCAATGATGTGATTGTGGGCGGTCAGCACGAACTGCTGTTGAAATTATGCTTATCGCTGCTGGGCCTGGTCGCCATCCGGGCCAGCAGCGGTTTTTTGCGTGTCAGCATGATGGAGAAGGCCTCCCAGTCGGTGGCCTACGACCTGCGCACGGGCTTGTTCAAGCACCTGCAAAAGATGTCCTTTTCCTTCTATGACCGCAACCGCGTAGGCGAAATCATGTCCCGCATGACCGGTGACCTGGAGGGCGTGCGCAACTATTTGTCAGAAGGTGTGACCACCCTGTACGAACAGACCCTCACCTTCTTTGGCGCCTTGATTTTCATGTTCACCCTGTCCTGGCAGGTGGCGCTCACGATTCTTACAACCCTGCCCCTGATCGCCTTCATCGCCTTCCGTTTCCGCAAGCGCATCCAGCCGGTCTTCCGCGGCGTGCGCGAGCAAAGCGCGGATCTGAACACCCGCGTCCAGGAGAACCTGGCAGGCATCCATGTGGTCAAAGCCTTTGTGCGGGAAGATTACGAGCTGGAGCGCTTCACCACAGAAAACCGCAAGCTGCTGGACCTCAACCTGCAGGTGACGGACATCTGGCGCGACTATGTGCCGTTGATTCAGTTTCTGTCAGAAATCTGCACACCGCTGGTGCTGGCGGTCGGTTCCGCGCTGATCGCGGCAGGGCACATGGACATCGGCACCCTGGTGGGCGTCACCGGCTACATCTGGATGCTGACCCAGCCTATGCGGATGCTGTCGCAGATGATCAACAGCATCACCCGCGCGGTTACCAGCGGGGAGAAGGTGTTCTACTACCTGGACCTGGGCCCGCAAATCAAGGACGTTGAAAAGCCGCACAACCCGGCAAAGCGCCATGGCAGGGTGGAGTTTGACAATGTCTCCTTCCAGTATGACGACCAGGTTGTGCTGGGCAACATCAGCTTTGTGGCAGAACCCGGGCAGACCATCGGCATCATGGGCGCGACCGGTGCCGGCAAGACCACGCTAATCAAGCTGCTCTCACGCAGCTACGACGTCACCTCCGGGCGCATTCTGGTGGATGGGATTGACATTCGCCAGCAAGGCAAGCACGATTTGCGTTCCAGCATCGCCTATGTGCCGCAGGAGACCTTCCTGTTTTCCGAATCGGTCTTTGAAAACATTCGCTTTGGCCGCCCGGACGCCCCGCTGGACCAGGCGGTGCTGGCCGCGCGCGCGGCCCAGGCGGAAAACTTCATCGAGGAAATGCCCCTCAAGTATGAAACCATCGTGGGCGAGCGCGGGGTGGGCCTGTCCGGCGGGCAGAAGCAGCGCACCGCCATCGCGAGGGCCTTGCTGATTGACCCGGCCATCCTGGTGCTGGACGATTCCACCAGCGCCGTGGACATGCAGACGGAATATCTGATTCAGCAGCACCTGGAGCAGTCCATGGTGGGGCGCACCACCTTTGTCATCGCGCATCGGATGTCCTCCGTCAAAAACGCGGACCTCATCCTGATTCTAGACAAGGGCAGCATCATTGAACGCGGTACCCACCAGGAATTGATGGCGAAGAAGGGCAGCTATTGGCAGATGTGGCAGGACCAGCTTGCCTCCATCGCCGGGGAAGGGGGGGAAGGCTGATGGCACGCGTTTTGCGGCAGTTGGATGACGAAGTCATCGAGCGCCCCTTTAACAAGAACCAGTTTATCCGCCTGCTGGGCTACCTGAAGCCCTACAAAAACTCGGTGCTGCTGGCCCTTGTTGTGATGGTCGCGGTCACCTTCGCCGGCTTGGGGGCTCCCTATTTGATGAGCCGGGCAGTCACCCTGATTACAGAGGGGCAGTTTGATGGCATCTGGCTGATCTTCCTGGGCATGGCGGTGCTGGCGGCGGTCGGCGCCTTGCTCACCCGCGCACGGGTCAAATTGATGGATTATGCCGGGCGCAAGGCGCTGGCGCAGCTGCGGGAGGACTTGTTCAAGCACGTCCAGTCCCTCTCTTTCAGCTTTTTTGACACCCACTCCGCCGGCAAGATCCTGGTACGTGTCATGAACGACGTGGACGCCCTCAATGACCTGTTCACCAACGGCATCATCGACGTCTTGATCAATGCCTTCACGGTGATAGTGCTGTTGGTCATCATGCTGGTGGTCAACTGGAAACTGACCCTGATCGGCTTGTGCATCCTGCCCATTTTGCTGCTGCTGATGTTTGGCTTCAAGCGCCGGATGAGCAAGAACTGGCAGTATGTGCGCAGCAAGCGTAGCAACATGAACGGCTACCTGCATGAGGCCTTGTCGGGCATGCGGGTCACCCAGGCCTTTGTGCGTGAGGACGTGAACGCGCAAATCTTTGAAGGCGCCAACAACGACATCCGCTGGGGCTGGATGCGGGCCATCCGCTACAACGCCGCCTTCTGGTCCTTGCTGGACGTTACCGGCACCATCGGTACGGTGCTGGTGTACTACTTTGGCGTGCGTTCCATGAGCCAGGGCCTGCAGCTGGGGGACTTGCTGCTGGTCATCTGGTACTTGAACCGTTTGTGGATGCCTTTGAACACGCTGAGCAATTTCTACAACAGCCTGCTGACGGCTTCCGCGTCCATGGAACGCATCTTTGAAATCATGGACGAGGTGCCTAAAATCAAGGACACGGAAGGCGCTGGCACCCTGCCCGCCATTTCGGGCCGGGTCACCTTTGATGATGTCACCTTCGCATACAACCGCGACAAGGTGGTGTTAAACCACGTCAGCATGGACATCAAGCCCGGGCAGACCGTCGCCCTGGTAGGGGAGACCGGCGCCGGAAAGACCACCATCGTCAACCTCATCAGCCGATTTTATGATGTGACGGAAGGCGCGGTGCTCATTGACGGGCATGACATCCGTTCGGTCACCCTCAATTCCCTGCGCGGCCAGATGAGCGTGATGCAGCAGGACAGCTTCACCTTCTCCGGCACCATCATGGAAAACATCCGCTATGGCAAGCTGGACGCCAGCGACGACCAGGTAATGGAGGCCGCCAAAGCGGTGGGCGCTGATGACTTCATCTCACAGATGCCCAAGGGCTACCAAACCGAGGTCAGCGAGCGGGGCAGCTCCCTGTCCACCGGCCAAAAACAGCTGGTTTCCTTCGCCCGCGCCATGCTCAATGACCCCAAAATTCTAATTTTGGACGAAGCCACCTCCTCCATCGACACCAAGACCGAGATGCAGATTCAAAAGGCGCTGCAGGTGCTGCTGCGCGGACGGACCAGCTTTGTCATCGCCCACCGCCTGTCCACCATTCGCAACGCCGATGTCATCATGGTGATTGAGGATGGCCGCATCGCTGAACAAGGCACCCATCAGGAACTGGTGCGCTTGCCCGGCGGGCACTACCGGGCCCTGGTGGAGGCCCAGGCGCGCTTCATGCAGTCCTGATTGGGCTTTACAAGGGCGCATTAATTGGTATAATAAAGGGGCAATGAAGGGGACGGGCGCAGCCAGCCTTTCCGCAAAGCGAGCCGGGGACGGTGAAAGCCCGGACGGAAGCGCAGCGCCAGATCACCCCGGAGCTTGGTTTAATCCCCACGGCAGCCTGCCGTTACCAGGCATCAAGAGGGCGCTTTGCGCCAATCTGGGTGGTACCGCGGTTTGTCCGTCCCAAGAGGGGCGGTTTTTTATTTGGAGGGAAGCATGTACAAAAAAGTAGTCAGCGACATGGATTTTGTCACCAGGGAACGTGAAGTCTCCCGCTTTTGGGCGGAGAACGACATCATGAAAAAGTCCTTTGCCCAAAACAAGGGCAAGGATCGCTTTGTGTTTTACGAGGGGCCGCCCACGGCCAACGGCAAGCCGCACGTCGGCCACATCATCACCCGTGCCATGAAGGACCTCTTCCCGCGCTATCATTCCATGAAGGGCAAGGATGTCTTCCGCATCGGCGGCTGGGACACCCACGGCTTGCCGGTGGAGTTGGAAGTGGAGAAGAAGCTGGGCATCGACGGCAAGGACCAGATTGAGGCCTACGGCATCGAGCCCTTCATCCAGGAGTGCAAGAAGTCGGTCTGGAAGTATCTGAAGGAATGGGAGGACATGTCCGACCGCGTGGCCTATTGGGTGGACATGGAAAAGGCCTATGTTACTTACTATGACTCCTACATTGAGTCCATCTGGTGGAGCTTAAAGCAGATCGCGGACAAGGGGCTTCTGTACAAGGGCCACAAGGTGGTGCCCTACTGCCCGCGCTGCGGCACGGCGCTGTCCAGCCACGAAGTGGCGCAGGGCTATGAGGAAGTATCGGAGTTTTCCGCCTACGTTCGCTTCCCGGTGAAGGGCGAGGAAAACACCTACCTGCTGGCCTGGACCACCACGCCCTGGACCCTGCCTTCCAACGTCGCCCTGTGCGTCAATGAGAAGGAGGAGTACAGCCGCTTTACCCTTAACGGGGAAACCTTCATCATGGCCAAGGCCCTGATCCCTACCTTGTTCTCAGATGATGACCAAAAAGAAATGAAGGTGCTGGAAACCATGCCCGGTAGCAAGCTGCTGGGGATGGAATACCTGCCCTTGTGGCCGCTGATCAACCCCAAAGAAAAGGCCTTCTATATGGTGGGGGACAGCTATGTCACCCTGACAGATGGCACCGGCATCGTGCACATCGCGCCCGCTTTTGGTGAGGACGACGCCCGCATCGGCCGGGAAAACGGCCTGCCCTTTGTGCAGCTGGTGAACACCCAGGGCAAGTTTGTGGACGGCACCCCCTGGGCGGACACCTTCATCAAGGATGCGGACCCGCTCATCCTGGAGGACCTGAAGCAGAGCGGCCGCCTGCAAAAGAAAGCGCTGTACACCCATAACTACCCTCACTGCTGGCGCTGTGACACGCCGCTGATGTACTACGCCCGCTCCACCTGGTTCATCCGCATGACCCAGGTGCGGGATGAGCTGGTGAAGAACAACCGCGCCATCAATTGGTACCCGGAGAACATCAAGGAAGGCCGCATGGGCAACTTCGTGGAAAACGTGCTTGACTGGGCGCTTTCCCGAGAGCGCTACTGGGGCACGCCGCTGCCGGTGTGGATTTGCGAGGACGGCCACCAGCACGTGGTCGGCAGCAAGGAAGAACTGGCCGCGATGAGCACCAGGCCGCTTGATGACCTCAAGGAATTGCACCGCCCCTATATTGACCGTGTGGTGCTGCGCTGCCCGCACTGCGGCAAGGACATGCACCGCACCCATGAGGTGATTGACTGCTGGTATGACTCCGGCTCCATGCCCTTCGCCCAGTGGCACTACCCCTTTGAAAACAAGGAGGAGTTTGAAAACCACTTCCCGGCGGACTTCATTTCCGAAGCCGTGGACCAGACGCGCGGGTGGTTCTACTCCCTGTTGGCCATCAGCACCCTGGTGTTTGAGCAGCCCTCTTATAAAAACTGCCTGGTGCTGGGCCACGTCCAGGATTCCGATGGCCGCAAGATGTCCAAGCACCTGGGCAACGTGGTCAACCCCTTTGATGTGATTGACAAGTTTGGCGCGGATGCCGTGCGCTGGTACTTCTACACCGCCGGCGCGCCCTGGCTGCCCAGCCGCTTCTATGACGAGGCTGTCAGCGAAGCCCAGCGCAAGTACATGAGCACGCTGTGGAACACCTACGCCTTCTACATCCTCTACGCCCAAATTGACGGTTTTGTGCCCAAGGACCATCCCCTGGACAGGAGCCGCCTGACGCTGATGGACCGCTGGATCCTAAGCCGATTGCACTCCACCATCAAAACCGTGGATGGCAACCTGCAGCACTACCGCGTGCCGGAGAGTGCCAATGCCATCAGCCAGCTGGTGGACGAACTGTCCAACTGGTATGTGCGCCGCGGGCGTGCCCGCTACTGGGGCAAGGGCATGGCGGGGGACAAGGAAGTGGCCTTCATCACCCTGTATACGGTGCTGGAAGCCATCACCCGCATGAGCGCGCCGTTCACGCCCTTCCTATCGGAATCCATCTACCAAAACCTGGTGCGCTCCGCGGATTTTGACGCCCCGGAATCCGTCCACCTGTGTTCCTTCCCTGAAGCGGATGAATCCTTCATTGACCCGAACATGGAAGAGCAGATGGAGCAATTGCTGCAGGTCATCCAGCTGGGCCGCGCCTGCCGCAACCTGGCCAATTTGAAGGTGCGCCAGCCGCTGAGCTGCCAGTTGGTCAAGGGGGCGGAGCTGGACCGAGAGTTCCAGGAACTGGCCCGGGATGAGCTGAATGTCAAGGAAATCATCTTCACCCAGGACGCTGACGCCTTCACCGGCTACCGTTTGAAGCCGCAGCTGCGCACCCTGGGGCCGCGCTTTGGCAAGAACCTGGGCAAGATCAGCCAGCTGCTGGCGCAGACCGATGGCGCCGCCGCCGTGGCGGGCTTCCGCAGGGGAGAAAACCTGGTGCTGACGCTGGATGGCGAACAGGTGGAATTGAGCGAGCAGGATGTGCTGGTGGAGACCACTGAAAAAGAAGGCCTGGTCGCCCAGGAGAACCGTGGCATCACCGTGGGCCTGGTCACTGACTTAAGCCCCGAACTGGTGGATGAAGGCTATGCCAGGGAGCTAATCAGCAAGCTGCAGACCATGCGCAAGGACGCCGGCTTTGAGGTGACCGACAGAATTTTGGTGCGCTACCTGGTGCCGGAGAAACTGGCCTCTGCCATCAGGCAGCACAATGAACTCATCCAGTCGGTGGTGCTGGCCAATGCCCTGGAAGAAGGCAAGGCCCTGGACGGCGCCTACACCCAGGAATGGGACATCAACGGCCTCAAGGCCACGCTGAGCGTTTCCAAAGTGTAAGTCAAAATCACATAAAGAAAAGTTGCCGGGCATCCTTCGCGGTGCCCGGCATTTTTCATAAGACTTATTCTGTTCTGGCTAAGGTTACTGAATGCTCTTGTTGTACGCCTTCTTGGCCAGCAGCGCCGCGCCGATCAGCCCGCTGTCGGGCCACAAGGCGGGGGCTTTGATGTAGTCCTCCATGGGCGGCAGCTGTTCGCTGTCGATATAGCCGTTGACGAACTTCAGCATGTACTGGCGTACCAGCGGCAGCAGCGCGCTTTGATGCATCACGCCGCCGCCCAGCAGGATGACTTCCGGCGAGACGGTCATCAACGCGTTGGCGCACAGCTGGCCCAGGTAGAAGGCCTCCAAGTCCCAGCCGCGGTGGTCCTCGCTCAGGTCCTTGGCGGGCAGCCCCCAGCGGGTTTGCATGGAGGGCCCGGAGGCAAAGCCTTCGGCGCAGTTGGGGTGGTAGGGGCAGACGCCGTGCAGCATGGGGTCCTCCTCATGCCGGGAGAGCAGCACATGGCCCCACTCCGGGTGCATCAGGCCATGCACCAATTGCCCTTCACAGTACAAGCCGCCGCCGATGCCGGTGCCAACGGTGAAATACAGGCAGTTTTGCAGGCCTTTGGCCGCCCCCAACGCGCTTTCCGCAAGCGCCGCGGCATTGACATCGGTATCCACCTCACAGGGCACCTGCAGCGCTTCTTCAAAGGCGTTCAGCAGCGGATAACGCTGCCAGGCCAGCTTGGGCGTGTTGAGGATGGTGCCAAAGCCCTTGGAGGAGGCGCGCAGGTTGATGGGGCCAAAGGTGGCAATGCCCAGGGCGTCCACCTTGTGCTCCTTAAAAAAGGAAACCATTTGGGGGATGGTTTCCTCCGGCACGGTGGTGGGCAGGCTGGTCTGGGCGAGCGAATTCAGCGCTTTGTCAAACACACCCAGCACCATTTTGGTGCCGCCTGCTTCAATCGCGCCAAGACGCATTAGTTCAACTCCGAATCCAGAATGTCAATCTGATCCTTGAGCATGGTCTGGAAGCGCTGCTTGAATTTCTGCGCGTCCGTTTCCAGCTCCGCGATCTCTTTTCGCAGGGCTTCCTTGCGCTCTTCCAGGTTGTCCAGCTCCGGATCGGGCAGGCTTTCTTCGGCGGAGGAAATGATCTCCTCCGCGCGTTCCTTGGCGCGGCTTAAGACTTCATCACAAGCCTGCTGCGTTTTTTCAAGCAGCAGCTTGGCGGATTTCAAGTCGCTGGGCTCGCTGCTGACAGGGGCTGACACTGGCGCCAGGGGAGCGGGGGCAGCGACGGCGGGCATATAGGGCGCGGGAGATTGCTGCTGCTGTTTGAGTTGCTCGCGCAGCTGGGCGATGGTCTGGTTCATGCTCTCCATCTCATCGCAGATGGCGTCCAGAAATTCATCAACCTCCAGGGGGTCGTATCCTCTGACCTTGGTCTTGAATTCTTTTTCTTCGATCATGGTAACGGTGATGGCCATGGCGGTTCTCCCTTCAAATTGAGGTTTTATTGGGCGTAACGCTGCGCGTCATAAGGATCCATCGCGTATTCCTGGGCGGGGGAGCCCGGCGGGGCATAGGGATTGCCGGCAGCCTGCTGGGGCTGGGCATAATAGGCTTGCTGCTGCGGGGCAGGCTGTTGCTGCTGATAAACAGGCTGTTGGAAGCCCGGCTGGCTATGATAGGGCTGCGGTTGCTGCTGCGGCTGCTGCGGGCGCGGGTTGTTGGCGCTGGCGGTGAGCGGGTCGGTGTAGACCATCATCCCGCTGGGCGCCAGCAGGTAAAAACCGATCTTGAGGGATAGCCGGGTCATCGTCCCGCCCAGCGCAAAGCAGGCGCCGTTGAGCATGTCCACATAGCGGCGCACTTCGGCCTTGTCAATCAGCTGGTCCATCACCACCAGGGTACACTGGCCCTTGCGTAGGCAGGTCATAGCCTGACGGCAGCCGGCGATGTTGGTGATGTTGACCACATAGGCGTCCATGGCCTTGCCTTCAGGCTCGCTCACGGCGCCGGGGAACTGCACGATATTGTTTTCGCTTTGCTGCTCCTGCAGGTGCTGGGCGGCGCGGCGGTTGCGGCCCTGCTGCTCAACCTGTTGCTGGGATTGAAACTGTGCCTGTTGCGGCGCTATGTGCTGGGCATACTGCTGCATCTGCGGCGCCTGATAAGGTGCCTGCGGCTGCTGCCAGGGCTGCTGGTATTCCTGTGCGGCTTGCTGGCGCGGCTGCTGGTATTGCACTTGCTGGTAAGGTTGCTGGTATTGCGCGGGCTGCTGGGGCGCGTTTTGATAGGGGGCGGCATAGGGGTTCTGCGCCTGCTGTTGGGCCGCCTGCTGGGTGTACTGGGGCTGGGCGTACATGTTCTGATAGACGCCTTGCGCGGGGGCCTGCTGCAGGTCCTGCTGATATTCATCCTGATGGGGGGCCTTGTTGCCGTAAAAGAAGCGGTTGTCCTTGCTGAACACTTCTTTGATGCGGCTGGCTGCCTTCCCTGTCAGTCCTCTAAAATCCATTCATTTCCTCCTCAGTCCAACCGGGATGGCTTGAACTTTATTGTCAAGAGTATAGCCAAAATGCCTTGTTAGCGCAAGTTTATGACTTAAAACAGTTGCACCGTCAGCCCTTCATACAGATGCCCGGGGTTCACGGGCGTCACATGGGCCTGGGTGGCGTCCCGGCTGACGATATCCACCGGCACAAGGTAGGGGCCTTCGCGGTATTGCACCACCACGCCGATCACCCCATCCTGGTTGATGATGGCGGAGGAAGGGACAGCAAAGGTAATGACCGATTTTGACAGCTGCACCCTGGCGGACCGAGTGTACAGGATGGGCTCTATCGCGGAGTCCGCCTTGAGGCGCACCAGCATCTCACCGCCGGAGCGTGTGACGGACTCAACCGTCACCGGCACCGTGGTGCTGTCAAAGCTTTCAATGGTCATCCGGTATTCATCGCCCACCACCGGGTTCCAGCTCAAGTCATCCGCCAGCATCAGGGCGCCCCAGTCAAACTGGCGCACCAGGCGGAAGATGTCGATGGCGTTCTTGCCGCGGGCCAGGTTTTGTGGAATCTGCCCGGCCAGCATGTCCTTGACGGTCTGGGGGCTGTATTGCTCGTAATTGGACGCGTTCAAAGCGCCTTCATAGCCATCTGTATAGAAGCTGACGATGCCGTTGTCTGTCGCGGCGAACTGCTTGGTCCAGGTCTCAATGCGCTGCAGCTGGCTATTTTCGTTGTCGTACAAGCGGGTCAGCTTGGTGTCTTCAATGTACTTCTGCTTTAAATACGCGTGCCGGGCAGTGATGGCGTCCTTGAGCAATTGCTCCTGGTTGAGCAGGTTGCCCTCCGCGCCGCGCACCAAAGCCTGGGTTTCCTGGGCGCGCTGCATCACCATGGTCTCCAGGCGCGCCAGCTGCGCGTCCGGCGTGGTGGAGGCGCTCAGCAGCACTTTGTGGTAGTCCTTGATCTGTGTGCGGTAGGAGGACAGGCGCTCCAGCTCCCTTGCGGAGAATCCGGTGGAGTAGACGGTGCAGATTGGGTCGCCGCGGTTGACGGCGGAGCCTTCCTCCGCGGTATAGCGCACATCGGAGACGTTCTCCTGCTGGAACACCGATTCATTGCGCACGATCAGGGTGCGCCCGGAGAAGGTGGTGCCCTGCTCCGAAATAGTAACAATTGCGGTTTTCTGTTCCTGGCCGCCAATCATCTGGCTTAGCGCGATGGCGGCCAGCACCACAATCAACAATCCCAGGCCCAGGTAGAGCCAGGTGATGATGTTGCGCTGCCTGGGCGGTGCCCTGTAGACCATCCTGTCATCCGGCGGCGCGTCATGAACAGGCGGCGCTTCGGGCTCGGCCTTAAATGTGTTGACGGGGTTCGCGTAGGGGGGAGGCGCGTTGAACTGGGGCAGCTGAGATTGCTGCGGTGCCCTGTGGGGATGGGCAGGGGTAAAGAAGGCGTCATCGCCCTCAGGCATGCCCTGCTGGATCCCTTCCGGGTTCCAGGGCGCCTGGGGGGGCGTGCCGCGCCCGGGAAGTTGATTGTTTTCTGCTTGCCAGGGCCCCTGTGTCATGCGTCCTCCTCATGCTTCCTAAACCCAATCAGAATACCGCTAAAAGCATGAAATGTAAAGCAAAGCAAAACCACCCCTCAGGATGGTTTTGGGCGTTTTGCGCTTTATTCGCCGTAGTCGTTGCCAAAAAGGTCCGTGACCGCGCCGTCATCCGCGTTGATGATCACCGTGTAGCCGGGATCGCCCAGGTCAGACGGCGGGCCATCCCACAGGTAGACAATCTGCCATTGGCGGATGGGCGAGATGACAAAGTAGAGGCCTTTGACAAAGCGCTCAAGGTCTGCGTCTGTCAATTGAAAGGCTGTTTTCAGCTCCTGATCGGCGATGCTGATCGCCTTGTCCATTGCGATTTCATCTTTTGTCGGCAGGCCAAAGTACTCGCTCTCCCAAGTTGCTTTGTCCTCAAGCGTCCAGGTATAAAAGGGTCCCTTGTTCTCCTCGAGGCGGTTGAACTCCTGCATCCGCTGGGCCCACGCCAGGTCTTCCTGATATACCTTCAAATCGCTGTGGTAGGCTGGCACCCCTTCTGGCATCACCAGGGCCACATGGTAAGCGGTGACAACTTCCTGGCCGTAATCCTCCAAAAAGGTGACCAGCCACCACCGCCTGTCGCCCGCGTCATTGCTGTGGAAGGTGGATTCAACCTGATATTCCGCCTCATCCTTGTCCCCGGTTTGCCCAACAAACACTTCCCAGGCCTTTTGCCGGGCCGTTTCCTGATTCATCTCAGTACTTTCAGGCTGCGCGATTCTGCCCCAGAGGTAGTATTCCAGGGTTTCTTCCATCGCGGGGCTGACGCCGCTTGTTTCATCCTCCGCGGCAAACATGTTCTCGTGGCTGAGGGAGTGGACCAGTTTGCCCTGCGTGTCCATCCAGATTTTAACGTCCTGCGTTCCGTCCCCGCTCCAGAGGCTGGCCTTCCAGGTTTTCTCCTGGTCAAGGCCGGGCAGGTGATAAAAAGCCAGGGAGACGCTGGCCCATCCGGACGGGTCGTAGGCATACTGGTCAAATGCGTGCTGCTTGGCCAGCTCAATCACGCGATCGGGCTTGAGGTCTTTGTCGCCCGGCAGGACGTTGACTACCTCACCAAACACATAGCCATAGGATTGGGCCAGTTCGCTGGCCTGCGCGGACACCTCAAGCGGCCAATGGTTGCTGTCGCCATGCTCCGCATACAGCTTCATCAGCTTGTCCATATACGCGTCATAGCGCTCCTGGTAGCCCGGCTGAATCTGGTCAAAATCTAGCGGCAGGGCGGCGGTCACCTTGCCCAGGGAGGCTTCATCAAATTGGGCTATCTCCAGGCTGATAAACCCGGTTTGTTCCCCGATGCGCACCTGCGCCCAGCCATCCAGGATGCCCAGGGTTTCAAACCTTGTGCCTGCCGGAAATTCGCCAAGGCTTTTATCATCCAAGCCATTGTTTTCAAACAAGGCCGCCTTGTCCTGCAGGCTGCCTGCGGGCAGGGCGCTTGCGTCCCCGGCCTTGCCAATGAGGAGGCCGGCCAGGGGCATCATGCCCTCAATACCTGGAAAACTGTCCGTTTTTCCGATTTGCACCTTCGCCCACAGCTTGCCCTCGTCACCAAACTGAACCGGGTAGTCGCCATAGGTGGGTTCCACCGCGAGAATGGTCAGCGGCACCCCGTTGAAGTAGGTGGCCATGGGCACATCGTAGTCATCAGCGAAATTGCACAGGTTGAGCGAGGGGCCATACGGGTTGCTGACCACAGCAGGCAAGGCTGCGAAAGCGCCCTCCGGCGCGGCGGTCAGGGCAGGGGAGGGGGCAGGGCCGCTTTCAATGCTCTGCGCGCCGGCACCGGTTGTCAGCATCAAAGCAAGCAGCATCATCAGGGCAAGGGATTTTCTCATCAGTTGGTGTTCTCCTCTCACTGGGGTTATACATTCAACGTTCAGCCGATTGATAATCATGCACACCTACAGGGTACTCCTGTTTCGTGGCCATTCTGTGAATAATCAAAAAGCTCCTTGAAAAACAAAGAGCTTTCCTGGTCGAGGTGCAGGGATTTGAAC
>LSQX01309805.1_pt1 | contig 28407 bp, 24 predicted proteins | sample 654561 | NCBI WGS metagenome assembly LSQX01 (sample SAMN04489861, study PRJNA283612) | anaerobic digester metagenome | isolation source: 4 biogas reactors fed with cattle manure at either 37C or 55C with and... | place: Denmark: Kongens Lyngby | collected 2014
CAATCTTCTTGCGAAAGTGGTTCTCTCTCTCCGGACTGGTGGTTCTCACTCACCGGAAAGCTGGCTCATTTTGTCACGGATTACTCAAGTGCTCCGAAGAAGGAATATTCAAGTAGGTTTTTTGGCTCGTATAATATCGAAATGTCTTAAGAAAATGTGAATTCGATCATCTGCATGCTACGGATGAATTTACGATTCATAAATGGTGGGGTATCATGTAAAAGATACGTGAGTTGAGCGGATTAATCCTTGTTTTAGGGGAGGAAGACTATGCGGGACGGCACACAAAGGAGAGTCCATCTGTTTTTCGATAACTATCAGATCATCAAGAAGCACTTTTTCTGGAGATCGACTCTGCTCAAGCGGCTTGCGGCGATCATTTACACCCTTAAGGGTCAAACGCTCTCCTATGTGGCGATCTTGGAAACCATGCGCATGATCAAGGGAAGCACATCTTTTTTATCGTATTTTCGAGGGGATATGCTCTTGGCTGTCGCGACGATGATCTCGCTTCAGAATGACCGGCAAAGAGCGATCGAAAAAACGCTTGCTGTCTATAAAATGATGAAAGCCGAGCGGTTTCGCCGATCATCTTACCTGGTTGTCGCGGCCTGTCAGATCGCGATCGAGACCGATGAGTCAGATTTTTCCGCAACGGTCGGAAGAGCGCGCGATTATTATCGGGGTATGCGTTCTCAGCATTTCTTTGTTACGTCCGAGCGCGATTATATCGCGGCGGCTCTTTTGGCCGTTTCGAGGATTGATCCGCAGTCGGGGCTTCTGAGCCTTGAAACGATACACAGAGCACTAAAGGCAAAGATTTATTCGGGCAGAGGGGTGCAGGGTATCGCTCAGGCTCTTTTGATGGGTCGGGCCGACGAAGGGGGGACGGAGCGCGCGCTTGCTCTCCGTGAAGCTTTTCGCAAAAGGAAACTGCGGCTCGACCGGGATTATAATTATCAGTTGATCGGCCTTCTGGCTTTGCTTGGTGCCGACACGGACACGCTGGCCGATGAGGTGGTCGATGCCTTCCGATATATGCGTAAGCTCAAAGGCTTCAGTGCTTGGTCGATCAATAAGTATGAGCTCGTTTTAATTGCAGCTTCCCTGGTCGCGACTGATCTTGCTACCCGTGATGACGGAGGCGTAGCGGTCGCGTCGGTATCGACTGGAGTCACAGCGATGATCATCAATCAATATATCGCTATACTGATCATGATGGCGACCGCTTCTGCGGCCGCGACTACTGCAGCAGCCGCTTCTGCGGCAAGCGCGGGATCATGACGTTATTTGCCTGTTTACATTAACAAAAGTGCCATTAAGGAAATGAGAATCCGGTCACGACTGATCCTGAATTGACCCGTGTCGCGCCATCACTCGCTCAGAAACTCAGTAACCTCTCCGTGGCAAGTCAGATCAAGCCTGTGCATCGCACGGGTACACGCGATGTAAAGAAGGCTCCGATCAAGCGGCGTATGATAGGTGTGGCGGCTTGCGTGCGGGACGATGACCTGGTCAAACTCGAGTCCCTTGGCCATGTGAGCGGATGTGATGATGATACCGTCGCGATATTCCTTGCTGTTAAAATCCAAATAGTTGAGATCGTCGACTTGATCACGAAGCGCGGAGTGGAGTTTCTCGGCCTTCCTTGCGGTTTTGCAAATGATTCCCAGCGATTGGTAATCGGTTTGACGGTGTTCTTGAATCAAATTATAAATCCGGATCTGCTCTGTCTTTTCCGAGTCCAGAATGTGGATTTCGGGCTCGTTTCCGTGCCTTTCGACGGGGATCAGCTCCTCGTTTCTGGAAATTCGCTGGGCCAGATCGGTAATTTCGATGGTCGAACGATAACTGCGAAGAAGCTTGACTGATTCCGAGCCGGGGAAAAAGGATGAGATACGTTCCGGTGTTGTCGAAGTATAGGGGTTTACCGATTGGTTACTGTCCCCGAGTATCGTTTTCTTACATGGGAAGAGCTTGCGGATCACCGCATATTGGATCGGAGTGTAGTCTTGCATCTCGTCGATCAAGAGGTGCTCAATTCGATTGTAAGCCGTGCTTTTTTCAAAATGTAACTGGGTGTAGATCAGCGGGAAGACGTCTTCGTAGGAGAGCGGTTTGCCTTTCTTGTGCTTGAAAAGCTTTTCTTTCCCGGATCGAATATAAAAGCTCTCATACAGAGCGAACGCGTCCTTATACGGGAACATCCGGATCACTTCGCCTTTGATTTTCCGGGAGAGGGCTGAATCCAGACGGGTGTCATTTTTGGTATTGAATCGAATAATCAGATGATTGGCGGTCATCTCGAGCCGCTCTTTGAGGCGCAGGTGGCGAAGCTTATTGAAGATTTCCAGGATATCTCCGGCAGGGATGCGGACCTTGTCAATATCGAGGTCGACGGCAAGAAAACCGTTCTGGATCATGTTGTGAAGATACACGTGAAGCTCTTCGACAAATTCGGTTGACGCCTTGTAGCGGATACGCTCCAAGTTCTTTTCGTCGGCGTCGTGGAGCAGGAAATCAACCTGCCCGTTGAATGACTCGAAACGGATATCATCCTCGAGCAGATCATGGGCGATCTCCGTCATATCGATTTCCTGGATGTTGTCCTCGCCGAGCTCTGGTAGGACATTGGAAATATAGTCGGCAAAAACCTTATTGGGGGAGATGATCATCATATTATCGGAGTGAAGCGTTTCGGAGTTTCGATAAAGAAGAAAAGCGACGCGGTGCAGGGCGATGGAGGTTTTTCCGGAGCCGGCGACGCCCTGAACGATCAGTGTATCGGCGGTCGAGTTTCGGATGATCGCGTTTTGCTCGCGCTGGATCGTCACCACGATGTTCTTCATTTTCTCATTGGTTGTTTGACTGAGCTCCTTTTGCAGAACGTCGTCGTCGATGTTAATATCGCTCTCGAGCATGTATTCCATCACGCCCCGGCGGATCTTATATTGGCGTTTGAGCGAAATATTGCCGGTGATGACCCCTGCGGGTGCGATATAGACTGCAGGGCCCTTTTCGAAATCATAGAAAAGAGACGAGATCGGGGCACGCCAGTCAAAAATGAGGATATCGTCGCCGACGTTCTCGGAGAAGGTGTGGAGACCAATGTAGCAATCCTGTGTATCTTTCTTATCGTCCGGCAGAAAATCGACCCTGCCGAAGTAAGGTGACTCGATCAGGCGGTCGACCCGTCGCATTTCGGCCAGCGTTTGCTCTCCTGAGGCGACGTTCTGGTGGATGACCATTCGGTTGAACGCCTTCTCGGCCCCGTCCAAGTCGGCTTTGCTTCCCCAGATGTAGTCCTTTCCCTCCTGGATCTCGTCGTCATATTTTTCAATTTGCCGCTCCAGGTTCGTGTGAGCGGTTTGCAGTTTCTGAAGGATTTCTTTCAGATAAGATTTCTCTTGAGATTCGGTTGAGTTGATCATAAGTATCCTCGCAAATCTATCGTGGTGTAACTTCCTGAGCGAAAAATCGCAGAACCGGAAGGCGAACGGCAGTGAACCGGCCGATCGACTCTCTACCTTGCAACGCCCAACGCGATTGAAGGCATGAAAGAATTCCAAAAAATGAAAGAAGTCATCAACCTTCCCGCAGCCGATCTGGGAACGGATACTGCGGACGGTGCATTCGCGGCCGGCACTGCGGCGATGCATATATCGGGACCCTGGAACGTCAGTAACTTTAAGGAGGCCGGGCTGAATTACGGCATTACGACACTGCCCTCTTTGAGCGGCGAGTCGACTCCGGCCGCGTCTTTCTCGGGAACACGCGGTATGTTTGTTTCCGCATACACCTTGCATCCCGAAGAAGCCAACATGTTTGCGGAGTTCCTGATTTCCGAAGAAATGCAGCTTCTGAGAAACGGGATTACCGGCGCTCTCCCGGCTATTGATGTTCAAGTCGAGAGCGAGTACGCCAAGGGATTTATCGATCAGTTGAATTACGCTTTCCCGATGCCTTCCGTGCCTCAGATGAGTGCATTCTGGGATGCTGCGGGAAGCGCCAGCAGTAACATTTGGGACGGCGCAAATGTTGAGACCGAACTGAAAGCACTCGACAATGCGATCGTTTCCTTTGTAGCAGAATAAGTTTCATTTTCTCTTTCACACTGTGGGATGCATGGATAAAGTGTTCATGCATCCCTCAGTGGATGGATGATCAAACCGATGCCGGAGTTCCGCTCGTAATTGGGAGGGGAGGGATACCCTGTTATGTTTACGATGAATCGTGACGGTTCCTCTCGAAAAAAGATATTCCTGGCGTCATTGCTCTTCATGGGGCTGGCGCATTTAACGTTTTTGAAACAGTATGTTAAAGGGGCAATTTTTGCGCTCATCGAGATCGTGGTATTATTGATGTCGCCGCATATTGTCCGCACGATCGTAGGGATGATCACATTGGGGGATCCGAAGCCCGGCCTGACGGTTTTCGAGAAAGATCACTCCATGTTCATGTTGATCGATGGGATCATTATCGTGGCTGTCCTATTTGTCTTTATATCACTTTACGCAATATCTGTTCGAGGCGCTATGTCGACGTACAAAGATTATTGCGCTCTCGGACAGCTCCCTTCAAACCGACGAATATTGACCGAATTGAGCACAAAAGCTTTTCCGGTTACGGCGCTTTCACCGCTCGTGGTCTTGATACTGTTTTTTGTTGTGGTACCTCTCGTATTTTCAGCCTGTGTCGCGTTCACCAATTATTCTTCACCGGCGCACATTCCGCCGAATAATACCGTGGATTGGGTAGGTTTTGATAATTTCAAGACTTTGTTCGGCGGAAACGAGACCTGGACCGGTGCATTAGGGCGCGTTGCTGCATGGACTCTCGTATGGGCAACCGCAGCGACCGTAACATGTTATGCGGGCGGTATGCTCATGGCAGTCATTATGCATGAGACTAAACTAAAGATTTCACCGTTTTTCAGGACGATCTTTATTTTGCCGTATGCGGTTCCTGCCGTCGTGTCGATGCTGGTTTGGCAGAACCTTCTGAACGGGAGTTTCGGAACGATTAACCGCACGTTGATCGAGTTGGGGTGGATGACACAAGCGACAACGATCCCTTGGCTCAGCGACGCTACGCTTGCGAAATTTACTTGTGTACTGATCAATCTTTGGGCGGGGTTCCCTTACTTTATGCTTTTAACGATGGGATCGATGACCGCTATCTCCAAAGAGACGTTTGAAGCGGCGAGAATCGACGGAGCAAGCCGTTTTCAAGTATTTAAGTCGATTACGTTGCCGTCGGTCATCTATCAAACGATGCCGTTGATAATCATGTCGTTTACACATAACATCAATAACTTCGGTGCGATCTTCTTCCTGACCGGCGGTAATCCGGTCGTCGCGGATTCTACTACGACCAGCGCGAAGGGAACGGACATCGTCGTGACCTGGATATACAATTTGACGCTCAATTTGCAGAAGTATCATTATGCCGCTGTTCTTGCGGTGTGTATATTTGTGGTGCTGGCACCGTTTGCGATTTTCAACTTCAGACGGACCAAGTCTTATAAGGAAGGAGAATTGTGATGGCAAATTCGGAGAAAAAACCGGAAGCTCCGGATAAGATTCCGGAGACCAAAATGTCGGAATCGGAAAAAATCAAGTTTGCCGAAGAACGGGCGGATCGCGTCGAACGGGCGACGAGAATGGCCGAAGAACGAGCGAGAGCAGCCAAGCGAAAAGCCGGTTCTCCTGAATCAGCGACCTCGGACGATTCCGGCAAAACTTCGGATGAATCGGCAATTGCTAAGGAAAAAACTTTGAGCCACTACAACGCGATTCAGAGATTCCGGACCCGTACCTATAAGGTTTTTATCGTAATTTTTCTTTCGCTGATCAGCCTTGTCGTACTGTACCCGTTGATTTATGCTGTAAGCGCTGCTTTTTCGCCGGGACGGTCGATTTCGGCGACGAGCATCATTCCATTCGGCGGTGGCTTTACCGCAAAACACTTTGAACGTCTCTTTACCGAGACCAACTATCTCATTTGGTTTAAAAATACCCTGATAATCGCCGCGGGGACCTCTTTGTCGACGGTTCTGGTATGTTCGTTGTCCGCGTATGTGTTTTCGCGTTTTCGATTTGTCTTTAAGAAATCGATGATGCTGGCACTACTCATCCTGCAGATTTTTCCTTCCTTCATCGGTATGATCGCGATTTACGTCATCCTTTTGCGCATCGGCGGATTGGATTCTCTTTGGGGGATGGTCCTGATCTATCTGGCCGGAAACATACCGTATAACACGTGGCTCGTCAAAAGTTACATGGATTCGATCCCGCGAGCCTATGACGAGGCGGCCCGAATAGACGGAGCGAGCAGTGCGCGGACATTTTTCAGCATTATTCTGCCTCAAGCGAAACCGATCATCACTTTCTTGGCGATCGTCAGCTTCACCGGCCCCTGGATGGAGTTCATCTTTGCGAAATTGATCTTGCGATCCAATGAAAATCAGACGCTTGCGCTGGGACTTTTCAGTTTTGTCACCGATCGTAAAAATGAATTCACACTTTTCTGTGCCGGCGCAATTATCGTGGCCATTCCTTTTGTCGTCTTTTTCGTAATCACTCAGAAGGTGCTGGTTTCATCCCTTGCGGGAGCCGGCGTGAAGGAATAAAGATGGAGCAATTCGGATACAACGAACGGCATCTTACCATAAACGGGAAGCCTTGGTTTCCGGTCATGGGCGAGATTCATTACTCGCGCGTTCCCGAGGACGAATGGATGACCCGGCTTCGTAAAATGAAGGCGGGCGGCGTCGATATCGCTTCCTCGTATGTTATCTGGATTCATCACGAGGAAATTGAGGGTGAATTCGATTTTTCCGGCCGGAGAAACCTCCGACGCTTCATCGAATGTTGTCGGATAAGCGGACTACTCTTCTTTTTGCGGATCGGTCCCTGGTCGCATGCGGAGGTTCGTCACGGCGGCTTTCCGGATTGGCTTTTCGAAAAGGGTTTTGATCCGCGTACGAACCACCCGGAGTATTTCCGGCTTGCGGAGCGATTTTATCGAGCGATTTTCGAGGAAGCGAAGGGTCTTTTTCATAAGGACGGCGGCCCGATCATCGGCATTCAGATCGAAAACGAGTATGGCCACTGCGGCGGACTTTTAGGCGACGACGGCGTCTTGCACATGCGAACGCTTACTCGGATCGCTCGTGACATCGGTTTTGACGTGCCGTACTTCACCGCAACCGGTTGGGGCGGTGCGATCACCGCCGGGCTCCTTCCGGTGATGGGCGGGTACTGCGAGGCACCATGGGATCCGAGGATCACACCGATTGAGCCGAGCGGAAATTACATCTTCACACACGAGCGCAACGACCACAGCATCGGATCGGATTACGGGATCAACGAGACCCTCTCGTTTGATCCTTCAAAGTTTCCGTATTTAACTGCGGAGCTCGGCGGAGGACTTCAGGTGACGCACCGCAGAAGACCGATTGCGACGGGTCGGGATATCGGCGCGATGTCGCTGGTTAAAATCGGAAGCGGTGCGAATTTGCTCGGCTATTACATGTACAGCGGCGGAACAAACCCGAAGGGAAAACGGACGACTCTTCAGGAGAGCAGATCCTCCGGAGATATTAATGATCTGCCCGTGATGTCCTATGATTTTCGTGCTCCGATCCGGGAATACGGGCAATTGGGCGATACATACCGTGAAATCAAGCTTCTCTCCATGTTCCTTCGGGACTTCGGATCCGATCTTTGTGAGATGGACACGTATATTCCTGTCGAAAATCCGCTCTTGCCCGAAAACAGCCGTGATTTGCGAACATCAGTGAGGCGGACCGGGAATCGCGGATATATATTTGTCAATAACTATCAACGAAAGCAGACTCAATCCGATCATTGGCGAGAGGTGCTCAGGATTCCTCTTGAAAGCGGTGAGATCTCCTATCCGCCCATCGATATCACAAACGGGGAATATTTCTTTTTCCCGTTCAACATGGAAATCGGTAACGCACGGATTAAGACAGCTACCGCTTCACCGCTATGTATCCTGAACAGGAATACATACGTGTTTTACTCGGACAATGATCCGACATATGATCTCGAAGGGACGCTAGATTCGGCCCGGATTCTTTCGATTACCCGCGAGCAAGCTCTTAACGCATATAAGGTGAGCGGCAATCGGGATCATCTTGTGATTACGGACGGCTCTCTCTGGATGGAAAACGATGATCTTGTCATCGAGGCTGAAGGGTCAACAACAATGCTTGTATACCCAAGCTTCAACAATACACCGAGAGGTTTTGCCGACGCGGGAGCATGCGGAACCTTTCGTATCTATGAAAGGTTCAATGTCGACCCCGAATCGACCGTATCAGCCCGAGAGGTGTCCAGGGATTCTTCGCATGCGAGATATAAAATTCATGCAGAAATTAATACAGCGGCATCGGAATACCTTTTGCGAGTCAGATATCAAGGGGATGCCGCGAGACTTTTTGTCGGAGGCGAACCGGTCGGGGATGAATTCAACACCGGGGAACCATGGGAAATCGGCCTTGCTCGGTTTGGGATGCCCGAAGAAGTGGAAATCGAGATCTTACCGCTTTTCGATGAAGATGAGATTTTTCTCGAAAAGCCCGCGAAATTTATCAACGGTGTCGCGTGTAACTTGGAATCGGTTGATATCGAGGCCAGATACCAAACCAGAATTCGCATTCAGTAACGGGCAGACATTTATCTTTTTTCGTTGGCCGTTTGCTCGGAGCAATTGCTTTCCGGGCACATACAGTGATATCATAAGATGTGGCTATAAATCGGCACATGAATTTCGAATCGAGTCAAGGGGTGTAGCCCGTTCGGAACCGCATGATGATTGTCCGGACGGCAGAAGGAGTGGAAGTATGAAAGATTTCTGGAAGAAATTATTAGTGTTTGTGTTGGCCTTGTCGATGATGATCAGCCTTTGCTCGTGCTCTTTGTTTGATCGTTTCGATGACGACGATGATGATCGTTCGGAACGTGACGAAGACGACGATGATGACGATGATGAAGACGACGATGATGACGATGAAGATGACGACGACGATGAAGATGACGATGATGATGACGACGATGAAGATGACGACGATGATGACGATGATGAAGATGACGATGATGAAGATGATACCGGACCGACAAAGAGCGTTACTTTTGCGGAGCAGGTACTTTTCAATCAAGGCGGGATCGAAATCAAGGTGACGGGAATCGATATGGAACCGTATCTCGGACCCGAAATCAACTTTTCTATCAATAACGGAAGTGACAAATCAATTCTTGTTCAAATTCAAGAAGCATCGGTCAACGGATTTATGGTGAATATGATTCTTTACAATACGGTCTCGGCAGGGAAGAAATCGAACCAGAAAGTCTATATTCCTGCAAGTGAGTTAGAAAAGGCCGGTATAAAGGAAATATCAGAGATCGAATTCAAATTTCAAATTATTGACAGCGAGAAATATGAAACATTATATCAGACCGAGCCCGTAATCATCAAAGCGGAGGGTAGTTCCGATTACAGACAGAAATATGATATGAGCGGAACGACGGTTTATGAAGAGGGTGGAGTTAAGATCGTTATCAAGAAGCCGGTAAAGGATGAGTATGGCGGGATGGCCATACCGGTGATTGTTGAAAATAAGTCCGGAAAGAGTCTCACGATTCAATTTCTTGACACTTCGGTTAATGGCTATATGTTTAATTTCTTCTATTATATGACCGTCGCGGACGGGAAGATGGCAATCAGTGATATTACTTTATATGAAACAGAACTGGAAGATAATGACATCGAGGAAATTGAGAATATCGAATTCGGCATTACGGCCTTTGCTCCGGGAGAATGGAATGCCGTGATCGATAAGGACGGAATATTAGTAAGTTTCTGATTTTTTATTTCATTTCCGAACTTGATTGCCGCGGCTTTTTGAAAAAGAAAGTCCGCGGCAGGTCATGTTCGAGCATAATTTTATTCGAACGAGAGGCATTGTGGAAGATCAAATTATGTCCGGACATAAATACTCCTATGATGAATCGAGAAAAGAGATACTGCGGCTTCAACGGGACCCGTATGAACTATATATGCGAAGTCACCGCGTTTATGCCGTACTGGTTGACACCAATATGGACGGGGTTCTTTTCTCGGTTGCGTGTATTGTTGACGGCACTTTCAGCCTGTACGGCGAGAACGGCTGTATCTTGGGTTACGCGGATAAATTCAAAGAACTGGCGATGGCTTCGAGAGCTTTTGTTTACGGAGCCGAGCAAGTGATACCGGCATCCGCGGAGACGAAGAACACGGATCTTCCGGCCGACGGGGAACGGATATTTTATCTGATGACCGACGGGGTGATTTACAAAGCGATATCCCGTAAGGGGTCAATGTCAAAAGAACCGGTTGAAATTCAGGTCATCAATTTGATTTTCGATAAGGTTTTGGGTAAATATTTCGAACATGCGGGTGATCAATAAAGACGACGCGTTATTCACAAATTCCTTTGAAAAGGTTATCATTACGTATGTAGGCCGTCGCTTCATGTTGAGGAGAAAAAATGCTAAGGGAATTTGTCGTTCTTTTTTTATTGGGTCATGTACTCGGTGACTTCTATTTTCAAACGGATGAGATCGCCCGGAAAAAGGAATCGAGCGTTAAGTGGGTGCTTATTCATTCGCTGGTATATGCCGTAACCATTTTCGTGATTTTCATACCGGTTATGAACACGGTTTTGATAATCGGCGCGGCGATGGCCAGTCTTTTTCATCTCATTATCGATTTGCTTAAGTATCGGTCATTACTGTCCGCCGACAGGAACGGCACGAAGACGATGGCACTTGAACGCAAGGCCTTTTTCGCTGACCAGATCCTTCATCTGGCCGGGATATTGATGATTGCTTACATTATGGCGACATCGGGTCGGCTAAACCGGTCCTGGATGCCGATCCATGAGTTTTTTGACTATGCAGGAATACCGGAAAATCTTTTTCGATCGATCTTATTGGTGCTCCTTCTGATTCACAAACCGGCGAATATGATCATACAGCGGCTTCTGATGCCGTATAAGCCGGATATCGCCGAGGATCAGCCCGGTAACAATGCCGGTAGATTCATCGGTACGATCGAGCGGATTATCATGGTTATTTTTCTGTTTATCGGACAATACGCGGCGATTGGACTTGTGCTGACCGCAAAATCGATCGCTCGCTATGAAAGGATTTCCAAGGAAAGGGATTTTTCAGAATATTATCTGTTGGGGACGCTTTCAAGTACTCTTTTAGCGATCGTTTTTTATCTTTTGATATAGTGTCGGTGTTCTTAATTTCATTGAAATCTGCTCCGGGGGGTGAGGGTGTGCTTTACGAGGTTATGGAACTGCAACACTTGGATGTTTGTACGGCTGGATTCGTCTCAGCGTATGAAGAAGAACCATGGACGATCGACAGAGCGCGGGAATATCTTACCGATCTCTTTAATACCCCTCGATCCATCGGCTTTTGTGCTTTTGAAAACGATCTTTTTGTTGGGGCGATTATTTGCAGGGAGATCGTAGGCAGTAAATATAACCGGCTCTCTATTGAAGAATTCTTCGTTATTCCGATCGCAAGGCGCAAGGGCTACGGTAATGCGTTAATGGAAATCGTAAGACGTCATGTCTGCAACAACGGACTTGGTGCGATTACGCTGATGACCGAACGGGATAATCCGGCGGTTTCATTTTACGAGAAGGGCGGATTTGCTCACGTAGAACACATGGCATTCCTGGCCGATCAGAATATTTAGGTGTCTGGTTAGGATGAGCGATCGAATATTATTCGTTATACAAACGCATTGCTATAATCAGGCGAATACGCGACTTAGTGATTCGGAAGCAATTTCCGCGAGACTTTCGATGGTCGACTCCGGCGGCGGACTCTTATCTGTCATTTTATATCGCGGATAAAATCGGGTGATGTGATAGGGAATGTGCGGGTCAATACCGGATAACCACCGGGTGAGATTACGCATTTCTTCCGCAGAATCATTTTCTCCCGGAATAATCAGGGTCGTTATTTCGACATGCGCCCTTTCGGAGGCAAGCTCGATCGTCTTTTTAACGGTATCCAAGTCACCGCAGATGCGTCGATAGAAGTCTTTTGAAAAGGATTTGAGATCGATATTCAGTGCATTGATATTCGGGAGAAGATCAAGTAAAGGTTTCTCGTTGACATAACCGTTTGTGACCAGTACGGTCTGTAAGTTCCGCTGTCGTGCCGCGACGGCGGTGTCTCTTACGTATTCATAACCGATGAGCGGCTCATTATAGGTGAAAGCAATCCCGATATTGCCCGATGAGCGAGTCTCAATGGCGACATCAACCAACTTCTCGGGGGAGTAATAAATCGCCGCGGAACCCTGAAGGCCGGACATGGAAATCTCGTGATTCTGGCAAAACGGACAACAAAAATTACACCCGAAACTGCCGACAGACAGGATAAAACTTCCGGGATAAAAACAATACAGCGGCTTTTTTTCGATCGGATCCAAGGCAATGGATGTGATCATACCGTAATTGATGCTTCGGACGACTCCTCCGGTGTTTTGCCTTGCCCGGCACAGCCCGATCGCCCCGTCTGACAGGACACATCGGTGCGGACAGATCGGACAAACAGCGCTCATTTGTGACGGATCACCTCAAAACGTTCGATCGTATAATCGGCAGAAGAGGAAATGCCTGCCTTCGAAAGTGCGATCGATAACTGAAAATCAATTGTATCGACTCCTTCGAGATTCGGCAAAAGGAGCCCTCGACGACCCCTGTGCGTTACAATAACACCGTACCGGATCGGATCAAGCTCAGACTTGTCCTTTACCGGCTCTGGAAGACCCAGAACGTCGACACTATATTCCAAAAGCGGGAGCTCCGCGATTCCGACCGGCTCGAATCGGGGATCCCCGGTGCCCGACTCAATGGCATTGCGGACGATCTCCTCGGCGACGGACACGGTAACGGGAGAGATTGTCCCGATGCAACCCCGAAGTTGTCCTTGAACCTTCAGAGAGACAAAAACCCCGGCTTTGGTACCGTACATTTCATCGGGAAGACTTGTTGGAATATCGATCACTCGTCCGGAACGGATGTACTCTTCCAGTGTTTTTCTGGCTAAGGCCACATACGGATCGCTTTGAATCGAATCGGTGCCCGCATCTTGGTGCCCAATGCGGGTCTTCCCGTCATTCGGATCATCTTCCTGAGAATAGAATCCGCAGACCGCGTACCCGACTCCGAAAGGGCCCTCGTATGACATGAAACGGGATGAAAAGCCTCCGCCGGATATCGCACCCGACATGATGATCAGTGAACGGAGACCGCACTCGCCGGCAGGGCCCGCAATATCAGGATCGATATTGCGAATTTCGTCAGTCTTGTTCGAACGCATCAGCTCCGTGATTTTACGATCGAAAATCGGTCCCTCATCGGCAAACCCGTACGGTCCGTCGATCTTCAGACGATGCGACAAATCCCCGCTTGCGATCAAAACCACGTTCTTCCCGGAAGAAGCCGCGGCATTTGCGATACAGCGACCGAGCGAAAAGTGCTCTTCTTCGGATCGGTCGGAAAGGGAAATGAGAACTAACTTATATTCTTTGTGATGTTTCTCGACAAAGTACAAGGGAACGAGGGATCCGTGGTCAATAAACAGGTCGTCTTCTTCGCAAAGCAAGACCGGTACCACTTTTTTTAAGGCCTGCGCGTAAATCTTTGTCGAAAGTTCAATGTCGACTTCCTTTGTGAGCGCGATCGAGGGCGAGTGAAACCGCCGCATATCTCCGTACAGGTTCCTGACGGCGGATAAAACAAACCGATCACTCATATGTTGGGCGTGAGGAGAAATCATGATGATGGTATCCGGAGCCATTTGCCCGATCTCGCGACCGACGATCTCCATGGATTCCGCTGTGTCGCGGATGTCCCGCTCTTCTCCGAGTCCGATTTCCGGTATCAGAAGTGGCGGATGAGGAACAGCATAGACGGAACGAAGCGGCATAAGGACACCCCCTTCTCGCTCAAAACAACGGTTCCGTGTTCATTATACCATGATTATCTGATAGACTTATAACGAAATCGAAACGGAGGCGAGCTGCTTGAAAGGGTCTGGAAAATTCAATTCCGCATCGGGATATGCGGATCGGTTTTTGACAAGGCATTTTTCGGGCGGAACGATGGACTACCGTCAGATGGCGGCGCTGATCGTACCGCTTCTGATCGACCAGTCTTTCATTGTTTTTTCCAGTCTTTTTAATACAACGATGATCAGTTCCTCCGGCATGGATGCGGTCAGCGCCGTCAATATGGTGGATTCGATCAATGTGTTTCTTCTGAATATATTCATTGCCGTGGCGACGGGCGGAACTGTGATCATCGCCCAGTATAAGGGAAGCGGGAATCATAAATTCGTGCCGAGAGCGATTTCCGGCTCTGTTACTTCCGTCGTGTTGATTTCGACGGCGATTGCCGTTTCCGTAATTGCTTTTTCACCGGCAATCCTGAACTGGTTATTCGGTAACGCGGAGCAAACGGTGCTTTCGAATGCCCGGATCTATCTTGTCGGAAGTGCCTTGTCTTATGTTTTCTTCGGCATCATGGAGGCTGTATCGGCTACGTTTCGTGGTCTTGGAGCAACGCGGTCCTCCTTAGTCTTAACCGTGACGATGTATTCGCTTTATGTTTCATTGAATTATATCCTGATCCGGGTTTTTTCGCTCGGAATCATCGGTATGGTGATATCGCTTGTCGTATCCAGGCTGATCGCATCGATCCTGTCGATATTTTTCCTTGTCCGAAGAAAAAACGAGTACCGATTGAAGTTGTCCGAGATCATTCGATTCGATTTTCCGATGCTCCGGCGCGCTTTTAGTCTCGGCTTTCCGTTTGCTACCGAACAGATGTTTTTTAACGGGGGAAAAATACTTACCCAAACATTTATCGTCGGAATGGGAACGTTGGCGATCGGAACCAACGCGATCACCGCATCCGTTACATCACTGTTCATGATTCCCGCCAATACTTTTTCATTATCGGTCATCACTGTCGTCGGACAGTGTATAGGAAATAAGGATATCAGGCAGGCCAGAAAAGCCATTCGTTCGTTTTCCGTTCTCACTTCATTGTCGATTTTGCTTATGGCGATGTTCGTGCTTCCGTTTCTTCGAAATATTGTGATGCTTTATCATCCAGCCGAAGAGATAATCGGTACGATTCTGTTGATTTCATTTGTGAATACCGCCGCTCAATTCCTGCTCTGGCCGGCCAGTTTTCTTTTGCCCGCCGCGTTGCGGGCGGCAGGAGACGCTCGGTTTACCTCGGTTGTTTCTATGCTGTCTATGTGGCTTTTCCGCGTTGTTTTCGGATATGTGGCCGGCGTTATTCTCGGGTGGGGAGTAATGGGAGTATGGATCGCGATGCAGGCCGAATGGGGCGTACGCGGAATTGTTTTCTTTTTGCGTGTTCGGGGTGACCGGTGGTACAAACATAAGGTGCTTGAATAATGGGGCGAACCGTAGATGTCGTCCGGATGCGACGGTGACGAAAAGGCGTGAAACATATTTGACTTCTGCTTTTCGTAAAAGATAGAATGAACTGACAGACAGAAGAGTCCGCTTTTGTCGCTTTGACCGAACAGGGAGTATTTGTATGCTGAAACGATGGTTTAAACCGATCCGATCGAAGAAGGAGCAGCAACTGATAATTGATATGCGCTCCGGATACTCGATTGAGACGCATATGCATACTTCGGAAGGAAGTCTTTGCGCCGGGGCGTCCGGGAGAGAAATGGCTCGATTCTATAAGCATTTGGGATATTCCGGGATCATTGTATCGGATCATTTCTTTAACGGTAACACCACAATACCACCGCACTTCCCTTGGCATGAACGGGTCCGGCTGTTCTGCCGTGGATATGAAAATGCAGCGGCGGAAGGGAAACGAATCGGACTGGATGTTTTTTTTGCCTGGGAGTACGGTTATCACGGAACCGAATTTCTAACGGTCGGGTTGGACAAGGAATGGTTGCTTAAGAATTCGGACGTCCTCGATTGGGGGGTTGAAGAGTACCTTGACAGAGTGCGAACCGACGGTGCTTTTGTCATTCACGCACATCCTTTTCGAGAAGCGCCTTACATCAGGAAACTTCGTCTTTTCCCGGATCATGTTGACGCGGTTGAGGTGATCAACAGCAGAAATTCATCTTGCGAACAGGATGTGAAGGCGTATCGCTATGCACTGAAACACGGACTGGCCTTTACCTCCGGCTCCGATTCGCATGATGCGCAGGTGTTGCCGGGTGGAGGCATGATTTTTGATCGGAGACCGGAATCTTCGGCTGATCTGATTGCTATGCTGCGTGTGGGCGAATATACCAGGCTAATCGGGATGGAACGCATTGAGTCTCCAAAGTGAGGTGATTGTATGATTCTTTCGAATACGCTGATTTGTGATGATAATTTTCGGTTGGTCGAAGGCTCCCTTCGTGTTGAGGGTGAAAATATCGCCGGGATGTGTTCCGATGAATTATCCGGAGAGGATAAAATCAATTTGCACGGGTTCACGGTTCTTCCGGGCTTTATCGATATCCACATTCACGGTGCCGCCGGATCTGACGTCTGCGACGCCAGTCCCGAGGCGATTCGCAACATCTCCGCATATCTGGCATCCCGTGGTGTGACACGTTTCTGTCCGACGACGATGACCACGTCCAGCCTTGAGTTGGAGCACATCATTAAAAATGTCTCTGAAATGATGGGGAAATCGCTTCCGGGTGCGGACATTCACGGGATTCATCTCGAAGGGCCGTTCTTGTCCGCGGAGAAATGCGGAGTTCAGAACGAGAAGTACATCATGAATCCGGATATAGCATATCTCAAACGGTTGAACGCGACTTTTCCCAAAGTGATCGCAATTGTGGACATAGCGCCCGAGAAAGAGGGTTCCATGCGATTCATTGAGGAAGTTTCCTCAATTTGTCCGGTTTCGATTTCCCACTCCTGTGCCGACTATGAAACCACGACGAACGCGGTGAAATACGGCTTGTGCCACGCTTCCCATCTTTTTAACGCAATGACACCGATCAATCATCGGAGTCCCGGAGCGGTCATGGCGATTTTCGATCATGATCGAGTAACCGCCGAATTAATTTGCGATGGAATTCACCTTCATCCGTCGATCATAAGAATGGCGTTTTCGCTTCTCGGCAAGGACAGGGTCATCGTAGTCAGTGATTCGATGAGAGCCGCAGGAATGCCGGACGGCGAATATTTCCTGGGCGGGAAGAAAGTGCTGGTTTATGATAAACGAACTTCATACGCCAACGGACGTCTGGCCGGATCGACGACGTCGCTGATTGATGAGGTGAAAAATCTCCTTCGTTACGGAATTCCTTTTGATGAAGTGATTCGGGCAGTCAGTATCAACCCTGCGAGCCGTTTGTCGATCAATACGTTTACCGGAAGCATCGAACGCGGGAAGAAAGCAGATCTTACGGTCGTTGATAAAGACATGAACGTCGTGATGACGATGGTCAAAGGGAAGATCGTCTATCGGGCGACCACATAGAGGAGGAAGAATGATCAGGGCATGTGAGGCATTATCGAAGACCAGTTTGTTTCAAGGACTTGAGCGTTCCACATTTCAGGAATATTGTTACCTTACTCGTTTGCGGACATACGCCAAAGGAGAAATCATTGCGGCGGAGGGAGATCTCTGCTCCAGTATCGGGGTAATCGAAAAGGGTCGGATCGCGATGCAAAAATATACATCCGGCGGAGATTTCGCGACGATCGCACTGTTGAAGCCCGGGGATTTTTTCGGAGAGGACTTGATTTTCGGAAGCTCAAACATTCATACCTTTACTTTAGAAGCGATGTCGCTTACTGAGGTATTGTTTATCAATAAAGACACATTAAACTCGCTGATCGAGAGAAGCTCGGTCGTTAAAAATAATTTTTTTCGCATTCTTTCCGACCGTGTCCGCGAACAAAACAAACGAATTGCCCTCTTGTCTCAGAAGAGCATTCGACAGAAAATCGCGTACTATCTTCTGGAACTCAGAAGCGAGAAAGGACTATCCGCAGGGACGGACGATTCGGTTCGTCTTCCCGTGTCCAAAGAGGTCATCGCCAAACTTCTTGCTATGCCGCGACCTTCTTTTTCGAGAGAGCTGATCCTGATGAAAAAGGACGGGATGATTGATTATGACGGCAGAAATATCCGGTTGCTTGATATCGGCAAGCTGGAAGCAGAGGTTGTCGAAGGACTTCAGTACGGTCATTGACAATATCGATTGCGCCGGACGGAAGTCAATTGAATTTGTGAATTTCTTCTCGTTTCTTGTGTTTGATTCTTGGGTTCGTTGGACTATAATAGCAGTATGTTTTCGCGAGTTCGGGAACAAATGAACTTGGAAGAGGTTCTCATGGAATTGTTGAAGAGCAGGATCATATCCGAGGGCCGAATTATCGGGACTGACATTCTCAAGGTTGACAGTTTTCTCAATCATCAGATTGATCCTCTGATTATGGAGGAGATCGGAAAAGCTTTTGCGAAGGAGTTTTCGGGCGAAGGCATTACCAAGGTACTTACTATCGAGAGTTCCGGCATCGCACCGGCGCTGAGCACGGCAAGGTTCTTGGGTGTGCCGGCGATTTTCGCGAGGAAAACGACTTCGAGAAATTTGGACACCGACACGTATGTTTCCACGGTTCACTCATTCACGAAGGGAACCGATTATGTGATCAGAGTAAGCAAACGCTACCTCGACAACAAGGACGTGGTACTCCTGATCGATGATTTTCTGGCCAAAGGCTGTGCTCTTAAGGGACTGATCGATGTTGTCGCTCAGTCGGGCGCTAAATTGGCGGGAGCCGGAATCGTGATCGAGAAGGGATTTCAGGAGGGCGGCGACTTGATCCGCAGTATGGGCATTCGGGTTCATTCCCTGGCCATAATCAATGAAATGTCAGAGAAGGAGAATCAAATCTCCTTTAAGGACGAAGACGACTTCAAGAAATGAGGAGGAAAGTTTATGAAGAAAGTTTTGAGTATTTTCCTGGCCATCCTGATGATTGCCGGAATGGCGGCAATGGCAGGTTGCGGAGAGAAAAAGGACGATGTTCTCAAGGTCGGCGTCATCTACATCTCGCCGGAGGACGACGGCGGTTATTCTCAGGCGCATGCCGAGGGTATCGCTGCTGCTGTTGCTAAATATGGAGATAAAATCGAGATCAAGCCGGTCGCAAATATCGACGATGCGGATGTTACCGCAACCAATAACGCGATCGATAATCTTGTGAACGAAGGCTGTAAGCTGATTTTCACAACGAGTTACGGCTATATGGATCCGACTGTCGCAGCCGCCGCAAAATATCCGAATGTCAAGTTCTGCCACTGTTCCGGTTACGAAATGAATGATACGAATATGGATGCATATTTCGGACAGATCGAGACCGCTCGGTACCTCTCCGGAATCGTTGCCGGACTGATGACAAAGAATAACAAACTCGGTTATGTTGCCGCATTCCCGATCCCCGAAGTAATTCGCGGTATTAATGCGTATACGCTGGGAGCTCTGTCGGTCAATCCCGATGTGACGGTTCAGGTTGTCTGGACCAACACCTGGTTCGGACCGAACGAAGAAAAGGCCGCCGCCGAGGCACTGCTTGCAAACGATGTGGATGTCATGGCACAGCATCAGGATTCGCCGAATGCGATTGAGGCAGCGGAAGCCGCCGGTAAATACGCGATCGGTTATGACCTTACATATGCCGGGGCACCGAATGCCTATTTAACCGCTCCTCTTTGGGACTGGGGTGTTTATTATTCGTATAAGATCGGGCAGGTTCTCGACGGGCAATGGAAGGTGGAGAACTACTGGGGAGGCATGAAGGAAGGCGTTGCGAAGCTTGACAATCTTTCTTCGCTTGTCAGTGACGAGGCGAAAGCCGCGGTCGAGGCCGCCAAGCCGAGCGTTACGGAGCAAGGGAATGCTTTCGTCTTTGCCGGACCGATATACGATCAAGCCGGTGATCTCAGGGTTTCTGAAGGCACCAGCATGACGTATGAAGAACAGATGAGCATGGATTGGTTTGTTAAGGGAGTTATCGGCGAACTTCCTTCGTAAAGACATCGTCCGAAATTATTCCACGGCATCCGGAGCATTGCTCCGGATGCCGTGGATTATCATCTTAGGATCGGAGCGATAACCGATGACTCGTTCGAATGAACAAACCGAAACATTGGCCTTTTCGATGAGGGGGATCTCAAAGACCTTTGGTTCTGTGTGTGCCAATGAGATGATTGATTTCGACGTTCGACAGGGCGAAATCCACGCGCTTCTGGGTGAGAACGGATCCGGAAAAAGCACATTGATGAATATTCTCTCAGGAATTTATCGCGCGGACTGCGGGACCATCGAGGTGTTCGGGAAGCAAAGGGTTTTCCATTTTCCCGGCGATGCGATTCGTTGCGGGATCGGAATGGTTTATCAACATTTCAAACTTGCGGATTCTCTGACTGCTACCGAGAATATTATGGCCGGATTAAGCGAAGCTCAGGTTCGTCGCGCGATCAAGAGCGGGAATGACGTTAACGAACATGATGTTATTTCCTCGCTTACGGATCGGGATGATTCTTCGATCAGACGTCGGCGTGACCGCAATAACCGAATGAGCGATCTGATTCGCGGATATTCCGAGCGTTTTCACATTGATTTTGATCCGGATAAGCCGGCATCGCAATTGTCCGTCAGCGAGAAACAATCGGTGGAAATCATCAAGGTCTTGATTCGCGGAGCCAGAATTTTGGTTCTTGATGAGCCGACCGCCGTTTTAACTCCGCAAGAAACGAAACGTCTGTTCGGTGTTCTGCGCAAGATGCGGGACGATGGATGTTCCATTGTTTTCATCAGCCATAAACTCGGTGAAATCATGGAACTATGTGATCGTGTGACGGTTTTGCGTAAAGGAAGAAGTGTCGATACTTTGGTGGTATCCGAAGTCGACACGTATGATCTTGTTGAGAAAATGGTCGGATTTAAGATCGATCTTCAAATCGAGCGTCCGGAGCCGGATCCCGAGCGTCTGGAATGTCTGCGCGTGGAAGGACTTTCGTACCGGGATGAAAAGGGTGTAACGAAATTATCCGATTTATCATTTTCGACTTGTTACGGTGAAATACTGGGAGTCGCCGGTCTTGCGGGCGGAGGTCAAAAGGAATTATGCGAGGTGATTGCCGGAATCATTCGGCCAACATCCGGCGATATTTTGGTGGACGGAGAAATTATTACGGGATTGTCTCCAAGGAAAATATCGGCAAAGGGAGTCTCAATGTGTTTTGTTCCCGAGGATCGATTGGGAATGGGGCTGGTTGCTTCAATGGGCATGGTAGAGAATATCCTTTTAAAGGAGTACTCCTTCCAGAAAGGTATTTTCGTTCATTCCGAGAAGGCACGTGAAAAGTCATCTCAAATTATTGAAGAATTGGATATCGTGACTCCGAGCGTTACTCATCCGGTTCGTCTTCTTTCCGGCGGGAATATTCAGAAGGTCATCCTCGGCAGAGAAATCCACTTGAAGCCGAAATTGATGATCGCGGCGTATGCGGTCCGGGGGTTGGATATCCAATCATCACATACTATCTATCGGCTTCTGAATGAACAAAAGGAAAAGAAGGTATCCGTTCTTTATATCGGAGAGGATCTCGATGTTTTATTGGCGCTGTGTGATCGCGTTATGGTACTTTGTCAGGGAGTCAACATGGGTATCGTCGATACGAAAAACACAAACAAAATAGAAGTCGGACAGATGATGTCCGGAACGAAACTGGAAGTTTTGAAAAGGGGGGTGGATTATGTTTCGAATAACTAAACGCGACAAGTCATCCATCTCCGATTCCCTGATTTTCAGGTCTTTCGGATTTGCCGTCGGGATTATTCTTTCGATGCTATTGATTCTCCTCCTCGGTTATAATCCGATCGCCTCAATCGCGGCTCTGTTTGACGGTGCATTCGGCTCATTGGGCGGATTACGCAATACAATTAAGTTCGCGATCCCTTTGGCAACGACCGCATTGGGCTTGTCGATCGCTTTTCGAATGAAATTTTGGAACATCGGCGGCGAAGGGCAACTTCTGATGGGCGGAACAGCGGCAATGTTTGTTTCCCTTATAGCCGGTCCGAACATCCCGGGGTGGATCTTGATACCATCTATGCTCATTGCCGGAATTATCGGAGGTGCGTTCTGGGCACTGATTCCCGGCATATTTCGGATCCAACTGAGAACGAACGAGACGCTTTTTACCCTGATGATGAACTATGTGGCGCTGTATTTGGTTAAGTATTTGTATCATGACTTGTGGCGGGACCGGGATCCCGCTAAGTTTAATTTTCCGGGAATCAAGATGATACAACAGCAAGCCGTTCTGCCGAATGTTTTCGGAATCAGTGTCGGCATAATCGTTCCGCTGATTCTTGCGTTTCTTGTTTATATTCTTATCAAACGAACAAAACCGGGATATGAGATTCGGGTGGTCGGGGAGAGTGAGCCGACTGCGAATTATGCCGGTATGAATGTGAAAAGAATCATGTTGGGTGGCGTCCTGCTTTCGGGCGGGATCATCGGGTTGGCCGGCGCGGTGAAGCTTGCCGGTGAAACGATGACTCTGACTGATAATTTGACGGGAGGTGCCGGTTTTACCGCGATTGTGATCGCGTGGCTTGCCAATCTCTCCGCGCCGTTTATTCTGGTCGTATCCTTTCTTGTCGCGGGTCTGGAGCAGGGGGCGCAGACTATGCAACTTCGCTTGGGCGTACCTGCTGCGGTAGCCGATATTGTTAAAGGTTTGATCCTGATGTCCTTTCTCGGATCCGAATTCTTCCTTCGATACCGTCTGGTTATGACTTCGGTCATCGGAAAGAATAAACGGTTACACAGTCAAATGAAAAATCATTGTGATGATCCGAATGTATCTGATGTTTCCGCGACCCGGTCCGCAGAATCGGATTTGACTGATGATTGCGCGGTCCGTGACGAGAAAGCCGAGGTTCGGTAAATGCTATCAATACTGACACAACCACAATTTATTGCCTCCGCGATATCATTCTCTGTGATCCTTCTGTTGGGAACACTCGGCGAACTTCTTACTGAGCGGGCAGGACACCTGAATCTCGGAGTTGAGGGAATGATGCTTCTGGGCGGTGCGATTGGTTATTATGCTGCGGTCACGACAGAGTCCCTGCCGCTTGCACTGATCGCAGCTTGCCTCGGATCCGGGATGGGTGCCTTCATGTATGGTTTTCTGACCGTGACTCTTCGAGTGAATCAGAACGTGACCGGACTGGCACTGACCATGTTTGGAATGGGGCTGGCGAATGCCGTCGGCAGTAAGGTTGCCGGCACATCGACCCCGGTATCGATTCAGGCATATTTCGAGTATCAACCTTTTCATATAAAGAATCCCGCGAATGAATTGATCGCCTATATCGACCGGGCGTTTTTATCTCACGATTTGTATGTTTACTTAACGATCCTTCTGGCAATCGTCATGACGATATTTCTCTTCAGATCCCGGGAAGGACTGGCGCTTCGCTTGACCGGGGAAAATGCTGCCGCGGCCGACGCTTCCGGGATCAAGGTGACCAGAATCAAGTACATGTATATTGTCATCGGAGGAATGCTCTGTGGTTTGGGAGGGTTATATTTGCCTTTAGTTCAGCAAGGTTCATGGACGGATACGATTACGGCCGGTCAGGGATGGCTTGTAGTCGCCTTGGTAATTTTCGTTCGTTGGCACCCGATCAAGGCAATTTTCGGTTCCTTCGTGTTCGGGGCACTTTCTATTCTGGGATATTCTGTTCAATTGAATACTACACTCGCAAAAATGCCGATATTCAACCAATTTATTATGTCTATGTTTCCCTATATTCTTACGATCATCGTTTTGGTGATTACATCGGCGCGAAAAAAGGCGTGGGGAGGACCCGCTGAAATCGGGCATGCATATTTCAGAGAAGATCGTTAAGCCTTATTGCTTATATGTTATAATTATTTGCGATAAGTCGGAGGTTTGCGTTTGAACAAGGGATTGATCGAGCAGGTTGTCAATTTTGTCCGGGAGATTTTTACCGGTCTTGACAGTGGGTACCTTTTTTTCGGGGGGCCCGTCGAAATTGTCCGATATGTTTTCGACATTATCCTTATCACTTTTGTCGTCTATCAGTTATTGAAGCTTCTTCGTCAAACCCGTGCCTGGCAACTTCTGCAGGGATTATTTCTGATTATTTTATTTACGATGATCTGCAGTATTCTCGGGCTGGAAATGGTCGGCTTCATTTTTGATAATATTCTCTATGTTGTGGCGATTGCTTTCGTCGTAATCTTTCAGCCGGAGCTGAGAAAGGCTTTGGAAACGGTCGGACTGAGATCGTTTTCGACATTTTCGAACGCGCTTTCACCCGAATATCAGGAAGGTGCGGGAGATGTTGCGGCGATGATCGATCATGTGGTCCGCGCATGCTCTGAGATGTCGAAATCCTATACCGGAGCTTTGATCATTATTGAAAGAAACTCTAAACTAAGCGAACTTCTTGAGCAGGAGAATGTGGTATCATTGGACTCCTCCGTCACGAAGGATATGTTGCTATCGATTTTTTTCAAAGGTTCACCATTGCATGACGGAGCGGTTTTAATTCGGAACAACAGAATATCAGCTGCCCGTTGTCATGTTCCGTTATCCGAATCCGTTCACACGAAGGTAAGTTTCGGTACACGCCACCGCGCTGCGGTCGGAGCCAGTGAAATGGGCGACGCGATCTCTGTGGCTGTGTCGGAAGAACGCGGCAAAATTTCTCTTGCGATGGACGGGTGTCTTTATGAAATGCGAGGAGGAGATGAGCTGAAGAAGAATCTCCTTTATATATTCGGGATTGCTCAGGCTCCCGGCCGATCCAAAAGGAAAGGGCGAAGGGTGGTCAATCCATTTGCGAAGCCGAGTATTGTCAGCACTCAAAAGCCTTCCGAAGAGATGGAAGAAATCATCCGAAGCAAGCAATCCGATTTTGTAGACGGCGAAATTGTAGCGGTTTCGGCTGTCAGCGCGACATGTCCGACGGATAAGTCTCAGAAGACCGGTTCTCCGGTTTCTGCCTCGTCATCGACTGAACCTCCGGTTACCGCAAAACGTGACGAGCTTCGAATCAACGGCAAAATTTCCCGGAAAATCATGTACATATTGGCATCTTTCGTGATTTCTCTCAGCCTGTGGATGTATATCCAGATCAACAACAACCCGGTCATCGAGAAGCAAATTACGGTTCCGCTTCAATTCCTTTCGGAAGAAACACTCGCGAACAATGACTTGAAAACCGAGTACACAATTGAGAACGTGAGTATCATTCTGGTCGGGCGTAAGAGCGTCATGGACGAGTTAAGCGACACGGACATCGGTGCTTATATCGATTATTCGCCGGTACAAAGTGAAGGTTTGTACACTTTACGTATTGCAATTAATTCCGAAAAAAATGTATACTACCGCGTGAAATCACAAAACCCGGAAACGATCGCGGTTAATGCTTATCAATCCGGAGATTAGCGCCAAGGAGGCAGAAACAGATGGGACGATTGTTTGGGACAGACGGGGTACGCGGAATTGCAAATCGTGAATTAACACCGGACTTAGCGTATCGTCTTGGGTATGCCGGAGCAAAGGTGCTTGCGGTCAACACAGATATGAAACCAACGATCCTCATCGGTATGGATACGCGAATATCCTGTCAAATGCTTGAAGCTTCGCTTGTTGCCGGAATATGTTCGGCAGGTGCGGATGCGGTGCTTTGCGGTGTGCTTCCGACGCCGGGTATCGCATATTTGACCAGCAAATATAAATATGACGCCGGCGTAATGATTTCCGCTTCTCATAATTCCTTCGAATATAACGGAATCAAGTTTTTTTCGGGAAACGGATTTAAACTTTCCGACGAAATCGAAGATGAGATCGAGAGAACCGTGAATGAATACGACATATATTCGCAAAGTCGGCCGATCGGTGAAGAAATCGGGACAGCGATCAGACGACCGGAATCGGGGCGTCAATATGTTGAACACCTGAAACGCAGGATGAGTGTCGACCTGTCCGGGATGAGAATCGCGATCGATTGCGCCAACGGTGCCGCAAGTATGATCGCTCCGGCGCTTTTCGAGGATTTGGGAGCCACAGTGATCTCGATCGGGAATCAACCGAACGGGCTTAACATTAATAAGAACTGCGGATCGACGCATCTGGAATATTTATCTCAGCTCGTGGTATCCGAGAAGTGTGATATCGGGCTGGCGTTTGACGGTGATGCGGACCGTTTCCTTGCAATTGACGATCTCGGGAACCTCGTGGACGGGGATGCGATTATGTCCATTATCGCGATGGACATGAAGGAATGCGGCGAACTGAAGAACGATACAATCGTCGTCACCGTAATGAGTAATCTTGGTTTGGACATCATGGCTAAAGAGAACGGTATATTTTTGGAGAAGACAAAGGTCGGAGACCGCTATGTCCTCGAGAAGATGATTGAAAAGGGATTCAACATCGGAGGCGAGCAATCCGGACATGTGATTTTGCTTGATCACGCAACGACGGGTGACGGCATTTTGACGGCTCTTGCTTTGCTTCGTGCTCTTTTTCGCAATGGACGACGATTATCTTATGCTACACGAATTATTCGCATTTTGCCTCAGGTCCTCTTGTCTGCGAAGGTGAAGAATGAAGACAAGGCAAAGGCGATGGAATTTGATATACTTCAATCTGCTATTGATAAATATGAGAAACAACTGGACGGTAAGGGCCGAATACTCGTTCGAGCATCCGGAACCGAGCCGATCATACGCGTGATGATCGAGGGCGAGAATGAGGAAGAGATTTCTCAAATGGCCAGAGATCTGGTGGCAATTATTCAGAAGAACTTCATCGTATAAAGTTTTCAAGGAAGAAAAGCTTTATCGGTGCAAACGTTTGATTGCACCCGATCCTTGCGGGCCTTGATCCGAAAACGGAGGCTTTATGTGTGGGATTGTCGGTTATGTCGGTGATCGGGACGCTCTCCCGATATTGATAAAAGGACTGAAGAAGTTAGAGTATCGCGGATACGATTCTTCCGGTGTGACTTTTCTGGAAGATGATCGAATCCGGTTAATCAAGAAAAAGGGTCGAATTGAGGTCCTCGAGAATTCTCTGAAGGAACTCGGTTACAATACCGATTTCGGGCATGAGCAGGAGAAGAAAATTTGTCTCGGGATGGGGCACACACGTTGGGCGACTCACGGCGCACCGAGCGACGAGAATGCTCACCCTCACCTGTCGGATCGGCGACACGTATGTGTCATTCATAACGGCATTATCGAAAATTATACCGAACTTCGCGGATTTTTAATCGAAAAGGGTGTTCGTTTTCTCTCGGAAACCGATTCCGAGGTGGCGGCACATTTGATCGAGTATCATTACCTCACAAATTGCAATGCGGACTTATTCAGTGCCGTGCAGGCTGCATTGATGGAAATTGAAGGCTCCTACGCCTTGGTCGTTCTTTGCACGGAACACCCGGATCTCTTGATCGCGGCGAAGAAAGATAATCCGCTCATAATCGGTTACGGAGAAGGAGCGAACTATATTGCTTCGGATATTCCCGCGGTTATTGAGTATACACGTAATGTACTGATCGTAGAGGATAATGAAATCGCAGTGGTGCGCCGGGACTCCGTTGAACTCTTCACCGTACACGGACAGAAGGTCGAACGAGATACTTTTCGCGTGGACTGGGATGCTGAGGCGGCCGAAAAAGGCGGATTTGAACACTTCATGATGAAGGAGATTTTCGAGGAGCCGTCTGCCGTCAAAGCGACGATTTCTTCCCGAATTCGTTCCAACCGAATCGTATTGGACGGATTTCCTTTGAATCGTGATCGCATTCTCAAAGCTTCCAGAATTCATTTCGTTGCATGCGGAACGGCTTATCACGCCGGTTGTGTCGGTAAGAACATTATTGAGAAAGTTTGCCGGATTCCCGTTGAAGTGGATGTTGCGTCCGAGTTTCGATATAAGGACCCCATTATCGATGAGAACTCCATCGTCATTATCATCAGTCAATCCGGAGAAACACTGGATACATTGGCGGCAATGCGTGAGGCCAAACGCCGCGGAGCGCTTACCATTTCCATTGTTAACGTGGTCGGCAGTTCAATTGCACGCGAATCGGATTATGTGCTTTACACGGCGGCAGGCCCGGAGATTTCAGTTGCGTCAACCAAGGCGTATCTGACTCAACTGTCTTGTATATATTTAATGGCTTTTGAAATGGCGAGGATCATCGGTAGAATTGATCAGGCCGAATA
>LSQX01032620.1_pt1 | contig 28404 bp, 21 predicted proteins | sample 654561 | NCBI WGS metagenome assembly LSQX01 (sample SAMN04489861, study PRJNA283612) | anaerobic digester metagenome | isolation source: 4 biogas reactors fed with cattle manure at either 37C or 55C with and... | place: Denmark: Kongens Lyngby | collected 2014
TAAAGCTTACTCCATATATTAAAAACCGTGGAATAAAGTTCAATATTCCTTTAGGTGCAAGGACACCCTCTTATTCTGACGCTTCAGATTCAGCCTTTAATAATATAGAAAATATGTGGGATTTCAGCTTTTGGACTGAATTTCTAGATAGAATGGCCTTGGACAGATATAATACTCTGTCCTTATGGTCATTATCACCCTTTCCGTCTCTGGTACGTATTCCAAAATATCCTCTTATCGCTTTGGATGATGTGAAGAAGTCTCTTCGGCCTATTAAAGCCGATCTTAGTGGATGTGGCATGTACGATGATGACATGGAAGCTAGCCTGGTTACAGTAAAGAAGATAACTATGGATGAGAAGATAGAATTCTGGCAGTCGGTCATGGAATATGCTAAGAACCGTTGTATAAATATATATCTATTTACATGGAATATCTTCCTTTATGGTACGGAGAATAATCCCTATGGAATTACCTGTGACCAGAACAATCCTATAACCAAGGACTATATACACCAGGCAACAAAAACACTTATGGACACCTATCCGCTGCTTACCGGTATTGGGATAACCTCTGGTGAGAATATGCTTCGTGATGATAGTGATATTCCTTTTCTTGCAGATTCCTACGGTAGAGCCGTTAAGGATTATCTTTTAGTGAATCCTGACAGGCAGTTTCGTTTTATTCATAGGATGCATTATAGCGGTTATAAGAATATTATTTCTGAATATAAGGATTTCCCCTGTCCCTTTGAGCTGAGCTTCAAATATTCGCAGGCACATATGTATTCCGATACAAAGCCATCATTTATTGATAGCTTTTTAGAGGAAAAGGATAAGGACCAAAGGATATGGCTGACGGTAAGAAATGATGATTATTATATGTACAGGTGGGGTAATCCTGAATATGCCAGAGAATACATCAGTAACATGCCTATAGAGTCTATGACGGGCTTTTATATGGGTGCCGATGGATATACCTGGGGCAGAGATTATATGGACCTACGTGATATGTCTAATCCTCTGTTCATTTCTAAGATGTGGTATATGTTTCGCATATGGGGACAGCTTTCCTATAATATAAATCTAGCCAATGACTATTTTGTCCATGAGCTTTCTAGTCATTTTGATATGGATGGAGCTGATTTGTATCAGATGTGGAAAAAGGCTTCTATGATTATACCTGAGCTTAACAGGCTTCATTGGCACGATTATGATTTTCAGTGGTATCCGGAAGGCTCTTGTATGTATGACTTTGAGAAGGATAAGCTGATCTTTGCAGATGTAAATGAATTCATAAGCTGCAAGTCTATGCCAGGCGTAGATGTATACAGTGTATCGCAGTATTGTTATCTTATACTTCAAGGCAAGGAAACGGAGAAAACTACACCTTGTACTATCGCCGAGAGAATTGAGAACTATTCTGAGCAAGCGATTACTGGTGTTCAAAGACTTCGCTCATTAAGATACCAGAGCAAGGAACTCTTATATACCCTTGACGATATAGAGGCCATGGCATATCTGGGCTTCTATTATTCAAATAAAATCAGGGCGGCAGTATTTCTATGCTTATATCGTATAAGTAATAACAGGAAGTATCAGGAAAATGCATACGGCTTCCTAAAGACAACAGCAGATTATTGGCTTATGTATTCAAGCAAATCTAAGAAAATGTATAGGCCTCAGCAATTGGATAGACTGTGTAGCTTTGTCGATCTACAGAGCTTTGATAAGCTAGCACTTCTTGACATTAATAACGCCATAGATGTATGATATAGACGAATATGGAAAGGAGCGGTTAGATGAAGGAAAGCATTCATAAATATTTTAAGCTAGGAACAATACTGTGGATGAGCTATCCGCCGGCTCAGTATGAGTATATAGATTCTTTAAAAAGGATTCTAAAGGATGATTATTTTGATGCAATTGAGATCACTCAGATAAAGGACGATAAGCTTAGGCAGGAGGCAAGGGATTTGCTGTCACAGTCCCATATCACGGTATGCTACGGAGCACAGCCAAGGCTCTTATCGACTGGACTTAATCCCAATGATATCTCTGAAGAAGGTAGAAAGAAGGCAGAAGCCACTCTACTTGAGGCAGTGGATGAAGCCGAATACCTTGGTGCTAAAGGGATTGCATTTCTTGCAGGCAAATGGCAGGAGACTACTAAGGAAGAAGCCTATAGTCAGCTACTTAAGACTACGGTTAATGTATGTAAGTATGCAGCCACAAAGAATATGTCTGTCAATCTTGAGGTATTTGACTTTGATATGGACAAGGCGGCCTTAATCGGCCCTGCTCCCTATGCGGCAGACTTTGCTGCTGATGTAAGAAAAAGCTGTGATAATTTTGGACTTATAGTGGACCTATCCCATATACCCACTACTTATGAGACTTCTAGCCAGGTAATTAAGACTTTGAAGCCCTATATCGCCCATCTTCATATTGGCAATGCAGTAGTTAAACCCGGCTGTGATGCTTACGGGGATCAACACCCCAGATTTGGATATCCTAATTCAGCTAATGATGTCCCCCAGCTATTAGAGTTTTTTGAGGTTTTAAGAGATGAAGGTTTCATGAGAGCAGAGGAACCCTTAGTTCTCTCCTTGGAGGTAACACCTAGGCAGGGTGAAGATGCAGACATCGTTCTTGCTAATACCAAGCGGGTAATTAATCGCGCATGGGCATTACTGGAGGATTAGGAAACAGATATAAATATTTTAGATATAGGAGAATCATATGTCAATTTCAGCTATACTAATTGAACAAATTATTGTTATATTTATCATAATTATCATTGGTGTTATATGCTATAGGACTAAGCTAATCGATGATACCACCAACAGTAAATTATCGAATATCTTACTGATGTTAGTGAACCCTATATTGATTTTTATGTCCTATCAAAGGGACCTAAGCAAGGATTTGTTGGAGGGGTTACTTATTTCTTTTGTTTTGGCTATAGTGATACATCTTGTCGCTATAGCTATATCCTATATATTTATCCGTAGGAAAAAGAGAAAAACAATTGTAGTAGATGGTATCCGCATTAAAAAATATGTAGATAATGACGATGTAGAGGTGGAACGCCTAACCAGTAGCTACGCAAATATGGGCTTTTTTGGTATACCCCTAGCAAATAGTATATTCGGAAGTGAAGGTGTCTTCTATGTCACAGCATATGTTACAGTCTTTAATGTATTTATGTGGACCCATGGTGTGATTATGATGTCAGGCAGTAAGGACTTGAAACTCAAGGATATAGTAAAAAAGCTAATTACACCGACATTTATAGCTATAATATTAGGTCTTTTGTTCTTTGTGCTACAGATAAGGATACCGAATATTGTAGGTCAATCTCTTAGCTTAATAGGTAATATCAATACACCCTTTGCCATGCTAATAGCTGGAGTTTCGATTGGAAAGACTAATATTTTTAAGCTCTTCACTGAAAATTTTAGGATGTATTATTCGGTATTCCTAAGGCTATTGTTAATTCCCTTTGTTATTGTACTTCTTTTTGTCTGGTTGCCGATTGGCGATATGGTTAAAATGATAGCCATTATAATGGCCGCTACACCTACCTCGACTGTCGGTACCCTGTTTACGATTAAGTATAATAAGAATTCTGCTTTGGCTGGACAGATTTTTGCAGTTACCACTCTTTTATGTGTATTTACTATTCCTATCATTATTAAGATAGCAGAGCTCTTGATGTAAGTGTAGTGAAATGCTTATAATTCTTTGAGGAGGCTTGGCCGATGACTAAAATAAAGACAGCTTCTATATGGAAGAGAGTATCTTGTGTAGTAATATTACTATGCAGTGTCATAATCTTGGTTTCTTGCAGTAAGGAAGCGGTAGAGCCTCCGACAGGTAACAAGGTGGATAATCAAGAGGCGAGCAAGGTTAAGATTGAAAAAATTCGTGTCTGGTCCGACAATGCACATGAGAGAGAATTACGACTGAAGCAGATTGAGGAATTTAATAGGACAAAAGGAAGAGAGCTGGGTATTGAGATTGAATACACTGTATTTGGTTCCGAGTATCAGGATGTAATAAAGCAGGCAGTAGTAGATGACGAGGCTCCTGAGCTATTCAGACCTACTATGGCATTTTTAACTAACTTTATCGATTTGGGATATGCGGTTCCTATAACTAAGCTTCCCGGCGGAGATGAATTGGTAGAAAGCTATGGCAACAATCTGGTTAATAATCAGCACATATTTAATGGAGAGGTATATACCCTTCCTTATAATCTAACTACCTACAAATTTATTGTAAATGATGATTTGTTTAAAAAGGCGGATATAAAGGAGTATCCAAAGACCTGGCAGGAGGTAAGAGAAGCGGCAAGGCTTATTACTGAGGCTAGCAATGGAAGAGCCTATGGTTGGATATTAGGTCTTAAATCTGACTGGATGATAAGCACTTATTTGATTCGGCCTAATGGTACTAACGTAGGTCATGTGGGTTTTAACCATGAAACTATGGAATTTGATTACTCTGCATTTACACCTGTAGTAGAGGCTGTGATGGGAATGATTGAGGATAATAGTGTATTTCCTGGTTTTGAGGGATTGGATGCGGATTCCGCAAGAGCCCAATTTGCCGAGGGTAGGGTAGGTATGATACCAGGTGCTAGCTTTGACACCAGCGTTTATTATGATCAGTTTCCTACTGATATTAATTGGTCGGTGATATCTATTCCGTCATTTACAGAGGAAGAACCGATATATAAGGAATTTGCAGATGCGACTTCACTTTTGGGTGTCGGAAAGGCGGCACTTGATAATCCTGAGAAGACCTTAGAGGTGCTTAAGTTCTTTTATTCTGATGAAAATACCGCACAGATGTATACTCAATCACTTTATATACCTTTTCGCCAAGAGGCCGTTGATATAGCAGCAAGTGAACCGACTCAAAAGGGATTTTCTGATTTTGCAGATATGCCTGATAAGGTGATTATGCTACCATCTCCTGACACAAGAGTAGATGTTCAGGGTTCCCTATATAGACAAACCATATCGAATATATTTGCAGGTAAGTATAGCAATATGTCAGTAGCGGATGTGCTGACAGATCTTGATAATAGATACAATGAAGCTTTTCAAAGGTTACCCGAAGGTATTCAGGATGAGTATAAGCAGACTCCTGAAGTGATAGATAATTTTAAAAGATATGACTAGCTAGAAGGTAATATATTTATTAGCATAAGAAGAACACTCGTGACTTTAGTCATGAGTGCTTCAAAGATGGAGGTATGCCAATGAAATATACAATCAAAGAAAAACAGATAGATATAAAAAAAGAAGTGGATATTCTAGTAGTTGGTGGTGGTCCTGCTGGTATTGGTGCTGCCATAGCCGCCGCAAGAAGCGGTAACAGCGTTATGCTTCTTGAGAAGAGAGGCTTTCTTGGTGGTAATATTACAGGTTCTTATGTTGAGACCTGTAATCATTTTCTCCATGGAACTAATTTCAAGGCTAATGGTGTATACGCTGAAATGGAGAATAAGTATAAGGCCCAGTTTGGACGTTCTCATGATATCAGAGAGAATTCTCCCCATCGTTTTTCCAGTGAATATCTTAAGATATTTTTAGATGAGTTTTTAATTAAGGAAGGTGTTGAGATCAGCTTCCATTCCTTTGTAAATGATGTAATCATTGATGAGAATAGAATTCAGTGTGTAATAATTCAAAGTAAAAAAGGGCCCCTAGCCATAAAGGCAAAGAATATAATTGATTGCACAGGTGACGGTGATGTGGCTTATTCTGCTGGGATACCATTTGAACAGGGAAGAGACCTTGATGGACTCTGTCAGCCGGGTACCGTTAATTTCAGAATTGCCGGTGCCGATGTGGAAGCCTTAACCAAGAAGGGTGACGGACTAAAAAGAATTGGAAAGAAATTCAATGAGGATTATAGAGCTGGTAAGACAGGGCTTACATGTAAACGCCAGGACCTACCATTTGGACGCCTTACTCCTGCAGGACAGGTTACCTATGTGAATTATCCATGTGAATACAAAATCGATCCCACCGATGTAGATGGACTTACTCAGGGAGAAATTCAATGTAGAAAATACATTTTAGAGTTTTATGAATATGCTAAGAAGAATTTCTCGGAATTTGAGAATATTGAAATATCCTCCATAGCACCCGAAATTGGCTTTAGGGATAGCAGAAGAATCAAAGGGCTTTATAGACTAACTAGGGATGACATTGAAGATCAGAAGGTATTTGACGATGCAATCGCCATATACCCAAGGATATATGATATGCTTGCACCGGATGGCTTCATGGACGGAGACGGCAAGATGGAGGGTGAGGGTTATAAGGGACATATTTATGAGCCTATAACAGATGACAGATCTTATACTATACCATACCGCTGCCTGCTACCGATAGGGCTCGACAATCTGCTTGTAGCAGGAAGATGTATCAGTGCAGACCATGTTGCCGAAAGTAGTATCAGAGGAATATCTGCATGTATGCTAACAGGACAGGCTGCAGGAGCGGCTGCAGGAATAGCATGTAATGAGAACATCATACCAAAAGACATCGATGTAAAAGCACTTCAGACTATATTAAAGAATCAGGGCGTAGAGCTTCCGGCGTAGAGGCTATATAATAATTCGGTGCCAGGTATGGTAGCTGGCGTTACCCTAGCTGGTACCGTGCCTGGCTTACCCTAGCTGGTACCGAAAGACATAATGGAGGAAAATATATGAGAATAGCAATGATTGAACCATTAAACGTAAGTAAAGAAATAATAGACCAGCTATCAAGGTCTCTCAAGGATAATAATCATGAATTTGTCATTTATGATAATGTAACTAATGATGTAGAAGAATTGAAGAAAAGAGTAGACGGTGCAGACGCTTTGATTATAGCTAACAATAAGCTTCCCGGTGAGGTTATTGAATCAGCTAATAAACTGAAATTTATATCTGTAGCATTTACCGGTGTCGATCATGTAGATAAGGAAGCCTGTGTTAATAAGGGTGTAAAGATATCTAATTGTGCAGGCTACAGTGATCAGGCTGTGGCAGAGCTCGTTATCGGAATGATCATCAGCAAGTTACGCAATCTTGTCGAATGTAATATAGCAGTTCGTCAAGGAAAAACCATGGCTTCAGAGGGACTGATGGGTAGTGAGCTGGCAGGAAAGACTGTAGGTATAGTAGGAACAGGTAAAATCGGTCTTACTGTTGCCAAGCTATTAAGTGTGTTTGGTTGTAAGCTACTGGGATATGATGTAGTAGCCAAGAAAGAAGGAGAGGACTTGGGGATTAAGTATGTATCCCTAGAAGAGCTTCTAAAAGAAAGTGATATCGTAACACTTCATACTCCTCTTATGGAAGGAACAAGAAACCTTATTAACGAGGATAAGCTAAAGCTTATGAAACCAAGTGCTTTACTTGTTAACTGTGCAAGAGGTCCTGTTATCGATATAGAAGCTACAGCAAAGGCCTTAAAGGAGAAGAGGCTTGCCGGTGCTGCAATCGATGTATTTGAGATTGAGCCTCCTCTACCTACTAATCATGTACTGGTAACTACAGATAACACCTTGCTTACTCCTCATGTAGCCTTCGCAACCAGCGAATCCATGGTAAGAAGAGCACAGATTGCCTTTGATAATATCTACGCATGGCTAGACGATAAACAAATAAATACAATTCTGTAATAATTCTGTAACGGTGCCAGGCACCATTACGATTTTGTTAACTCTGTGTAACACTTTCGTAATGGTGCCTGGCACCGTTTCACCGTCTTATTGGTCGATAAATTCTGACATATTTATTTGCTTTAGTAATTTTACAACTTCCTTCATGCTCTTCATCTCAAATTTTTTAAGAATACTGTTTACCTGACTTTTTATGGTGGAAATAGATACGTATCTGGTCTCTGATATAGACTTGTATGTTCCTCCCTGATAGAATGACTTGAGGATTTCATATTCACTATTGGTTAGTCTAGAGACGATATTGAGGACGTATATCATACTTGTCTGCTGAGTCTTCATTCGGGTAAATTCATCGATGATCTTATTAGCTACCCCTGGTCGCAGCATAAGCTTATTGGCATATACGGTTCTGATGGAATTCAGTATCTGTGAGATGGAATCGGTCTTTACTATATAATCCATAACTCCGGCACAATAAGCCTGAAATATATATTCATCCTCTTCGTGTATTGTCAATACTATAATCTTTACATCAGGATTAGCGGATATTATTGTATTCGTGGCATCTATACCGGCAGTTCTTGTCTCCATTTGGATATCCATTAGTATAACATCGGGCATAAGGTCCTTGGTCTTTTGAACTGCTTCTATACCTGAGGTGGCTGTACCGATTACCTCGATATCCGGCTCTCTTGATAGTATCATTTGAAAATACTCTCGTATATCCGCCATATCATCTACTATTAAAATTTTGATTTTATCCATTCTTACCTCCAATCTGTTTGCTTCTTGGTAATAGGATTTCTACATTGGTATATTCATCCTTTTTACTTTTTATTCGCATGTGACCATAATGGGCATTAATGATGCGAAACACATAAGATAAGCCGATGCCCCAATTATTTTGCTTAGACTTAGTAGAAAAGTATGGATTAATAATTTTTTTGATTAGCTTTTTTGGAATTCCACTTCCGTTGTCCTCAATAGATAGGTAGATCCAATCCATACTGGAGTTTACAGTTATCTTAATAATGGCATTTTCATTATTCTTAGTATAGATAGCATCTATCGCATTTGCAATTAGGTTAATTATAACCTGCTTCATATGGTACATATCAAAATCGCTATATACCTCAGTGTCATGATATATTTTGATGAGCTCTATATTATCCGGTATGCTTATTTCATTAATGGCAGCTTCAATGGCTTCTATTAGATTGTTATTAATGGTACTGACCCTTATATCCCGAATATTATTTAGAGCCTTGGTTATTGAGTCCATATGATTGGTTGACAGGGACATTATTTTTTCCAAGGCCTGTTTGCCTTCAGGAGTTCCGTACAGTGAAACGGCCTCCTCAGTAAGGATCTTAATATTAAACATTATGTTCTTGTTAGAGTGAAGTACATCCTTTAGATTACTATTTAGAAATGCAAGATTTTTTTTGATTCCTTTTTCCTTTAGCCAGTTGATCATACTGTCTGTTTTAAATTTGTAAGTAATATAAAGAATGATAAGCAGGATAACAAATGATAATAATGGCAAGACAGTAGCATAGGATATAGGAACTATTACAGCCAGCTTATATCGCCAGAAGGCATAGTCGAATACATCCTGTACTGATGTACGAAAAGCTCCGGTAAAGAAAACAAAATAAAAGAGTGTATTTAGCAGGGATATGCTTAAGGCAAGTCCCAATAATTGCTCTGAGAAAAAGGAAATCTTATTCTTTAAAAGATTGCGAATTAATATTGCTATCGGAAAAATCATATAAAGGAAGGTAAGTATACCCATAATTATATCAAGTACTGTTATAAAGCTAATCCATAAATTATAATTACCCTGTATTTTTAATTTATTAGCTATCAAATATATTGTAAATGCTGTATCAGGGTGATAGAAAATGAAGTAGAGCACCAAATAGCTTGCTAATGTTGCATATTGTAAAATATTCTTATGTTTTATGCTTTGATTTTTTGTCAAGACATTCTTATTGAAGGCATTGGCAAAAAGCATAATGGCTGTTAAATAGGTAATTATACCAACATTTCTAAGAATCTGAAGATTGGATAGAGATATTCTAAATAATCTGCTAAAAAATAAAAACAGATTATATTCGATTCCCCGATAAACAAAAGAAGATGGCACCTGATAATTACTGCTTTTATATATTTCCGATACTATAGTAAACATGGATAATGTCATACCGAATACCATCATAATAAAAAGCAGGTTATACTTATTTTTTGGATTACGTATGGCTAGTATAATAGAGAAAAAAGCCATAAATGTAATTGTAAGTGCCATAGATCCTCCTAAAAATACTTTTATAATTTTATACGGCAGGTTAGTAAATGGAAAGGTAAAAATCACCTTATAATAATAGGCATTACTTCTCTTGGACTAACCCGCCTATCGCTTATATTATAACATAAAGAAAATCGCTTGTAAGGTGTATAAAACTTACAACCATTATTTTATAACTCTTGGTATTTTGTCGAATAGGAAAATTATCCTATGAAAATAATGGTTGCACACTATACGTTATTATGGTAGTATGGTAAAGTGCTAACACAGTAAAACACTGGGAGGATAAATCCTCCGTTATAAGTAGTGTTTTAATAATAAATGTCGAGGAGGATTAACATGAAAAAAATATTCAGTTTGTTTTTATTAGCTTTACTTGCTCTTAGCCTTACTGCTTGTGGAAGTAAGGATGGGGACTTAGATTACATAAAGGATAAGGGTACTCTAATCCTTGGCTTGGATGATTCTTTTCCTCCGATGGGATTTCGCGATGATGCGGATAACATCGTAGGCTTTGATATTGATCTAGCTAAAGCAGTTGCAGATGAGCTTGGTGTGGAGCTGGTGCTTCAACCCATAGAGTGGACAGCTAAGGAGCAGGAGCTTGCGACTAAGAATATTGACTGTATATGGAATGGTTTTTCTGTTACAGAGGAGAGGCTTGCACAGCTTACTCTGTCCATACCTTATATGGAGAATACCATAGCTATGGTAGTCGTTAAGGATAGCGGCATTAAGAATAAGGCTGATATGGCAGGCAAGAGAATGGCTGTACAGGGCGGATCATCTGCCGAAGAAACATTAAATTCCGATGCCAACAAGGATTTTAGAGAATCTTTGGGAGAGGTGAACGGTAGCTTTAAGGATTATGTAACAGCCCTTATGGATCTTGAGACCGGTAATTCGGATGCGGTGCTTATGGACTCTGTTGTGGCTAATTATATGATTAATGAAGCCGGTAAGGATTTTGAAGTTCTTGATGATAGTCTTGTGGCTGAGGAATATGCTATTGGATTTAGAAAAGGAGAGCAGGCTCTTGCTGATGCAGTTAATAAGGCTCTTAGAGATTTAAAGGCAGACGGTACAGTAGGAAGAATCTCAACAGAATGGTTTGGTTCTGATACTACAATTATCAAATAAAGATTAATAAGCATAGAATTCATTTTTATAATATAGGCTTTTTGGGGAGAGAAAGTCAAAAACAAGAAGGTTTCATAATACACCAAGATTGGGGTGTTATGAAACCTTCTTGTCATAATAATTTAGTAAAACAATTGACTTGCTCTAGCATAATCGACATATGCTAATCTATACTAAATTATATGGGGATATTTATATTATCCAATATTAGTGTCTGTTTGTCAATTACTTTTTATGTAAATATATAACATTTGACAAGAATGGGACTAAATTACCATATGATTGACGTGAAAAACTAAATATATTGTAATTTTCACATCATTATGATAATATGGTAAAGTGCTAATCAGTAAAATCATTATAGTGAAAGGCTTGATAAAAGATGAGAATTGATAATGTACCGATAGATTTGCTATTAAAGAACATGCTAGGTGCTACAGAGACGGTTCTACAGATTTTTTTTCTAACAATTATACTTTCTATTCCGCTGGGTTTTGTGGTGGCTTTAGCAAGAGGAAGCAGATTTAAGATTATAAGCATTCCCACTAGGATATATCAGTTGGTTTTTCGCGGAACACCACTTATGCTTCAGCTTTTCTTCTTTATGTATGGTCCCTATTACATATTCGGTGTCGGCTTTGGAAGATTTAATGCATGTATAATTGCATTTGTTATAAATTATGCGGCATATTTCGGTGAAATTTTTAGAGGCGGTATAGCTGCTATTCCCAAGGGACAATATGAGGCCGCTAAGGTTTTAGGATATAGTAAATTTCAGACCTTTATGAGAATTATACTGCCACAGGTTATAAAACATGTTATGCCTGCTACAGGAAATGAATTTATGACCCTGGTTAAGGACACATCTTTAGCACAGGTTATATCTGTAGCCGAGATTTACAATGTGGCAACGAATGCAGGTGCTAGATATTTTTCCACGGTACCGCTTATAGTGGCGGGTATCTTCTATCTTGTGATGAATACCATAGTGGAGATGTCATTTAAATTAATTGAAAAGAAGCTTGACTATTATAGAACCTAAGAAGTAAGAAAATTTCATAGACAAATGTGTGTCTATGATACAAAGATTTATACAATAAAGAAAGGCATGGTCTTAATATGCTATTAGTTGCAGAGAATATAAAAAAGAAATTTGATAGTGAAAATGTACTTGAGGATATGAGCCTAGAGGTAAAAGAAGGGGAAGTGGTAGTAATAATCGGCCCCTCCGGTTCTGGTAAATCTACTTTGCTTCGCTGTCTTACCCAGCTTGAACAGGTGGATAGCGGAAGAGTCGAGATAGACGGTAAGCTTATGGTAGACACTATAAATGGGAAAGCTCAATATGCCGATTCTAATAAGCTTCATGAGATTCTTCTTGATGTGGGACTAGTTTTTCAGAATTTTAATCTTTTTCCTCATTACTCGGTACTAAAGAATATTGTGGATGCACAGATTAAGGTGCTAAAAAGAGGCAAGAAGGACGCTACACATATAGCCATAGAGCTTCTTAAGAAGATGAACCTTGCCGATAGGGGGGATGCTTATCCTTGCGAGCTATCAGGAGGGCAGCAACAGCGTATAGCCATAGCAAGAGCACTTGCGCTTAATCCCAAGATACTATTCTTTGATGAACCTACATCAGCCTTAGATCCTGAGCTAACCGGAGAAATCCTAAAGGTTATTAGAGACCTTGCCAGGGAGAATATGACCATGGTTATAGTTACCCATGAGATGGCATTTGCAAGAGAGGTGGCTGACAGGGTTATATTTATGGACAACGGCTTAGTTGTTGAAGAGGGAACACCGGAAGAGCTCTTTGGTAATTCAATTAATCAAAGGACAAAGGATTTCCTACAAAGATATTCAGAAAGCTAATATTTGTATAAACAAAGCCTGATCAAGGTAATAGCAAAGCTTTAAGCTCTTATGACAAGTGCTTGAGGCTTTTTTGTTCAAGGTTTAAGCGTAAATGTAGAATAATTAAGATTGATGTAAAAAAGCATTTAAAATATGTAAGTTAAATGCTTAACATTGTTAATAAAAAAGGTGAATGCTATAATTGATATTCTTAAGAATCAGTATAAAATATGCTAGTTCTTATTCTTACAGTTCATTTCATATTATCAATTATCTAGCAGGAGGTAAGAAATATGGCTAAGAAAACAAATGTTGTTGGTTGGAGTTTAATAACAGAATTTGTTACAGAGATTTTTGTTAAGTATGGTATTCCCAAAGAAGATGCAAAAATATGTGCAGATGTATTACTTAAGTCTGATAAGTGGGGTATCGAATCACATGGTGTCAATCGTTTTAAGCCTATTTATTTGGATCGTATTAAGTCAGGGATTCAAAAACCTGTAACAGAGTTTGAAATATTAAAGGAAACTGCAACAACAGCTGTTGTGGATGGACATCTTGGTATGGGGCAAGTAATTGGTTACAAGGCAATGAATTTGGCTATTGAAAAGGCTAAAAAATACGGTATGGGTATGGTAGCTGTACGTAATTCCACCCATTACGGGATTGCTGGTTATTATACCGCTATGGCTGCTGAAAGTGGTTGTATAGGTATAACAGGTACAAATGCAAGGCCATCTATAGCTCCGACATTTGGAGTGGAGAACATGCTAGGTACTAATCCCCTGACCTTTGGAATGCCAACAGATGAAGAGTTCCCCTTTATACTAGACTGCGCAACTTCTATTATACAAAGAGGAAGAATCGAGTATTTTTCACGTATAGGAAAATCTACACCTGCAGGTACGGTTATTGGAAGAGACGGAAAAGCAAAAACAGATACAGATCAGATTTTGAAGGATTTGAATACAGGGGAAGCAGCATTAGCACCTCTTGGTGGTATTGGTGAGGAACTTGCAGGCTATAAGGGCTATGGATATGCAACTGTGGTTGAAATCTTATCAGCGGCGCTACAGCAGGGTGCATTCTTGCACGCCTTATCTGGTATAGATAAGGATGGCAATAAGATACCTATGCCTCTTGGACATTTCTTCATAGCGATAGATACCGAGGCATTTATGGGGTTAGATGAGTTTAAAAAGACCTGTGGCAATATATTGAGGGAATTAAGGGATTCAGAGAAGGCTCCCGGTGAGGAAAGAATATATACTGCAGGGGAAAAGGAATATATTGTATGGCAAGAACGCAAAGATAGTGGTGTTCCTATTAATGAAGCAGTTCAAAAAGAATTAATACAGTTACGTGATGAATTCGGCTTAAATAAGTATGTTTTTCCTTTTGAATAGGATACTTTATTAATGAATGAGACTTATTATTTGTAAACTAATACATGATAACAGAAGGGAGACCACATGGACATTAAAAAGAAATCTCTTGAGATGCATTATGATTGGAAAGGTAAAATCGAGATAGTATCTCGAGCAAGTATAAAAACACAAGAGGATTTATCTATGGCATATACACCAGGTGTTGCTGAACCCTGTATGGTGATACATAATAATTATTCAAAATCCTTCGAATTAACACGTAGAGGCAATTTGGTTGCAGTTATAACAGATGGAACAGCAGTTCTTGGACTCGGTGACATTGGACCAGAGGCAGGTATGCCAGTTATGGAAGGAAAATGTGCTTTATTTAAGGAGTTTGCTGATGTAGATGCATTTCCAATCTGCCTACGTACGAAGGATTTAGATGAATTAGTTAGAACTATTTATTTGATGTCAGGAAGCTTTGGCGGAATAAATCTTGAGGATATTGCCGCTCCTCGTTGCTTTGAGTTAGAAAGAAGGCTAAAAGAAATATGTGATATTCCTGTATTCCATGACGATCAGCATGGTACAGCTATTGTTGTGGGTGCAGCACTAATCAATGCATTGAAAATAGTTAAAAAGGACATTGCTAAGGTGAAAGCTGTTATAAATGGAGCCGGATCAGCTGGTATCGCTATTGCTAAACATCTATTAAATCTCGGAGTTAATGACATTATTATGGTTGATCGTTTTGGTGTTATATGCGAAGATATGGAAGAGCTAAATCCTACACAGAAGGAAATATCAAAGATGACCAATAAATCACAACTGAAGGGTAATCTTGAAGTAGCTTTGAATAATGCAGATGTGTTTATAGGAGTATCTGTTCCTAATGTATTAAGTAAGGATATGATAAAATCCATGTCATCAGATTCAATTGTATTTGCTATGGCTAATCCTATACCGGAGATAATGCCAGATATGGCAAAGGAAGCCGGAGCACGGATAGTTGGAACAGGACGTTCTGATTTCCCTAATCAGATTAACAATGTCTTGGCATTTCCGGGAATCTTTAGAGGTGCACTAGATTGTCGTGCAACTACTATTAATGAAGAAATGAAAGTAGCTGCATCCTATGCAATTTCTAATTTGGTAGCAGAGGAAGACCTGAATGAGGAGTATATTATACCTAATGCCTTGGATAAGCGAGTAAGTAAGGCTGTGGCTGAGTCAGTAATTAAGATAGCTAAAGAAACAAATGTTGCAAGAATATAATACCTACTAAACATAAGAATAAAAATTTCACCGCCAGAAATTAGGCGGTGATTTTATATGTAAAATACATATAAAATATGAGTATTAGTTGCTATTTTATGTATTTTAGCACAATATTATTGTTTGACTTACTTTATAATGATATGATTTCGGTGAACATTTAGAGGATATGAAAGTATGATTTATTCATTATGTATAATATCTTTCAATTTTAAAGATCTGAATGTATTTCTAAATATTATAACTAAAACGATAATAATGTAAGGAGGAGTTATATGCGCTATAAACAGCTTGGTGACAGTAATTTAAAGGTTTCTGAAATAACAGTAGGTACATGGGCTATTGGTGGACAAGGTTGGGGTGATGTAGATAAGGAATCATCCATTGCTGCCATACGTGAGATGCTAGATAATGGTGTGAACATTATTGATACAGCACCAATCTATGGACTCGGACATGCTGAAGAGGTTGTAGCAGAAGCCATAAAGGGCTACAAAAGAGAAGACATCATTATATCTACAAAATGCGGCCTTAGTTGGGGTGAGCAATATGCACCCGCTTATACAAAAAAGGATATGACCAGAGGAGAGGTTATTAGAGGTTGTGAAGAATCTCTTAAGCGCCTTGATACTGATTATATTGATATTATGTTTATTCATTGGCCTGATATGGTAACTCCTATTGAGGAGCCACTAGAGGCTTTAGAGGAATTAAAGAAGCAAGGTAAAATAAGACATATAGGCTTATCAAATTTCTCGGTGGAGGATACTGAAAAAGCTAATGGAATAACTAAGATAGCAACAATTCAACCACAATTTTCTATGGTACATCAGGGAAGTTTACCTGAGATGGAAGCTTCAAAACAGTTAGGTATTGGAACAATGACATATGGCTCCTTGGGAGCTGGTATACTTACAGGTGCATTTCGTTCACTACCTAATTTTGAACCTAATGATACACGACTTCATTTTTATGACTTCTTCACTGAACCAAAATTTAGCAGGGTTATGAAGCTTCTTGAAAAGATGGATGTCATAAGTAAAGAAAGAGGAGTTCCATTATCACAGATTGCAATTAACTGGAATACCCAAAACCCATTAGTTGATACAGCCTTATTAGGGGTTAGAAATGTAGAGCAGGCTAAAGAAAACTGCGCTGCAATGAAATGGAAGCTTACAGGCGAAGAGATTTCAATGCTTAATAGAGCAATTAAGGAAACGCTTTAATGGTTTGCTTAGACTAATATAATAACATTCAAGGAGGTAATTTGCATGAAAAGCATTTTTAAGGTAAACGGAAAGCCCTTTTTTACTATTGGCGGCCAAACTCATAACTCAAGTACTTATTCCGAAGATGTTATGAAAAAAGCATGGCTTGGTATTGAGGCATTGGGACTAAATACTATTGCTGCACCGATATGTTGGGGACAGATTGAGCCTGAAGAGGATTTGTTTGATTTTTCTCAGATCGATATGATTTTAGATGGTGCAAGAAAACGCAATGTAAAGGTAGTTCTTTTATGGTTTGGTACTTGGAAGAATGGAACATCTCATTATGTGCCAAAATGGGTAAAGACACAGAAAGAAAGATTTGTATGGGCTGAGACAGCACAGAACATCAGAACCAGGACATTGTCACCTTTATGCGAAGCTACTAAAGAGGCTGATAAAAAAGCCTACCTTAAGGTGATAGAGTATCTTAAAAAAGTGAATACAGATGATGTTGTGTTATCAGTTCAAATTGAAAATGAGCCGGGATCTATCGGTACTCCAAGAGATTATTCTAAACTTGGTGAAACGGCATTTAGCAGTAATATTCCCGAGGAATTATATGATTGGCTTGAGAAGCTATCAGATTGTCCTATAAAGAGATTTTGGACAGAAAACGGCTCTCAGAAAAACGGAACATGGGAAGAGGTTTTTGGTATCGAAGCTTCCCCAATATTTACTTCATATTACACCGCTATTTATATTAACGAAATATCAAAGGCGGGTAAAGAGATATATGATATTCCTACCTATGTCAATGTATGGATAGGTGAGATGTATCAACAAATAGCCGGAGTTGATTACCCATCAGGTGGACCAACAACTAAAACTATTGACTTGTGGAAGTTCCTTACTCCTGATATTGATGCGATTTGTCCGGATATATATCTTCAGGATTATATAACATTTGATGCTCTTTGTGAAGCTTACAGCAGAGATGATAATATCTTCTACATTCCTGAATCTGCTCCTTCTGTTATGAATGCTCTTAATGTATTTATGGCTATTGAAAAACATAATCTATCAGGTATTCATACCTTTGGTATAGACTCTGTAGTAGATAAGGATGGAGTATTACTAGAAGGAGCCAGAGAGTGGGCAAATACCGCTAAGATACTAAGCAGTGCAAGACCTTTAATAGAAAAATATCTAGGTACTGGAAAAATATATGCTGTTGCTCAGTTTGAAGGTTCTTCTGGTCAATCGTTTGACTTTGGTGATTACATAGGAAAAGTGACATATAGTATGCCATTGGACAAGCAATTTGCTACAAATTCATGGGGCTTTATGGATACCTATCATAGAGAACCTGAATATTTCAATGTAAGAGGTAAGGGACTAATTATATATGAAGGCAATGGTAGTTTTTATCTCGCAGGTGAGGGTTATAAGCTAGTTCTAATCAAAAAAGATACAATTGAGGGAATGACTACAGGCGTCAGGCAATCTGTATTTCTAAACACGAGACATCAGGAATATCTAAGTGTTTCCGAAGGATATTTTGATGAAGATGACAATTTCATTACAGTCAAAGAAAGATGTGGAGATGAATCTGATTTGGGTCTGTGGGTACACCATGATATTGGTGTGGTTCATGTACAAATGGACAATTAACTCAATCCAAAATTTAGGAGACGAAGCATGAAAAAGAAAATGAATCTAAATCATCGAAGTATATCAAGATATGTATTTTTATTACCTGGCTTTTGTTTCTTTTCATTCGCAGTGTTAATACCCTTTTTAATGGGTGTTAACATTGCCTTTACAGATTGGAATGGTATTACAAAAGATTATACCTATGTGTTCTTAGATAATTTCATAAGTATCTTTAAAGATACAAGAGTTTCAGCCCCAATAGCGAACTCTATTAAATATGCGGTGCTAGGAACGGTTGGAGGTAATGTCCTATCCTTATCCCTTGCGATGTTAATAAACCATAAGACAGGTAAGTTAAGTAAGATGGCAAGAGTTATTTTTTTTACACCGGTATGTATTAGTGCAATTTTAACATCATTTTTGTGGGGCTTTATATATCGAGAAGTATTTCCACAGCTATTTGGAATAAAAAGCTTACTCGGTAATAGGACATGGGCTATTCCGGCAATCACAGCTATGGGCCTATGGAACGGTTCGGGTATAAATATGCTCATATATTTCTCGGGACTTAAAAACATACCAACTGATCTGTATGAAGCAGCTGTAGTGGATGGAGCCAATGTGTGGCAAAAGTTTAGAAAGATTACCTTACCTTTATTAACACCATCCTTTACTGTATGTATTACATTGACTCTAACAGCATGGTTCAGAGAGTTTGCAATGACTTTGTCAGCGACCGGCGGAGGTCCGGCAGGAGCCTCACGTACTATATCAATTTATATTTTTGAGAATCTATATGAATATTATAAAGCAGGATATGGACAGGCAGTTGCGTTACTATTTGCCTTATTCCTCGTAGTTGTAGGGTGTTCTGTATCGAGGTTTTTCCGTAAGAGGGAGGTGGAATTATAGTGGAGGCTGTTATTGAGATAAAAAGGAGAAAAAAAATCAAGGTTAGTACTATAGTAGCAGCGATAATAACCATTGTATTTGTTCTTATATTTCTATTTCCCATAGTACTTGCCATACTGACCTCCTTCAAGACACCCTTGGAGACAGCCGAGTCGATATTAAGCTTACCCAAGCAAATTAATTTCAATAATTATATTGAAGGCATGAAAAGAAGTAACTTCTTTAGAGCAATGATAAACTCTTGTATAACCACATTTCCTTCTGTAGCACTAATAGTGATTTGTGCTTCTATGGGAGGATATACAATAGCAAGAAATAGTGCTGTAAGTAGAATTGTTAAATCAATGGATACTGTTTATTTAGCTTCCTTAATGATTCCATTTCAGATATTGATGATACCATTATACAAAATATATAAGACTTTACAATTGCAGAACTCATTATTTGGTATGATTCTTGTTCTCACGGGTACCAGTATAGCTTATTCCACCTTTCTTTATGTTGGATTTGCAAAATCTATACCCAAAGAGCTCGAAGAGGCTGCTTTAATTGATGGGTGCGGTCCCTATAGAGCATTTATTAAAATCGTATTTCCCTTACTAAAGCCTATAACAGCTACAGTTTCTGCACTACATATAATGTGGCTGTGGAATGATTTTAATATGGCACTCATTATACTTCAAAAGGAAGAAATGCGTACATTAACTGTTAAGCAGTATTACTTCTTCGGAGAACATACAGCAGATTATGGAATGGCATTTGCAGCTTCGATAGTTAGTATGCTTCCGATATTATTATTCTTTATAGCGATGCAAAAGCACTTGGTTGAAGGAATTTCAGCCGGAGCAGTTAAGGCTTAATATGTATTAGTTACTTATAAGTATATGAGAGGAATGGATGTATATGGATTACTATGACATTATAGGACTAGGAACACCAGTCAAGGATTTACTTATTACTATAGATGATATGCCTGTAAGAGATTCTGCGATAATGATAAATGACTACAGTAGTCAAGGTGGCGGTAAGGTGAGTACAGCAATGGTGGCAGCCGCCAGATTAGGTGCAAAGGTTTCAATGTGTGGTGTCGTTGGTAGTGATAGCAAGGGTGAATTCATTATTGAGGATTTTAAGAGACATGGCATTGATGTAAGTCATATGGTAATAGATGAAGGAAAAACCAGTGTATACTGCCTATGTATAGCCGAGAAGGAGACTCAGACAAGAAGGTTCTTTGGTAAAGCAGGAACAGCAAGAATGCTTGCTCTTGAAGACATGGATTATGATTACCTTAAATCTGCAAAAATAATTCATGTTGAGAGCGGTAACAATGTAATAAGGAATGCAGTAGAATTTGCCAAAAAGGAAGGGGTAACTGTATCCATTGATGCAGACAATTATACAGAGGAAATAGAGAATATGGAGCATCTTATAGATATATTTATTGCTTCAGAGTTTTATTATAAGAAAAGGTTTCCTTCCCTTAGTCATGAAGAAGGATTAGCGTGTCTAGCAGAAAAAGGATGTAAGATAGCTATCTTCACCTTGGGTTCAAGAGGCTGCGTTGGATTGTATAACAATGAATATTTTAGCTTTCCTGCATTTACAGGACTAAATATAATCGATACAACAGGAGCTGGAGATGTGTTTCATGGAGCATACTTATCCGCTTATCTTAAAGGAATTGATCCTAAGGAATGTGCCAGAGTTGCCAGTGCAGTCTCGGCAATAAAATGTACAAGAATAGGCGGAAGGTCCGGTATTCCTGACTGGGATATGACAAGAAGCTTTCTAGATAATAACCAAATAGTAAATGAAGAAACACTTGATAAGAGAGTGGACTTCTACAGAAGCAAGGTTTTTTGATAATATAAATATTAATTTTGCTCTTGTATTGGGCTACATAATAATTTAAATTAAGGGTAATGAGAAACATAAACCCTTAAATATAAATTGCTATAAATCATAACATAAACTTAAGGAGGAAAAGGTATGAAAAGGAAATTGTTTGTATTGCTTTTATGCTGCTTGATGATAATGAGTAGTGTATTAGTAGGATGTAAGAAATCTGATAATGGTGATGTAAACAAAACAGATGATAACAAGAAAACAGAGTCTAAAGACACAGAGTCTAAAGACACAAATTCTAAAAGTTCAGACACCAAAAATGAAAAAACAACTATTACATGGCTTCATCATTTCCAAGAAGCAGGCATTCAGGAATGGTTGAATACTGTTGTTAAAACTTTTACGGAAGCTAATCCGGATGTTGAAGTTCTTGTTGAAGTTGCTGGTGCAGACAACTACTCACAATTATTAAAAACAAAAATTGCATCAGATGATGCCCCTATGATATTTGACTTATCAAATATTAGAGAATATCAAAATTATGTAGAAGCAGATCACCTTTATGATATTGGCGGCTTTGATTGCATAGCTGATATTGAGCCTGCTATGCTTCCAGCCGGACAGTATAATGGTGTCCAATATGGCATTCCTATCGATCAAACAGCATTTTGCGTGACCTATAATGAAGAAATCTTCAACGAGCTTAATTTGCAGGTTCCTACTACTATTTCTGAGATGCATGATGTATGCCAGAAATTAATTGATAATGGATATGATCCGTTTAACGCATCTATGGCTGAACAGTGGTGCATGAATATTAATTATAATGTAATCTTAAGTCCATATTGCTTGATGGATGATAAGCAGTGGTATGTTGATAAGATGAACCTTACATCAAACTTCTCTGATGATGAGAATTTTAAAAAAGCCTTTGAAACATTTGCAGGTTTGAAGCCTTACTGGGGCAATGATCCATTTGGTACTACCTGGGATGCAGAGCAGAATGCTTTAGCTGCTAAGAAAAGTGCTATGGTAGTAAATGGTTCTTGGACAGTTGATGGTGTCATGGGTAAAAACCCTGATATGAGCTTAAGAATCTTTGCTATGCCATCTTCGGAAGATCCTAAAGATGCTACTATGGTTATGAATGCAGGAAGTCAGTTGGTAGTCTATAATAGCTCAGATCCCGATAAGCTGGATGCAGCAGAAAGACTATATAATCATATATATTCGCAAGAATCTGGTAAGCTTTTTGCAGATTTAGCATTTAGAATGTCGACAGTAAAAGGCGTAGACCTTACAGGCTCAGCCGCTATGAACGATATTGGTGTATATCCTGATGACCAGGTTTACATGTCAATGGGAGTAGAGACATTCACAGGAGAGTATGCTACCTTATTCCTTGACACAGTTCAGGGTCATCTGATGGAAAGTACATTTGATGTTGATGCTATGGCAAAAGCACTTGACAAAGCCTTTTCTGCTATTCAATAATCAATATTCTTATTCAGGGGGACTGGTTCTATTGAGTAAGTGCGCTTTATGCATAATAAGCATAAAAACACTAAAACAGAAGCAGTCCTCCTTATTGTATTAATTCATCATAGAACGGAGGTATACATAATGCATGAAATAAATCTAAATAACATAAGTGTAAGACTAGATGATTATGGTATTTATAAAGTATTTCAGAAAGAACAACTGATAATTTCTGCATATAGTCATGCAGAAACTGTTGATAGACGAATAATATCTACAAGGGATTCATCTCTAATTGAATGCACAAGTGAGAAGATAAATAATGAGATAGGCTCCGGACTTAGTCTTAAGGCTCTTTATAAGGATTCATCAGAGCTTTATTTGGAGATAATAATATCAATATATGAAGAGCAATTTATATCAGTACAAGCTATTCTTAGCAAAAAAGGGACAAATGCTTCTACCCGTCTGATTACTCCCATAGCCATGATACCGCCAACCACAGAATGTCCTGAGGAGATAAGAACTCATAAAACACGTATGCTATTGGTTCCATATGATAATGATATGTGGGCCAGATATGAGGTTGTTCCATTAAGACCGGGACGTATAAGTAATGATGTATCGGTCTTATTTGATCCAGAAAGCTACACTGGATTGCTAATAGGAGCAGTTGATTTTAACACTTGGAAAAATGCAATAGAATGTTCTGCCTATGATGCCAGAACAATTGATGTATATAGCGGAGCTGCACATGCAGAAACTCATGACATCTGTTCCCATGGTGCTGTAACAGGTGAGAAGGTTGCTTCGTCACGGTTTGTTATCATGTATGCTAATGATGTAAGAGACTCTTTAGAAAGGTATGCCAATATATGTAATAAGGTTAAGCCCCATCTTCCATGGGATGAGGGAGTAATATTTGGATGGAATAGCTTTTCAGGCTTGGCATCACGCCTTTCTGCTGAAAATTATGAAACTGCAGGAGACTTTTTATATGAGGAGCTTATGCCAAACTCATATGGTAATGATGGAGTTACGTATGTTAATTTCGATGCACTATGGTGGAGAATCCCTGAAGATATTATGCTAAAGATTGTAAAGAAATTTCATGATAGAGGGCAAAAGGTTGGTATATATGCAGCACCATTTGCATATTACGGATCGAATTTTAAGGCTGATCCTTCCGAACCTATACCTGGCTTTGAACCTCACACATATTCAGAAATTCTACTTCATGATGAGAAAGGAAATATTCTACCTAAAATAGATAATAGTCTGCCTATGGATGTTACCCATCCGATATGGGAAAAACTGATGGAAAAAAAGCTTGAGGATTTTGTTCGTTGGGGCTTTGACTATGTGAAACTTGATTTTCTAAGCCATGGTGGAGTAGAAGGAGTAAGATATGATAAATCATGTATGACAGGAAGACAGGCTCTAGAACGAGGTTATTCCTTTATAACTAGAAGATTATCACCTGAAAAAATCGGTAGACCGTTTTTTATTAGCCTATCTATAGCACCACTATTTCCTCATTCCTACGGACATGCCAGACGCATATCCTGTGATTCCTTTGGACATATACTTGATACAGAGTATGAGCTGAATGCTTTGACCTATGGATGGTGGCAAAACAGGCATCTTTATCAATTTACAGATCCTGACCACGCAACCCTTTATAAGAGCTTTGAGAGTCCTGAAATTACCTCAATACAGGAAGCTAGGTCAAGATATACTTCGGCTACAATATCCGGAACTGTAATTCTACTAAGTGAAGATTTTGGACCCGATGTTGGACCTAATAATAGTGCTAAAATGCATGAAGAAGCCAGAACTAGAGTTAAGGCCATCGCTACTAATCCTGAAATTAATAATATTGCTAGAATTGGAAAGGCATTTCGTCCTCTAGAGCTTGATGGAGTTAAAGCATCAGAAGCATATTATTTATCTCATGAAGGGCATATATATCTAGCCTTATTTAATTTTGAAGATAGAAAAGCAGAAAAGAAAGTTAATATCAGAGATGTTGGACTAGATAAATCCATAAAAGCGATTGAATTATGGCAAAATAAAACTTATACAATACATGATAATATGCTTACAGTTGAACTAGATGGATGTGATGCAGCTTTATTTGAAATATTTAGATGATTCTATAGTAGCGGTAGTATTTCTAAAGAACTAAAGATTAAAAAGTAACTTAAATTCTGCAATATAAGATCTACTTACGGGTATTTCTTCATCACTACCCTTAATGCGTATATTATAAGTTGAGTTGAACATTGGATAAATAGATTCAACCTTGTTGATATTAATTAGATAACCTCGGTGACATCTATACCAACCGAAGCCCTTGAGCTTATCTTCCCAGTAGTTCATGTTGTGCTTCAATATGTATTCACAGTTTTGTGTGTGCAGAAGAATATCTCGCTGCATGATTTTAATGAATAACCCATCACTTGAATCTGTAACGACATATCTATTCTTATATAAACCTGTTATCTTAACAACATCCTTATCATCTTTCTGGTCTGTTGTATCTACTTGTGTAATGGATGAATTTATATGATGACAAAGCTTATCTATTGTACGCTTAAGCTTAGATGTAGTTACAGGCTTTAATATATAGTCAAAAGCATTAACTCTAAATGCGTCGAGGGCATATATATCATAAGCCGTTATAAATACTGTTTTAATATTTGGATTGATATTATATGCCTTTTCGGCCATCTCCATTCCATTCACATTAGGCATAGCAATATCAACAAAAATAGCATCTATATAAAGCTTGCCTAGCTGTTCAACTGCATCCAGTGAGTTTGTCGTCTCGTAAACAATTTCGATTTCTGAAAACTGCTTTAAAATGTACTTTAGATTATCGAGAACTAACTGTTCGTCATCAACTATCATTATCTTCATTGCACTTCTCCTTTTCTGTTTATAAATCGTATTGTATGGGTATCTTAAAAGCTACTGTAGTTCCGATATTAACACTACTTTCAATATGAAGCTCTTGATTGTAATAAATCAAAAGACGTTTCCTAAGATTGCTTAGCCCGATAGAATTAGTGTTTTGCCCATTCATAACCTCATCGATACGTTCAGGGGACATTCCTATACCATCATCCTTTACTTGAATTTCTACATAATCTCCCTTAGCCCTGACATCAACTGAAATGTTAAGAATCTTATGCTTGTTGATACTATGCTTTATGGAATTTTCAACTATTGGTTCAATTAATAGAGGTAATATCAAGCATTCATCTGGACAATCTTTATTTATATGATATTGTATAGCTTCTCCAAATCTTGCCTTTTCAATTTCAAGATACGAAATTATTAAATCAATTTCTCTATAAATAGGAATATAAGTGTATAACTCGCCAGCAAATAAGCTACCTCTTAAATAATCGCTGAAATTTGATAGAAGATTATAAGCCTTCATAGGTTGCTCCAAACATAGTTGCATTATAGTACTCATGGTATTAAATATAAAATGCGGATTCATCTGAGACTGTAGAAAATCCAGCCGTGACTTTAATGCAGATTCAACAGATTTTTTCAGCATAATAAGAGAGTAAATTTTTTGTATAAATTCCTTTTGAGAAAATGGTGTAACTAGAACATCATTAACATTATCCAATATATTTTCATTCTGTATTTGAACAGAGGATTTCTTAATTAAAATAATCGGAAGCTGGCCTAATGAGTAATTCTTTCTTATATATTCGCTTAGTTCATATCCAGTCATATTCAAAAATGTTGAACCGATTATTACCAGACTTATATTTGTATTTTTATCTATATAGCTTAATGCATCCATACCGGTAGAAAATACCTTAAGCTTATATGGCTCATATTTCAAATAGGATTTAATTAATTCTATTTGTTCCGGCATAGTGCTTACTAAGACAATCTTTGTCTTATCAGATATTTCTGATGGTGGTTCATAAGGGTTATTAGTTGATGTTACTTCTGTTGAATTATCAACCCATACAGGAAGGGTATATTCAATTTCGAGTACTTTCCTTGAATTTATCCTCATACTAGTTGAGCTTTGATGCATATGAAGGATATTTTTTGCTATTACTAGGGGAAGGTCTTCTTCGTGAGAAATGTAGTCAATATATTTCTTTTTGTTGATTACTCTTTTAAATTTGTTTATTAGTCTAATTTTATTAGTATCGGTATTTATTCTCATTCTAACATAGATAAAATCATTATTATGTCTACTTGATATATCTATGGTATTACCTGCATTAAAATCATTTAGTGTAAATAAAAGGGTCTCATTAGCCTGCATTAGTAGATATGGATCGCCAATGATATATATATTTTCATCAATCTCTATATTGATATTGTTAGACAGATTGTTGCTTTCATTGGCGATTTCACTGATAGCGCTTTCTAATATAGTCTTCATACTGATTTTAACTCTTTCAGGCTTAATCTGGTTACCTGTTAACATTCTATAGGAACTAATATCATTAATATGATTTTTTAAGTTATAAACCTCATGATTCAAATCTCTTAATATATCTTCCTGCTTGGAGTTCAAGCTACCTATACTTTTATTCATTATCATGTTATTAAGATAATCAATTTTATTAATTGGTGTATAGCAATACTTAATAATCAATTCGGTTATTTCCGTTTTATGCCTAGTTAAATCTTGAATCCTTCTATTGGAGACTCTTCCGAATAATAAGCCTAATCGATAATTTTGAAAGAAACAAAAAAATTGTAATGTGACATATATACAGAATAGTAAGAGAAAGCTTTTTGTATAAAATTTGTGCACTGAAGAAAAAACATCTAACTTATACCATGAAATAAGATATAAAACAAAAAGAGAAAAAAGACTAAAAGGTATAATGAGCCATTGAGATGGCTTATCTCTATATCTTAAGATACTTATACATATATATAATGTTAAAATCAATATTATAAAGAAAAAAGTCTTCAGAACTTCCAAGGCTACTAAAGGCTTAACCATTACAACAGAAATTGAGAGTATGATTCCAATAATGAAGAGTAATGTTTTATATATATCTACATACTTAATCTTAGTTTGTTCTAATAAAATACTATAGACACAGACAATAAACATGATAAGAAAAACATCGCCACTTTTAGTCCATATTTTTGCAGCCTTGGTTCCAGCATAGAACAATGTATCTGTTTCCCATATAGTAGTAATAACACCGGCGGATAAGAAGAACAGTCTTGCATATTTAAGAAAAGAGACAATTTCATAAGAAAATATATAAAGCAAGATACAGCAGATACCTAAGACACATAGAATCACCGACATAACAAGTTTTGTGAGTAGCTGATTTATTATACTATTTGCAGCAAGAAGATTTTTATTTACATATAGGGAGTATTTGAATAAATTTATCTGCTTATTAATTACAAAAATAATTAGAAATACAGTCCAGATCATAAATAATAATGTAAGTATATTTTGGAATATTTTCACTCGAGTGTTTTTCATAATCTCACCTAAATTCAGCCATAATTACACTTCAGTACCTGAATTATGTAATTTGTACAATATAAATTTACACATATAATATTATATATTAAAATTTTATATGAGTCAAGCAAATAAGCCCTTTGAGCAAGGGCTCATATGCACAAAAAACTATAAA
>LSQX01397592.1_pt1 | contig 28398 bp, 25 predicted proteins | sample 654561 | NCBI WGS metagenome assembly LSQX01 (sample SAMN04489861, study PRJNA283612) | anaerobic digester metagenome | isolation source: 4 biogas reactors fed with cattle manure at either 37C or 55C with and... | place: Denmark: Kongens Lyngby | collected 2014
TGAATTCGGTCAGGGGAGTTCTTTTTATATATCCCATGTGCGAAATGGTTATTACCATCTCTTCATCTGCATAGAAATCTTCCGGATTAAATTCTTCAGCATTGGGAATTACCAGCGTCCGGCGCTTATCACCATATTTCTGTTTTATTTCGGCAAGCTCATCCTTTATGATATTCATCTGAAGATCAACACTTCCAAGCACCATTCGCAGATGCTCAATAAGAGCTGTTACCTCATTGAATTCAGCCCTCAGTTTTTCCTGTTCAAGTCCTGTAAGCTGGCGTAATCTCATTTCAACTATTGCCCGTGACTGAACATCACTGAGATCAAAACGCTCCATCAGTCTTTCCCTTGCAATATCAGGATTTTCCGATGACTTTATTATCGCAATTACCTCATCTATATTGTCACTGGCAATGATCAGACCCTGAAGGATATGGGCTCTCTTTTCAGCCTGGGCAAGATCAAACGTAGCTCTTCTGACAATAATTTCATGACGGTGCTGTACAAAGTTTACAATCAGATCCTTGGTGGTTAATGTCCGTGGCCTCCCTTTTACAAGAGCTATATTATTGACATTGAAGGATGTCTGAAGCTGAGAGAACTTGAAGAGATTGTTCAGCACCACATTGGCAGTGGCATCCTTTTTAAGGATGATAACAATCCTCATCCCGTTCCTGTCTGATTCATCATTTATATAGGATATGCCCTCAAGCTTCTTGTCATTGATCAGGTCTGCTATCTTGCGGATCATTTCTGCCTTGTTGACCATATACGGGATTTCGGTAACGACAATACATTCCCTTCCCGAATGGGTAAGTTCAATTTCCGTTTTTGCCCTGATAACAATTCTGCCACGGCCGCTTTCGGCAACATCTTTTACTCCCTGTTCACCATATATAATACCACCTGTCGGAAAATCAGGTCCCTTGATATATTCCAGCAACTCTTCGTCAGTAATGTCCGGATTGTTGATACAGGCTATTGTGGCATCGACAATTTCAGAAAGGTTGTGGGGTGGCATATTGGTAGCCATACCAACCGCAATACCCGAACTCCCGTTCACAAGCAGCGTCGGTATCCGGGTTGGCAGTACAACCGGTTCATTAAGGGAATCATCAAAGTTGGATTGGAAATCAACAGTATCCTTATCTATATCTGCCAGAGTCTCCTCGGCGATCTTCTGCAGTCTTGCTTCAGTATACCTCATTGCTGCCGGACTGTCACCGTCAACTGAACCGAAATTGCCCTGTCCTTCAACCAGCGGATATCTGAGTGACCATTCCTGGGCCATCCTTACCATTGCATCATACACCGAACTGTCGCCATGCGGATGATATTTACCCAGCACCTCCCCCACTATTCTTGCAGATTTCTTGTAGGGCCTGTTTGAATAAACACCCAGTTCCGACATCCCGTAAAGTACCCGCCGGTGAACAGGCTTAAGGCCATCCCTGACATCAGGCAGTGCCCGGGATACTATTACTGACATTGAATAATCAATATAAGCTGATTTCATCTCTTCTTCAATATTCACCCGGACTATCCTCTCTCTTTCAGCCATAATATGTTAATAATTAATAAATTGTAAAGTTAAAATCTCTCTGGGATTTTGACCCCCGAAAATAATCAAAATTTAACTATTTTACATCCTGACTGATTGTGAATTTTTAACATTGGCTGTTCATAAATAGGCATAGTTGTTGCAATACTATAATATCTCATTATTTTAACTTTGTTCTTTCATTTATATGTATTTTTGTCTCTTGGCTACTGCCATAATGACTGATATCACATATTTGAAGGATTAACGACATATAAAAATATGGATTCACAATTTTCGCAAAGAGTTAAAGATATCCTTGGTTACAGCAAGGAAGAGGCTATAAGGCTGGGAAACAGCCATATCAGTCCGGAACATCTTTTTCTCGGCATACTAAGGGACGGAGAAGGGGTTGCTGTTGATATCCTTATTAACAGAGGCGTTGATCTTATGGGTCTGAAAAGTTCCCTTGAAAAAAGCATTAAAGTCGAAAGCCCTGTACCCGTTGCAGATCATGAAGTCATTCCACTTCTCAGAAGTACTGAAAGAATACTGAAACTTGTTTATCTTGAAGCCAAATCACTGAAAAGCAGCTCGATAGAATCAGAGCATCTTCTTCTTGCCATTCTTAAGGATGAAAATTCCCTGATAACAAGGTTTCTCACTGAAATGAATGTGGACTACCAGACGGTAAAAAGGATGGTTCAGACAGGATCAACCAGGGCCAGGGCTGATTATCCGCGGGATGAGGATGATGAAGGTCAGGGCTTCGGCTCCTCCGGAAAGGGATCCTCTTCAGCTTCTTCTTCCGGAAAATCTTCTTCAGACACCCCGGTTCTTGATAATTTCGGTATAGATCTTACAAAGGCTGCGGAGGAAGGACGGCTTGATCCGGTGGTTGGCAGGGAAAGGGAAATTGAAAGGCTTGCCCAGATTCTTTCCAGAAGAAAGAAAAACAATCCCGTCCTCATAGGGGAACCGGGTGTAGGTAAATCAGCCATAGCAGAAGGCCTTGCCCTGAGGATAACCAAAAAGAATGTATCCCGTGTCCTTTTTCACAAAAGGGTTGTTGCACTGGATCTGGCATCAATTGTTGCAGGCACAAAATACAGGGGACAGTTTGAAGAAAGAATGAAAGCCATCCTGAATGAGCTTTCTAAAAATGACAATATTATTCTTTTTATAGATGAAATTCATACCATTGTGGGTGCGGGAGGTGCTACGGGTTCACTTGATGCAGCAAATATGCTGAAACCGGCACTTGCCAGGGGTGAAATACAGTGTATAGGTGCAACCACACTTGATGAATACAGGCAGCATATAGAAAAGGACGGCGCTCTTGAGAGACGATTTCAGAAAGTCCTTGTTGATCCGACCTCGGAGGAGGAAACTGTCAATATCCTTCATAATATAAAGGAAAGATATGAGGATCATCATAATGTTGTTTATACCGATGATGCTATTGATGCCTGTGTAAAGCTTACAGCACGCTATATCTCTGACAGGCATCTGCCTGACAAGGCTATTGATGCACTTGACGAAGCAGGTTCCCGTGTGCATATATCCAATATTGTTGTACCCGAAAGGATATTGTCTCTTGAAAAACAGCTTGATGATACCAAGAATGAAAAAATGACAGCTGTTAAAAATCAGAATTTTGAGAAAGCAGCCAGTTTCCGTGACCGGGAAAAGGACCTTCTCGAGATGATAGATGTTGAAAAGAAAAAGTGGGAAAAAGAGCTGTCCGCAAACAGGGAAACAGTAGATGCAGAAAAAGTTGCAGAAGTTGTTGCCATGATGACCGGTGTTCCTGTTCAGCGAATAGCCCAGACTGAAGGAACCCGTTTGCTTAAAATGGCTGATGAGCTGCGCGGAAGTGTTATTGGTCAGGATGAGGCTATCCGGAAGATTGTCAAATCGATTCAGCGTAACCGGGCCGGATTGAAGGATCCCAATAAACCCATCGGAACATTTATTTTTCTGGGTCCTACAGGAGTCGGTAAAACACAGCTTGCAAAAGTCCTGGCAAAATTCCTTTTTGACACGACTGACAATCTTGTAAGGATTGACATGAGTGAATATATGGAAAAATTATCGGTTTCCCGGCTCGTGGGGGCTCCTCCCGGTTATGTAGGCTATGAAGAAGGAGGACAGCTTACAGAAAAGGTCAGAAGGAAGCCTTATTCAGTCGTGCTGCTGGATGAAATCGAAAAGGCGCATCCCGATGTTTTCCATATTCTGCTCCAGGTACTTGATGAAGGACAACTTACTGACAGTCTTGGAAGACGGGTAGACTTCCGCAATTCCATCATTATTCTTACTTCCAACATTGGAACAAGGCAAATTGCGGAATTCGGGCACGGAATCGGTTTTGACACTTCGGCCAAAAGAGAATCCCGCAACGAACAGACAAAAAGCATTCTTCAGAAAGCACTTCAGAAAACCTTTGCTCCTGAATTTCTCAACAGGATTGATGACATCATTATGTTTAATTCTCTCGGCAAGGCAGAAATAAACAAAATCATTGACCTGGAACTGCAGGGCCTGTTTGACAGGGTTAAAACACTTGGTTTTCAGCTGAAAATAGTTAATGCGGCCAAGGATTTTATTGCTGAAAAAGGATATGATTCAAAATACGGTGCACGCCCTCTCAAGCGGGCAATCCAGAAATATCTTGAAGATCCGATGGCTGAACTGCTGATAAAAGCCGAAGTGGAAGAGGGTGATACAATCCATGTTGGCTTTAATTCGGCCAAATCCGAAATAAGGATCGGAATACGGAAAAAGAAGGAAACTGTGGAAAAACAGGATAAAGCTTCTTCGGAGGAATAATCATACAGGAATACCGATTAAATCAAATTCGGCTGAGCGGCTTATCCTGATGTCATAGAAATTTCCCGGGGTCAGGTCATATTTAACTGAAACAAGTATTTCCTGATCCACTTCCGGGGAATCATGCTCAGTCCGCCCCGTATAAAATTCATTTTCCTTTCTGTCGATCAGTACTTTCATTGTCCTTCCAATCAGTGCGGAATTCCTTTCCAGGGATATTGACTGTTGTATGGCCATCAGTTCCGAGACTCTTGATTCCTTAATCCTTTCAGAAATACTGTCTTTGAAATTATCACCCGAATATGTCCCCTCTTCGTGTGAATAGCGGAATACACCCAGACGGTCAAAGCGGAACTGCTTTACAAACTCCAGCATTTCCCGGTGGTCATCATCAGTCTCCCCGGGATGTCCCGAAATCAGGGTGGTCCGGAAAGCAGCATCAGGAAGCTGTTCCTTCAGGCGGTAAAGGATATCTTCAAGCTCCCTCCTGCCATAGGATCTTTTCATCAGCCTCAGCATTTTTTCCGAAACATGTTGTATGGGGATATCTATATACCTGCATATCTGCTGGTTATCCCTCATTAAAGCAATAATCTCATCAGGAAAATAGTCCGGATAAAGATAGTGCAGCCTTATCCAGCTGAAATTCCCCGTTTTCAGCAGATTCTTTATCAGATCAGGTAATTTTCTTTTCCCGTAAAGATCAAGTCCGTAGTAGCCCAGATCCTGTGCAACAAGAATTATTTCCTTAACTCCCAGGTCAGCAAGTTTTTCTGCTTCATCTTCAAGATCTTCCAGAGATCGGGAGGTGTACCTGCCTCTTATAGAGGGAATAGCACAAAAAGAACAGCTTCTGTTACATCCTTCGGAAATCTTCAGATAGGCATAATGTCCCGGATTTGTCAGTATTCTGTTGTTTGAGGAACTGCCAATGCAGCCTGCTCCGGTTTTTTCAAGCAGCTCATCCGGATTATTTACTCCGAAATAGGAATCCACTTCTGGTATCTCCCTGCGCAGTTCATCTTTGTACCTTTGAGACAGACAACCCATTACATACAGGTTTCTGACAGAACCTGACTTTTTAGCATTCACAAAACGTAATATGGTGTCAATGCTTTCCTCCTTGGCGTCATTTATAAATCCACAGGTATTTATTATAACGGTATCTGCACAGGTATCTTCAGGATCCCAGCCAATTGAATACCCGGCAAGCCGGAGACTGCCCAGCAGTTTTTCCGAATCCACAACATTTTTTGAACAGCCAAGAGTTACGATATTGATTTTCCTTTTCATGCATTGAAAAGTGAATCTACAAATTCCTCGCGGCTGAAGATTTGCAGATCTTCCATTTTCTCACCTATTCCTATATATTTAACGGGTATTTTCAGGAGGTTTGAAATTCCGATAACCACACCTCCCTTGGCAGTTCCGTCGAGTTTTGTTATAGCCAGTGCCGTTACTTTCGTGGCTGCCGTAAACTGTTTTGCCTGTTCAAATGCATTCTGGCCGGTGGATCCGTCAAGAACAAGCAGTACTTCTTGCGGTGCTCCCGGCATAACCTTGTCCATTACTCTTCTGATCTTGGAAAGCTCATTCATCAGACTGATTTTATTATGCAGTCTTCCGGCAGTATCAATGATTGCAACATCATAATTCCCGGCCACAGCAGATTTTACGGTATCGTATGCAACAGAAGCCGGATCTGATCCCATCTGCTGTTTTATCAGATCTGCATCTGCCCGGTCAGCCCATATCTGAAGCTGCTCTATCGCAGCTGCCCTGAAGGTGTCGGCTGCACCAAGCAATACCTTTTTTCCTTTGTTTCTGTAGTTATATGCAAGTTTGGCAATAGTAGTTGTCTTTCCGGTTCCATTTACACCAACCACCATTATAACCAGCGGCTTGGAGGCAAGAGGGGCTGCAAAGTCATTTTCCCCGGGTTCCGTATTGTCCTGCAAAAGAGCTACTATTTCCTCCTTTAAAATAATATTCAGTTCATTTATGTTTAAATATTTATCCCTGGAAACCCTTTCTTCCACCCTTTCAATGATCTGGAGAGTGGTTTCAACACCCACATCAGAGGATACAAGAACTTCCTCAAGATTATCAAGAACCTCATCATCCACCCTTGATTTTCCTATGACAGCCCGGGAAAGTCTGACAAAAACATTTTCCCGTGTTTTCTGAAGTCCCTTGTTCAGATTCTCTTTATTTTCTTTTGTAAAAAACAGAGGAAAAGCCATTTCAACTACATATATAATTTTCAAAACTAATAAAAAAAAGCTTTCTTCACAGATGAAGAAAGCTTTGAATATCCTGCAATATTTTATTCCGGCTACTTCCTATCAAAAAAGTCACTTACGCGATCATTATGAACTATCTCTTCACGGAACTTATAGGCTCCGGTTTTTCCTGATTTTGTCATTTTGATGCATTTGGTGAATACCCTGCCCTTACCTGTTTTAAGAGCTGCAACAGCTTTCTTTGCCATGATTGAATATTTTTATTTTATTTCCCTGTGTATGGTATGTTTTTTCAGAACAGGATTATATTTCTTCCTTTCAAGCCTGTCCGGTGTATTTTTTCTGTTTTTTGTAGTGATATACCGTGACATTCCCGGAAGACCGCTTTCCTTGTGTTCGGTACATTCAAGAATTATCTGCTGCCTGTTACCCTTAACTTTCTTTGCCATACCCCGTTTTTTTAATAATTGACAATGTAACCTTTTTCCTTTGCCTCTTTCAGGGTTGCTGCCAGCCCTTTCTTGTTAATCAGCCTCATTCCGGCTGCCGACACCTTAAGAGTGATCCATCTGTCTTCCGCAGCCAAATAATATTTCTTTTCAAAAAGGTTGGGATAGAACCTCCTCTTTGTCCTTCTTTTTGAATGAGAAACCTTGTATCCGGTCATCGCTCTTTTCCCTGTAACCTGACAAATCCTTGACATTGATTCTATGTTTAATCAAAATTATGATTTCAAAAATAATGCGCAAAATACGTGATTTTTATCTGATTAAACAAATGTTTAAACTGATATTTTCATCTGAAATGCAAGTTTATCAGCTTATTTACTGATAATCTGCAGCCTGAGCAGATTTAATGCAGCATTGGAGAACCTGAGTATATTGTGATGACGCTCTGAACTATATACATATTTTTCAGATACAGTTCCCTTATCCGATGAAACGGCTATCCATACTGTTCCAACTGGTTTTGAAACAGTTCCACCATCCGGGCCGGCAATTCCTGACGTGGCAACAGAAAAATCCGTTCCGGTTACCCCTCTGGCTCCTTCAGCCATAGCGGCCACGACCTGTTCACTTACAGCCCCGTATTTGTCCAGAAGCTCATCGGGCACTCCGAGCAGATTCCTTTTTACTGAATTGTCATAGGCTATGACTGATCCCATGAAGTAGGCCGAACTTCCTGCAACAGATGTGATCATCTGTGCAATCTTTCCCCCGGTACAGCTTTCAGCTGTTGAAAGAGTCTGTTTTCGAGCAGCAAGAAGTTCCCCCACTACTTTTTCCAGGGATTTTTCATCTTCTCCGTAAATTAAGTCAGGGATCGTCTGATACAGCTTCCCGGCCTGTTCCCCTATGATTTTCTCCAGCATGTCCCTGTTCTCACCTCTGCCGGTCAGCCTCAGTTTTATCACTCCCGATGAAGGTAAATATGCCAGACTGACATCTTCCGGCAAAGCAGCTTCAAAATCGCTGAGCATTTCTGCCAGAAGGGCCTCGGGGGCTCCATATGTCATTATATTCTTGTGAATTATGCTTTGTGTATTAAATCTTTTCTTTAGCATCGGGATCACATGATGACTCATCATGTGTTTCATTTCGAAAGGGACGCCCGGCATGAATATAAACATGGCAGCGTCCTTTTCAAACAGCATTCCCGGGGCTGTTCCCATTTCATTCGGAATCACCCTGCAGTTTTCAGGAACCATTGCCTGAAGGCGGTTATTCTCATTCATGGGAAAACCCCTGCGGCGCATCATCTCTTCCACCCGTGCGAGAACCTCTCTGTTCAGGACCAGACGGGTATCGAATACCTCGCAAAGAGTTTGCTTGGTTATATCGTCGCTTGTCGGACCAAGGCCGCCGGTACATATCACCAGTTGAATATCAGGATTTATTCCCCTGAATGTCTGCAGAATATCATCCCTGCGGTCGTGAATGGAAATTTTCCTTTCGATATCAAATCCGGCCCTGCTGAGTTCCGCTCCGATAAAGGCAGAGTTGGTATCCACTGTCTGGCCGATCAGAAGCTCATCCCCTATTGTTATTATCCAGGCTTTCATCTTGCTTATGTTAAATCCTCCGTTATTCTCAATTATTCTCCGTTATTAATCCGTTATTATCCGTAATGAATCAGTATTTCCCCGGATTAAAATGCAAAGAAACAAGATTTATGTTGAGTATCCGTTATATCTGAAGCGTGATTTTTGCAAAATATCCTTAAAAGACACAGCCGCTAATTATTTTTCAATAGCAGGGCTTCAGCGGAACTGCTTGCTATCCGTCAGCTGTTTTTCTTTTCCATATTCAGAAGACGTTTTTTGACAGCTATGCCGCCGCCATAGCCCGTAAGATCACCGTCACTGCCGACAATACGGTGACAGGGAATTATTATTGCAATTGCATTTGCCCCGTTTGCACCGGCAACGGCCCTGACGGATTCTTTTGCGTTTATGTTCTCAGCCAGTTCACTGTATGTTGCAGTCCTGCCGTAAGGAACCTGCATCAGGGCTTTCCATACCTCTTTCTGAAAATCAGTACCCACCATCAGTACCGGAATATCAAAAACAATTCTTTTGCCTTTAAGGTATTCATCAAGCTGTTTCCTGGTTTTCCGGAGCACCTCATCATCCTGTTCGGTGAATTTGGCTTCCAGACCCTTTTTTATTCTCCTGTCAATCGTGGATCTCATTCTCCGGTACCGGAAATCCATAATACAAAGCTGCCTTTTGAAAGATCCGAGTATCATTTCACCAATACTTGTCTTGTAATACTGTATATTGATTCTGTTCATTCCTTTAATATCTTTCATTCCCATCGAATCTTTAATTTATGTCAAATTATTCATTCCCTTCAACTTGTTCATTCCCGGTAAACTGATGGAATATGCCGTCATCCTATATTACACGTGCATCCGCACCCGGAGTTTCTGCAGGCAATGTATTTAAAAATCATCATTCTTCCTTTAAATTTGGACAAAAGAGTTTAATCCGGATTTTACCGGCAATGCCGGCAAAACATATTATAATTGCAAGAAATAAAAGCGGAGATCATATTAACACAGGGAGGGAATAAAAACCACCAACGGAAAAAAACAAAAGTATAAGCGGAACTTCAGAAGACAAAAATTCATTAAATATTCCATTATTCATGAAAATGACTAAAAACCCGACAATAGCTGCCCTGCTAATACTGACAATCTTTGCCTTATTGTCATGTACAGGCGGCAGTACTGACAGGATTCATTCCGGAACTCCGGCAAAAATACCGGAAAGCAAAATGAAGGAAATCTATAATGAGGTAAGAACACCCTATAAATATGGTATTGTCCTGAAACATCCCGACACTACAAAGATGATAGATTCCCCGACCATTTACCGTGAAGGACCGGACTGGTACATGAGCTACATAGTATTTGACGGACAGGGTTATGAAACATGGCTGGCCAGAAGCGAGGACCTTCTGAAGTGGGAAACGGTGGGCAGGATTCTCTCGTTTACAGAGGATACATGGGATGCCAGTCAGAAAGCCGGTTATATGTCACTGGTGGATATAAGCTGGGGCGGACCTTACAAAGTTGGGAAATACAGAAACAAATACTGGATGTCCTATCTGGGCGGTTCACAGGAAGGCTATGAAGCTGGAAAACTCGGTGTTGGAATGGCCAGTTATTCATCCGTTACCGAAGCCGCGGAATGGAACTGCCTGCCGCACCCGGTATTATTGCCGGATGATGCGGATGCCAGATGGTTTGAAAAAGGAACAATATTTAAAAGCACCGTGATCCGAGACAGGAAAAAAATAAGCGGTTATCCTTTCGTAATGTATTACAATGCCAGGGGTGATACTGCCGGATATGAAAGCATAGGCATGGCAGTGTCAAAGGATATGGTCAGCTGGAAAAGAACCGGAACAGATCCACTGATAACCAGGCATGAGGGAATCTGCGGTGATGCCCAGATAGTTAAAATCAATAACGTTTATGTTATGTTCTATTTCGGGGCATTCTGGAAACCGGGCGCTTTTGAACGGTTTGCATGCTCCTATGATCTTGTAAACTGGACCGACTGGGAAGGTGAAGATCTTATATCCCCTTCAGAGGAATATGATAAGGTATATGCTCATAAACCCTGGGTAATCAAGTGGGACGGAACAGTTTACCATTTTTACAACGCTGTCGGAAATGAAGGACGAGTTATTGCTCTTGCCACCTCACGGAAACTTGATTAATGATAATCAAACTGGATATCTGTCCCGGATGCGGAAAGTGCGAAAAATCGGAACGGCTTTAATGAGATATCAACTGCAATAGTAAAAACTGGTTTGTGTCAGAGCAGGTTAATTCTGAATCCTGAAAAGGTATTTTGCAATACGTTCAACTTCTTTTTCTGTAAAAACTGATTCGAAATAGCTTATGTAGCCTATTAATTCTTTTAATGATTTTACCCTGACATATTTGAAGTCCCCCCTGGGCTTTTCGTTTATCATTACTATAATGCTCTTAACAGGTACCCTTCTCTTTCCCCAGTGATGTTTCTTCAATTTAACCCAAATCCGTCATTAGATTAATTTTCTAATGACGGTCATTAGGAAAAGATGTTAATAAATAATGATTAATCAAGGTCTTATAATCTTTTAAAATTGTTTTATTTTGGAACTAATCATGTAAGATTTCTATACATTAATGAGAAGCTTGAAGATCGATTTTACAGATAAAGAAATTACCCCTTGGGGCGGACTTTGTCTTTTTCGACAGATGCTTGAAAAACTTGAAATTCGAGATATTTTGGAGAGCACACCCCTGCCTGGTCAAGGCTCCAACAGGGGTTACAGTCCCCAACAGTTGATTACTAATTTCTGGGTAGGTGTTTGGTGTGGAGCTAACTGTTTTGAACATCTTGAAGTTACTCGCCAGGACGCTGTTATCAGGGAGATTTTTGATTGGGAGAGAATGCCCGGCAACCGGGCATTTCAGCGTTATTTTAATAAATTTAATCAGTCAGTAAACCAGCAAGTATTTACTTACCTGTACCAGTGGTTTTTCACTAATTTACATTTTGACAATTATACCCTTGATTTTGACTCCACGGTTATAACACGATATGGCAATCAACAAGGTGCAAAAAGAGGATATAATGCCTTAAAGCGGGGCAGGAAATCACATCATCCCATTATGGCATTTGTGTCAGATTGCAGGATGGTTGCTAATTTCTGGCTTCGTTCAGGAGATAGTCATACCACCAATAATTTTTTAAGTTTCCTGGAAGACACCCTTGAAAAGCTTAAAGGTAAAAATATAGGACTTATCAGAGCAGACAGTGGTTTTTACGGTAAAGAAATCTTTGATTATCTTGAAAATGGACGTAAAACCCCGATTGATTATGTTATTGCAGCAAAACTTTATCGTCCCGTTAAAATCACACTTGCTAAACACAGATCCTGGCTAAAGCTTGATGAAGGTATCGAGATTGCTGAAACTACTTATCAGGCACCGGGCTGGGACCACCCCAGAAGAATGGTTATGGTCAGGCAAGAAATAGAGAAACGTCCCAAAGCAGCGGGTAAGCAGTTGCATTTATTTGGTGAACAGAGTATTTATAATAACTATCGTTATTCATGCTTTATAACCAATCTTAAGATGTCAGCCAGGATGGTATATGATATTTATCGAAACAGGGCGGATGCTGAAAACAGGATTAAAGAAGTAAAATACGATTTTGGGGCAGATAACTTCAATACCAGGGATTTTTGGGCAACAGAGGCGACACTCAACTTTGTTATGCTGGCCTACAACCTGATGAGCCTTTTCAGGCAGGCTATTTTAGGAACAAAAGTTCAGCACTTTATGAAAACCTTGCGGTACCGGGTATTTGCAATTGGATCTTATATGGTGAGAGATGGAAATTCCAGGATATTAAAATTATCACTCGCTATGAAACGAAGAGAATGGTTTTCTGGTTTGTGGAATTCAACAAAAACAATGAGTTGGCCATTTGTGGTTCCAACTTAATTCCTAATGACGGATTTGGGTTAAAATGATACTTTTATTACAATAAAACAATATGGAATACATTTCGACATCAGCACTTGCAAACGAACTCGACATCAAGTCAGCAGACCTTTTTGATAAACTGAAAACGCTTGGTTGGATAGAAAGAAAAAATGACAAGTGGGTTCTAACTGAAATTGGAAAGAAAAAAGGTGGACAAACACGTAATAATCCGAAATTTGGAGAATACATTGTTTGGCCAGAGAATATTTCCATTGACAACGAACAACAAAAGGTGCGACCAAAACTTATTAATGCGACTGCAATAGGAAAGCATTTTGACATTTCACCGCAACGGCTAAATCTAATTCTTTCCGAACTTGGTTGGATAGCAAAAGACATTGCAGGTTGGGAAGTAACTAAGTTAGGGAAAAGTTTAGGTGGCAGACAATTTGAACACGAAACATCGGGCGGAACTTATGTTTTATGGCCTGAAACTATTTTGACAAATAAAAACTTGACTTCCGTTTTTAAAGACATTCCAGACACAACGCAACAGACATTACATCCAACAAAGGAAACCCCCAAAAGTACAAGTGACAATTTCAGAGAAAAATTTCCTGCGACACTTAGAACAAAAGACGGACATATGGTTCGTTCAAGAGCAGAAGTCATTATTGACAACGCTTTGTATGATTATAAACTAGCCCACGCTTACGAACGAAAATTACCAATTGAAGAAGACTTGTATTCTGATTTTTTTATCCCGAGTGAGAATGTTTACATAGAATTTTGGGGAATGGAAGACGACCCCAAATATGCTGAACGGAAAAAGGCGAAAATGGAAATCTACAAGAAATATGACTTCAAGCTAATTGAACTTAACGATAGTGACATTTCAAATCTTGATGACCATTTACCGAAAAAACTTTTAAAATATGGTATCAAGGTATATTGACGAAAGAAAAACGCCTTATAACAAACAGAAAAAGGGATAACAGTAATCTACCTTAGAGAATTTGAAACAGTATGACACAACCAGGAGTAAAAATTTGCTGTATAAGCAGTATTGACGAAGCGGGAATTGCCATTGAATATGGTGCTTCTGCTCTGGGTCTGGTCGGACATATGCCAGGTAGAACAGGACGAACTCATAATTGGGAGCTTAGCTGAGAAATAAGAAAATCAATTTCAATTCCCTTCTTCGGCCCCCGTTTTCACTTTGCGCCTTTTGCCTTTCCCCTTCCACCTTTTACCTTCCTCCTTTTACCTTTCCCATTCCGCATTTTACCTTTCCCCTTTCCACCCGTGATTTTTAATGTGTATAACTTTCCCTTAACAGGGACATATAAATAGATGATTTTGATTACCTTGTAACAAAAATTCATCAAAATGAATTGGATTTGTTATGGATGAGAGTTCGCAACAACCACGTTTTTGCCAGAATTCTTTACCTCTGATGCTTCAGGAAATATTGTTATTTCCTGCAAAACGGGGATAACTGTTGATATTCTTTATCAGGAAGTGTTGGTGTATAATGGTTCCTCCCGGAAGAAAGCAGAAGATGATTGCAGCGAAACATCATTCCACGAAAATCCAGTTGTTCAATGCATAAACAACAATATTCATTTTGTGTATGGCTTGAAGTCGGGCGGAGATGTCTGATAAATACCGACAGTTGTGAAAGTTAAAAAATACATTAAATAATGCGCGGTGACCTGCACCGCATGAAAATCAATTATAAGAGAACCATGAAAGTTTTCAACATTGCACTTGTTATGTTTTGCCTGATTGGTTTTGAGTTCACAATTCAGGCACAAAATGGTACCCCTGCCGCAGGCGGGGATGCGTCAGGCAGTGGTGATTCGGCAAGCTATTCCGTCGGATTGCCTTTTTACACTGTTCTAACCGGGACAAATGGCTCGGTGGTTCATGGAGTTCAACAGCCTTACGAAATTTCGGTGGTAACGGCCATTGAAGAAACCATTGGCATAGACCTTTTATTTCTGGCATATCCGAATCCGGTACACGACCACCTTACGCTGGAAATGAATGATGACTCAGATATTGCCAATCTTCACTATCATCTCTATGATGCGAACGGAAAACTTTTAAAAAGCAGGAAAATTCAGGGTCAGCAAACAACTATTGCCGTTGGTAACCTGATACCTGCCACCTATTTTATTAAAATCACTTCAGGCAAAAAAGAGTTAAAGACATTCATAATCATAAAAAACTAAATAGTCATGAAAAGATTATTTGCAGTCCTGACAGCAATATTATTAACTGCTGCCATATGGGCACAAATTCCTGAAAAAATGAGCTACCAGGCAGTAATCCGCAACAGTAGCGATGCTTTGGTTACCGACCAGCAAGTGGGCATGCAAATCAGTATTTTGCAAGGTTCGGCAAATGGTACGGCGGTTTATACAGAAACCCATACACCAAGCACCAATGCCAACGGTTTGGTAAGTATTGAGATAGGTGATGGCATCATTGTAAGTGGCAACTTTTCTGCTATTGACTGGGCCAACGGTCCTTATTTTATTAAAACCGAAATCGATCCGACCGGCGGAACAGACTATACTATTACCGGTACAGGCCAGCTGTTAAGCGTGCCCTATGCCTTGTATGCCAAAACAAGCGGGGATGCTTTCAGCGGGGATTACAAGGATCTGATCAATGTACCGACCATGGCTGGAAAACCAGAAACAAGCTATCAGGTAAGACTTATGAGCGAAAACGAAGACTTTATTGATTTTGGAACTTTTGAGGGTTTCACGAATAACTCTGACTGGTCAGTGATCGAGCGCGTTATGATGCCTGCCGGAACCGGGTCTGATGGAGGAGGCTGGCACTTTTTCAGGGGAAAGGCATGGGTCGACCAGGAAGGAGATATTGCAATCAACATACACACTTCCGGCTTACATGTCTGGGTGATGAAAGACGGCTGGAGAAATGTCTCATACGAAGCATCACTGGATGTGATGACCTGGTATGTTTTATGTCTTCAATATGATGCAACGACAAATATACTTGAATTATACCTTGACGGGCAATTGGTGAGTCAGTTAACCGGTGTTCCTCCTCAGGACGATTCGGGTAATACAAATAAAATGTTCTGGGGTGGTCAGGATGTAGACCCTTCCAGGAGGCAGGGTGATCTTTATTCAGAAGCAAGTATTGTTTATGCCTCTCAGCACTGGCTCCAGAGAAAACTTACCCCGGCAGAAATAAGCGGGTATGACGGGACTTTTAAACCGGAACCTGCATTGTTCTTTTCATCAGATATAAATGTCGCATCAGTTACAGATGCCACAGGTAACGGACATGACGGAACAAACGGGAATACACCTGAGTTTTTATCCGACCTCGTTTTTCAGGGTTCAGAGACAAATGAACCGGTCTTTATAAGCGGAGTCACCAATTACGGAGAGATAGTCACGAATATCACGGTTGCCGGTACTGCCCTGTTCATGAATTCAGCTGGCAGATACGAAATTGCAGATGCCGGCTCTGTTTCAACCATGCCATGTGTCGCATTAGCACTTGAAACGGGTACAGGGAGCAAGAAAGTTTTACTTCAGGGGTATATACATAATGATAGCTGGAACTGGACTCCGGGTGCCTTGATTTACATATCACCAACTGCGGGGACACTTACTCAAACCATACCTTCAGAAACGGGTCAGCAGGTACAGATCATCGGTTATGCTTCCAAAACAAATACTGTTTATTTTAATCCGAATTTTATGCTGATTGAAATTAAATAATATGAAAAATACGAAAAAATTCATACTTGTGCGCAGCGCGCCGGGCCATTATTAACAAGCTGCGACATATAGGATAAATACATTATTTTAACAAATTTCGGTAACTTTAAAGAAATTTCATCCACATGAATAGTGATGTAATTTTAGAAAACATAACTAATGCTATTCATAGGCAGGATCCAAAAGCACAGGCATTTTTATTTGGATCACGAGCCAGGGGTGATAACAAAACCGTCACAAGTGAAATTGAGAACAGATTCAGAGATGTGCTTTATAACATTGAACTTGAATCCGGACAAATAATATCTGTTTTTATTTACCCAATATCATTTTGGAACAACACTTTAAAGTATTCCCCACTTTATAAAGCAGTAAAAAAAGAGGGAATTAAACTATGACCGTCACAAGTTTAGCAACACCTTCGTTAAAACAAGAATAATTGATGTTAAATTTGGAAAACTTCTTTCGCATTTGGCCGACTATAGACAAAAAGGAGATTATGGCGATCTCTACGATTACGATGACAAAATTGTAGTTCCTCTAGTTGATCAGGTAAAAGAATTCATATCTGAAATAAAAATCCTCATAGAAAAATAAAATTAGACCAGCCAATAATACGTAGGGCTTCATACGGTGCGCAGCACCCGATAATAAAACCCACGTTGAACCCAGTTTATAAAATCTAAACAGCGATGCAGCCATCAATTCGATTGATTTTCAACTTGACAGGTGATAAAAGTTACTATTTATGGAATGGAACAGAGACCTATTATAAAAAATTAAGGGCTGCATATACTGACATATTAAACGATTTAAATTCTGAGTATTTATATTTCGGCTTTTTTACATTGTACGCTGCAACCCTTGAATATTCACTCAATTTTATACTTGCTGATTACTGTTTAGACAAATTTGGGCCAGAGAATTATAAGACTTATTGTAAAGAGTATATGAGATTAAGTTTTCGAAATAAACTCTTAATGATTCCTCACATTGTTTCGGATGGCAAATACATGCTTAATGAGAATCATCCTTCTTTTAAGCAACTTGAAGATTTAATTACTTTGCGGAATAAAATATTGCATAATAAGGAGTTCTTAAAAGAAATCAATAGCCCAATACAAGGCGAATTGATTGATGGTAATATAATTGTTCCGATAGAAGAAACAGAAATTGAATTTAGTATTGATGTTGCTACCAATTACATTGACACATTAACGAAAGAAAAATGTATTGAGTATGGAAATGCACTTGGAGATTTTAAGCAATTTATAATGACTCCTGCTTTGACTAAGGATTTGAAAGAAAACCCAATGATAAAGATACAAACATGGTGAATAAAAAGTAACTCCGATGCAAAGTGAAGAAGTAAAATAATTTGGAAAGCTTTACCTACTTTTACTTTACGTTGGGAAAAGGCTCATTTACGGTGAATCCAAATATCTACATGATACTCTGCTCAATGCAACCTTAGTTCCGCCTGAATTCCTTAAATTCTATGTTTTGGTCTTCAGATATTTACTTCTTTGTGAGTTTTTTATAATATCGGTTCCTTTGCTTGAACATTTTTTCAAAATAATCAATTTTGGAATCACGATAATCAAAAATTACCGGCGGGTTTCCAGAATGTTGTATACGTCCGATATACTGTATCAGTTTCCCTTCAAAAGCAAAGGGATATGCAATCATAAGACATTCCAGATTATTTAAATCGATTCCTTCACCAAAATACTGTCCGGTAGAAATTACTATTTTAAAATGACCCTGCTTTAACTGTTCAATTTTGCTTTTCCTGCTGCTCTCGGAATCTTCTCCATAAATTGTAATAGTTTCGTATTTTTCCTTGAGATAAAGGTTAAGGATATCAACATGTGCTTTACGCTCTGTCAATATCAGAAATGTTTTGAACCGGCTTGAATTCTTTTCAATATCATCAAGAATCAATGTATTTCTGTTGGTATCATGAATCAGAATCCTTGAAATAGTTTCATATTTATCAATTTTATAATTAAAAGGTACGTATAAATTTGTATCCCTGATATTTACTTCTACCCTGATTTGTTTTTGCCTTATCTGTTCAACCTGATCCGCATTGTATAGTATACTTCCAATATAAACATAAATCAATTTTTCATCATTGTTTTTACGCTTGGGAGTGGCTGTCAGTCCGTATAAATAATATGAATTGAAATTAACTATAGTCTCTCTGAATGATTTTGCCGGAATATGATGACATTCATCCACGATAATCGTTCCGAATCTGCGGGAAATTATTTCAATCTCTTTATTTCTCGAAAGAGACTGAATCATTGCAACAGTAATTTTCTTTCCGATTTTAACTTTCTGATTCCCGATTTGTCCGATCTCCTTCTTAGGTATTTTAAGGAAACTCTGAATTCTGTCCATCCACTGGTCAAACAGCTGTTTCCGATGAACAATGATCAATGCAGGCTGTCTCTTCTGAGCGATTATCTCAAGACCAATTACGGTTTTTCCTGAACCCGGGGGTGAAACGATAACTCCGAAATCTTTACCAAGGGTCTTTTCTATTGCTGCTTTCTGCTCAGGTCTCAATTCGATATTTGATTCAAAATCAACCGGATCGAGTTTTTTTCTGTTATCAACGATTTTAAAGGGAATATTTTCCTTCCCGCAAAAGAAGATTAAGTTGGCTACAAATCCTCTTGGTAAAATTATTTCATCAGGCGTTTCTTCAATCAGTCTGAAATACTTTTCAAGATTAAAGGTAGATTTACCCATGTTTTTCTTCACCAGATAATCAGAATTAAGAAAGTTCAGATTTTCTCTAATGAACTCAGTGAGTTTTCTGTTAAGGTGAAGGCGCTTTAAATATATCTGACCACCAATTTGGATTTCAATTATTGGACTGGCGCTCCGATCAAAACTTGACTGAAAAAAAACATCAACCTTTTCATTAAAAATTTCCTGATAAATAGCTCTAAACTGATCAACAGGAAGTTTACGAAAGCTTTTAATAATTTCAAATTGATTGTCATAAGGCTGAAGATCAGCCGGATTCAAAAATGCTGAATTGAATGTCTTAAGAGCTTTCCCATTCAACGGAAGGGCAATCAGATTGCCCGGTCCTTTCCCGGAATGATAATCCTGATTAGGGAAAAGCCTGTCAAAGCTCGGTTCTTTAGTAAACGGAGAGATTATAGTTGCTTCCCTGAGTAATTCGTACATCAGTTTCCGGGTCTTTTCAGCCGGAAGGCTTTCTTCAAAGAAAATCCATAGATGCCCTCCATTTCCTGAACGCGAACGTTCAACATAAGAAGCTATTTCATGCTTTGAGCAGACAGAATGTAATTTAAGAATAGATTCTGCCCAGTTCCTGTCATCGAAATCAGCGGCAATGAAATATGAGCTATTGTCTTCAAGAAGCGGATATATACCGATGGTTTCAATTCCCTGTAAATGCATCATCAATACATCATCAGTAAAGGCCCGGTACTCTTTTTTTGAATAATCTTTAAAGCTTCCCCCTGCTGATCTATGTTTCCGGTAATCAGTCCAGTCAACATTGTAGGCAGGCATATAACCGGATTTACCGTCTTTCTCCCATCGGATTGCATATATATCCTGTCTCCCCCGGAAAAAGGACTTGAATAAATTCATATGGTCAATTGAAAAGCTCATTGTCTGCTTTTATAATTCAAATTAATACCGTCATTTTACGATTGTATAAATTTAGTAATTCCAATCCGTATGGTCCCTCCTTGCAGAAGTCCGGTAAGAAATTATGGTTTCCCATATTTTCTTACCGTTCCCATTTTACTAATGTACACTTAAGTAAACGGTTCCGGCTACACTTTAGACCAAATAATACTGAGGACACTGCTTATTTCAACCTTATATGTATAAATAAAGAGATTATAGTAAGGAATAAACCTTATTCTGCAATTATTGCATAAATAAGCATGTAAACAGACGCTTATTTGTACAGACGTGAATTAGCGGTCAGATACTCATTGATCTCTTCCCGATCAATTTATTCCGGAAATTTCCCGATGTGGATAATAAACAAGGCAATGCAACGGATAAAGTTATTTAAAGTACTTTTGAAATCATTTTTCCGCCGTTGCGGGGTTTAGTTCAGCACGGACAGTTATAAATTATGCGGAACCACATGAAAAGAATTTCAATAATATTCCTTCAGACCATTATCGTCCTTATCAGTATTGTGGTGCTTTACATTATGATCCGGCTTCCATTATCTGAAGGAAGAGCTCAAAACCTGGACCTGATCAGCATTTATCTTGACCCGTTCATCATTTACGGATACATATCATCAATCGTTTTTTTTGTTGCCTTGTTTAAGGCATTCAGATTACTCGGCTTTATCGGACAAAATAAATTGTTTACACTAAAATCTGTAAGAACTTTAAGAAGTATAAAATACTGCGCAATCATATTTAGCATTTTAATTGCGATGGCAGGGCTATACATAAAGATATTCCATAGTAAAGATGACGATCCCGCCGGTTTTCTTGCATTGTGCATCGCTGTCATTTTTATGTCTGTTGCTGTTGCTGCTGCCGTGACAAAACTTGAAAAAGTCCTGTAAAATGCAATAGATATGAGAACTGAAAATGATTTTACAATTTAAGAAATACCGCTTATTGTGAATTTAAAGCTTATAATCGCAGAACGAAAAAATCGCTGAATGAACTGGATAATTTTAATCATAGCAGGCTTGTTCGAAGTAGCTTTCGCATCCTGTCTGGGAAAGGCCAGAATGGCTACCGGTAATGAAGTATATCTGTGGTATGCCGGCTTTATTGTTACACTTGCCATAAGCATGATCCTCCTGGTAAAAGCAATTCAGACCATGCCTGTAGGAACGGCCTATGCTGTCTGGACAGGAATTGGAGCAGCAGGAACAGTATTAATCGGGATATTGGTATTTAAAGAGCCCGCAACTTTTTTACGGCTACTTTTTATTACAACTTTAATCGGGTCAATTATTGGCTTAAAACTGGTATCAAACTGATATCCAAAGAATTTAACATATGGTATAACTTCAGATACATTGGAGTTCTCCCGATAAACCGGGACAAACTATATAAACCACTTAATTTACAATAATACAGTAATAATATTTTCGCATGAAAACTTCATAATACAAATACACAAAAGGATATGAAAAAAATTGTATTATTATTTCTTCAGCATTTTAATCCTGATCGCCTGCAATAACCCTGTGAACGGTGAAAAGAAATTTGCCGCCGGCCTGAACCAGTAGAGATAATAAAAAAACCTGCCGTCAGATCAGGTTCTGACTATTACATATCAATTGCCAGTTTTTCAAATGCTTCCGACATTGTAACCACTTCTATACCGTAATCATCTATTATTTTCATATGCTTTGTAAACATTTCCAGGGTTGCATCATCTTTCCCGTTGCTACCCTCTATCTCATGATATAAAAGAATAAGCCATAAGTTTTCTTCTGTGGCTTTTTTTACCCATGCCTCAAACTCGGTATCAGTGGTGTTTATAAGAATACACCATGTTTTTAAGCGGGTTATATCCAGTTTGTCTTTTGAATTATATCCCCTGTCTACCGTGCGTTGCGAAATGTAATGATTCATCGCCTCTCCCGTTACGCGTGAATCATAAAGCCCGAAAGGAGTCGCAAAATGTTTTATGGTAATATCCAGATAGTCCTCCAGGAACACTTTTGAACCGGCAAGTTCATTGGTTAAAACCGGACCCGGCTCCAGCGTAAGATCACTGTGGTTAATAGAATGAGAGCCAAATTCATGTCCTCCGTCCTTAAACATTTGTATTAAATTCTTCGGATCCGGGTACTGGAATCCTGTAAAATCTTCAATCGCGTCAGTTCTGTAATACTGAACCGATTTAAACCCGTACTGGTCCATCACGGGAAGTGCCGTTTCGGTGTTTATATTCCAGCCATCATCGAAGGTTATGGTGAGCAAACCTTTGTTAAAACCTTTGTAGTAATAGGGTGCTATCTCGTGGTCATCGGTGATCAGATAACCATTGCTCTTGAGCATATGCAAAACAGTAGCCGCTACGCCGTTTGCCGGCACATCGAAGACTGCTTCGTATCTCGTCCACTCTGAGCTTGCAGGTGCCTCCGGAAGATCGTAATACTCCGTTTCTCCTTCCGTATTGGTAATTGCCAGGGTAACGAACGTGTTAACATTTGAACGGTACCAGTTACTGTATACATAGTCGCCCGGACTGAGCTCTACAGGCTCGAAAAGCCATTTGGCATCACCCTCCGGAAAGCGTCCGGAATGTGGATGGAGAGGCTCGCCGGAGACTTCCACTTTCACGCTGTGACTGCCAGTGTATCCCTCATTCAGATAAGCAAACGTGACATTGGCTCCGAAAATTCCCCAGTAATCCTGCCACCAGCCTTCAGGACGGTCCGGTTCATTCGTACTGGCGGTCTCCAATGAGGAACTGAACAACGGTATTACCGCCTGTGGCGTCCCATTACCCATCAGGTCAACAGTTTTGACCGGATCACAGCAGGCATCGCTCTTTATGGAAATGAACCCCCTGTAGTTTTTTGCCAACACAGGAGAAAATCTTACAGTCACTATTCCTTCTTCTCCAGGCAGAATATTTGAAACAGCAAAAGAACCTGCAAAAGCAGGATCAGAGCTTGTTACCGACAAAATGGTCAACACTCCGCTGCCGGTGTTTTTCACGACAACCTGTCGCGACTCATCAGCCCCTGCCGCCACATTACCAAATGTCAGCGAGACAGGATCAATAGCCATACAAGGACAGTCAGCACATTTTTCACAGTCCGTCGGTAAACAATCCTCACACTCAGGACATTTTTTGCAGCTATTACTGCCGGCTGCCACCAAAAGCAGCGCCATCAGCATGAATGTTGTTTTGATGATTTTCATTTGTTTTCCTTTCTGTTATTTCCCCGATTCGTTGCCTTCAGTAATATTTTGCAGATCAACGGCAACCGAAATAAATTGAAGCTCACACCATACTTTCCTGGAGCATAAGCATTGCGTTCCTATTCCATTGCCCTGAAGATCAGTAGGTTTTATCCTGAAACATTCAGAGAACGCTATCCTATATCAACCAGCATAAACCCTTTTATTATATTCTTACGGCAAGATATTCCCTTTTTAGCACCGGACAAAGAATATTAGTTTACTGATTATTAACAAACTATATATTTTTGTTGATAAATACACTTTCGTCGGCCGGCAACTTTCTTGCAGCTGCTTTTTATAATAACTTTGACCGGCTCTTTTGCCGGCTTAATATTTGCGTCAAACTAACAGGAATATGAAAACAAAATATCGGATTATCACAGCTTTGCTCATTTGCCTGATAACTCTTTTTACGGGGTGTGAAAAGATCAATACCGACTCACCATACATTCAGGGACTCTCAATAGAAAACTACCCTCTCATTGACGGTTCAACTTCAACATTACCGCTGAACAGGGTTATTGCCTGCGAACTGATGGGACTCAATTACCAGTGGCAGGAGAATAAATCAGGCTCATCAGGCAGCACCACATGGAGTGTCGAGCCAAAGGCCAGGGGCAGCCTCAGGCAGAAGATTGACAGGCGGGTCTTAAGCTCACAGACACACCTGTCTCTTATACTCATCTNNGAGTATGCCCTGGCACAGGGGGTAAGTGTGATCGAAACACCGATAGCGCTCGATGCATTGGTTTTTATTGTTTACCCCAGAAACCCTGTCGAAGGGCTGACAACCGAAAACATCCGGGACATATACACCGGGAAAACAACGAAATGGAGTGAGCTGGGGGTGGAGGTCTTCCCAGATTCCCCCCAATATTCAGAAATATATCCCTTAATACGAAATGCCAACTCAGGAAGCCAGGAGCTGATGGACCTCCTGATAATGAAAGATCTGGAATATATTGACCTTCCGGAATATGAAGAGCAACTGATATTCACCATGGCAGGACTGATAGATGCCATTGCCGGTAATCCACTGGCAATAGGCTATACCGTATACTATTATAACAAGTACATCATAAGGCCTGACAAGAGCTATCTGAAAACTATTGCCATTGATGGTGTGGAGCCTGACGAACAAACCCTTGCCAATCATCTCTACCCTTACACCACAGAGGTATATGCCGTAATCAGATCCGACACTGACAAAAACTCAATGGCATATAAGATCTATGAGTGGTTACAGACAACCACAGGAAAAGAGACCATAAAGAATAGCGGCTACATACCGGTGCCATAAAACAGCAGAACTGTGCCTCTTCGCGATCTTACAGCCTCCACCCTATCCTCTGATCCGGCTGTCGTGGCTACAGTCTGCCAGCCAGCCCGTGCCTGCTCCCGGCCGGGCTTCCCGCTGCTCCACGCCGCTCCATGCTGCACACTGCCCAATGCTGCATCCCCGTCCGAAGGAGGGACAGCTATATATGCAACCATTTTGCTTTAGGGGCACAATACTACTATTCAGCATTTGAACGTCAGTACCAGATGCAAAATGAAAGTACTGCAACTTTAAATACCAAATATCACTCTGTATTGATCCGTGGAAAAGGTATATGGGTAAACAAGCAGTCGTTTCAGCTATATTCAGCACTTGCCGCCGGTCCGTCTTTTGTCTCTGCCAAAAATGATAATGATGAAACAAAGAATAATACTGAGTTTGCTTTCCAGGTAAGTCCCTTAGGAATCAGGATGGGAAACCATATTGCATTCTTCCTGGAGAGCGGCTTTGGTTACCAGGGTCTGATTTCAGCCGGGTTATCTGCAAGGTTTTAAACAACCGGAGGTCCGGGCTTTATATAAGGCAAAAAAGCTGTAGACAACAGAGAAACAGGCAGCCGGTGAAACTTTTCTTCATTAAATAAGTATACATTGGTTGTCAGGTCCTTTGGTGTCGTCAATCTTTTAAGACTGCGATTCCGGAGTACCGTTTATTATGCTGCAATAAACTGTTAAAATTTAAAGTTACCGGTCATGAAAAAGTCACTTCGCCCAAGTGCCCTCTGCGGCTTTATCTGTATGCTCATCCTGGTTGTCCTGTCAGGCTGCAGGAAAGATGATTTCCCTGAGCAGGGATCAGAAAAAATGATAACGGAGGTCGATTATGATGCCTTCCGGTTCTCACTCTATGTTGATAACACCAACAGCAAGGGCAGTGATGAAAATCCCGGTACGGAGGAGCTCCCCTTTCAGACCATACAGCATGCCGCCAATATAGCCGGTCCCGGTGATGTGATATGTGTAAAAAACGGCAGCTATCGTGAACGGGTGGTTGTCAAAAAGGGAGGAGAGGCCGGCAAACCGGTAACTTTTGTAGGATATCCGCGGCATAAAAGCCAGGTGACAAACGGATTTGAGATCAGGGCTGATCACGTTGAGCTGGTAGGTTTTGATATTACACATGACCAGGCGGGCTGGAACGGAAATGGCATCTGGCTTGCAGGCAATGATGTAAAAATTCTTGACAACTATATTCACGATGTTCCGGGAGGTGCCGGTATTCAGCCGCAATGGGGCAATGGACCCGGAGCATGGGAAAGGGTTGTGATAGCATATAACCATATATACCGCTGCAATGCCGGTATGGTGGTAGCAGGGAAAGACTGGCTGGTAGAGAAAAACAGCATCGAGCGGCTGGTCCGTCCGGCTGAGGGCGGAAGAGATGCCGACTATTTCCGCTTCTTTGGTGAGGATCATATCATCCGGGGGAATATCATGTACGGAACCAGGGAGGATGAGATAGGTACATCACATACTGACCTGTTCCAGAGCTACGTGGTGAACCAGGGTGAATATGCCAGAAACATACTGATTGAAGGAAATTTTGGCATAGATTTTTATCATCAGGGGCTGATGATGTCACAGAACAGTGATGCCACGGAGGAGATGGACGGGATTACAATCAGGGGCAATATCTTTGTGGGAGCCGGATCATGGAACATATGTGTCCATGGTGTCACCAACCTGGTTGTTGAGTACAACACATTTGCCAATTATGCTATTCATGGTGTGGGGCTTCGCGACTCAAGAACCACCATCCCTTTTGGCAGTACAGGCCGTATCAGATATAATATCTTCGCAAACGGAAAATCAAGCTACTTCAGTGAGGAACTCTCGCATTATGATGCAGGCAATAACCTGCTTTTCAATGTCCGCGAACCCAGTCCCTCCAATCCGGAGATGGTTGACGATCCGCTCTTTGTCAACCCGGATGATCCGCTTGGTGCCGACGGTATCCCTTTTACCGGTGACGACGGACTGATGCTCAAAAGTAACTCACCGGCGATAGGAATGGCTCCCGGAAACCGTAACCTGGGGGCATATCAAAACTAAGGAACAACTATCTGCCAAACAACAATCCAGGTACTTTTCACTGATTTGTTAATAATTTTTTCCGCTAATCTTCTGTTTACCGGAAATAGTTTCCTTTTTCCGTATCCTTCTTTTTCAGTCAATAATCCCTTTCTATGCCATGATCTCCGATCCGGCTCTTTTCACTCCACAGCCCGGGCAACAATTCCATTTCAGGCAATACTCTCTTCCACCACACTCTTCTCTGTTTCGCTACTCTTCTCTCCTCCGGCAATACGGTCCATAATCATGGCAATGGCACCATCACCGGTGACATTGCAGGCAGTTCCAAAGCTGTCAACGGCAATATAGATGGTAATCATCAGACCTATCATCTGGTCATTAAAGCCCAGGAAACTCTGAATAATTGCTATGGCTGCCATAATAGCACCACCGGGGACACCGGGAGCAGCAATCATTATGATACCAAGCATAAAAATAAAACCGACATAAGTAACAAAATCGACCGGCATACCATAAAAATACTGGAAAGCCAGTGCAAAGCCCACTATCTTCATTGTGCTTCCTGCCAGATGTATTGTAGCACAAAGCGGTATGGTGAAGGAGGCAATATTGGGACTGATCCTGTTTTTCAGGGTGCATTCTAGTGTAACCGGTATGGTTGCAGCAGAAGATGAGGTACCCAGGGCGGTGAAATAGGCAGGAAGCATGGTCCTCAGGGCCTTGAAAGGATTCCTGCCGGAGATGATACCGGCTGTAAGAAACTGAATGATCAGTAACAGGATATGAAGAACAAAGATTACAAGTACAACCTTCAGGAAAAGCATTATTACCGGATAGACCTGACCAGAGATTGAGATGGCCAGAAACATTCCGAAAATGTAAAGTGGCAGAAACGGAATGATAATGGCTCTGATGATCAGAGTGATAATCTCCTTTAACTCCTGAAAGGCATTCTGAAGGACATCACCCTTAAGAAATGTGATACCCAGACCAACACAGAATGAAAGGATCAGGGCAGTCATCACCTCCATTACCGGAGGCATCTCTATCGTGAAGAAAGGAGCAATCACCACCTCATCAATAGCGTTAAGTACACCGGTATCAATACCACTGGTAAGTATTGACGGGTATACCGCCTGACATGAGAAATAGGTAAAAAAGCCGGAAAAGAGGGTTGAAAAGTATGCTATCAGGGCAGTTATCGCCAGAAGCCTGCCGGCACTCTGTCCCAGTTCACCTATGGCAGGTGTAATGAGACCTATAATTATGAGGGGGATGATGAACGACAGGAAATTGCCAAACAACGAATTGAATGTGGCAAAGATGCGTGCAAACCAGATTGGGGCAAACTGCCCGATAATTATGCCCAGTACAATGGCAATGGCCACTCTTCCCAACAGGGGTATCTTTGAAAACTTCATAACAGGATGGTAAAAAATCTGTGCTAAAGCTACTATTTTTTAAATACCTCCTGCAGGGAAAAAATCAGTGTTGCCAAAATGATGCATCCGGAAAAAGATTATTATGTGGCAACAGCAGTCTGTAAACGTTAAATATCAATTGTGTATTTCCCCTAATTGGCAAAGTTTCAAAACCTGCAATAAGGATATATGTATTATTTCTGAGGAAAAATTCTTTTACAAATAAGAATTCCTTTTTTTATTTAGTCGGCCCTTAAAAACGGCCTA
>LSQX01177628.1_pt1 | contig 28396 bp, 19 predicted proteins | sample 654561 | NCBI WGS metagenome assembly LSQX01 (sample SAMN04489861, study PRJNA283612) | anaerobic digester metagenome | isolation source: 4 biogas reactors fed with cattle manure at either 37C or 55C with and... | place: Denmark: Kongens Lyngby | collected 2014
GCGCTTTCATCGACGCCGGTAAGAACGCAAATGCTCTTATCATTGATAAGAAGCTCACGTTAAAGTATATTGTTTCTAAAGGCAATGAGCTCGAATAAGTACGCGAGTAATATTGTTTCGTAATCAGAAGGAAGAGATAAGCAGAGACACTTATCGGAAGGGGTAAACAAATGAACACACTCAGGCTAGGATTCTGCAGGAAGAACATTGATCCGCCGCTCGGCATTGCCATCTGTGGCTATTATAAGCCGAGATTTGCCAGTGGCATTCTTTCTTCGCTTCATGTCAACGCAGCCGCTTTTACTACGACAGGCAGCGGCGTTCCGGCAAAAAAGTGGAATCCTGATACCGGCCATTACGATGAAGTGAAAGATACGGGATCAAATGCAGGCGTTATCCTCGTACTCAGCGTAGACAACTGCGGCCTCAGAATGGCGGAGTGCGCGGAATACAGAGAATACATTTCGGAGCTGACGGGTGTTCCTGCAGAACGCGTGGTCATTCAATCAACGCACACGCATACCGGCCCATATACGGACGGCAAAGATGATTCCCAATTCAACGACGCCGAAAAGAAAATAATTGACGGATACAAAGATTTCCTGAAGCAGCGACTCGCCGATGCTAGTCTGGGAGCGATCGCGGACATAAAGCCTGCCAAAATGGGCGTTATCACAGGTTGGGCTCCGGAGCGCGTGGCGTATATCCGCCGCTATAAAATGAAGGACGGCTCCACCATGACCTGCCCGCCAATCAACGACCCGAATATCGATCATCCGATCGGCGAGCTGGATCAGCAGGTCCATGTGCTCCGATTCGACCGGAAAGGTGCCGATTCGGTGGTCATGATGAACTATGGCCTTCATGTGGACTGCCTGAATCTGGATGAGATCAGCGCAGACTGGCCGGGCTGGATGGCGGAGACGTTTGAATCGGCTTATCCCGGAACAAAGGTCATGTTCCTGAACGGCTGTGAAGGCGATGTGGGCTCGACCCATGTATTCCCGTCGGGCGGCGATATGAACGATACCCTCATTTCGTTTGATAACGAGATGAAGAGTCCGGGCATGGCAAAATTCATAGGCCGCGCGTTGGCCGGGACGATCCTGCAGGTGTACGACAAGGCAGAATTTGTGGATGTGGACACGATCAATACGACCAGTATGACCGTGCAGATACCGGCGAACAAGGCGGATCCGAAGGAACTTCCTCTGGCAAGAAAATACACAGAACTCCACGATGCCGGGAAAGACAGCGAGATACCGTATACGGCAATGGAGCTGACAACCGTCGTGGCGGAAGCGTCCCGGATGGTCAGGCTGGAGGATGGTCCGGATTCGTTTGAACTGACCCTGACGGGTGTCCGGCTCGGCCCGGTTGCGCTGGTGGGCATCCCTGGCGAACCGTTTACAGATATCGGCAGGCAGATCAAGAAGGCAGAAGGCTGGAAGTGCATCCTGCCGATGAGCCTGACCAACGGTTCAGAGGGCTATTTCCCGATGAAGGAAGCATTTGACGAGGGTGGCTATGAGGCAAGGTCTTCCAGCTACAAGTCCGGGGTTGCTGAGAGAATCATTGATGCCGGCATCGCGGTTCTGAACGAGCTCAGATAACAGGATAACCATGAGCACAAACAAGCCCTGCGGTACTTCGCAGACGTACGGTACCGCAGGGCTTTTGTTTACGTAGAGAATGATGAAACCGCTATTCGACGGCTGGAAACATGACCCTTGGCACCCATGGAATTGATACCCTGTTTCTCGAAAATCTACCGGAACCAGTCTGCTACAGCTGGGATGTCCGGCTTGTAAACCATCAGAACAAAGACAATTACCAAGGGTAAAACACCGGCCATGCTGATCCACCAACGCAGTTTCAAGAGGCTGATCAGCTCGACAGGAAGATGTTGATCTTCCTGATTAAGCCGAGACAGCAGCTGTTTAACCTTGTACTGTGTTGGTATATCAGATGCAATCCAGATAATACCGGAAAGTAGAAAGAGGAGAAAGCTGACGGATAGCCAGCCAATCTGCCAAAAATCTCCTAAATTGAAACTGAGGGAAAGGCCGCCTAGCAGGGATAGAATGATCAGAGGAGATGAAAAAAGGGCGTCCAGGAATGTGACTGTGTTATAGGTATGCAGAATGATTTCTTTGCTATTCGAGTCAAGGCTCCGGCGTTCCCATATAATACCAATAACAGCATTGGCAAAGAACAGGGAGATTGCTGCAATATGCAAAAAGCGAGCGTGGCTGAGTAGAGCAGGATTTTTTAGCATAGCAACAAAGGCATCTTGTGAAAAAACAGCAAAGCCTATCATCCCAGCCATGACGATTAGGAATACAGTCAGAATAGTTTTTGCCTTCACATCTTTTTTCATGTATTTATTGAAACACGATTTCAAATACAATACAATGATGAATAAAACCAGTCCATAAATTGCATTTACAAGAAGAAGCAAACTTCAAGACCGTTTGATCAGCAAACAAAGGAGTGGTTTTGTGATCGCTGCAGTTAAAAAGTACTGGACTAAATATAAATGGTCAAACATATATGCAATGATCAAGAATATGAAACGACTGCCGGAACGAAATCCGGAGCTGTTTCGGGATAAACTGGTTGTCATTACTGGTGCAACATCGGGGATTGGATATTATACTGCCCGTAAATATGCTTCTATGGGTGCTCATATCCTGATGATCAATAGAAATCCGAATAAATCAGCGTTAGTACGCAAAGAAATAGCCGAAGAATTCATGGTTACGGTTGAATATATCCTTGCGGATTTGTCGCTCATTACGGATATACAGCGCGTCGGGCAACAGCTGCTATCTCTGGAGAAACCGATCGACGTGCTGATTCATAATGCGGGCGTGCATTTACAATCTCGTCAAGAAAATCCTTTTGGTCTCGAAGTAAACTTTGCGGTCCATTATCTTTGCCCGCTTATTATTAACAAAATGCTGATTCCAAAATATCAACGCGACAGGACAGGAAGAATACTATTAGTCAACTCAGAGGGCTATCGATTTGCTGTTTGGGGTCTGGATCTGGAAGATCTGGAGTGGAAAAGGCGGCGGTATACCGGTAATAGGGCTTATGGCGCCGGGAAACTGGCTCAACTGCTGTTTATGCATATCCTTTCTCGTGAACTAGCCCCATATCAGGTCACGATTAACGCAATGCATCCAGGGATGGTCAGGACTGAGAGTGGCAAGGATAATGGCAAATGGTATCAATGGTATAAAAAGAACTTCATAGACAAGCTTTCAGCTTCTCCGGAGCGATCAGCCAAAGCCCTATACTATCTTGGTACATCACCGGAACTGTCGCAAACCACAGATGTCTTTTTTCATCTGACTACAGAAGAAGAACTGGCACCTCCTGCACTGGATTTAGAGGCAGCGGAAGCGCTCTCAAAAAAAACCATATCTTTACTGAATAAAGAAGGGATTGTCTTATGATACAGAAGGATTTCATTGTTGTAGGTGGCGGTATTGCAGGTTTGACTGCGGCACTGAGCCTTGCTCATTCGGGCAAAGAGGTACTTCTGCTTGAAAAAAATAAGAGCTGTGGCGGACTCATGACTACCTTTGAAAAGAATGGTTTTCGTTTCGAAGCCGGTGCGAGGGCTCTCGTCAACGCAGGTCTAGTCAAGCCGTTAATCAAGGAATTTGACTTGGATGTTGAGATGCTGCCAAATCCTATCACCCTAGGGATAGAGGACAGATTACTCAGGGTTGAAGGCGAACAAAGCCTGACCCAATATGCTGAGCTGTTAAAAGACTTGTATCCTGAAAGCAAGCTTGAGGTTGATCGTATTATTCAATCCATCCATGATGTCATTGAGGATATGAAGGTCCTCTACGGCGTGAATAATCCGTTGTTTTCTAAGCAAAAGAATATTTTGTCACGAGTGCCTTCTATGATCTCTTGGATGTTGAAACTGATTAAGACACTGTACCGGATTCAAAAAATGAACACTCCTTTCGAGGAACATCACCAGCATGTTTAATATGAGTCAATCAGTTAAAACCGAACTGCCAGGCGTTTATGCGGCAGGAAAATGGGTCTATAGTCCTGCCGGCGGCCCTACTGCAATTATGACAGGAAGAATTGCTGCTAAGAAGTGTAAGTAATGATAATTGATGCGGTAGTAATCGTAAATGGTTGCCGGCCGTCCCGTCAATCCGGTCAAGGACAAAGAACCTGCCGGTTCCCGAAACCGTTCGGAAATCGACAGGCTCTTTTCGTTATTTGCTCGCTATTTTGCCTTTTTCTTTTCCAGTGTTGCGTTCATACGGAAGTCGATCTCCTGCGGCGGGTTAAATTCCATCTTCACCTCATCCAGCAGCTCCTGTGAATAGGCCACGCCGCGCTGTACGGCTACCTGACGCGCCTTGTAGCGGAACCAGATATCAGAAGTGGAGTTTTCGCCCTCGCGAATGACCGCAAGGTCACGCTTGAACAAGCCTTCCACGAAGTCCATCTCGCCTACTTCTACGGCTGCGGAGCCCGCAAGCAACGAAATGCGATCCTTTGCCTGCAGGGTCGCCGGCAGGGTTTTGTAGAAATCCCAGGTCGCCTGATACAGATGCTGCTTCATCAGCAGGCGCATGTATTCTTCCGCGAATGCCTGATCACCGAAGGCCTCAGGCAGCTTGAACAGCCGCTCGTAGCAGGCCATCGACATGGGGATATTGCCGTCAAGCCGATAAATATAGGCGATGTTGCGCAGCGCCCAGACGTTTTCCTGAAACTGCAGCGACTTTTTGAAGCTCTCCACAGCTGCGTCAAAGTCACCCTCTTCCGCCTGCATGATACCGTAATGCAGATAGGTGTTCCAGTTGCGGTTTTCTTCGGATTCCAGCGCGGCATCCAGCATATCCATCCATTCCTTTTGCACCATATAGGCCGCAGGAATGCGTTCGGGGAACGCAGAGGGGAATTTGCCTTCGTCCAGCAGGCTCATCCACAGCGCCTGATCGGGGCCTATCGAAGCCTCAGGGAAGATCATGCCCTTTGTATCGTAGGAGCAGCCTGCTTTCTCGCGGCGGCGCAGTTCCAGCGCACCGAAACCGGATCCCATATGCAGAAGCGTCTCAGGCTTCTTCTTTGCCAGTTCGCGGAAGCGATCCTGCAGCGCATAGAGTGCATCGCTGGTAATCTCTGCATGGATTTTTTTCTCCATCGCCTGCTGGGCCTCGTGCCACTCAGGCTCCTGGAATTCGCCCGGTTTGCAGTACAGGCAGCCGAAAGCCTGGACAAACTCGATGGTCTCCCGCGGCTCCATGATGTAGCCGTGCCCCTGCGTCGGCGCAAGACCTGCCTGGATCTCGAAAAAATCACCTTCGTTGGGACGGGCCAGATAGTCGCGCCATTTCTGACCGCCGGCGCTAACGCCCCAGCAGAACATCTTGTGATAGCGCAAGGCGCTGGTGGAGACCTCATACATGACAAAGCCGTCGGTATAAGCCGCGGCTTCCCAGGGCATCGGCTCTGCTTCCGGGATCTGGAAGAAGTAGTCGGTGGCAAAGGAATAGTTGCGCGGATAGCTAAGATCAACGCCGGGCAACGCGTCCAGATACGGGATATGGCCTACGGCCATGTTGGCGTAACCCGGATAATTCTTCATCTGCTCGGGAGACATATAGTAGATGACTTCATCCGTCGCCGAAAAAACGCGCACGCCGTCCTTCTCCGGCAGGTCGATGTTGGTCCACCAGTAGGTGGAGACTGGTACATCCTGCGGATTGATGATCTGGGTATAGAGGAAGAGGAAGCGGCTGCCGGAGGGCAGATGGAAGTCCATTTGATAGAAGACACCCTTGCAGCGCTCGTATTCGTACATCCGCAGGAACTCTTCGCCGTTTTTGTCCACGACTTTTACCGCAAACAGCGGCTCGCAGGTGAGGAAGTGGTGGCCGAACTGGGAGCAGTTGAACTCGATACCGGTGGACAGCCATGCGTCGCGGATGGCTAGGTTGCCGGGCTGGAACACAGGATTGTTGTGCACCAGTTCCCGGTCGTTGTCCTTATCATACAGCGATGTCAGGCGTCCGCCGTATTCCAGATAGAAGACCGCGCGCATATGCTCGTTTTCGAGCACGGCGGATTTCAGGCCCATCGGCGCGCGCTTGCGACCGTAACGATCCTGCATCCGGTAGGGCAGGATGCGGTTGGCACACGCGTAGCCCATGAGCTTCTTATGCTGCTCCTGCATACTTTCGTGAACGGGTCTCGCGGGGTGGTGATGCTGCCTGTCCCGGAAGATCGGCAGAGGATTTTCACCTTCCAGCGGCGCACCATCCTTCACATCGGTAAAAAGTCTAAGTTTCATAGCTGTCCCTCCTCATATAAGGTCATTTCTTTGGCTTGGAAACGGGCCTGAGCTGTGGTGATTCCTTTATTGATTGCCACAGCCGCCTTGGTTATTGTCGTATGTGAAAGATGGCAGGGTGTAAATCTGCCCAAAATCGCAATACAGAATCGGGTGTTTCAGACCTCTCAAATTGGTGTTCCGGCGACTCATCTCAAATACACTCATAACGCAGCGCATAGGGACGGGTCCGCTTGATCTCGTTTTTTCACGTCTTTGAACCACCAAAGGGTTTCTTCTGTTCCATGCGCGTGTATCTTTTCAATGAAAGTTTTCTGGATATCCGTATGCAATCAAAAAGGTACGCGTCTCCGGGAAACAGCAGCTTTGTCATGGCATTTTCTTCGCATGTCATAATTTTTTTGAGTATAGCATGATTTGCATCAGTGAACAAGGCGCCGACACGAAAAAACACCTGCAGCGTAGGCGCTTTTCCGGTTGCGCCAAACGATCAAGCGCTCATCGCTTTTCTCTGTTTTGAATTTCTGTACCAGATAAATGTCTCTTTCACCGCAGGTGTGTGGTGATTTGTTTTCGTTGAAATTCTAATATGACAAGTCAAAAAATAGGCAATATTCAAAATATCCATGGTACGGATACGTTCCCATATCTTTCTTACTGTTGAGATCGTTGTATAATTGATTGAAGATTAATCATTCTGGAAACCGGACTGAGATTAAAAAGGAGTTGTGAATGTATGGACTATAAGGCGTACGAGAAAAAATGCATGGCGGTTCGCACGAAAAATGACGCGTTTCTAGATGAGTTCAGCAAGGACTTGCAACAGGCGGGTTTAAAGGATAAAACAATCGAAGGACACTGCAAAAATGTTGACTTCTATATCAACTCATATCTTCTGATGGAGCAACCTCTGGAGATGGTTTGCGGAACATATTCAAATAAGATAGCCGATTTTCTGGGAGATTTTTTCATCCGCAAATGCATGTGGTCTACACCAAGTACCATTAAAAGTACTGCCGTTAGTATTAGAAAGTTTTATAGCAGCATGTTGCAGCGGGGGTATATTTTAGAATCAAACTATGCGGAACTGAATTCAACAATAAATGAAAATTTAATTAAAATGCAAAAGACTGCCGAGGATTTTTTTACAACGTACATAGGAGAAGCTGTCGCTATAATTTAGAGAAGTAGTGATTTTTGTATTGGGGGAATCTCGAAGTGAATAACATCGCGATCATGCAAGCACAGGAGAGCGACATGCCCGTAATCGAAATCACTTGCGCGGCACAGTAAACCGGCTCAGCGAAATTAGGCAGCCTCTGTGTGGCTTGTCAAAGGATCATCTGCCGAAGCACTTATTGACCGCCAAATTTTACGGGAGGACGCGTTATGTTACATATCGGAAGAAGCCTGCCTGTTCGGCGTATTACGCCTGAAGGAGAGCATTTTTTCTTTGGGTATTATGATTTGCAGCCCTTCAACGCAGACGAAACCTTCCATCTGACCCACAAAAGCGCATTTAGAAACCGGCTGCCCTTCAAAGGAGATTCTGTTGAAGTAGGTTTTATTGAATTGGCAACTGGAAAATACGAACCTCTGGACACCACGTATGCGTGGAACTTCCAGCAGGGTGCCATGCTGCAATGGAATCCTCAGGCACCGGACAGGGAAGTCATTTTCAACGGATTGATTGAAGGGGAACATCACGGTGTCGTGATGGATATCTATACCGGAAAAAAACGGTATCTGGACAAGCCAGTGGCCAACGTTTCACGGGATGGCAAATTTGCCGTTAGTATCAATATGTCCCGACTGTATGATTTTCGACCCGGTTACGGATACCCATTTCCTGCAGACCCGTTTTACTATAAGAATCACGATGCCAACGACGGCGTCTTCGTGATAGACATGGCAACTGGCCGGTCGGCGTTGGTCGTTTCTTTACAGCAGATATGGGACTTCTCCGGCTCCTTCTTTTCCAAAGATGAGAAAATGATCATCAACCACATTACCTTTAACCCGGATGCAAGCCGCTTCCTGGCGCTGGTGCGTAACTTCCCGGAAAAGGGGCAACGGCATCAGACAGCGACGATTACAGTCAATAGAGACGGCAGTGATTTGTATTTGCTGTCGGATTATGGCGTGCAATCCCATTATTATTGGCTGAATAATCAGGATGTTGTGTTCTTCAATGACGGAAAAGAACTGGCATGTCAAAAAGGATGGTGCAATAATTACGTTTTGACGGATAAAACCCATGAAGGCAGGATTTTGGCAGACGGTTTCTGGCATGATGACAATCATATGAGTTTTTCTCCCGACAGGAAACTGATGATTACCGATTCCTATGCGGTTTTGCACGAGATGCAAAAATTACAGCTTTACAACGTGGAGAAGGATATCTGTGCCACCATCGGCCGTTTCTATTCCATGCCCAATGTGGTTACGGACGTGCGGTGTGATTTGCATCCCCGGTGGGGCCGTAAGGGTAAGTGCATAACTTTTGATTCGACCCATGAATCTTTTCGAGGCATATATCAAATCGAGATGCCGGATGAGGCTATTGAGAAAATGTTTACCGAAAATCTTTTCGGCGCCAGGGATGGAATCTTGTTTGATGGCGCTACATCAAGAAGCCCGGACTAGCAGGATGATTCATTCTGCTTTGAAACATGGAGGATACGATTTTGTGCTATCAAGCTTTTTCGTTAAACGGCGACTGGGAGATGTCCTACCGTGAGACCATCTATACCGGCAGAAATAATCCTTGGGAAACCGGATCTTTGATTGAAAATGCCGTTCCCGGCTACTGGGAAGATATGACCGATGCGTTTGCGCAGACCGATTTTTACATATCTCTAAAGATCAATCCGGAATATGGCATTCAACGTTATCCCATAAGCAAAGCAGTACCGGATATGGCGCTTCCCAATATTAGCGGCTGTTTCTTCTATCGACGCAGCTTTCACTGGGAAACGGTTTCCGGTGCACAGGTGATTCATTTTTCAGGGGTGCAAAATGCTGTATCCCTGTGGCTGAATGATGTGTATTTAGGCCGCCATGAAGGCTACAGTGCGCCATTTGATATAAAAATTCCATCTGGCGTGCTTCATGACGGTGAAAACATCATTGTCCTCAGTGTATCCAACATTGGACTGACGGGATTCAATGATGAAATGGTTTCCGGCCTTACCAACCGGGCAGTCAATCAGTATACCGGCGGCATTACAGGAGACGTGACGTTGCGGGTTTATCCCACGGCTCTGCGGGATGTTGCTGTGCTGATTTCTTCGGACTGCAAAAATGCGGAGGTTCGTATTCTGGCTGATGGAGAGGTGGCATTCACCTGGGCTGTTTCAGATGGAAACACCGTTTTGTCCAGCGGCACCAATAACGGTGATTTCTCGGTGGACACCCGAAACATGGAGAAATGGCGTCCGGAAAATCCCAAGCGCTATACATTGCATGTTACCTGTGGTGACATCGAGATCTGCCGTCCTTTTGGTGTGCGGCGTTTGACTGTGGACGGGGTGCATTTCCGGCTGAACGAAAAACCCTACTACCTCAGGGGTGTCTGCGAACACTGCTATTATCCGGAGACCATCCATCCCAGCCACGATATTTCGTATTATCGCAAAATCGTAACCACGTTTAAGCGTCTTGGTTTTAATTTTATTCGCTTTCACACCTATGTGCCGGCAGAGGAATATATGTGTGCGGCAGATGAATTGGGCATTTTGGTTCAGGTGGAATCTCCCAATAATGCTTCCACAGAGGAATGGGCCCAGATTGTGACATTCTGCAGACGGCATCCATCAGTAGTAATCTACTGCTGCGGAAACGAGCGGAACATTGATGACCAATATACAGAGCATCTTCGTATCTGTGCCAAGACCGTGCATACCCAGACCGATTCTCTGTTTTCACCGCTGAGCGCGCTGCGTTTATTGGAGTATGCCTTCCGGGAGGAAGATAAGCCGGAATTGACGGAAATACCATTCCTGCATCATCCCCGACGCTTTCGGGAAGTGGGAGAATTCGTGGATTTGTATAACAGCTATACCCTGGGCTATACCAGCTATTTCTCGCTTGCAGCGGATCCGGAAATGCTGGATTCCTGGAGTGATATTTATCAAAAGCCCCGTATAAGCCATGAGATCGGCATTCAAGGTACCTATACGGATCTGAGCCTGAAGGACCGTTATGAGGGCAACCGGATTGGCCAGACTGAGATGTTCCGCTCTATTGAGCGCCATCTGGCGTCCAAGGCTTTGCTCCACCGGGCACCGCTGTACTTCAAAAATTCTTGCCAGTGGCAGCGTCGTTTGCGCAAACATAATTTTGAAACCACACGCCTCTGTAAAAAGCTGGCCGGTTACGACTATCTGGGACCCATTGATACCCACTGGCATACCTTTGGTTATGATGTAGGTATGATGAACGAATTCTATATGTTAAAACCCGGAGAAACGGTGCGGAATGTACGTATGTATAATTCTGATACAGTGCTTTTGACAGACATGGGGACGAATTTCAATTTCCTTGCAGGAGATATGCTGGATATCAATCTTTTTGCCTCCTGCTATGGAGAGGAAGCTTTTACCGCACCGGAAGTGAATATTCGGTTGACCATATCAGATATGTGCATTGCACGCCGGAGATTCCTGGCAGAAAATATAAGTCCGGGAAGTGTCACCCAGTTGTACAATCTCAGACTTGTTTTACCGGAGGTGGATGAGCCTGAGGCCATGAGGCTGTATGTGACCTTGGAGACGGGAGACACTTTTGCGGAAAACGAGTGGGCGTTGTATTTGTTTCCCAAAGCCAAGGGTGTTGATGGGGGAAATCTTGTGGTATGCGACGGCATGCAACCGGAGGCGTTGGTGCAGGCACTGGAGCAGGGAAAGGACGTTCTGCTGTTGGGGGCAGAACCCTTCAATGCCCTTCCTACCTCATTCCAGATTGCTCTGGCCGGGCGTACTTCCGGAAATCTGGCAACGGTCATTGCCGACCATCCTCTGATGAAGAATTTTCCCCATGAGGGTTTCTGCGGCTGGCAGTTCCGGCATTTGCTGGAGGGGGGCAGCGCTGTATGCTTTGAAAGCGACGAGGTGCCCTTTGATCCGATTGTGGAAGTGGTCTCCAGTCATAAATATGCAATCCGACAGGGGGCACTGTTTGAATTCCGGCTATTACATGGCAGGCTTTTGGTCTGCAGTTTTCATTTCGACCAGGCAGATCCTGCCGCCATGTGGTTGAAAGACCATCTGATTCAATATGCCTGCAGCGAAGAATTCACACCTAAGCATTCTCTGGATGCACAGCAGCTGCAAGCACTGATAACCGGCAAGGTTATTGCAGCTGGGGCTAACACGAACTTTGCATCCAACCGCAACGATAAAGCAACGGCAGGTAAGTGAGGATATTATCATATCTATGAACAACCTGGACAGACAGTAAAACCTGTCCCAGTTGTTGATACAGATTGTGTTTCACAATAGAAACAGAATCGTCAAGCTTTGGTTTACATTTCTTTGTCAACTTGATCCTATGCGGCATGGAAAAATCGAATGACGCTAAAACAGATCATCGTACGTGATTCAAGGCGATAAATCCATATTGTCGGCTGTTGCAGGCTGCTGTGAAATAAAATTGTTCTCGATAAGCGAATAATGACCACCTTTAAGCACTTTATGTTTGAAAACCCATGCAGCTGGCCGCCAGATGTGTTTATGCATGGCCGGCGAAGCGCTGCCGATCATCCAGCAGTTCCGATCGCATTTCCGGACCTGTTCCCTGATGCGATTAGCCTGTTCTGAATGCCAAATTTCATCCCAGGACTGGTTGTGGAGATTTCCCATGACTGCCTTTTCCGCCATTCCGTTGCATGGGATGACATCACAGTAAGGATCAATAAAAAAAGCGTCGTTTGACATGCCGCAGGGCAGGAGTCTTGGCTGGCCGTATATATAATTGATATGTTATGATTCATGTTCTTGTAAGATTATCATGACTCATGCATCTTATTGATATCAGGAGATAAACCGGTGACGGATATTGAAGCGATATATGAGCGATATTTTAAAGATGTCTTTTGGTACACCTATGCTCTGTCGAAAAACCAGCATATCGCGGAAGATATTACATCGGAAACATTTTTCAAGGCAATCGATAACTGATGCCCAGCTCATCAGCAAGGCTCATCTGAGTCATGTTTTTTCTCTGGCGCAGGGCTTTAAAGGAAGTCATTACTTAATGGATGCAACGGTATACCAATTGTTGTTCATTGCCCAATACCAATACAAATAGATTAAGTTCACTGGAGATAATGTTTTAACTCCGGTTATTCAAAGGTTGTTTGTACTGGCTACTCTTTTCAATTCACAAGGTTCCAAGGTCTCTTTTATGGTTTCCCCGTGCTTTTCAATGACAACATTTGCATCTACATCATAATCTGTATTTAACAGATATATTATGTCGCCCTCGTACACTGCAAAGCGAACACGATCACTTCCGTATACCCTGATGGGACTGGCTCTGTGACTTGATGCAACGATTTCCCTCACCACTGCCCGATACAGAGGATATATTGCGCCGCTGCCCGCATGTTCAAGCGTCGCAAGTAAAATTGCTGTTCCCTTGCCAAGTTTATTTTCGACTAGAGCAACAGGAAGATCTGTGAAATCTCCATTTTCAACAAAACTTTCACTCAACCGAGCTGCTGCAACGCCTCCTTCGAGCGCCACATTCGCATAGTTTGCATAGCCATGTGAATAAATGGGATCACATACGTAATTTAGTGTTCCGGGATACATCAGGTTTTCTTTTAGGCTATTTTTGTTAAATTTAACACCTGCATTTGTTCTGAATCCCCTATCTTCAAGCTTACAGCCAAAAAGGCTTTCGATAGCACCTTCCCGGATAAGATTGACCTTCCCATTACGGCGATCATCTGTATTTAGATGGGAAGCCAGCATAAATAGAGTTCCACCGTGTGACACGTATTTTTCCAGATGATGATACATATCCTCTGTCATGGTGTTCCATCCCACAAATATGAGGTAGTCATATTGACTCATCGCTTCAAAGCTGCTCTCCGCCGGTATCACATCATACATTCCATGTGCCGGTGTTGCACTCAAGTCGTTGTCACCATAATTAGCAATATCATACCAGTTGCGCTTGTTCCCGAGTTCTTCCAAAATACGCCAGGCATATTCAGGTGTATGGTGCCCCCATTCCTCCTTATTGAACTGGTTCCAGAGAGACGATCCTCCCCAAGAACCCCACGCATCCAGATTTCCCTGTACAAAAGCAACCTTTACTTTCGGGCCTCCTTTGGGTCGCGTATCAAGCTTGGTAAAAGCTGCAAAATCGCGTACGGTTTCTTGATATTGCCTGCAGTAATTATGTTGAGCAGGATAGCTGTAACCGTAGGACTCTAGTGATTCATCGCCACTCTCCAGGCAAACAATATTAGTCCCTGATATATAGGCATAACGGTATGCCAGCAAGAGTCGCTTTTGTTTTAACAGGTCATCATGGCGCATTCCACCATACCATTCGTGAGCAATATAAGTTCCCCAGAGACCTGTGCCATAGGCACGCGCCGTGCCCCGCAGGGAAGAAACCAGAATTTCAGGATTGCCACACATGAGTTCCAACATTGGAATGGAAGTGCCCGCCTCAAGGTTGTATTTAGAAAGCGCTGTAGCTTCCACAGTTAGTACATTGTCAATACCAAGCTCTTTATCAATGTCAATATAATGCTTTATGGAATTTATATAATTCAGCTTGGCCTCTGTTAAACGCTTAAAATTTTGCGGCAATGCTTCTTTGCTGGCATAGCCCTGCCATTTGCATGCTAAGGAACTGCCAAGTTCTCCTAAAATATCACCGACGAAATATGCTCCGGCGATACGCTTCATTTCTGCAATCGTTGCTGCATCAAACTGGCTTTGCATGCCTTTTGGTGCATTCTGCGTGGTGTACAAAAAAGTAAAATATATTTTGTTCTCCGCAAGATATTTTGCCCACTCGATAAAATAATGTTTTGGTACAGGGATATTCCTTGTTCGTATGGTTACAAAATTCAAACCGCTGTCAACACAACGCTCCTTAATTTCAAGCATGACATTTTCTGGCTTAAAAGAATGTTCGCCGATATGGATTCCAGATACAACAAAATCTTTTTCGCACATGTTATTTTCCTCACTCTCAATGTTTTACATGTTCCTAAATGCCCATGTATTTCAGGTATTTAATGTAGGGTCTGCTGAATAAACCCGAATTTTCTCACACGAACGCCAGCTGCTCAGCAAACAGCCAGCGGTAAAGGTTTGACGGTTTTTTTCCTGCACCTATTATATCATTCATCAACCTGATAAGCCTGCTATATCTACGTTTCAGACTTATTCAGCAGCCCCTGTTTCGTACCTTCCGAATTTGTTTATATCTCCGCAAGCTATCTAAATTCTAATAGAAAAAAATATCCATCCTCACCACCGTCTCCACGTGGTCAAATAGCCTCAGCTTAATGTCTGGATAGTATTTTTGACACGATCTTTTTACCAACATTAGTAAAAACCTCATCGTTTCATAGGAGCATATCCACGTTTCAAGGTTGAGCGGTCAGGATGGATAACATCTCATGAAAAAATTCTCGCGGTTCAAATCCTTTCGTCCACATAGTAGTACCCGAAAGTGTTTAATTAAGCCTCTTTACACTGGAAAACACCCGTTCGGGTATAGTGTAGGTTGGTTATAAAAAGACAGACATGTGCGCGAATGGATGAATCCCAGCACTATATCATCATATGGAGAAGCCGAGACCAATGGCAACCTGGCGGATATATCGGGATGCCTCGACGACATCTTCGTGCCGGTTCATATGCTCCATCATCAGGCAGACTTCATCAGGTAGAGCCTTCAGGCAAGATAAATAGGCCGCGTAGTCGAGACTGCCTGCTCCAGGCCTCACCTCGTTCAAATGCGTGGTCAGGTTACCTTCCAGGCGAATGTCCTTGGCATGGCAGCTCTTGATATAGGGTCCCAGTTTTCGGAAACAGTCGCGAATCAGCGCCGCATTGTTGTAAAAGGCCCGCGGGCTGCAGATGATATTCACCGGATCGAGGTGGACGGCAAAGGCCGGTCGGTCGATGGCCTGGATCAAATCCAGGTAGGTGTCGGCACTGTCGGGGAACATCCAAGGCATCAGCTCCAGCGTATAAAAGGTCCGTTCCGGCCGTACAGCGTCGATAATCCGGCGGACGACCGTAACGATCCGGTCAAATGTTTCTTCGCTGAAATTATTATCTGAAGGTCCGTCCCACTGATCGGACAGGGAACCGGCGATATTGACACAACAGCCGGCGCCAATCTGTTCCGCCAGGGCCAGTTGGCGGCAACAGGTTTCAAACGCTCGGTTGGCTGTCATTTCGTCGCTGCTCAATGGGTTACTCCAGGCGCCGACCTCGGCAATGGTCAAATTATTTTCTTGGGCAAGCCGGAAATAGGTTGCGATCAGGTCATCCGGCGCCGTATGGTCAACCGGAAAATAAATGGCTGAATATCCCATTTCCCTAACCTGAGTCAACCATTCGCCAGGGTTTTTGTACGGTAAAAGGATTGGTCCGCCAAAACGCATGAAACCGCCTCCTTGTCTAATCTAATAATACGGTCTAGCTTTGATTATATCAGACCAACGTCGCTGATGGAGCTGGCTTTATTCTGTCAGATTTCATGTTTGACTAATTCAGGCATCGAGAATGGAGGTTGGTTATGGGTGCCAACAAAATTGCCTATATCTGTTCGCCTTACGCAGGCGAAGTGGAGGTAAACACCCACCGTGCGCGTCGTTACTGCCGATTTGCTGTAGATCAGGGATACGTCTTTTGGGGTGGTCAAAAGCATCATGGAACGTCACAAGCTCAAATCAAGCCACTGCAGGCGTCGGCAACGATCTTTGACGGACAGTCGAAAAGCCCGTGATGACCGCTATGAGAACCTGACAAACGATGTGACGATTGAGCGGCCGTTTCAAGTTTTGTCCAGTGATATCATCTATATTCGGTCGGGAGAAGGGTTTGATTACCTGTGTCAGATCAGTGATGTGCACACCAATACCGTGCTCGCTCAATGCCAGCAAGAACGCATGACCAAGGCGTTGGTAACCCAGACGATGAAATCGGCAAAACGTCGCTGGAACATTCCGAAAGGCTGTGATCCTGCACAGTGATCGCGGTAGCCAATATACGTCCAAGTATCACCCATATTCTTTTAAATGACCTATTTGTGTCTACCGCTCTTGTGGTTGGCGTCGCCACGGTTGTTTCAGGCAAAGCTGCACCGTCAATGAAAAGAACGAGACTATTTGTCATTACAGCTGTATTGATGGTCGCATTCAGTACAATTTATGGAAATGGCAATTCTTTTGATCATATCAATATTGATTGTCGTCTATATGTGTCCTATAATAAGGAACACATAAAGACCTCATGTGATATGAAGGTGCTTACCGCTTCCGATTGGGTTAATGTTCGAATAAAAGCGACTTGCATGTATTCCTTGGTTAATCATGATGCTTTTTAAGCAAACGCACCTGTTTTAAATGAAATTGACATCACCCAACGCGAAGGCGCCTGCCAAAATAATCCGTAACCATGACACATGCTTGAAAGCTGAGGCACTGGATATGGATCGCTATATGAAAACGATTGGAGAATTACCCAATGAGACTTGACAAGAATGAGAAGAGAAAGCTGATTATGAAAAACTACGCTGCTGTAGCCGTTAACCAAAGATCAAACGGTTGCTGTGGCAGCGGCTGCAGTTGTTCAGGAAACCTATTTGATGCCAAGGACGCAGCACGCGCCCTCGGTTATTCAGATGAAGATTTGAATTCTGTACCAGATGCCGCGAACATGGGGCTTGGTTGTGGTAATCCACTGGCGATTGCAGCGATAAAACCTGGTGAGACGGTTCTTGATTTGGGCAGTGGTGGTGGTTTTGATGCTTTTCTTGCCAGAAAACGGGTTGGGACAGATGGCTTGGTGATTGGCGTTGATATGACGCCGGACATGGTCATGCTGGCGCGACAAAATGCCCAAAAGGCTGGTTACGAGAATGTATCCTTTCGCTTGGGAGAAATCGAGCATCTGCCAGTGGCCGATAATACGGTCGATGTGATCATCTCCAACTGTGTCATCAATCTGGCACTGGAAAAAGAGCAAGTCTTTCGTGATGCCTATCGGGTGCTGAAGCCAGGTGGCCGACTTTCAATATCAGATATTGTTGCCACCGCGGAACTTCCCGATCGAATCAAAAATGACCTGAACATGTTGTCCGGGTGCATTGCCGGAGCGGAGTATGTCGAGCATCTGCGTACGATGATGCTGCAAGTCGGTTTTCGCAACATTCGCCTGGAGCCGAAGGATAATAGCCGGGAAATTTTAAAAACATGGGTTCCAGAAAGTAATGTTGAGGACTATGTTGCCTCCTATTACATCGAAGCAGTCAAATAATTCATTCAAATCAACTGGGATTTGGCGCTGTTTTTTGATTTGCGCCTCGTCAGGCGGACATACTACAGTGGACATGCTGCAGACGGTTTTCTGTTCAATTGATGGAAAATACATCACCGGTGTACCCGTCAATGACGATTACCAGCTCATTAGGCGGATCACCAAGTTTCTCACTGAAAATGACTGTCCATGTTCCAGTTTTCCAGTCTGCTGAAGCATTAGGTGCCATCATTTTGTTCTGTGTTTCCTGGTAGCATTCTTCTGAAGCCGTTTCCCAAATTCCGCTGAAATTCACCAAGTATTGGCCATCTTCTATTTTCGCCACTGCATCACCGCTATGAGCAAGCCGGAAGCTGTCATACGCAGGCTGTGTCCGGGCAATGTCAATCGCCTGGTCGCGGCTTATCGTTTTGTGGATATCCTCATCTGCCTCTATTTTTATACTATGTTGCCATTCCATGAAGCTGGAGCTATCCTCATGACCGTGAGTAAAAACAATGTGCAGCGTATGGTCGTCAGTCCATGCCTGCAAAATGTCATCGCCGTTCAAGGTGTAGGAAGTTGTCCAGACGACTGTCTTTTCAATTGATTCACCAGGCTCAAGCTGGCCATACAGCATAGCTGTGTCTCCCGCGCGCGGTTCGCCATCTACCAGCAGCAAGATGTCTGTTCCCTGCAGGGCAATATAGGCCCGGATGCTTCCAGCCGGACCAAATGATGTGGAACCGGCCTGCCAGGGGACAGGTTTATCAGTGGTATTTGTCACACGGATCAGTGCCTTGATCTTATCGCCCGAATGCCAAAAGTCCTGGTTAAGCAGAAAATCCAGCTTAACACCTTCTGTGATCCGTGATATGGCCTGCTGATACCCGGGATGAAGACTCAGGATATCATCAGCATTGCTAACATCGCTGTTGCTCTGGCGGTTGCTGGTGTCAAGAGAAAAATGAGGACTGCTTGACCAATCAATGGTGATCTGACAGCCTGTAGCTGACAGAATGAGCGTTAGCAGACCCGCTGCCATGGTCAAACGGAAGTATACTGACCAACTGAACTTGATTGAAAAAACTTGTTTCATGCGGATCACCTCACTACATCAGACCGTTCCGCCACAAAGGCCGGATCTAGTCCATAACTGATTATTGGACGTGTTGCACCTTGGCTGCGTTCCGTGTAAGAACCTATCAGTGTCACCTGGTGTAAAACTGGGAGAAAGGGTGTTATGATAAGATTCATACTACAGTCGGGCAAAGGAAGATGAGCGCTTTCTTGAAGCTCTGGAACTATTGCAATCAAAAATGATTGACGGGTAAATTGTGGTTGAACGTGTTGTTCCCAAACTCGCAGGATTATCTTTCTGTAAAAAAGGAACCCCCAACGTGCTGGCAACAAAACACTTTTTTGAAATCATGCGAAATCTTGAACGATGAGGAGCTATTGAGTGAAATGGCCTGATCAGGCCTCAAGGATATAGCCAGTTGGCATTGATGGAAATATGGATTCCAGAGGCTAAGATGCAGACATGAGCTTCAGTGTTTTATTGGGAGGAAAACAAATGGGACAGAAACAAATAAATCGCGTCCATATGATTGGCAACACCCACTTTGATCCAGTATGGCTTTGGTCATGGGATGAGGGCTTGTCTTCTATCCGATCAACTTTTCGCTCAGCATTGGATCGGATGAAAGAAAATGACGAATTCATCTATTCATTCAGCTGTCCGCCAGTCTTTGAGTGGATCCGCCAGGTTGATAAGGATTTATTCACTGAGATTCAAGAACGGGTTGCTGAAGGACGTTGGTGTTTGTCAGAGGGTCTATGGCTCCAGCCAGACTTGAATACAGCAACCGGTGAAAGTTATGTGCGTCAATGCTTGCACGGGCAACGCTATTTAAAAAAGTATTTTAACCGATATTCTGATACAGCATTTAATATCGACAGCTTTGGGCATAGCCTGATGTTGCCGCAGATTTTTCAAAAATCAAACATCAAGTACTATGTTATCGGACGTCCAGATATGAAGGATCTATCCATTAGTGATCCTTTGTTCCTTTGGGAAAGCCCTGATAAAAGTCAGGTGACGGTATATCGTGCAGGCGTTATAGCAGGAGCGTTTTCTGCTGACATTGCTGGTCAGATTGATAAAGCTTTAGCACAAATTGATGGGTTTAAACATGATCTGATGATTGTGTATGGTGTAACGAATCATGGCGGCGCACCAACCAAGAGATTATTAGCCGAGATCAATCGGAAGAAGAAAGAAAGCCATCATCAGGTTATCTACAGTGACACAAGCAAATTTTTTCAATCTCAAAATATTTCATCGCTGCAGGTTTTACGTGATGAAATACCGATACGCTTTTTTGGTGTTTTCAGTAATCATAATGATACGAAAAAAAATAACCGAATCGCTGAACGTTGTGTCCTTAATGCAGAGAAAGCAGCATTGCTCAATCGCATGATCAATGGCAGACCGTATCCGTCTGAGACCCTGACAGCTTGTTGCCAAGACATCTTATTCAATCAGTTTCATGATATTCTGGGAGGCGCTTGTATTGAAGATGCGTATACAGATGCCAGCAATCTCTACGGTCGTTCTATGCAGAATGCGAACGAAATCATGCATTACTCTCTGCAGGCAATAACCCGCCGGATTAATTGCCAGATTTCCCGAACGGCTGATAACGCTTGGAATCTGGTCGTTTGGAACCTTAATCCTTTTGAAGTGGATGAACCCATTGAAGCTGAAGTACAGTGGGCATGGGAATTTGATTGGTATAAAGGGGATATCTGCCTTTCAGATGATCAAGGCATTGAAATCGAGTGCCAGCTGATCCAGACACGGTCGACCATATCAGGATTTCGGTCCCGCTTTGTTTTCAAGGCCTGTATACCTTCACTCGGGTATAAAGTTTTTCATGTACTACAAAAGTCAGCAAGGGATCATATGAAAGGTGCAGCGCTCACTGCGTCAGAATCCGTATTGGAATCTCAATGGCTGCGTGTGGAATTGTGTGCGCAAACCGGAAGTATCCAGAAAATTATAGATAAAAAAGACAATCGTGTCATTGCTGGCCAATGTGCGTTGCCAATCGTTTTGGAAGACACGAGTGACACGTGGGCATTTAATTTTAAGGAATACGGGGTACAGGAAAATTTTGCTATGCAATCAGCTAAAGTTTTGGAATGTGGTGAAATTCGCGCAAAAGTTCGTACCATAGCTGTTTGCGGACGGTCTACTATAGAACAGGATTTTACGATCTACAGGGATTCATCTATTGTTGATGGCTACTATCGTGTTCATTGGCATGAGCAACAGAAAACTTTAAAATTTTCTTTTGACCCATGTGTCAAAGAACCTCAACTGAAAGCAGCAGCACCATATTGCTCAGTGTCTCGGCCGTTCGATGAAAAAGAGATGCCTGTGGGTGAATGGTTGGCTGTCTATGGAAAAGAGAATGGCAACGGGATGGCCATCTTGTGGGATTCTATCTTTGCCTATAACACCAAAGAGGGAAGGATTCAGGCTACTGTATTGAGAAGTCCTATTTATGGCGACTTACGTACAAAAGAGCTGGATTCATCTAAAGTGTATGACTATATGTCTCAAGGTGTTTCTGAAGGGAAATGGCGAATGATCAGATCATTGAGAAAGGATGAAGCGTATCTATGGCGAGCAAGCTCTGCGTTCAATAATGTCCCGGTTATTGTTATCGAATCAAATCATGGTGGCGATTTATCTGATACAAACAGGTTTTGGTCGCAGGATGGATGCGAGCGCATATGGTTAACGGCATTGAAGCAGGCTGAAGAAGGAGATGACATCATCATGCGCCTGCAAAATGTTACGGATACACCGCAGCAGGTATCCGTGCAATTTCTGTCCATTGTTGTACCAGATATCGTGTTGCAGCCTTACGAAATTAAAACAATGAGTTGGAATCCATCTGGCCGGATGCGGGAAGTTAATCTATTGGAGGAATAGAAAAGCAAGGTGTGCCAATTGATGTTGTGTTTGGAAAATGGCTCATGGATCAAAAGGGTACACATTGTTCTAATTTGAAGCATAAAACCTATAAGTTGATCATTGGAGGTCTGTTTGTATGCCGGAGAGAAATTATGCGTTTCGTGAAAAACTGCAGCAGGTTCATCCATGCAACATAGCAGATGCTGCTATATGGAAAAACATTGAAGGATGCGTCATTGACGATACATGGGAAATCATTGCTCCTCTCGATGAATCCAGGCTTATTAACTATATCGGACGTGATTTTTGCGATTTTCTGGATACTTCATTAAGCGTTTACCCGCGCTATCGCCGTGTAGATGATTTTAACAAGGATTTAGCTGACCCGACCGGGAAAATAATCTTAACAACTGAGGAGAAGTCTGGTATTCCGCTTAACTCGTCTGATCCAATGTCTTACCGCCTTACAGTAGCTCATGATCATATCATACTTTGCGGGAAGTGTGATCGAGGCCTGGCTCAAGGTTGTTATTATCTTGAAGATATCATGCGTGAAAACTCAGGTCCGGTTATACCTTTTACCGATACAGAGCATGCACCACTTTTTTCTCCCCGTATGACCCATTCAGGCTTTGAGCAGGACACCTTTCCAGACGCATATTTGCAACGCATTGCTCATTACGGTATGGATGCCGTGATCGTTTTTGTAAATGGTCCTGACCGTATCTGCCGTGGGCAAAACCGCCCGGATACACTCTGGCATGAGGGTAAAGAGTACTGCGATTTAGAAAATTTGGCATGGCGTGCCAGCGGCTTTGGCATTGATGTCTATGCTTACAGCTTTTTCATCAACGAAAAGCATCCCGACGAGGAAGACGCGAGCGCGTATTATGATTCGACATTTGGTGAATTGTTTCGCCGCGCACCAAGTCTGAAAGGTATTATATTTGTCGGAGAGGCATTTGAGTTCCCAAGCCGTGATCCGCACACCATAGGACATCGTTGTCAGATTAAGCTACCGGATGATAAGGGTTTTAATGTTGGTTGGTTTCCTTGTAGTGACTATCCTGCATTTGTCACATTGGTTCGAGACGTAATCCGTCGACAAAAACCTGATGCTGACATTATTTTGTGGTCATACAATTGGGGCTTTCAACCGAAGGATCTTCGTCTGCGACTTATCCGCAATTTGCCAAAGGACATCACCTTATTGGTAACCTATGATATGTTTGAAGTTTTTGTCGGTGAAAATGGTGAGCGTTATAAGGTTGACGATTACTCACTGTCATATGAAGGTCCGGGAGAGTATTACATCACAGAAGCTGAAGAAGCAGCAAAATTAGGATTGAAGCTGTATACAATGGCAAATACCGGTGGTCGCACATGGGATCATGGCGCAGCACCGTACTTGCCCATGCCACAACAATGGATTCGACGCTATAAGGGGTTGCGTGATTCGCATATAAGGCATAACTTGTCTGGGATCATGGAATCTCACCATTACGGTTGGGTTCCATCGTTTATATCCGAACTTGCGAAATTCGCTTTTTGGTCTTATGGTACCGATGTGGAAAAAAAGTTATTTCGAATAGCTGTACGTGATTTTGGAGACGGTGCAGAGGACGCAATACGTGCGTGGGAACTCATGAGTGAAGGCATTCGCAGCGTGATTGCAGCGGGTGCAGATCAGAGTGGCCCTGGCAGGATCGGCGTTGGCTATCCACTGGTTTTCGATCAGGATGAATTGAATTTTCCCAGTGATGATTCATTGTTTCACGCTTGTGACGGGCAAAAAAACGGTATCTGCAACTTTCAATACTCGGAACGTCCATTGGAACAAGCGGGTATTGTTGCACTGAGGCTCTCCCGTGCCAAAGAAACAGAGAAAAAGTACGCTCAAGCCGTCTGCCATATGACAAATGCAGCCCAACAATCAACATCTTCAAAAAAGGCCGACGCATCACTTGAGGTCGGATTGCTTCGTTATTATTTGCAGTCAATCCGAACGGTCATTCATGTGAAGCAGTGGAACATTCTTAAAGCAATACAATCAGCAAGCGACAGAGAAGCGGCATACAGGTTGTTGTCTCCGCAGGTTGTGGGCTTGCTTCGAGGTGGTTCTATGGAATCAATTCAAGAAGCAATGAAAAAAGTAGCTTGGGCAGAGATAAAGAATGCGGAAGAAGCGATTCAAATGGTGGTTGAAAACTCTTTGCTCGGGTTTGAGGCGACGATGGGTTATGTCAGTGATGCAGAGCATATAAAATGGAAAATAGACGTTACCAGGGAATCCTTGCGTCGTGCATTGCATTGGCGCGGTGATGCATCATGCTGATTTGTTTTTTATGACACCAAAGCCATAACGTCCATTGGATAAATAGCAAAGCGGTAACACAACGACAGGATTATCGGCGGTTTCTCCTGCTGCGCAGGCTGTTTGACCACATCTATATCGTACTAGTTGTGTGTATCATTAGTTCAAAAGTATAAAGAGGTGCAGTGCGTTGGAAAGATACATAGAAAAGAAAAAATCTCTTGACGTTTATGACAAAGTTGATGTCCTTATTGTTGGAGGAGGACCAGCTGGATTGATGGCTGCCTTGGCCGCTAAAATGACTGGCGCAAAAAAAGTATTACTCATAGAACGTTATGGCTTTCTTGGCGGTATGATGACAGCTGGAACTGTTTTAAATTTGCGTACCTTCAATGATAATCTCGGCAACCTTGTCATCGCTGGATTACCTTTAAAGTTTGTTGAAGAGCTGAAAAAACATGGCGGCGCTATGAACGCACCTGAAAAAGATTCTTGCGTGAGACATAATCCGGAGGTAACCAAGTACGTTGCACAGGAGTTTTGCTTGAAAAATGGCGTTGATGTTCTGCTCCATACGTATGTTGTTGACGCCATCGTTAGCCAAGATACCATTAAAGGCGTTATCGTCGAATGCAAATCCGGACGTTTGGCTATTCTTTCCCAAATCGTGGTTGATGCTTCAGGAGATGCTGATGTTGCTCATTATGCAGGTGCCAAGTATGAAATAAGTCCGTCGGATGAGCTTCAACCTATGAATACTACCTTTACAATAGGTGGTATCGCCCCTGATCTATGGCCTGTTATTTTGACGGAAGCGGTTAAAGAAAAATACAGTAAGCTATATTCTGAAGGGGTATACCCTATTAAGCGAAAAGGGTTAGGGTTATTTCCTATGTTTAGGTGTGGGGAGGCATATGCCAACGTTACAAGATTCAGCGGCAGTGCTGTCAATGTAGATGAACTCACCAGAGCAGAAATTGAATGTAGACGACAGATAATGAATGTAATTAATTTCTGGAAAGAAAATATTCCTGGTTTTCAAAACTGTTATTTGATCAACTCAGCACCGCAGGTTGGTATAAGGGAAACCAGGAGAATAATTGGTGAATATACAATCACCAGGCAAGATGTTATAGAAAGCAGGGATTTTCCTGATTCTATAGCCAGAAGCTCATATTACATTGATATTCATCATAACGATGATACGACTGAAGCTACCTGGCAAGAACCCGGGCGTTCATTTGCCATACCCTATAGAAGCCTGGTCCCGGTGAAATTAGATGGGTTGCTTGTTGCTGGAAGATGTATCTCAGCATCGCATGATGGTGGTCATGCATCTTGCAGGGTGCAGGTTGTATGCATGGCGACAGGTCAGGCTGCAGGAACAGCCGCTGCACTATCTGTTATGGATAAAACGGCACCTCGCTGTTTGCGAATCAGTAAGCTCCAAGCAGTACTGAAAGATCAAGATGTTATCATATGAAGGCTTATCGTCGTATTGATTGAGTGATCATTCTCATCAAGCTGCCCCCATTTACCGGGTTGGTAAATCCACAGGCTTTGAGAATCTGCACAGCATACGAACTTCTGCTGCCACTTGCACAATACAAGATTATTTTTCTGTCCCTGGCGCCCAATTCATCGAGCCGGCTTTCTAATTCATCCAGGGGAATGTTGATTGCTCCCGGAGCAGCTCCATAGGCAAATTCCTCGATTGAGCGGACATCGACAATGAGCGGCTCGTTGGAAGCTGGCTTTTTTTCTTTAGTTGATAACGTTGCAGCGGCTTTTTCTTCTTGCTGTGCACACGCGCCAATTTTCTTGGGCTTCGGGTCTGGAAGATCCAGTTTGAAATTGGTCGGTGTTACACTTCGCGCATATCCGGACAAACTGGCAAATCCGCCGCTGACATTCAGTACTTGATTAAACCCTGCGCCAATAAGCATTCGAACCGCTTGATGCCCTTTCTTTCCCGTACTGTCATAAACCACAATCATCCTGTTCTTAGGCAGCAATTCATGTAGCTTTGACATTAAAATTTCAAGCGGAATGTTGACCGCTTTGTCAACGTGTGCTTTTTCATAATCAAAAATATCCCTAACATCAAGCCAGTATGCTGTTTTCCCTTCAAGATAATCATCTAACTCAGATACAGTCATTGCTGGAGAATATCCTGATATTCTGTTTTCAGCAGCAAAAGCCGCCATGTTGATTGGGTCATTAGCACTTCCTAATGGAGGAGCATAGGCAAAGTCCATATCAGCAAGATCGGAAACCGTCAACTTTGATGCCGCCGCTGTTGCCAGGACGTCCAGCCGTCTGTCGGAACCAGAATAGCCAGCCGTCTGTCCGCCCAGGATTACACCGGTATGCCGGTCATAGACAATGAGAACAGCTACCATTTCGGCGCCGGGATAATAGGACACATGATTTTCTTTGTGAATGACGATTGCGTCAGCGTCCAGACCAGCAGCCCGAGCTGCTTTTAATGAAAGTCCGGTGATACCTGCCACAGCTTCAAATACACGAACAACAGACGTACCCGTCGCACCCTTGTATGGGTGTTTTCCGCCTAACGCGTTTTCCGCAGCTATTCGACCTTGGCGGTTGGCCGGGCCAGCCAGCGGAATTCTAATTTTTTTATTATAAATTCTGTGTTCCAGTTCGATCATGTCACCAGCGGCATAAATATGGTCATCACTGGTTTTCAGCATTGAATCCACCAGTAAACCGCCTGCTTCACCGATCGCGAGACCGGCCTCTTGCGCTAGTTTCAAGGTTGGACGCACACCTATGGATAAGAGAACCATATCAGCATCGATTTGCGAACCATCGTCAAGTGTCACACTTTTTTTACCAATTTCGGAAACCGCTTTGCTGGTCTTAAGATCAATCCCATATGCGCTCATTTCCTGCTGGATAAAACCGGCAATTTCGGCTTCCATAATGGACATGACATGTGGCATCATTTCGACAACGGTTACGCTCAGACCGTTTTTCACCAAGGCCTCAGCCATCTCCAGACCTATGAACCCGCCACCGACAACAACGGCGGACTTTGGGTTATTATTGTCAATAAATGATTTTATTTTATCCATGTCTTCGAGTGTCCAAAGCTGGAAAACATGGCTGTATTTTGCTCCAGGGATAGGCGGGCTAATAGGGCGGCCTCCCTGAGCAAGAATCAGTTTCGTGTATTCATATATTTTCATTTCACCTGTTTGAGCATCGACAGCGTGAACAAGTCGATTTTTACGATCAATACGTGTCGCTGTGGTATTTACATAAACAGTGGTTTGGTATTGCTCATGGAAACTTTCGGGACTTTGCAAAATAAGTTTTGACCGGTTTTTGATATCTCCGCCAATATAGTAGGGCAAACCGCAATTGGCAAACGAAATATCCGGACCCGACTCCAAAATTGTTATTTGCGCATCAGACGAAATCCTTCTTGCTTTAGCGGCAGCGGTAGCTCCGGCAGCAACGCCTCCGATGATCAATATTTTTTCCATAGAAAAACCCTCCAAATGAATATCTCCATTTACGAACATTACATTCAACAGTTGTTTATGCTATCAATATTTAAAATGAAAATATGTGACAAATGCACATTGGAAAACAAAGATGATGCTTATACCTTGTCTTGCAGTTGCACCGTGACTGATAACCAGCTGCGCTTCAGTCAGGTAAAATCAGCTCGCAGTTCGTAGTATAATGAAAGAAATATGATATTCTGTTAAGGCATCATTGCGGAAAAGCTATAGACGGCGAACAGTGGCATGGATTGGGGGATTACGGTATCGTTTATAAGTTTAACACGGCATTATCAGGGCGTAATCAATGAATCGCTTGCTGATTATCGCGGACGACTTTACCGGTGCACTGGATACAGGTGTGCAATTTGTGAAAGCCGGGCTGTGTGTTAAAGTTTGTTTATGGACTCAGTTTGACGCGTCTATATTGGATGATGGCTGTTCGGTCTATTCGGTCGACTGTGAATCACGTCATATGAGCAGTGATCAGGCTTCAAAGCGAATTCGTCAGGTTTGTCAGCAGGCCGTTGCTCTATCTTTCAAATATTTCTATAAAAAGACGGATTCTACCTTGAGAGGCAATATTGGTGCAGAAATCACAGCCTGCCTGGAGACGGTTCAACGAAGCCAGCCTTTTATTTTTATCCCGTCATATCCGAAAGCAAACCGCATGCTCAAGAATGGCATCATGTATGTGAATAATGTCCGTCTTGATCAGAC
>LSQX01389322.1_pt6 | contig 28390 bp, 25 predicted proteins | sample 654561 | NCBI WGS metagenome assembly LSQX01 (sample SAMN04489861, study PRJNA283612) | anaerobic digester metagenome | isolation source: 4 biogas reactors fed with cattle manure at either 37C or 55C with and... | place: Denmark: Kongens Lyngby | collected 2014
GCAGGGTGCGCATATAGTCCTGTTCGGTGATCTGCTGAAACTGCGTATTCGTGGCAAAGAACAGGGAAAATACAGTTACAATCACCCCTACCCCTAGGGCAATGGCCAAAATGATCAAGATAGACTCAAACAAGTGGCGGCGGGAATGCCGCCAAGACCAGCTCAATTGATCCAAGATTAACACGTGCCCACCCCCTCTTTACTCCAACACTTCCAAGAGGACTGCGGCTAGCGGCCTGCCGCAGCCGGACAACAGCTCTAAGACAGCAATTCCTAAATCAAGTTCCCTGTGGCTGCGGGCATATTCCGCCTCTAACAGTGCCAAGCGAACTTCTTCCAATTGCAGTTCTGTAATTAAGCCTGCCGCCAATTGGCGCTGGCTCAGTTCCCATTTCTCCAGCATTTCCTCTAGTTTTTCCTGACTGGCAAGCAGCTGTGATTGGGCACTGGACACCTTTTTGAGGGCAGCCTGAAGGCTCTTAGAAACTTCGATCTCGGCGGTCTCAAATGCCCGTTCCGCCCTGGCCAGGGCCAGTTCCAACTCTTCCAGCACAACAGATCTGGGATAAAGGGTCTTGCTGGCGGTTAAACCAACATCCCACTTCAGATCCTGATCAATACCGCCACTGGCCGCCACCTGCCAGCCCATCGTTTTTTGCTCGTATTCCAGCTCCGCCTGGGCTTTTTTCAGATCCGCTTCCGCCTTCCGCCAAGCAGTGCTAGCTGAAAACCATTCTTGCCGTAGTTTATCTGCTTGAAAGGAGGCATTGAGATCAGAAAACTCAACCAAAGGATCATAGGCAGTACCGTCCGGTTCATCTAAAAACCGCGCCAGTTCCAGCTGGAGCTCTGCAAGCTCGGACTGCTGCTGCGCCAAGCGTTCTTCCGACCCTTTCAGATCTTTGATAATGGGTTCCGTATCGTAACCGGGCGTCTGCATGGCCGCCTGGAAAGTACGCTCTAAAAGCCCATGTTCCTGCTCTGTCAGAGACTTCTGATCTAAAGCCTGCCGTAAGCGAATGAGCAAATCCAAAGCCTGCAGAATCAGGTTGTTTTCCTGCCTAAGCTGCATTTCTTCCGCCGAAAGTTCACCTGTGGGCAGCTCACCTGTCGCAAAAAACTGGTACTCCAGACTCAAATCGCCCTTAGCTGAGGTAGTCAGGCCAGTCTGATCCAACCTTAGGTTCAGCGTTCCGTCCAAGGCTGCGCCTGAGTCAAGGGGCAATTTAAAGGTTAGACTGCCTGAAGGCTCCTGCAGCCTGCCATTGTCAATTTTGATGGGCTCAGCTGTCACAGCAATAACGGGTTTTTTGACCAGCGCTTCCCGCTTGGCAGCCAAACTCTGCTCCCACAGGAAGAAGGAGTGTTCTAAGTTGCGTTCAAAGGCTAGGCCGATCGCTTCCAGGGGTGTAATCACCCGCCTGTCTTCCCCTGCAAAGACTGCGGTACTGAGCATGAGGCAGCAGAGGAAGGCAACAACCAGCCGTTTTGTCCTATTAGTCATCAGCGGCAGCCTCCCAAGGCTCTTCCGCCAAACCGATAGTGCGCAGCAAGTCCAGCCTAGCTAGGGTGTAGCTCAAGAGAGAACTGCTGTAGCTGCGCTCTAAATCAGCTAGTTTCTCCTGCTGGGACACGATCTGGGCATTGCTCAACACCCCTGCCGCGTACTTCGCCTCCTCTGCCTGGAGCGTTTTGCGTTCCAGTTCAATCTGCTGTTCCAAAGCCTCAAGGTTGTGGGCTTGATCGAGGAGGGAGTAAAAACTGCTGCGGATTTTGAAATACAGGTTCTGCTCCGCCTGTCGCAGCGCTATTTCAGCCTTCTCCTCTTCGGCCAAGGCCCGCTCCAGCTCCACTCTAGGTGAAAATGGGCTGCGGGCAGCGCTCACTGCCTCTTTAGCCTTCGCCAGTCTCTCCTTGGCAGCAGCGATTCCCCCATCCACACTGAATGCCAGCTCCACACAGGCAGCCAAGTCCAACTCAAAGGGGACAAACTCGAGCAGCATCCGCTCGGTTAAAACAATCTGGGTATCTAAAGGCAGGCCCAACAGCTCGTTGAATTTCATCCGCTCCGTTTCGAGCCCGATCAATTCCTTTTCATACCGGTATTCCGCCTCAAACAAGCTGTTTTCCGATCGCTGGATATCAAGGGTGGAAAGGAGACCAGCTTCGAATTTCTTCTTGTCCACCGCCAGTTGGTTCTCCGCCCGTTCTTTTGCCTTCAAAACGTTGGCAACGGAGGTTTCCTTCTCCAACAGTTGGTAATAGCTGTTGCGCACAGAACTGTAGAGGCTTGCCTTTTCGTCCAAATAAAGCTGATTGGCCTTTTCCCAGGCTTCAGACGCTTCCTTTAGCATCTCACTGTCGCCCACAATTTCAGCCCGTTCTAAATCTGCCCGGGCTGCCTGCCAGTCGATCCGCTGCAGGCGAAAACTGAGGTTGTTTGCAAGAGACAATGCAAATGCTTCTGCCAAGCTCAACTCTAAGGTCTCTGCCCAAACGGGAACAGAAGTTAGGAGCAGGCAGGTCAGGATGATCAGCAGCTTGCTTGAACGTTTAAGCATGCCTAGCACCTTCTTTCACTTCATCGTTGGCAATGGCACCGTCCCGCAGCCGAACTAGGCGTTTCCCGTAGGTGCTGATGGCAGGGTCATGGGTAACGATTACGATCGTTGTACCGTTTTCGTTCAGCTTCTGCAAAATCTCCATTATTTCCGCCCCCTGATCGGTGGCCAGGTTACCGGTGGGTTCGTCGGCAAGGATGAGCGTTGGATCGTTGGCCAGTGCCCGGGCAATGGCCACCCGCTGCTGTTCCCCCCCTGACAGTTGGGTGGGCAGGTGGTTGAAGCGGTGATCCATATCCACTGAGGCCAGGAGGTGTTCTGCCCGTTCCCTTCGCTCACGCCTGGGTGTGCCGGCGTAGGCAAGTGGTACCATCACATTCTCCACAGCGGTCAGTTCCGGGAAGAGGTTATAACTCTGGAAGATAAAGCCAAAATGCTGATTTCTCACCTTGGCCAACTCCCGGTCTTTCAAGAGGGTTATATCCACGTCTTCTAAGAAATAACTACCTTCGCTGGGCTTATCAAGCACCCCTAAGATGTTGAGGAGGGTGGATTTGCCCGAGCCGGAGGGGCCCATGATGGAGAGGAATTCGCCCCGTGCAATTTCCAGATCGACGCTGTCCAATGCCCGAATCTCCACATCACCCATGAAGTACACTTTGCTCACTTTCTCTAACCTGATCACAATGCATGCCCTCCTTCAGGCAGGATTTCTATTTCATCCAGATGGCGAAATGCATCGTAAGAGCTGATAATTACCCGTTCACCCAGCTCCAAACCGCGCAGAATCTGCACCGCGTTCCCATCCAAAAGGCCGAACTGGACTTCCCTCTTCTGCGCCTTATTGCCATCAATTACATACACAAAAAGCTGCTGCCCGCTGGTTAGATAGGCTCCCCGGGGCAGATACAAACTGTCCTTCTGCAGCTGCAGGTGGATATGGGCCATAACCGAGCTATAGGGCCGTAGGTGAGTCACTTCCTCCAAAAACTCAACGCGAACAAGTACGCGCGAACCATCGGTACCCTGTTCAGCCCGGGGTGCAACGAAGGCTACCACACCGCTATACTCTGACTGGCCCAGACTGATGGTAACCGGGCTGCCCAGACCGAAGCGTTCAGTCTGGCCGGGCGCAACATTCAGTTCCGCCACCTGTTCAGTCAGATCTGCTAAAGTTCCCAATTCTTGATGGGCAGTTACAATACGGTTGCTGGGGATTTTCAGGGACAAAATCCGGCCAGAACTGGGGGCGGTTACTGTGAAATGCTCCATGTTTTCCAGCGCCTTGGCCAGTTTTTCTTCCGCTATGGCAATTGCCTTCTCCGCTGCCGCCCGATTGGCTTCATGCCTACGGGTAAGAAGTTCCAGCTCCCGCTCGCTTTGGGCCAGAAGGCGTTCGGCCGCGTCCACGCTCTGCTCCGCCTTTTCCAGATCCACCTTGGCAATAGAACCGTACTCGAACAAGATCTCTTGCAGCTTCAGCTGCTCCTCTGCGGCTGCCAATTGCTCACGGGCATTGAGGATTTTCATTCGTTCTGCAGCCAGCTCAATTTCCTGATCCATTTCCAGCTGGGCAAGCTTGGCCCGGGCCTCGCCCAGTTCCGTCTCGGCTGCGTTTTTCTCCGCCACTACCTCGGCGGAGTAAAGGCGGAAAAGGGGATCTCCCTGGGCCACATCCTGGCCTTCTTCCACCAAGATTTCTTCCAATGTACCGCCAATTTTCGCTGAAATAATCTCTACGTTTTTGGGTACAACAGTACCCTGCACAGACAACGTTTCCAAGAAGTCCCGGGTATCCACTTGTGCATACGTATAAAAACCAAGGACAAATTTTTCCTGTTTTGGTAGGAAGAAATAATAGGCTCCGTAGGCGATCAGCCCAATGGCCAGCGCTGTAAAAATGATTAGACTGAGCTGCCGATTAGAATCGGTCTTTCTGCGCTTCTTCTGCTGCTCCCTCAGCCTCTCGGGCAGGATCGATTTCTGCATGCTAAGACCTCCCAGGAGTTCATACAAAAAGATATATCCATTTCCTTGTTATATTGATCACAACACTATTCTGTCTCTAAACGTAAAGTCCTGTAGTGAATTGTTGGAATTCACCCGCAGTTTTCAATACGTTTACCTTTTCTTGGCAAAAAAACAGGCTGTGCATTCAGCACAGCCTGTCTAGACTCAATTGTTCTCTTTCTTATGCTAGAATCTCCTCAATCTTGGCCAGCGTGTCTTCACTGAGCTCAACCTCAACCGCTTTCACGTTGGCTTCGATCTGCTCTGGGCGGGTTGCCCCCACCAAAGCACTGGCCACGTTGGGCTGTCTGAGAATCCAGGCCAAGGCCATTTCCACCAGGGAAATGCCCAGTTCCTCGGCTAGATCCTGCAGAGCATCTGCCTTGGCGACCTGGCCCGAATCGATCATTTCCTGAATCCATCTGTTGATCTCAGGGTTGGCGCCCCTGGAGCCTGCGGGGATGTTACCGCCGCGGTACTTACCCGTCAAAAGACCTTGGGCCAAGGGTGAAAAGACGATCTGCCCAATCCCGTACTTCTCACTGACCGGAATAATCTCCGCTTCAATGGTGCGGTCAAGCATATTGTAAGCGGGTTGATTGACGATTATCCTGTCTAGCAGGTAGCGATCGGCTATGGCGACTGCCTCTTCGATTTGAGCTGCGGTCCACATACTTACACCAGCATAGAGCACTTTTCCTTGGCGAATCATGTCGTCGATGGTACGCAGCGTCTCCTCCACCGGTGTTTCCGGATCGTAGCGGTGGCAGTAGAATATGTCCACGTAATCGAGCTGCATCCGTTTGAGGCTGCCATGGAGCTGCTCAAAAACATGTTTACGGGATAACCCCTTGTCGTTTGGGCCATCTCCCATGGGCCAATAGGCTTTTGTGGTTACAACATACGACTCACGGGGAAATGGCCTCAGAGCTTCAGCCATTACCCGCTCCCCTGCGCCTCGCTCATACACGTTGGCGGAGTCGAAGGAGTTGATCCCCAACTCGTAGGCACAGCGGATCGTTTTGATAGCAATGTCGTCATCAACCGATTTGCCGTAGGTTAACCAGCTGCCCAGTGAAATTTCACTGACCTTAAGTCCGGAACGACCCACATTACGGTATTTCATGCTGTTACCCTCCTTGTTCTACCTTTTCTTCTTTTGTACCCCGTTTTTCCCTAACAACATCACGCACTGTGGAAACCACGATCAAGCTCACTCCCCAACTAGCTCCCCAAATCACCAGATCGAGAACATAATGGAGCAGGTTTGGCTGAGCAAGACTGAACCCGTCAAGATTGAAGAGACTGAGCAGTATGTTAACCAGGAAATGGGCGATTACCAAGACGATTAGGTACGGTAAATATTTCTTCATCAGTCTGCCTCCTTTGTAACAAAAAGCCGATCTAACGTATAATGCTAAATCGGCCCATGTTCAACTTACTCCTTACCAATCTGCCCCCTGTGGTGCAGACCAACCAACTCGCCAACGGGCAGGGTAAAGAGGATACCCACACCGGGCTCTTTGAGCCTGCCGACTTCCACAACCTTATCGATAATCTCCTGCTTTTTACTCTCCTGCGTCAAAAACAGGATGACCTCTTTGGAAGACTCCACATGGAGGTTGAAAAACTTCTTGAATTCGCTTTCTCCTGTACCACGGGCATAAAAGATGGTAGCTCCCTCCGCCCCCACTTTCTTCGCTTCATCCACAATTCGATCGGCTTTGCCCCGTTCTACAATTACTACGATTGCAACGTTATCCATACGTACACTCCTTTCCCCTCGTTCCCTTAACTGCCTGCCTTAAAACCTGGTTAGAATTCCTAAAATCATTACGCTGGATGCGGCTCCCAGAGAAGTGAGCCCCACCAGCCCAAAACCGGCCGCCAAAGGGTCAACTGACGCCAACACAGTGGAAAGGCCCACCGCTATCGCCATATTAATGGGAATGTTGATAGGTCCGGTGGTGGCACTTGCCGAGTCGAAGGCAATACCCACGAACGTTTCCGGCGAAAAATAAGCAAGAATGACTGTGATGAATAAGAACGGTATAATCACGGCTGAGGTTGGAATTTGGTATAGGATCTTGGCAACACCCAAAGCCATGCCTGCACCAAAGCCAATGGCCACCGCTTGAATAAGAACCTTCTGCGGCAGGGCACCTACGGAAACCTCCTCTGCCTCCAATGCCAGCGATTGGAGGGCCGGTTCAGCCAAAGTGGACAAATATCCAATAGCAAAAGCGATTAAAATAATCCAAAATTTGTTGTCCAACACAGGCAGATTTTGACCGACGTTGTGTCCCAAGGGCAGCAAGCACATGGCGATTCCTCTTAAAAACAGAAATAGGCCCAGCAGACCGAGTATATATCCACCGAAAAACTCTTGAGGTTTGTCCAATGGCTTCTTCAAAACTAGAACTTGGATAACCAGTAGCCCTAGTACAATCGGTGTGAAACTTTTAAACGTACTTAAGAAGTCTTTGAGCATAGATCGTCCTCCTTAAATGATCAAAAAAATTCCTGGATAAGACCCCCCTAATACTATCATTATACCCAAATAAGTGCAAGCTAGAGAGGGGCTCAGCCCGCATATTTATGCGTTTTGCCCCTTAATTAATGGATATTCCTTACCTTTATGGTAACATATTCCAGCCAGAAAAACAACCGTTCAACTGTAGGCCCAAGTAGGCTCCAGCCGTTGGGGTGCGGGTAGCACTCGCTGAGTTTTTTTGATCTGATTTGCCAGGAGTTCTTGGAAGTAGGGGCTGTTCTTAGCGGGGAAATCTCGAAAGCCGCGGAACTTGCCAAAGAACAGCTGTCTATTGCGTTCATCTCCCGCCTTTAGTTCCCACTCCCGGAACAATCTTACCGCCACCGCGTAGCCTCGGCTGATCATGGCGGGGATATATTCCACTTCAAAAGTCCCAATGTCATAGATGAGTGGATTGATCGTCATAATCTGGCTCTGGCTTAGGGCCGGATCGCTGAGGCGATCCTCGTACTGAGCCCGCATCATGATATCCAGCGACTGGCTTAGTATCTCCACTGGGCCCGCAGCGGAAACACAATCGCGCCTCATACCTGCGTACCCGAGGTTGACGCCGATAATCCGCCCAGCCCTGCCCAAGCGCACCGCGATATTGATAGGATAACCATCCCTAAGCCCGCCATCGACGTAACACTCCCCTTGAGCATCGTCAAAGACTGCGGGCACGAAAATACCGGGAATACTGATGCTGGCCCGTACCGCTTGGGAAATTGTCAGATCGGAACGAACGGGATATCCGGCGTACTCACCATTTTCCAGGGTCAATCCCAACTTTTCCGGTTCACAGAACACTGTCTGCTGTCCATTGTTCAGATTCACTGCAGGAATTAACAGATCGCATTTGCTGAGCTCTTTAAAGCTGTTTACCGGCAGGCTCCGGGCGATAATTTTCTCTAGGCCAACGCCCCGCACAGCACCGCTCAAAAGTCTCACATCCCAAGTGAGAAGAGCTAAAATGGCCCCTTTCCAATTGAGATCGACGATCTCCCCTTTGGAACTGCTGTAAGCTAAAAAAAGCTCTTCTAGCTGGCGGGCTGATAAACCACCTGCATAGAGCGCAGCAACTATTGCCCCGCCCGAGGTACCCACAACCACCTCTGGCTCAAGGCAGTATTCTTCCAACGCCTTTAATACACCTATTTGGGCTGCAGCCCTTACACTGCCCCCCGATAACACCAAGCCAATTCTACTTCTCATGTTTATCCCCTTCCCTGCATGTGGATGGAGACAATATATGTACCTGATTTTCGCTTGGCAACGGAAGGGAGCACCATTTAGGGTGATTCTGATTATTCTGTTATTTTCTCTTACGCATATAAGGAAAACGGGCGCAGAATTACATTAGGCTTAAAAAGCGGTGCGGAATACTTCCGGCTTAAGAATGAGGGAAACCCTGTTAAGGGGCCAGTAGCGCCAGATTGCTCTACCCACAATCAGATTACGAGGAAGAAAGCCAACGCGGGAAAAACGGCTGTCTTCGCTGTTGTTGCGGTTGTCGCCCAGAACGAAATAGGTGTTTTCGGGCACGATCTGGGGAGCAAAACCAATGCGCGCAGGTGCTAAGGTATATTCTTCCTGCACAGGCTGATCGTTAACATACACCACTCCCTGGATGATGGCCACCTTATCCCCGGGCAGGCCAATTACCCTTTTTATGAACTGTTCCTTTTCGTTGGAGGGGTTTTTGAAGACAATTATTTCACCCCGGGACGGTTCCACAAACCGATACGAGATCTTGTCCACTAACAGTCGTTCACCATGCTGAAAAGTGGGCAGCATCGATTCTCCGTTGACTGTATAGGCCCGGGCAATGAAAATTATAATGAATGCGGCAATAAGTAAAGAGGAACCTATCGTTTCCACAAGTTCCCGTAATTGGCTTTTTTCTCTGCGAACAACTTCCTGCAAGATTCCTACCTCCAATGCTGAACAACAGTATGGGAATTCCACGCCACACCCTGCTATTCCTGCCTCTAAAGCTGCCAAAAACAGGAACGGCAGACCTCCTTGTACAAGGGCACCACTTCCAAAAACAATTCCTTATCTCCAGTGCGTAAAGCTGTGTCGATCTTATTTTTCAAAGTGACAGCCCAAAGCAGCAGCTCAACTTGATCTCGAACAAAGGCGGCAAAGCCGGGGGGCTGGATGCTCGGGGGCACCGCTTCGTTTGGCACCGCAATTTCCAGGTACCAATCGGGTATCTCCCCTTGAAAAGCAAGTTCGACGTGGAGAAGGCCGCCGAAATCCTGCAGTGCTTCCCAGGCTAGCAGGGGATCGTCGATCTGGTTGATTCCCATCTTTCGCTGTTCCTTAATGAGCTGGCCATTGGCCAAGGACAATGACTCCGCCTCAATCTCACTCAGCTGCAGCCGAAAGGCAATTTCGTTTGCCCCCTCCTGGGCAACGACCATGGTGTTGGGCAGACAGTCGCGTCTGGTCACGAACACCAACCGCTGCAGCATCTTTCTGTTCTGCCAGATCCTCTCCAAGAGAATCCTGCTGGCAGCATGTTTCAACGGGACTTCGCAAAAACGGCGCAGAGCGTGCTCCTTGTGTATGATCATCATCGCCCTCCTCCTCAACGAAGATCATTACACTATATGCCGTATCTCCTCTTTAATCCCGCGCGATATTAATCCGCAGCTGGTCATAGGCCAGGCTGATCCCCGCAGGCAGGGCCCGACTTACCTCTTCGTGCTCAAGCAGATGGGAAATGTGGGTGAAATAAGTCTGTTTAGGCCGCAGCTGCTCCACAAGCGCCAGGGCCTGGTCCAGGTGCATATGGGTAGGATGGGGTTCACGGCGTACAACACCGAGGACAAGCACATCCAAGTCCTGCAGGAGCGCTAGTGATTTAGGCGGAAGGCTGCTGCAGTCCGTAATGTAGGCAAGTCCACCGATACGGTAACCTAGAATGGGGAGTTTCCCATGGAAGATAGGAATGGGTTCTACCCTAACCCCTTTGATCTGGAAGGGGCCGTCTATCACACGTGTTTCCACCTGGGGCTTACCTCCCCCCTTTTGGGTCTTGCGGAAAACGTAACTGAAAACCTCCCGCATTTCTGCAATTGTTGGCTCATTGCCGTAGATAGGAACATGTTCCTGGGTTATTTGACTGAACACGCGCAGATCGTCAAAACCAAAAACGTGATCCGCATGGCAGTGTGTGTATAAAACCGCGTCAACATGCGTAATGCCCGCCTCTATGGCCTGCAGGCGAAATTCGGTTGCGGTGTCGATTAGGATGCTCACTCCCTCGGCTTGCACCCAAAGGGAACTGCGCGTCCGTCTGTTTTTCGGATTGTCACTTGTACAAACGGGACAGGTGCAGGTTATGATAGGCACACCGTGGGAAGTGCCGGTGCCCAAGAAGGTAATTTCCACGTTTTACCACCCCTTTTTCCCCTTGACCGGAACATGTGTTCTGGAATATAATAAATACCACGAACACTTGTTCGCCATATATGTTCCGAAAGGAGCTTGCAGATGATCGTTTACTGCGGTTTACGCCACTTTTACATCCAGCATTTCGAACCACCCGAACAGGATGCTTACTACATTTTAACACATAACAAGGAAGTCTGGGATTTTTCCCCCGAGTTAAAGAAGCACGGAGTGACACTGGGAGTTAAACCTAAAACCGTTTTCCAGCTGGAACGGCCTGTCCTAACGCTCCCCCTTGAGCTGGATGAGTACGCACCGTTTTCCCGCAGCTGGTATGATTTCTCTCGCCTCTACACCAAAGAACTGGAACCCGAATACCCCCATGCCTGGTATCTTCGGTTTAAACAGAAATCTATCCTGGAGCAGTTTCTGTTTGATTTTGCCAAAAAAGCCGAGCAGGAAGGTGCGGGGGCGATCTTTGGTGTAGGCAAGAGCAAGCTCGTGGCAAAGCTGGCGGCCCACAACTTACCCCCGGGACAGAACATCATTCCACCGGAAAAGACGGAGGAGTTCCTGCTGCGCGTACCCCTAAACAGGCTCCCCCTACCGGAAGTGAACATACTGCAAAACCTTGGGCTGCACACAATTGGTGAGCTAGGCAGGCTGCCCTTTGTGGAATTGGTCAATTGGCTTGGCAAAAGGGCCGAACTCTTTCAAAAGCTGGGCCAGGGCGAAGATCTTAACCCCTTCTCCAGCCTGGCTGTTGTGGAGCTCAACTGGTCGCTGGACTGTGCTGTTTTGAATGGGTTTTTAGAGCCGCTGGCACACTCCGAACTATATCCCTATCTCAGGGCAGGTCTACAGGAACTAGCGGGCTCTCTCAGGGAGCAGGGCCAAGTGGCAGGCCTTTTAAAACTGGAAGCACGGACTGAAGGGGGAGAGCTTGTCCAAAGCCAGCGGCGCTTTAAGGGAGCGAGTGATGAATGGAAAGTTTTTGAACGGGCGGTACACAGTTTGCTGCCGCCGAAACGCATCGCCCGCCTGGGTATACGCCTTGCTGAGCTGAAGGACGCTCCCGTCATTCAGCTGAACATGTTTACCCAACCGGCCGAAGCAAAGGTTATCCCCTTGCCTCCCCGTTTCCCTGCCCAAGTTGGGGTAGAACTGCCTCGACGGGAGAAGTTTTTGCAGATCTGGAAGGAGTATCTCCTCAATGAGCAAGCTAATTAATCGGCCCATTGAGCTTATTTGGCACGCAAACTTTCCCGCCGCCTTTCACTACCAGCGACCTTATCAGATTAAATACATCCTCAACCACTGGCGCGAAGCGGGCCAGTGGTGGCTGCATGAATCGGAACGGTTTGTCTATGAAATGAGCACTGATAATTCTGTCTGTGAACTTCACTACCTACCACAGGAGGAACGCTGGATTTTATACCGCCTGGGAAACTGTTAAGCGAACTGGGAGGTTAAAAAAGTGTTTGTCCATTTACACGTCCATTCCCCCTATTCCTTTTTAGACGGAGCAGCTTCAATAGAAGCACTTTTGACGCAGGCCGCGCGCTGGAACATGCCCGCGGTCGCTCTAACCGATCACAACAATGTAAGCGGAGCGGTGGATTTTTTCAAAACGGCCCAAGCTCTAGGTATCAAACCGATACAAGGTGCGGAAATTACACTTGCAGACGGCAGTCACCTCACCCTACTGGCCGAAAACGAGGCAGGCTATGCTGCTCTCTGCCGAATCATTACAGCAGGCTATGCCAACGAAACAAAACGGGATTGTTTAGTACCCTGGCAGGCCCTGGAGGAGAACAGGGATAACTTAATTGTCCTAAGCGGTTGCCACCGCTCCCGCATTGCCCAGGCAATTTTACGACGAGACTATTCTAGGGTAAAAAGGGAAGCACTGCGTTTGGTGGAGATCTTTGGCCGGGGACAAGTTTACTTGGAAATGAGCAATACTTTCCTGCCCTTTACCAAGTACCTGCTGGGACAGCTCGCCAAACTGGGCGAAGAGCTGAAAATCCCCCTGGTGGCAACGAATAATGTTCACTATCTAACCAAGGACGATTTCCCCATCCATGACCTTTTGGTCTGCACCCGAACAAAGACTAAACTGCACGATCTGCACCCCGAGCGTCCGTTAAACGGCGAGAATTATTTCGCCTCGCCGGAAGAAATGAAGGGGCGCTTTGCCGCCTTTCCAGAGGCAGTTGAGAACACCCTGCGTATTGCAGAGCGCTGCCAGCCTGCCCTAAACCTTGAGCAGAACCTTTTTCCCCGCTTTTTCCCAGGGGAAGATCCAAAAAAAGCAGTTGAAGTGCTGCGCCAATTGACCTGGGACGGGGCCCACAGGCGCTACAGCAAAATCACCGTCCCTCTACGCCGTAGAATTGAGCACGAGCTGGACATCATCGAACGGCTCGATGTGGCCGATTATTTCCTCACCGTCTGGGATCTGGTTCAATACGCGAAAAAGGAGAAAATCCGCTATGCGGGGCGGGGCTCTGCAGCCGATTCGGTCGTTGTCTACTGCCTGGAGATCACCAATGTGGATGCCTTTGCCAGGGGACTTCTCTTTGAGCGCTTTTTGAGCTTAGAACGCTCCCAAAAACCCGACATTGACATCGACTTTGACGCCCGCTACCGGGATCAAATAGCTGACTATGTATACAAACGCTACGGTGCAGAGCGGGTTGCTTCGGTCTGCATGTTCCAAACATACCACGCCCGTTCTGCCCTCCGTGATTTGGGCAGGGCCTTTGGCTATTCCCAAGCGGAGCTATCTGCCCTAACCAAAAACATTACCTCAATCCCCGCCGACGGCATTCGTAAGCTCATCAACAGGTTGCCAGAGCTGAAAAACCACCCCCTGCATCAGGAAAAATACACAGCTCTTGTAGATTACTGTGCAGCGATCAACCGTTTTCCTCGCCAAATCGGTACCCATCTCGGGGGATTAGTTGTGAGCGGCAGGCCCCTAACCGATGTTACTCCGCTGCAGATTTCGCCCAAGGGCGTTTTGATCACCCAGTTTGATAAGGACACCATTGAAGACCTGGGCTTGATCAAGATTGACCTTCTCTCCCTGCGCACCCTGTCGGCCGTTGCCGATGTGGAAAAATCCCGACCGGAATTGGCGTACAACCGTATCCCCACCGATGATCGGGCCACCTATGCCCGGCTGCAGAGGGGTGATACGGTGGGTATTTTTCAGCTGGAAAGCCCGGCCCAGCGTACCCTGCAGTCACGCCTCCAGGCGGATCGTTTTGAAGACATTGTGGCCAGTGTGGCCTTAATCAGACCCGGACCCATTAAGGGTAATATGGTGGATCCTTTTCTCGCCCGCAGACACGGACGGGAAGAAACGACCTATATCCACCCTAAACTGGAAAAAATCCTTGGCTCCACCTACGGGGTGGTTTTGTATCAGGAGCAGGTAATTGAAATTGCCACCGAGCTGGCAGGCTACACGCCTGGGGAGGCGGACCGCCTGCGCAAGGCTATGACCAAATTCCGATCCCAAGAGGAAATGGACCGCATCGGTGTGGAGTTTGTGGAAAAGGCGGTACAGAGGGGAATTGAACGGAATGTGGCCGAGACCGTTTTTTCCTACATCGTAGGTTACGCAGGCTACGGCTTCTGTGAGGCACATGCGGCTGCCTTTGCCGATACGGCCTACCGCACTGCCTATCTGCTCGAGCATTTCCCTGCCCAGTTTTACGCCGAGCTTCTTAACCAGCAGCCCCTGGGTTTTTATCCGCCTAACACACTCTGCGTGCAGGCGCGCCTAAGGGGGATTGAGATTCTGCCCCTGGACATCAACGCAAGCGAAGCGGACTTCACCGCAACTGATAATACAATCCGCATCGGTTTAAAACAGGTACGGGGCATGGAAAAATCCTTCTTGGCTTCAATTGCCAAGGCCAGGCAAGCTGGGCCCTTTACTTCCGTCCATGACTTTATCTACCGTACCAATGTAAGCAGGGATGTGTGTGAAAATTTGGTCCTAGGCGGAGCCTTTGATTGGTTTGACAGCAACCGGCGTGCACTCCTTTGGAATCTCCCCCGCTGGTACCAGACGAAACAGGGCGGTCTCTTTCTAGAGATTCTCCCCAGCCAACAGAAGATCGAAGATTTTTCGCCCCTCCAGCGTTGGCTGCGGGAATACCAGGCCTTAGGCTTAACAGCCCGGGGACATATTATGGATTTCCTTAGACCCGATCTGCCGAAAGGGGTTCTTACCACCCAAGCCGCCCAAAACTGCCCCACCAATACCCAGGTCAAAGTGGCGGGCCTTGTAATTCGACCCCATCGGCCCCCTACCCGCAGCGGCCGCACGGTTGTCTTTTTGACGTTAGAGGACGAAACGGGCCTCCTTGATGTGACCGTCTTTGAAAGCGTTTATCAGAAATACGGTAAGGTAATTTACAATAATCCCCTGCTGCTGGTAACAGGGGAAATTTCAAGGCGCGATCCCCAGCAGATCGGTACAATCACCGCTAGAAAAATTGAGGCGATTTAACAGGTACAATCCATTCTTCCGCTCCGCTTTCAGCGTTGAGGTAAATTAAGTAGTACTGATCTTGGTAGCGTACCCCCAGCCTTTCCACTAGGATTTCCCGCTCCTGTTGATCCTGGATCAACGCCTGTTTGCGATCCAGGATCTCTGCGCCCGACCTGATCTTTTCTGCCGGATCCCAAGCTTGGCTCCGCACTACCTCCAGCTGGTGTTGGGGCCTATTCTGGGCTAAATGGTAGGTTGTAGCCCAGAACCCGATCACAGCTCCACTGTCTGCACTCACCTGCACCCGCACTGGTTCAGCATAGCGCAGGATCCCTTCCCGCAGGGGTACAAAGGTAAACAGGGCCCGCCTGTTCAATTCCTGTACATCCGTCACCTGCATAGAGGGAAATCCCCTTTCCCGCAAAAAATCCGCGGCTAGCTGGGCCATCTCTTCCAACGTATACGCTCCCTCTTCCCCGTCCCGCCCCTGCAGCACAGTCATCCAGAGCACCAGTCCGCCACGGCGGGATACTTCCACCGTAATATGCCGCCTTTCATCCCTGCCTTCAACCGTGTAGGCAGGAACGGAGCCCAGGCTTTCGTTAGTAACCATAAAACGCAGCCCCTCGGCTCGGCTGAACTGGGCCGCAATTTCCACCGCCTCTTCCCGGCTGATCTCTTCTCCGGATATTTCCCCCCTCCGCTCGGGCAGTTTCAATTCGGACAACCCCTCATTGAGGGCGGTCAGTGCTGCCCACTGCAAAGGAAAGCGGGCTCGTGCAGCCAGCCCAGCTTCCTTTTCCCTGCTTCGGAGCATTTTCTGCAGTTCATGGTTTACGTATTCGATCTGTTCGTGAAACTCGGTCAGCTTGTCCGAACCGGCGCAGTAAGCATAGGTCTCGGCGGCTGTCTGGGCAAGCAAACGCTCTACTCGCTCCAGCTGAACCTCACCCAAGGGCAGTTCCCCCAGATTTATCTGGGCAGCGTAAATCAGACGGCGAACCGCCGCACCGATTAAACTTCGCTGCTCTTCACCTTGGGCAATCTTCGCCTTGTTCAGTTCTGAGCTTAAGGCCTGCATATGGGTGGCGAACTCAGCTAAAGCTCGATGATAGCTCACTTCTGCCTCGCGTCGATAACGGGCGGCGAAATAGGATTGTCCTGCTGCAAACCCCACAACTAGAAGGCCAAGGACGAATAATGTCTTGATGTACCTGTTCAAAGTACTCTCCCCCTAGCTGGCAAAGACATGGTCACCGATCTTTTTCAAGACAGTGCGGGTGCGAATCCACTGATCCCCCGTTTTGTTCGGATTGTAAAAGAACAAAGCACCGCCGGTGGGATCTAAACCGTTCAGGGCAGCATGGGCTGCCTCTAATGCGGTTTCATCTGCCGGCTGATTTACTGTGCCGTTGCTCACTACCGTAAAGGCCCTAGGCTCGTAAACCACCCCGGGAATGGTGTTGGGAAACTCGGGATGGTTTACCCGGTTTAGAATCACCGCTGCCACCGCCACTTGGCCCTCAAAGGGTTCACCCTGGGACTCTGCCCTCACCACCCGGGCCAATAGGTCCAAATCGGCAGGTGAAATTGTGTCGCGCCAACTCGATAACTCCTGGGCCAAGTCCTGTTCCGCCCCTTTTGGTTCGGACCCAATCAGTCCTTGGCGCTGGAGGTACCAGATTCCTGTGAAAGATATAACCAATATTAAGAGCACGCCTAGAGCGGCTCTAAGTCCTTTTTTACCCATTCCTTTCTTCCCTTTCCCTTCCTAAAGGAGGCAGGATTAAACTACCCAATCCAGAAGGATAAATAGGCAGTATATAGGTGTTAAGCTTAAGGAGGATTTATCGATGAACTTACCACGCTTGGCAATCCGCAGACCAGTTGCCATCACTGTACTTGTTATTATTACCCTCCTCTTCGGAGTTATTTCCCTGCAAAAAATAGGCATTGATCTGCTACCTGATCTCAATTTCCCAGTAGCGGCAGTTGTTACACTGTATCCAGGCAGTTCGGCCCTCACGGTCGAACAGGATATAACTGTACCCATTGAGGGTATGCTGGCCAGCGTCAGCGGGCTAAGGTCCCAGGACTCCTTTAGTACGGAAGGGGCTTCCGTTGTTATCCTCCAATTTGAGTGGGGCACAAACATGGTTGATGCCCTGGAAAGCGTGCGCAACAGTCTGGCCCAAGCGGCTCTAGTCCTGCCGGAAGATGTGCAGACACCTGTCGTGGCCCAAATTGACCCGAACGATTTCCCCTTAATGCTGATCGGTGTGGATGCTGAAGAGCTCACCGCCCTGGAGCTTTCCCATCGGCTCGAGCGCATCAGGCCCCAGCTGGAACAGCTGCCTGGCGTTGCCCAGGTGAATTTACTGGGGATCAGCAAAGAAGAAATTCAGGTTCTCTTTGATCCGGAATATCTAAATGAAATTGGCTTAACACCTGTCATGCTGCAGCAGCTGATTGCCTATCAGAATATTGTGGTGCCAGGCGGTGCCGTTACAGCAGAAAACTCCCGCTACACCACGCGGGCGGGCAGTCAGATTAGCAGTGTAGAAGAGTTGAAACAGATTATTGTTGGCATGCGCCAAAGCAGCGGCGTGCTCAGCTTCGGTGGCCTCATTCCCTCCCTCACCTATTTGGGGGATATTGCTGAAGTTAGTACCGGCATTGAACCGCGGGATGGTATCACCCGTTACAACGGGAGAGACGCGGTTCTGGTGCAGGTCAACAAACAGAGTGGCGCTAACGTGGTACGTGTCGCGGAGCGGGTAAAGGATACTCTTGGTAAAATAGAAGCGGAACACCCGGACCTGGAGTTTTCCGTCATTACAGACCAGTCCCTGTTTATTAACCAGAGTATTGGCAACTTAGCCTCAAGCGGTATTGTAGGCGGCTTTTTGGCCGTGGCCGTGCTTTGGATTTTCCTCCGCAGCTTCCGCAGCCTATTTGTAATCGGCCTGTCCATTCCCGTTTCCGTTATTGCCAGCTTCGTGTTGGTCTATTTTTCCAAGCTTTCCCTGAACCTAATGACCTTGGGCGGCCTTGCTCTAGGCGTTGGTATGCTTGTTGACTCGTCCATCGTTGTGTTAGAAAACATCTACCGCCACTTTACGAGCGGTATGCCCATTCTAAAGGCGGCAGAAGTGGGAGCCCAGGAGGTTGCCTCCGCCATTACTGCCTCGACCACAACAACCATCGCAGTCTTCTTGCCCGTTGTGTTTGTCCAGGGTATTGCGGGACAGCTCTTGAAGGAATTTGGCTTAACCATTTCCTATTCCCTCATCGCTTCCTTAGCTGTGGCCCTCACTGTTATACCAATGCTGGCAAGTAAATTGTTCAAAAAGGGACAGGACAATCAGCGGATGGAGAACGCCACAGGTAATGTAACCTTGAGTAAGATGCACTTTGGTTACGGGAAGGTTTTGAACTGGGCGCTCCAGAAAAAGGCAGTTGTCTTTGCGGCAGTAATCGTCCTGATAGGCGTAGCTATAGTGGTCTATCCCAGGCTTGATCAAGAGTTCCTACCCAGTTTCGATGAAGGTTTCATAGGCGTACAGGCCATGTTCCCGGCCGGACTATCCCTGGAAACGACCCGGGAGCGCATCGAGAATATTGAGCGGGAACTGAACAAAATCCCTGAAGTTGAACGGGTTGCAGTCCGATCGGGAGATCAAGGTGAACTGGATATGATGAGCCTGATCTCGGGAGCTGGCTTGGAAAACGCCGAGTTTTATATCACCCTCGCTCCCCATGGACAGCGGAAGAGAAAAGCGCAGCAAATAACGGACGAGATTCAGGAGATTATGCGTACCCAGGGTGTGGTCCGGGCGAACATAACCGATTCTTCCCTGTTTGGCAGTGCAGGTACCCTGTTCACGCCTAACCTGTCCGTTCAGATCAGGGGAGAAGATGAAACGGTTTTGACGCAGATCGCTGAGGTGATAAAGGAAAGGCTCGGGTCCGAGCCGGGCTTCCGCGATATACAGGACTCCCACTTTAGGCCCAGCCAAGAACTCTACCTGAAGGTTGATACTTCCCGCAGCATTCTGGGAGGTTTCACCGCGGGCCAGGTTGGCCTAGGTATGCGCTACGCAACAGCAGGTCTGAAGGCGACTGATATAACCATTGGCAACAAAGCGGTACCGGTCGTGTTGCGGCCCAATACGCCTATTAACTCCTTGGACGATCTCCTCTACTCCAAGATCAGTTCGCCCGTGCAAATTGGCGAGCTGGGCAAGGATCCCATTCTGCTCAACGAAGTTGTAGAACCTGTGGTAGGGGAAGCCCAGTCCATTATGCAGCGCCACAACCGTCTGCCTGTTATTTACGTAACCGGAATACTGGGCGACATATCCTTAACGGATGCGGTTAACAGAGCCAATGAGGTTATAGCAGACATGGATGTTCCCCCGGGCTATCACGTGGAAGTTGGGGGTGTGCAGGAGATTATCCGGGAATCGCTGGATGAGTTGATGCTCGCCCTGGTCTTGGCAGTGGCCCTGATTTATTTGGTCATGGCAGCCCAGTTTGAATCGTTCACCCAACCGTTTATTATCATGTTCTCCATTCCCTTAGCGCTCATCGGCTCTTTGGTAGGCCTGTTAGCTGTGGGTGGTAATTTCGGCGTAATGGCCATTATCGGTGTCATTGTGCTGGCGGGAATTGTGGTTAACAACGCTATCGTTCTGGTTGACTACATCAACCTGAGAAGGAACAGCAATCCTGACCTACCCCTACGCCAAGTGATCGTGGGAGCATGTCAGGTTAGGCTGAGGCCCATTTTGATGACCTCAATCACCACTATCTTTGGGCTCATTCCAGTTGCCTTAGGCATAGGTGCCGGGTCAGAATTCCAAAGGCCCTTGGCGGCAACACTCATGGGCGGACTGATCACGTCCACCCTCCTAACCCTGTTCGTTATTCCGGCAATTTACGAAATCTTGGCTAAACTGGAAAACCGCAGAGTTAACAAGGATGCGGCTGTTAGCTGAGGAATGAAATGCTCAGACAATCGGCAAAGGGCTGCTGGCGAAAAACCAGCAGCCCTTTTTTCCTTGCTCATTCCAATTGAGTGCCGCAGTGGGGACAGAAGTTAAACGTCCGTTCCAAGCTCGCTCTGCAGTTTGGACAATTGCGCCCGGTTGGCTGGGAGTGGACAAGGTGCTCGTTTGTAATCTGCACCCTCTCCCCCCGTTCAATCCGCTCCCCCACATCCTGCCTTAATTCACTGGTCTGGCTACAGCAGCGGGTACGGATATAATAGTGTTTATTCCAGCGCCAAACTGGGATAAAGAAGATATGGAAGTAGTTGAAGGTCTTTAAGACCTCGTAGCGATCGTAAGCCCCACAGCAAGGGCAGATCACTCCCTGCTCAACTATTAGCGATTTCGCCTTGAACTGGACACCAAAGATACCGACAAAAAACACATAAGTCACCTACTTCCCCACAAAGAAAGCCCAGCTCGCAAACGCAGCTGGGCCTTTATAACTATCTTAAGGGACCGAATTCGACAACCGAAGCGCTCCGCATGAGACTAATCATGAGCGTTGAAACACATTGCCGAATCAGTCCCTCACTCCATATTGTCTCCAACGATTCCTGGATTATACTGAAAAATTAAGGATCAACCTACTTCTTGGGCCTCTTCCACTGCAATAATCTTGAACAGAACCTCTAAGACTCGCCGCGAATTTGTTTTCGTGATCGTGGTAGAAACGTTTTCGTAGATGAAGTGATCCCCTTCTTCCGGCACACGTCCGAGCTGCTCAGTAACCCAGCCCCCAACGGTTGTTGCCCCTGTTTCCTCATCGTCAATATCCAGCAGGCGGAAGATCTTATCCAAATTGGCACCGGCCATCACCTTATATTCTCCTTCTGCCACCTGTTCAATCTCTTCCACTACCTCATCGTGTTCGTCCCAAATCTCTCCCACCAGCTCCTCAATGATGTCCTCCATCGTGACAATTCCCAACGTACCGCCAAATTCGTCCGTGACGATGGCAATATGGGATTTGTGCTGTTGGAGCTGCCTCATTAAGGTAGATATTTTCATGGACTCGGTGACGAAAATAGCCGGTTTGATGATGGTTTCCAAGGGCATTTTGGCATATGCCACTTCATTGTGAAAGTCCTTTTGGTGAATAACACCGATGATGTTGTCTACCGACTCCCGGTAGATGGGAAGCCTGGAATAACCCGTATCCCGAAAAATCGCCAGGATTTCCTCAGTAGACGCGGACTCGGAAGCGGCCACCACGTCAACGCGGGGCGTGACAATGTCCACAACCTCAAGGTCATCAAACTCAATCACACTGCGGATCAAGTCCCCTTCTTCCTCGTTAATACCACCATCGATCTGTGCCTCTTCCACAATGGTCAAGAGTTCTTCTTCCGTAATCCCCTTTTCTTCCGCAGCCACGTTGAATGTGCTCGTAATGCGATCCTTGCCCCAGGCAAAGAAACCGTTGAGAGGGGCAAATATAACTGTCAATACCCTGACCGTTGGGGCAGCAAACATGGCAAACCGTTCCGGTGACTCTTTAGCAAAGGTCTTGGGCAAGATTTCACCAAAAACCAAGACCAATATGGTAATCACTGCTGTAGAAATGGTTACACCAATGTCCCCGAAACTGCGAGTAAAGATCAGCGCCCCAATCGAGGCCATACTAATATTCACAATGTTATTTCCGATCAGGAGTGTGGTCAAAACACGATCGAAATTCTCAGCTAGCCGCAGCACCAAGGCAGCTTTTGCATCTCCATTGGAAGCCGTGTTCTTCATTCGAACTGAATTAAACGAAGTAAAGGCTGTTTCTGTCGCAGAGAAAAACGCGGACATGAACAAAAGCGCGCCGAGGCTTGTAAGCAGCGTGATACTACCGTCCATTTAAAGCAATCCCTCCATTTTTCTTTTCTTGCCGAAGAACACAGCTATTCAGCACAACGGATAAAATGAAGGAAGTTTCCTGATAGCAGGAAAGCGGCCCAAGGCTTTGATGGCAAGCTGCCGCAACCTCAACAAGACAGTAGTACCCACAACCAACTCAAAACACACACTGTTACTTCGAGCCGGAGGTTCGTCCATTTTCATCTCCTCTTCTGAAAATTTCGTTATCCCATTATAACACAAAACCGAGTGTGCTTCCACCCTAGCACTGGAGGCGGTGACACTCCGCTTTGTTTTATTATTCACTAGAGATCCTAAAAGATCCTGCTTTGAAAACTATTTCTCCGCATGAGCATCTTCCCCTGTCATAATAATGACTAGGAGGCGAGGTCATGTTTATAGTGCTCCGCGCCCGGACTGTCTTTACCTGCTCGACCCTAGTCCTAGCGCTCTTCACAGGCCTTTTCCTACTGTGGTCCTTCTTAAACGCTCCCATACCCCCGCCTAGAATCGGTCTTAGTGCACGCTCTGATTCCCTAGCCCGGGAACTCTTCCAGTCTAACGAACTGGGTTCCATCACCCTAGATAAAGTCCCCAATCTGATCGAACAGCTGAATGATGGTGGGCTTGATTACCTTTTGGAGATAGACAAACCCAGCCCCAATCTAACTAGCTGGCCCATAGGTGAGCTTACCGCCGTGGTGATTGTACCCTTCTTTGATCTGGTGCAAGAAATGAGCATGGAAAGATTAGTGCAGATTATGACGGAACGGCCCACTGACATCGTATTCTCAGATGTCTTAGCCGTTACTACCTTTCCCTGGTCCGACCGGGAGGTCCAGTATGCTCCCTCCAGCGAAGTCATCGAGTTGGTACGCAAAGGCGAAGTGAGGTTCGCTGTTATACCCCTACACCACCGCCGTCCGTCCGTAAGGGTGCTGCCCCTGGATGGTATAGATCCGCGTCAACATCAGGAAGTAGACTATCCCCTCACCCGCACGCTTTATCTCAGTAGGTCGGAGAAGAACCTCTTCAGTAGACTCAGGGATCGTTACCGCCTCTACCAAGGAAAAGAACCTGATTCGCTGCGGCTGGCACCCTTAGCTACCCCATATACCGATCCATATGGGAAGCAGATCAGCCTAGTGGCAGTTGGCGATGTGATGCTTGATCGGGATGTTAAGAAGGAAGCACTAAAACGGGGCTGGGAGTATCCATTCGTGGAAACTGCTCCTTTCCTTCGCTCCGCTGACATAGCCTTCGCCAATTTGGAGTCCCCCATAGGCGATAAGGGCCGCTTTATCAACATGTTTCAGGCGCCGCCTGAGGCTGTTGAGGGGCTGGCCTTCGCGGGTTTCGATGTGGTATCCCTGGCGAACAACCATGCCCTAGATTACCACATTGACGGGATGCTGGAGACAATGCGTCTGTTAAGGGAGTACGGGATAGCCTACATTGGGGCTGGCAGGGATATTCAAGAAGCCCGTTCTCCCCTGATCATGGAAGTTAAGGGAGTGAAGGTGGGTTTTTTAAGCTACACCGAGATGTGGTTTGTGCACGCGCGGGAACCAATCAGTTGGCGGGCTACTGCCACCGAGCCGGGCGTGGCCCCGGCTGAACTAGACTCAATTGTGGAAGACATAGCAAAGCTCCGGGACAAGGTTGATGTGGTGATCGTAACGGTACACTGGGGTAAGGAGTACGTAAACGAACCCACTGCCGAACAACGCCTCTTGGCCCATGCCGCTGTAGATGCGGGGGCCCACTTGGTACTGGGTCACCATCCCCATGTGCTGCAGGGCATCGAGTTTTACAAGGACGGTGTTATTGCTTACAGCTTAGGCAACTTCGTCTTTGATATTAATCTAGCTAAGACATGGGAAACGATGCTCCTGAGCTTTTCCCTTGCCTCGACAGGTGTTTTGGATCTCACCGTTGTCCCCGCTTACATCTTCGGTGTCCAGCCCAAGATCCTGCAGGGAACCCACAGGGACAGTGTTTACCGCCAAATTCGCCACTTCTCCCTCCAGCTAAAGAAAAACTAGGCCTTTCCTCCTAGTACGCCCCTTCCCCTCGGTACATAGAATGGTACCGCAAGAGAATAGGCTCAAAGGAGGAAAGCTTGATGGATCCTATGCGTCATTCCCAACCCCGGGTTCCCACCTTCTGCCCGCCGGGGTTTCAGGGCAGGTATACTGTGGTGCCAGGTGACACCATGTTTCTCATCGCCCAGCGTTTTGGCGTTTCCCTGGATGCCCTTATCGCTGCCAATCCCCAGATTCCCAACCCCAATCTGATCTTCCCTGGGGATGTTCTGTGTGTTCCCGGTACCGCTCCACCGCCTCCTCCGCCGCAGGAGCCGTGCCCCTGTCCCGCAACGCTCTTCGATTTCCTGGGTCGCGTTGTACAGGTAACAACACCATGCGGTCTGGTTTCGGGGTACCTCGATTCGGTCAACGACAATTCCATTATCCTAATCGATAACGAAAGCTACCGTACCATCATCGTTCCCTGTCGGGAAATCTGCTTCGTCCGCGTCTTGCGAAGGGTGAAAAACGATGACTAGGTGTGGTTGCTGTCGCTGTCCGGAGGGGTTAGTTTCCCTACTTGATCGCAGGGTATTGGTATCCACACCATGCGGGGATATAACGGGGATTCTGCGGGGGTTCGGCCAGACCTTTTTAGAAGTGGAGGAGAGCAATCCAAGTCTGGAATTAACGATCATCCAGTGTGAACAGGTCTGTTTCATCCGTGAGGTAACCATAACCTAAGTGAAAAAAAGAAACGGCAGCTTCGGGGCTGCCGCTTTCCATTTCTATCTGGGAATTTATAAATAACTATCCAACAGCTCCCGCAGCCTGTCTGCAGGCTGAACACCCACTAATGTCTCCATGGGTTTGCCGTCCTTGAACAGCATGAGCGTGGGGATACTCATAATTCCATATGTACCAACAGGTTCAGTAACCTCATCCACATTCACTTTGACGAACTTGATTTTACCTGCGTACTCTTGACTCAACTCTTCAAATACAGGGGCGATCATCCGGCAGGGTCCGCACCATACCGCCCAGAAATCTACAAATACGGGCAGGTCCCCTGCCAGTACCTCTTCCGCAAAGTTTTGTTCCGTTACTTCCACAATGTTAGCCAAATCAATTCCCCCATTCAACATGTTCCCTTTGATTATAAGCGATCGCAGAAAGGGTTGTCAAAGCAGAAACGGGGTTGGGAACAGCCCGGATCTGGCGCTATTAGAGGTTAAACCTTCCTTATGAAGAAAATTGTAGGAAGATCAAATATCCCAAAAGGAGTAAGGCCATGGAACAGTGGAACGCTGTTGGCAGCTTAGTGGAGCAGCTGAAAAAGGACAAGGCAGTACGGGCCATTTTTCTCAAAGGCTCATTGGCACGGGAAGATTGGGATCAGTTTTCAGATATTGACCTATACTGTCTAGTCCATGAAATTGAGTTGGACAGCTTCCTAACCAGACGCCTTGCGTGCTTAGAAGAGTATGCACCCCTGCTATTCTGGACAGAGGTCAACTTCGTGGGTCCCCAAATAGTTGCTGTCTTTGAAAACGGGCTGCATGTTGATTTGTATACCGTAACGGCCGAGACGCTCCAACAAACGGATGTGGTTAAGGTACTCTACGATCCAGAGGAGCTGCTGGGTGATTACGCCGCAAAATCTTTTCCGCTAAGCAGTGAGGCAGTTCTCCGAACGTTTAATAGTCTTGCCTTCTCCCTCCTAGAATTTGCCGCTGCGTTTAACCGCGGAAACTTAATCTGGGCCTCCAGATTAGCAAGCCATATCAGCAGCGACATAGTCCTTCTCCTACGGTATATCTACGACCCTGAGCGGGCCCAGCTTGGCTTTAAGAGAGTAGACAAATATGTACCAGCAGATACATACCAGGCTGTCAGTGATGCTTTGGATAATATAGGTCCAACAAAGCTGCCCCACGGCCTGGTCACCCTACTCGATCTACTTGAGGAATTGATCCCCAGTTTACCCGCGGAGATTAAAGAGAATCTAAACTTGGCTTTCTATAACTTCACAGCAGAAATAGTACGGCAGCTTAAGTAAACGACACAGCATGCGGGCTGAAATAACCATTCTCCCCTCCTACGCTGTAGTGCATGGAAGCACGCTCCGGGGCAATACTAAGGGTTAAGGAGGGAAGGCGTTGAGAAGACAACACCTCTTATTAGCACTTGTCATTGCCGTTGTACTGCTGTTAGCTGGCGTTGGAATAGCTGCCTACGTACAGGCTGGAAAGGCGGTTGATCGTTTTGAGGCGGAACGGCCCCTACCCGGGGCGGCCCTCTACGCTCAAGACGGTACCCTGATAAAACGCCTAGGTGAAGGCAGTGTTTTTGTCCCCTTAGAGAAAATACCCCGCACTGTGCAGGATGCGGTGCGGGCTAGCGAAAACAAGGCCAGCGGCGGGCAGGCCATTACGGACAGACTCGCCGCGGATATTATGCAACCCCAGGGCTTTTGGCAGAGACTTCAGTTTTCCTTTCTGCCCACTGTCCTCAACCGCCGCTATGAACCCGATGAACAGCTGGAAATCTACCTCAACCACGCCGATTTCGGCGAACAGGCCCGGGGTGTGGAGGCGGCCAGCCAAACCTACTTCGGTAAATCAGTCGAGTCCGTCGACCTGGCCGAAAGTGCCCTCTTGGCCGCCCTGGCCCAAGAGCCGGAAAGCGCCTCTCCCTTCACCCGTCCTAAGCAGGCTCAGGAACTCCGCAACGAAATTTTAGCCCAGATGGAACGGGACAACACCATCAAACAAGCGGCACGCACCGAAGCAGCAGCGGAACCACTGCCCCAACAGAAGAAGATACCGGGCAGAGCCCACTTTTTCGCCGATTATGTCAACGATCTCCTCGTTGACGAGCTGGGAAAAGACAGGGTGCATGCGGGAGGTTTGGAGGTAGAAACCACTCTGGACTTAGGGCTGCAGGAACTGGCAGAGAGCCTGTTCATCGCTGGGCAGCTGCAGGGAGCCCTAATCGCCCTTGATCCCGCTCAAGGACACATCCTGGCCATGGTGGGTGGTTTGGACTACGAACAGGACAGGAACAACCTCGCCACGGCTAAGCAAAAAGATGTGGGCGGCAGCCTGCGCCCCCTCCTCTACGCCACAGGCTTGGTTGAAGGTTGGGCTATGAACCATTTGGTGGAGGATGTCCAGCGCAAGTTCGACGACTTTGAGGTGCGCAACTGGGACGAACGCTACTGGGGTGCAGTAACCATGAAGCACGCCTTAACCTTTGACCTGAACAACGCAGCTGTCTGGACGTTGAACAGGTTGGGTGTGGATAAGTTAACGACCCTGGCCGCTAAGGTAGATCTCAAATTCACTGAAAATGACCAGGATTTAGCGTTAGCCATGGGCCAGACTGAGAGTGGTCTCTCGTTGCTGGAAGTAACTGCTGCTTATCTCCCCGGCCCCAAAGCTGGACAGTACATTAAGCCCACCCCTTTCCTTGCGGTTAAGGATGGGCAGGATAGAAACGCGTTGAACATCCAGGCTGATTCTGAGACGGAAGTGTTCACTGAACAGCAGGCCTATCTGTTTACCAATATGCTGTTTCCAGCGGCAGAGCGGCTGGATCTAGGCTTTGAAGCAGCACTAAAGATATCACAAACAGAAGATGAGACTGACCAATCGGCGATTGGCTACACACCGAGGCTGTTAGTAGGCGTTTTTGTCCGGGATGCGGAGGAGGAAAATGCGGCAGCCGAGGTGTGGGCCCAATTTGTTCAGCAGGCAGAAGAAAGGACGGAAGGTGAGAGAGACGATTTCACCGTGCCCGACGACGTGGAAACAGACGTCTTGATTGATGTTTTCACCGGGCTGTTAGCCAGTGAGCGCTGTCCCCAGGTGGAGTTGGATGCGTTCATCGCAGGCACGAAACCTACCGCCTTGGCGCCGTGTGCCTTACCGCCGCCTCCGCCTGAGCCCGTTCGTCCGCCCAGCAGGACTGTGCCTCCAGCAACGCAGCAGCTACCGCCGCCAACACCTGAACCGGAAGAGCCAGAAGTGCCTGCTGCGCCAGTAGAGCCTGAACCACCAGCCCAAGTGGAGGAGCCTGCTGAACCAGAAGAGCCGGAACAACCTCCGGCTGAATCCGAACCGGAGCCTGCTCCGGAGGAGCAGCCTGAGCCTGAAGAAGAAGTGGTAGTGCCTCCGCCTGAACCAGAAATGGAGCCGGAGCCCATACCTGAACCCGAAACTGAACCTGCTCCCGAAGTTGGCGTGAATCGGGTAGGAGGTTACCCATTAGTTGAGTAGCCGACCTCCCACACCACCGTACGTACCGGTCGGTATACGGCGGTTCCAAAGCTTACACATTTGTTAACAGATAGCACTCCGAAAAGCTGAGATATCCCGAACGCTTGAAGCGGTCGGGGGATAAGGTGACTGTCAAGATTGGGCTGTGGGCTATACGCCAATAGCTCTTTC
>LSQX01128110.1_pt2 | contig 28388 bp, 18 predicted proteins | sample 654561 | NCBI WGS metagenome assembly LSQX01 (sample SAMN04489861, study PRJNA283612) | anaerobic digester metagenome | isolation source: 4 biogas reactors fed with cattle manure at either 37C or 55C with and... | place: Denmark: Kongens Lyngby | collected 2014
ATTAAAACGTGAAAAAGAAGAAATAAAAGAGCAAGTAAGTTCCGAAAAAGAAAAGGAGTTCAGCAAAAAACTTCAAGAGGAGCGAGAAAAAGTTTCTCAGCGAGTCGAAGACGATTTTAAATTGACCTTGAAAGAACGCGATAAAACAATAGAAGATATGCACAAGCAAATTGAGGACTTGAGAAAGCGAGCCGAACAAGGCTCAGTGCAGTTGCAAGGTGAGGTCCAAGAGCTTGAAATAGAAAAAACACTGAAAGAGCTCTTTCCTTTTGATGAAATAATTGAGGTGAAAAAAGGTGTTCGAGGCGCCGACATCACTCAAATTATTAAAAACAGTACGGGAGATCTTTGCGGAAAGATTTACTATGAAAGCAAGCGAACCAAAAATTTCGATAAAAATTGGATTAGCAAGCTAAAAGAAGACAATTTGCAAGAAAAAGCGGACATTTTGGTAATTATTTCTGAGGCAATGCCCGATGGACAAAGCAAGTTCTTTTTTAAAGATGGCGTTTGGATTTGCTCTTTTCGTGAATACCCTTGGCTTGTTCCGGTGCTTCGTTATAGCGTGCTTGAGGTTCATCGAGTTGCTATCACAAACGAAGGCAGGGAAACGCGAATGGAGATGCTTTATAACTATTTGACAGGTCAAGAGTTTCGCGGGCAGTTTGAAGCAATGCTCGATGGCTTTTATTCGCTGAAGAAAAATTATGAAAAGGAAAAAATGCAAATTCAAAAAATATGGGGAGAACGCGACGCACAATTAGAAAAAATTCTTAATAATAGCTCCTACTTTTATGGCAAAATTAAAGGCATTGCCGAATCCGCTTTGCCAGACATTCCTTTTTTTGAAGCAATTAAAGATGAAAAGCTACTTGAATAAAAGACGCTCAAAAGTTTTTCAAACGAAATTATCTTTTTTTAGCAGTCTCTTTCCATCGAATCTTAAAAGCATCCCCCTTGCTTTTATTTCTACCGCAAATTGCAAAATTCAATATAAATAACTTGTTTAAAAATAAGAATATCGTTAATTTTGATTTTTTACTAAAATAAAAGGGAAAATACTAAATACTTTGAGTCAAAAAAGAAGTAAACCAAGAACAGCAAAAGGCTTAGCTGCCTTATGCGCCAAGCTTGCTGATGAAATAATTGCAAGCTATATTTATATAATGGACTTAACGAGTATTGAAAGCTCGCCAGCCGATTATTTTGTCGTATGCTCCGCAGAATCGGACATTCAAGCTCGCGCTATTGCTGAGCATATTGTGCTGGAGTGCAAACATACTGGACTTCAAACTCCAAAAGTGGAAGGCACAGAAAACGCACAGTGGATTTTACTCGACTTTTTCGATGTAGTTGTCCACGTAATGCTAAAAGAAACACGCAATTTCTATAAGTTAGAGAGCTTGTGGGGCGATTCTAAATTCTATCAGCTGAGCGGCAAAGGAAGGATTAAGCCTATTAAAAAGAACGATTTATTTAAACAGAGCGAAGCAGAATGAAGCATCAGATTGTAATTGAGATATTTAGTGAAGGACTAAAAAAATTGGCTGTCTCCGACCTCAGCTTGCTACAATTTGAAACTCCCAATAACCCCGAACACGGCGACCTTTCTACAAATATCGCAATGAAACTTGCAAAGCAGCTGAAAAAAAAGCCACTTGACATTGCAAATGAACTAATTCAAATTTTAAGTTTCGATAGCAGGCAAATTCATTCAATAAAAGCTATTAACCCCGGTTTCATCAATATCAAATTTACAAAACAATATTTTCTTGATTGCTTTAAAGAGCTTGCCCAAAAAGGCACTGAAATTGGACGGCTTAATATTGGAAAAAATAAAAAAGTAAATATTGAATTTTTGAGTGCTAACCCTACGGGCTTGCTCCATTTGGGGCATGGTAGAAATGCCGCAATTGGAGATACTATTGCAAATATTTTGCAATGGTGCGGCTATCAAGTAACCCGCGAGTATTATTTTAATAATGCGGGCAATCAAATGAATAATCTTGCGAAATCCATTTACGCAAGGCACAGGCAGTTACTTGGCGAGCAGGATTTCCCTTTTCCTGAAGACGGCTATTTTGGTGATTACATTAAAGATATAGCTCAAAATATAATCGAAAAGCACAAAGATCGCTTTAAAGAAAACACAGCAGAAAACCTGAATGAAATAAGGAAAATTGGGGAAAAATATTGCTTCGATAAAATAATTGCGACATCAAAGCATTTAGGCGTTCATCACGATGTTTATTTTAATGAAGACAGTCTTTATAGCAGCGGCGAAACCCAAGACACTATTAAGGCTTTAAAAGAAAAAGGGCTGATTTATGAAAAAGACGGCGCCTCTTGGCTAAGCTATACAAAGCTCGGTATGAAAGAGGACAGGGTGATTATCAAATCAAGCGGCGAGCCAACATACCGCCTGCCCGACATTGCATATCATCTAAATAAATTAAAGCGCGGATTCGATATTATAATAGACGTGCTTGGCTCTGACCACATAGCCTCAGCGCCAGACGTGATTCGTGCAGTGGAGGCACTTGCTTACGATTCAAGCAAAATAAAAATCCTTTTCTACCAGTTTGTTACATTAACCGAGGCTGGCGAGCAGGTAAAAATGTCCAAACGCTCTGGCAAGTCCTATACATTAGACGAGCTTTTGGAGGAAGTGGGTGCTGACGTGGTGCGATTTTTCCTTTTAATGCGTGCTTCTACGACCCATCTTGAATTCGATTTGGCGCTTGCAAAAGAACAAAGCGAAAAAAATCCGGTTTTTTACTTGCAATATGCCCATGCTCGCATTTGTTCTATACTTGCCAATGCCCAAGAAAAAGGAATGGAAATAGACTCAAAGCCAGATTACTCCAATCTTCAAACTAAGGAGGAGTTAGCTTTAATCAAGGAAATATTGAATTTTGAAGATAAAATAGAGCTTGCCGCAAGCAAATTAGAAACTAACATAGTTACGGAGTATTTGCGGAATTTAGCTGCTCTTTTCCATCAGTTTTATCATAATTGCAGAATTATTGATGCAGATGCTCAGCTTTTTCAAGCAAGAATAAATTTAGCTTTGACCACAAAAAACATACTATTTAATGGGCTTAAAATACTCGGTATTTCTGCCCCAGAAAAAATGTAATAAATTTCATTTTATAATCCTTAAAAGGGAGAATTGCTATGTCTAATGTCGTTTATATGACAAAAGAGGGAGTTCAGAATTTAGAAGAAGAAATTCATTATTTAAAAACTGTTGAGCGTAAGGAAGTAGCTCAAAAAATTGCAGATGCACGCTCTCACGGTGATTTATCTGAAAATGCTGAATATGATGCTGCTAAGCAACTCCAAGAGCTTCTTGAAATAAAAATTAATAAATTAGAAAGCACTTTGGGACGCGTTCAGGTGATTAGACCCGATGAACTCCCAAACGACAAGGTTTACATTCTTTCAAAAGTAAAGGTTCAGAACAAAAAGAACAATGCAATTTTGGAATATATGCTCGTTAGCGATGCCGAAGCCGATTTTGAAAAGCAAAAAATTTCCGTCCTCTCGCCTATTGGCAAAGCTTTAATGGGAAAAGCTATTGGCGAGCAGGTCGAGGTCAAAGTTCCAGCGGGAAAACTGCTTTTTGAAATTTTGGAAATAAATAGATAATCTTTTAAAAAAAAATAGAAAAAAAATGCACTATATAACAAAAATAACGAACTTTTCAGCTTCTCATCGCGTTTTCAATCCAGAGCTAAGCGACGAAGAAAATGAAAAAATATTCGGTAAATGCAGCAATAAAAATGGGCACGGGCATAACTATAAATTGGAGGTAACAGTTTGCGGAGATATAAACCCTCTTACTGGTTATGCTATTGATTTAAAAATACTTAAAAGCCTTATTGAAAAGGAAATAATTGAAAAAGTTGACCACAAAAATTTAAATACGGATCTAGATTTTTTAAAGAATCAAATACCCTCGATTGAAAATCTTGCGACTGCTTTTTGGCAAATTTTAGAAAATAAATTACCAAGTGGAAAACTTTATAAAATTAAAATTTTTGAAACAGATAATAGTTTTGTAGAATATTATGGCAATTAATGAAAACATCAGAAAAAATTTAAACAAAAAAACAGATTTAATAAATATAGACCTTGAAAACAACTTTTCTGCAATAAAATATCCCCAGAAAAGCCAAATGGGTTATGAGCTTTTCGATGCAAACGATAACCGCGAGATAAATCAAGAAGAACGCGCTGAAATGCTTGAACAGCTTGAGCAAAAATTTTTGGAAATCATGGATATTTTGCGTATTTCGAGAAACGACCCCAATAGCGAAAAAACAGCGAGGCGTCTTTCCAAAATGTTTGTAAATGAGCTTTTGACTGGCAGATATGCCCCGCCACCCAACAGCACAGTTTTTCCAAATAGAAAAAAAGTTGATGAGCTCATTATTAGCAAGGGAATTGAAATAATGTCAGTTTGTTCTCATCATTGGCAGCCAATTTCTGGCAATTGCGCCATCGGTTATATACCCGGTAATTTTGTCATTGGCTTGTCGAAACTAAGCAGGATTGTAGATTGGTTTGCTCGCCGCGGGCAAATTCAGGAAGAGCTTGGCGAACAAATTGCGGACTACATTGAAGAGCTTATTCGTCCCAAAGCACTTGGCGTTGTGATTAAAGCGAAGCACTATTGTATGATAGCTCGCGGGGTTCGCGGCTCGGAAGAAAAATCATTTATGGTTAGCTCGGTTATGCGTGGCTATCTTGCAAACGACTTAAATTTGCGAAATGAATTTTTGAAGTTGTTAGATGAGTAGGGAAATTTATCTAACTCTAAATCTTGCGCCAAGCTGGAAGCTTAGATTGTGAATTTTCCAAGTGCCATCGTCAATTATATTTGATAATGAATGATTATAGTAGACTTCGGTGAAAAGATTGAACCTGCGATGAATAGGAACGGTAAAGCCAAGACCCGCAAAAGCGCCAAGTCTAAGTTTGTTCATCGAGTTTAAATTTTTTAGGTTCAATGGAAAAGAGCGAACATCACCTTGGTATGCAAAATCGCTTGGTGAAAGAATCGTCTGCTCCGCACTTATCGCACTGGATAAGCTAAAGCCAAGATTAAGCCCCCCCAGAAGATAAATACTTGGGTTTAAATAGTATTCGCAAGCAAAGTTGAGATTTAAAAACAAGCCGTCAAGAGTAACTGTTCTTGCTTCTTGGAGAGTTTTTAGCTCCCCAGTTTCGGTGCGAACTTTCGAGCTGATGCTGTCGGGACTTTCTATCGTTCCTCCATAATTTTCAAGTGATAAGCGAGCAGATAGAATGTAAGGACCTCCAACTCTTCGCCCTAAATATAATCCAGCAAAACCTCCAACGCCAGCACTATTAGAAAAATTGCCATTTGAAATTAAATTGCCACTTGACGAAAATGAAGCAGAGTGCATATTTGCAGATAACTTTAAAAATCCACCTGCATACCAGCCGCCATCAGAAGAGCAATTTTCAACATTTCCCTCGCTAAGCTTGAAAATAAATCTATTCAAAGGCAAATCGTATAAATAGCAAAGCGTGAAAACTGATTTATTTAAAGCAATGTCCAAAACCTGAAAAACAATTCTTCCGGAAGCGTCTTTAAACTGCGGCGTAACCTTGAAAGAAGCTCTTGGAGCTCCGGCGCTAATCTCTGGAATGCTTGCGATCATATATTCATTTTCAAGCACTTTTACTGATAAAATGCCTGTGTCGTCATCTCTATCGTCCCAAAAAGTAAGCTCGGTATATGAATCGGTTTTTTCGCATTCCCCAATCGGAGCAAGCACGTCTTCAGCTGGCTGATAATCTACGAAAGATTGTCCGGCCATAGTTCCATAAGCATCATAAGAATCGCGTCCAAAACCAAAGCCATAAGAATACATACCAAAAGGCATTGCGCCTTGAATAATATGAGTCCCAAAAGGAACTTCAATGCAGGCAATAGAATAGCGCGATTTCCCAAGCAGCTCAAATCTTGTGGTATCAACTGGCTTGCCGTTCAGCAAAATTGTGTTAACAGAGTTTGTGGGTGAAACAACATTAATATAGTGGCGCCATTGCCCGTTGACTGGAGTAGCAAAGCGATAATGCTTCAAAAATTGCTGTGTAGGGCTGACCATAATCATCATTGGGTCGCCAATAGAATCAGAGTTTTTAAAGCCTTGCGAGTATTGGGCAACTAAAACGGGTTTATCTGCTGTAACTTGAATGTCTTGATCAGAATTATTTTCGTAAAATTCACCATTTTTTAGCGTTGCAACAAGTTTATCATCTTCAAAAATTCGAGTATCCGTCTCGTTAGCTAAAACTCTATACGTATAAAAAGAGCGACCTTGCAGTTTGCCAATGTAAAAGTGCTTTCCCCAAGAGGGAACAGGAGGCATCTGCTCAATTAAATGATTGCAGGCAAGAATTTTTTGCGGAACATAAGCACATTGATGCCCGCTAAAAACAGCAATTTTCTTATTTGCCTTGATTATTGAGCCAGTTAAATCGCATTTATTAGTATTGTCGTTCTTTGCAACAACTTGATAAACCTCGCCTTTATTTAGCTTAACCGTATAAAGCTGTTCCGCTAAATGGTTGCTTGTGTGAACAGAAGGCAGAATATTAACATCGGTATTGTCCTCGGTTGCCACAATAGCAAATTGAGACATTAGACCATCTGAAACGTAATAAGCCATTGCGCGATATTCTTTTCCAAGCACCTCCATTGGAAAACAAAGAAAAGAATCTGTGGTCTGAAAACGTCTATTTAAGCCATAAACTGTTATTGGGTTATCGGACTTTATATATACAGCAAGTTGCTCAATTTTATCGCTACTAAGGACTTGCGCTTCTTTAGGAAGTGGGATGTTTAGAACCTCGTCCTTTTTAATATCCACCACATTTTTATAGCCAATTCCCTTTATTTCTATGATGACTCTTGCGTCTTTATCGCCAGAAATAAAAAGTTCAAGCTGCAAGCTGTCTCGGGACGAACTTTGCTTCGATTCTTTAAAATTCTTTTGAAAGCAAATCCAAAATTCTCTACCCACCGAGTTTTTCGTATCATTTGAAGCATAAGATTTTTGAGAAAGCAAACTTGAAAAGCAAAAAACAAGGATAAGAATAATCCATGCAAACTGTTTGTTAGTTTTACTAAAAAGCGGCTTATTTATATGTTTTGCTTTGCTTTTCATCATTTTACATAAAGTAGTATAGAACTATATATGTCTCTATCCGTTTTTAATAAAAAGTAATATCGGGCGGTTGAAAAACTCCAGCTCCTTGGAGCAAACTCAATTATATATCTTCCCTTTTCAAGAGCTTTGTTTAAATCTATGTTGCCCGAAACATTTCCGCTTTCGCTTCTAATAATTATTTCTTTGCCAATAGCAGATTTATCGAAAATAAGGCTTCCACTTGCAGAATAAATATAAAAATCAACATTCGATTCTTTAGAAAGGGCAAAAGGTATGTATATTTTGTCAAAAAAAGGATTTGGGTAAGCTAAGCCCATACCTTCAATTTGCTGGAAAATCGAGCTGCCTTGCACTAATATTTTACTATTCTTTTGAAAACCAAGAACTTGCTTTTTTCCATCAAAATAAATACTTTCTATAAAAATGTAAGTCAAGGAATCTGGCGAGGCAAGCCCTTCGATTTCTATATCAAAAAGTCTTTTCCCAGCTTTTGCGTTTATTTCATTGCAAGAAAATTCTATTGTTGCAGAATCAATTTTATCAAATTTTCTAATTAAATCCGGCTCGGAGCAGCCGATAATATGCTTTTCACTTCCAGTAATTTTAAGAATATCAATAACATAAGAATTATATTTCAGCACTATTTTTATTTCGTTTACTGCATCAAAATTCCCTTCCGCCTCAACAAAAATGTTTGCTTTCTTAGCCCTTGGAAAAGCTGCATCGCTAAAATCAATTCTAATTTGCGCCAGCCCAAGCGAACTCGAAGTTAGAAGCAGTATCGCTATAAATTTTAATAAAAAAGATGCTCTTGTCATGTTCTTAAATAAATACAAAAACAATTAACAAAAATAAGAATATATGGAAATTAAACAAAATTATGTTTTTTGTTTTTTCTTTTTTGCAGCAGGGAAAAGTATATTATTCAAAATAAGCCGATAGCCCGGCGAATTTTTGTGAAGTTTTAAGTCTGTGGGAGGGTCTCCAACGAGATGTTGGTAGTCCTCTGGGTCATGCCCGGCGTAAAATGTGAAAGTCCCTTTGCCAACATTTCCGCGAATATATTTCACCTCATCAGTCCCTTCGCGCTCTCCCATTATAGTTACCGATTTTTTTATATATTCTTTTCTGAACGCAGTTGTTTGGCCCAAAAAGCCCTGAATAACATTAACGTGGCATTGAGTTAGCATAGTAGGAACGGGATCCCACTTTGCGGAAAAATCAAATAGGGTAAAATAATCAGCACCAGGGTTGCTCAAAGTTGTGGGCCCAGTATCAATAGAAGAAATGGCGTAAGTGTAAGGATCCTTAACTAATGTAAAATTCTCGAAGGCAAAGGTTTCTGAAAAATCAAGTTTTTCTTGAGCATCTGGGTCCATTGGATCGCCATCGAACACTTCATGGCAAATGTCAGTATTCTGAGCCGCCAATGCAACATCGAATGAATCAGTTGCGCTGCACATTGTAAATAAAAAACCGCCATTGAGAACAAATTCTTTAATCTTTAAGACAACGGCAAGTTTTAATTTTGAAACTTTACTAAAACCATTTTTCCTTGCATTGCTTTCATTTAGCTGAACATCTTGAATATACCAAGGCGTATTTTGGAAAGATGCCCAAAATTTTCCATATTGCCCAGTAAAATCCTCGTGGTGAAGATGAAGCCAATCGTAATCGTTAAGTGTGCCAGCTAAAACCTCGTCATCCCAAAAAATATCATGTGGTATTTCCGCATAAGTCAAAGCAAGCACTACCGCATCATCCCAAGGCAGAATGCTTTTTGGAGCATAAACCCCTACTTTTGGAGCTTTTTCAAGCTTAACTACATCCATATTATAATCTTCGCTTTGGACTTGGGCATATATCCCAGAGGCAGTAAGGCCATCAATATTTTCAAAAAACACGCCCCGAACTCTGCACTCCGCTTCAATTAAATTGTTGTAATCGCACATAAAAGAGCCTCCGCGGTAGTTTAAAAGCCAATCAACGGTTTGCCCTTTTTCCAAAATCCAATAAGCAACTCCATAAGATTTTAGATGGTCAGTCTGGGCAAAGTCCATAGGAATTAATATCTTTTGTGCTTCGGCAGAATAGAGTGTAAAAAAGAATATAACTATAATTATAGATTTTATGATTTTCATTTACTTTTAAGATCTGTTTGCATATACTTATCAAATCTAAACGTATTTTAACTGATTATATTTTTTTATACTTTAAAAAAGTCTGTTTCCATCAAATATTTGTTCAAATTTATCTAAGGGATTTCCGATATTTCAAGGTTTTAAAAAAAAAGGGCGATACAAAATCGCCCTTTTTAATTAATATATAATTGCTGAATTATTTAACAACAGTAATCATTTGGACTGCTTGATTTTGTCCAGCAATTAATTTGCAAATATATTTGCCATTTGCGAGTGTGCTTGCATTCAAATTAATGCTATACTCGCCAGCGGCTTTGTATTCATTAAGCAAATCAGAAACTTCATTTCCAAGTGCATCGTAAAGCTTTAAGCTAACCTGAGTATTCTCTGTGATAACAAAGCTTAAAGTAGAATTGCTTGCTACTGGATTAGGATAGCAGCTCAAACCAAATTCTGTTGAGCTTGGAACTACTTCTACTTTAATTGCATTAGCTTTGCTTTGAGCAATAGTTACACTGTTTGTGCTATTATTAATTTCACCAAAGAATTCATTTGTAACAGCGTCATAAAGCTTAAAGTTCCTTGTTGGATTATCAACAGAAATTGAGAGTGGATAATCGGCTGCCTGCAATAAAATAGTAGCGTTTGAATTTTCAAGATTTCTATTGCTGCTAAATCTGACGTCAAACAATTCAGATGGAGGTGCTGGTGGCATCTCAAAGCTATTCAAATCTATTGAATTATTTGAGGTCCAATATAAATTATTAGAAGCATTTTGAGCGTTGATATTGAATTTAACGGCATCGCTTAAAACTGATTGTCTCTCGTTTGGTGCATCGTTAGCAAAAATACGTGAGGTTCCTCTTTCAATTTTCAAATAGCCGTGGCCCGGGTATTCGTCATCGCGACCAACTTTAATCCAATAGCCAAGACCTGGAGTTAAACCGGAAACTTCTTCGTAGCCCCTGTCTGTGTTATAAGCCCAAACACCAAATTTTTTGGTATATCTTGTCTGTGGCTCTCTTAAAGTTGAGTTTGGAATAACATCAAATCTAATCTGGTCAATAGAAACTGGCACAGATAAAGTTCCAATAGTATTCCAACCAGGATAAACGCGAACTGCATTGTCTTGCTCAAGGGAAATATTCATAATATGAGCACCAGCAAAACGAGTGTCCACGGTGTCGCTATACTTGATGAAGTAACCCACACCAGCTTTCAACTCTTCAGCTTGCTGATATTGATTTTGAGAGAAGTAATAAGGAATATTTACCGCTTGCGTATATACTTTGTTATATCTTAAATCCAAAGGTTTAACAGGTAAGGAAAGCAAATTCCAACCCTTTTTAATAATAGGCTGATTGTTTGCATCAACATATTGAACAACTTTTGGCAATGTATACTCAATTACGAAAGTAGTATCCATCGGGTCATTCAAAGTATATGAATACCTTGTTCCGCTAATATTTGTAGCCTCTCTCATATTAACGTTAAATTTAATACCGTTCAAAGCATCTCGCAAATAAAGCTGTGCATTTGGTGGAAAATCTTCTGTATTCCATTCTAATATTACCGGATAATAATCGGAACTACCAGCTGAATACTTGCAAAGATATTTAATAGAAGTAACGGTGTCATAGGAGCTTCTAATGTCACGTGAGCGTGGGAAATAATAGCGTTCTTCGTCATTAGGAGCAAAGTCTCCAAATCCATATGGAACATCTTGCAACACGGTTTCGTCTGTAGGGAACCATCTTGCGTAAAATCCGGAAGGTGGAGTTATATGAGCGTGTTCGCCATAAAGGGTATCAACGCCGTTTGTGGCTCTTTTACCAGTTCCAAAAATAAGTTGTGTTCTTTGTGTTTGAGCGCCTCTTGAGTTCTTTACATCAATTTTTATTCCGCGATGCTCTCCCCAAACTTGATCCAATTCTGGTTCTTCTGGGTTAGCAAAGTTAATAAATGTTACTCTCAAGCGTGCGGGTGAAATAGAGGCTGTTGTAGATCTAAAAGTAATATGTCCTACATAAATTCCAGCTTTTTGCTCTAAGGCTGCAAGCTGAGTATTATCGCAACGAATGCTAAGGAAAATTTCTGGATCAAGATTTGTAGTGCTGCCATTCGGGTCGCGGTCTGTTCCCAAAATACTATTATCAATTCTAAAAATAGTTCCTTTTGTTGACCAATTATTGTAAATAGTGCTTGGCGGAACGATGCCGTCCATTTTGAAAAGCAACCAGGGTTGGTCAGATTCAATTTCTAAATCTATAATTCTTGAGCGAGTTGTGCTGTTTGCTAATTTAATTTTTCTATCACCTGAATAGCTTGGAGCTTCAATATTCCCCTCATCATCGGTGATTGGGTCGGTCATGTGCCAAAGCTCGCCCGGAACAACTTGCAATAATGAGAAGGGAGAAGGTGTTCCAATAGCTCTTTCCAAAGAAACATTAATTTTTGGCAGGTTATCGGTAATGTTAATATAAATAACACCCGGTAAAGTCGGCTCAACGTTCCACTGTGAGTTCGGTGGTGGATTTGTTGGGTCGGGTGGTCTATTTTTTATACCTGCTAAGCCAGAAAATCCACCTAATCCAGTAACGTGGTCAAATGGAGTAGGATCTGGAAAATCGAATTCTACGTTTGGATTGTAGGGACGAAGATTTAAGAACGGAGCATATTTCGCAACGTTTAAGTCGTTATACATTATTTCATCTGCATTAATGTAAATCAAAGTCTTGCGTGCTGTTCCAACCAAACCTTCTTTCGCAATAACCTGGAAACGAACATATAAAAGCACCTCGTAATCATCAGAATTTGGTAATGCATTAGAAGACATACCTGTAATTACAATTTCGCGCCCTTTTAACTTATCTTGTAAAGGAGTAGAAGGGTTAACAAACTCTCTGTAGCTATGGTTGTGAAATACTTCCCAATCTACAATAAAATCTTTTGCCAGCGGATCTGGAGCATATCTAAATCTTGGATCCAAGGGGTCGTTGACCGGGTGGAAAGTTTGAATATCTACTGGTTTGATAGCAGAGCTATCGTAAAGCATAGAAAATTTGAAAGAGTGAATTGGATCCGCCTTATATTGATCAGCGGTTTGAGGATATGATTTCCATTGGTTTTTTACAAAAACCGGCAAAAGGAATTCACGAACTTCGTTTCCTTTTGAAGGTGGAATCCAAACCCTCCCATCGGGATACCAGACATCATTCCAGCCATCTGCTGCGCCTGTTAAGCTTAGCAATGGAATGCTTGGACGACTCTGGCTAAATGCATTCTCAGTAAGCATCGAAATGAATCCCACTAATAAAAGGGCGAAAATCAAGCCGATGCTTCTTTGATGTAAATTATTGAACTTCATAAGAACCTCCATATAAAACAATTATAATTTAATATTTTATTAATAATATATTCTTTATCACATTTCTGTTTTTTAGCTGAACAAGGAACAAACCATTTGCATAGTTTGAGACATCAATACTATATCTATTTTGTCTATTAAGTAAATCTTTCTTTTGCAATATTTTACCTTCTAATGTCATAAGCGATACACTTTCAAGCTCCATATTCTTATCTAAAATGACAAATTCTTCTAAGGCTTTGTTATAAAAACTTTCAATCTCTTTAAAGTGCTTGATATAAACGCTATTTGCCGTTGTATCCTCAGTTGAAGTTGTATCTTTAATTTCACTTTTTAAAATTTGTTTGCTTCCTCTAAGAAAACTAATGCATGAGCAATCGTTTATCTTGATTGGTGCAATATTCAATTGAACGGAATTTTCATCCTTCAACTTCTCGTTCAACTCAATAATGAACCAATCGTCCTCTTTTATAGAAGCATCTACAACTGTCCTTAAAATCCCTGTTTCAGAATTAAAATCTAAAATTTCTATGTTATCCGTATTAGAGCTGATGCTTTGAACTTCAAACCTTTCTATGTCCGATATATTAATTTGAAAATCAACTGTATCCAATCTTGCGTCATCATAGCTATAAATCATAACTTTTGAAGAAACAGTGTTTTCCTCAAAAGGAATTATTATAGAATCCAGCTCAAATTGAGAAGAAAGAAATCTTTCATCTTTTTCAAAAACAAGTGCTTCGACAAAGCAATTTTTTAATGTATCAGCTTTCTTTTTAAAATATTCTGTAAATTCAATGAACGAAATATTAACAAAAGCGCTATCGGGGCAATCGCCTTTATAATCACCAAGAAAAGCTATTAGCGGCTTATTACCCTCTATCAACCCGTTTGTTTTAAGGGCATAGCCGAATATTTTTCCAGGATCGGCAAAATTGAAATCCTTTGCACTTATTCCTTCTGTCAAAGAGCCTGTTGCCAGCGCTGTATTAAACTTTAGCTTTTCATCATTATACAGCAATTCAAAATTATACCCAGCTAAAGAATCGCTTTTTAAAATATTTCCAATGTCAATATAAACGATAACTGAATTTTTTTTGTTTCCGCAGACATCAACAAGATTATTGCTTTTCAGCTGCACCGTCATCGCTTCTTTTGTTAATATTATTGTGTGGCTACTTAGAAAAAGCAACCACACAATAATTATTATATTAAAAACACGATAAAACATTTCGATTTATCTATTAAGCATCATTTTCATAGAAACAGAAGTATTAGCACTGGTAAGTTTATAAATATACATACCGTTGCTTAATTGATTTCCATTTGAATCAACTCCATCAAAATGATATGAGTATTGCCCAGCACTTAAAAATTCATTTGCTAATACTTTAATTCTATTGCCAGAAAGGTCATAGATTGAAAGTGTGTAATTAGCATCTTCAGCAATATTAACAATAATACTTGTGCTATTTGCAAATGGATTTGGACTGTTTTGCAAAAGCAAAGCATTGCTTGAGCTTTGTTCCAAAGGCAAGCGATAGCTTTGGTTTCCAAGTTCATTATCATTAAATGTGAGATCGCTAATATTCAAATCTTTTTCTGAGCTTGAAATTGTAATATATGCCATGGGCGATGATTTATCAAATTCGCCAGAACCAGCAAATACAAGAAGATTATTTGAATAATCAATCAAAAAGTTCTCAGAGCTAATATTTGATTCTACCTCTATTATATTAGCGTTTAACTCTAATTTAGAAGCAATAGTTCCATTATAAAAACCATTTAAGAAAAGTGGGAATGTGTATCTGTTATCTCCAACTTTTGTGATTTCTCCTAATGAAAGATTATTTGCAACTAAATCTTGTGGAATGTTTTTTCCGAACTGGACGATTGTATCAATTAGCCAAGGTAATTTTGGCAATCTTGCGCTTAGATAGTGCAGTATTAATGCGGCGTCATATTCGGTTACCTCGAAAAATATATTATTTTTTGATGGAACATTCACATAAGGTGGAACGTTAATATTTTGATCGTAATACAGGTCTCTCCAAGGAATTTTCACTTTTTTGTTTTGAGCTAAATCATAATAATAACGGCCATTATGATTTACGTCTCCGTGGAATGCTTGACGTCCGTGAACACTGTCTAAAGGTGTTCTTGTAGCAATTGAATTTAAAATTATGTAAGCGTCATTAATTGTTACATAACGATTCTGTGGCATTCCAGCGTGAGCAAAGTTCTTTGACATATCGACATCACCATCACCCCAATTAGATGTATCTCTGTATCTAATGGTAGGTCTAAACAAGAAAATACTATCTGTTGCGCCTGTAGGTGGGAAAATCAATGTTTTAGTTGTTGCAATGGCTGCTTGACTTGGATTGTAATACTGCAAAGCATTTAAAAAGTCGTTAAAGTTTCCGCCTTTAATTCCAACAGCGGCGCCAGTTCCGACGTTCATTCCAACTGAGCTGTAGCTAAATTCTATATTTCCTTGCTTTGAGCTTGCATCGGTCGATTTGTAAAGTTTTACTTGAAAAGATGCAACTCTTGTTGGATCAATAGGGCTATTGACGTTCAAATTTTGCCATTGAACTGTCAAAATAGTATTGTTTTCTTCTTGTTTATAAGAAATTCTTGAAGATGCTCTATAGCAGTGATTTCCCCAATAAGGAGCAATCACGTTATTTTGAAAACGAGCGTCATCGAAAGTAAAAAGTCCATCTGGCAGATCTTGAGCAAGCGAAAGTGGATTGTTGAAAGTAACAAAACCATTAACGCAAACCCAAAGATTCGAGTATGAATTCCCATTGAATTCAAATTCAAAGCCGATTGGAATCTGAGCATATCCATTTATCGTATCGTTAATTGCAGAAGACACACGAGTAAACGAGGAGTGCGGAATGTACACATCGTTAACAAGGTCGGTGTAACTACCTTTTTTGACATTGACAGGTGGCTCAAATTCACTATAAACTTGGGCTGTTGCAGGCAATGAAATTAAAATTCCAAGCATAAACAAAGCCCCGAGCATAAATGATAGGTATTTCTTCATATTTTTCTCCATATATTTATAAATTATTTTCATAATTAATTATGCAGGTATCCTTAAAGATACCTGCATTTTTATGACTATTTTACAATTATCATTTTGTAAGCTGATGTAACTGAGCCAGCAACCATTCTACAAGTATACGTTCCACTTGATAGGTCTTTTGCGTTCCAATTAATTGTATATTGTCCTGGTGTGTAATCTGCGTCTGATATTAAAGCGACAACATTTCCAAGTTGATCAACTACTTCAATTCTAACTTTGCTGGATTTTCCAATCTCAAAATGAATATTAGTATTTCCATCGAATGGGTTAGGTGAAATTGATGTAATTGCAGTTTCTAAGCCAGCGATTGGCTGATCAACGCTGCTCGTCCAATCGTAATAAATTACAAAAGCATTAACAACATCACTTGCAATTGAAATCTTGCAAACGTCATCAGTTATGCTGTATTGAATATCTGATGTCTTGCGTCCTTCACCTGTGCTCATATTGTAGCTAAAATAGTTGCCGAGTGAAATAGCGTCCCCAATCCACCAAGTTGGATCACTTGCTTGAGCTTTTTGAGGAATTTCAGTTCTATTCCAGCTAATATGAATTGGGTAGTATATACCGGTATTGCCTTTTTCACCACCAGCTTGGAAAATACCTCTGTATATGTAAGAGCCTTCAGTTGCCGAACCCTTAGGATAAATATTCCTTAAAGTTCCGTTAGTTTGTGGGATTTGCCATCTTACATCAAAAATATCTTGATTTGGTATTGGTGGCAATTCAAATTCGCAGAAATTGTAGTCTAATATACCAACAGGGTTGTTGTCAGAACCATCACCAGTAGTTACGCCTGTTTGTGGATTTGCAGTTCCAAATTCTAAGAGCTGGAATGCACCTGGGCTACCGTCTGGTCTTGAGTTCTCAACTTTAATAGTTGCAACAAAATTAGTAAGATCTGACATCTTCAAGCGATATACTAATTCAACTCTATTATTTGCTTTGTCTTTTACTTCAATTTTAATTGTGATTTTACCATCAGAATCGCGAGGCAAATCAAAGTTATCTGTCCATACTCTAATTGTATCGTATTCGTCTCCTTGTGGGCTCTTTCCTCCGCCAATAAATTGTGCGCTCAAGCCACTTGTTGGTTGAGTAACAGTTACTGTTAGCTCTTCAGCTGTTCTGCCATCGATATTTGCTCTAAGCAAATCTCTATCGCTTACAACTAAGAAATCCTCATAAGGTTTTCCATAATCAATACATTGGACTGCTGGAGAAGATACAAAATGAGGCGCATGATTAGTTGAATCGACAAACAGGTTAAATGTCTTAACAACTGGTATTTTTCTTTCGCCATCAATCATATCCCAAACAACGACAGTAACTTGCTCATCCTTTGGAGCGTTCCCAATGCTTGGGACTCCATAAAGTAAACCGCTTGTCTCATTTATTTTGAGCCATTTAGGAGTAGTTTTCATTCCAGATAAGTCCCAAACTCCAGCTTCAGCAAAGCATGGGTCTCTATCTAATTGGTCAAATGGATAATCTTCATAAACGAGTTCATATCTATGCTCTTGCCCAAAGTTAGCGTCAAACACGTTAATCATTTTTGCGCTATCGAGCAATCCAGGATTATAATCATAATCTTCTTTAGCATCTGGAAGAGTTTGGGTTATAATTTCAGGAGCGTAGTTAATGAACAGTTTAACATTTAAACTTGTTAAACCACCATGACCATCTTCAGCTAAAATAGTAAAGACGGTATCATTGACCAAATATCTATTATATTGATTAACTGGTTTTAGAAGCTGTCTTGCCTCTGCAGCTGGAATTCTAATATTAACCTTGCCATAAGTAGTAAGATCGACAGCAAAAGGATCTAGATCAGTATCAGAGCCATAAACATAAAGATATTGGGGCCCCATAAAGTTAGGTCTATCAATTAAAGAGTAATTCAATCTACCAAAGGGGAATTCCCAATCAAGTCTCGCTGCATAAGCATCTTCCATTTCATCGTCTGTATTAAAGTCTGCCTGGAATCTTAACTTATCAGTAACGTTACCAATCAATTTTCCGTCTAAAGTAGTGTCGCAAGTATAATAAGAATCTTGGTAGAAAATTGTATCAACTACAATGGTAGTTGCATCTACTACAAAGTTATTATTTTGCATTTGCTGTCTTGTAACGTCTAAATTAGGTCTGGTTACTGGAGTTGGATTCAAAGCCCTTGGTGACTTATGTGGCAAGAATTTAGGTGGTTCGTTAACAACAGTTATGTTGAATTTAAAATCAAGTGAATGATAGTTTGAACCGACATCAATTGTATCTGCCTGTAAGAAACGAGCTAAGTAACCTGTATATAAAGGTGCGTTTAAATATGGTCTAAATAAATTGATAAATTTGCTAATATAGTCTTCATCTAAGTCAGATAATTTCTTTAGCTTATCAACAGTTCTCCAGTGTGGAGGATAATTGTCAACTCGGACAGTAAGCCATTCGCCTTCCGGAACTACAAATGGGTTAATTGGCTTGCCATTAAATTGCATCCAGCCAGCGGCACCGTCCTTTTCTGGAGATGAACTTGGAATCATCTTAGCCCAGAGCCAGTATAAAAGTGCATTATTGCGATCAAACTTATACATATAAGATAAGTTTGTGTATTCTGTTGGAATCAACAGGGACATTGGGTCAATAAAATTATTCAAATCTACTGCGGTTACCGCTAAAATAGAGTCGCGTCCTTTCATATCGCCAGTGTTCAAGCCTCTTGCAGCTTCATCATCATGCAGTGTATAATAAATGCTATTCGGATCGCTATAAGAACCTTTTCTTACAGGATAAACGCGATTTTCAGTCAAATGCACTTTGTTAATAAAATCATCATTCCAAATAGTATCTGAAAGACCAAGATCCCTCTTCCAAGGATATTCTGATGGAACTATACCAATAATTTTTCTTTCTCCCAAAGCTGGAATATCGCCAGTGTAATCGGGAGGATTAACTGAACCACTAATTACAAAATGCAAGCCTTTGGCAATAGCTTCACTTGGTCCGTGTTGCCATAAGTAAGACCTTGATATAATATAAATAGAGTCGCCAACATTTACTGGCAAAGCTGTATACCTTTCGCCAGCAAAGAATGTTTGCTTGCCTTGGTCAGCTTGCGGCATATCTGGTCTATTGCTAAATAAGTTAGTCTTATTTGCAAATGAAGTTGTGCTTTCATAGTATTTTCTACCAAGAAGTGTGGCAGCATCTTCATTGTAAGGATTTCTGTTTAAACTATCAAGCAATTGGAATAAGCTTCCATAAGTTGGCAAGCCTTCAGAAATACGTCTTGCTAAGCCAGGCTTAATAACTGATGAAGAACGGTTTGTAGAGTCTGGCACTAATTCTACTCTTGCTCTAAACAAACTTCTTGCATCTGCTAAACCTTGAACTGCGTCTTCTGAAAATTGCCTCATATTTACTCTTATATAATCGCCAGTGCTTTCATTAACCACGAAGAATACAGTTTCATTCAAAGCTCTTGGGTCATGATTTGAAATGTCTATAAAGCCTTCGTAATCAATCTTTGTTTCTAAATATAAGGGATAGCCAACTGGATGGAAAAATGTTCCATCTTTATCTGCATAAAACTCTTCTTGCAACATTGCAATCAAAGGATATTTCAACTCAGAATTTTCATCTAAAGCTTCAGCAACAAAAGGATCTCTTGTATATCTCTTTACATAGCGACCATTTGATGGCTGAGAAGCATCAGAATATAATTCAAATTTTGGAGGAATACCAACCGCAAAGTCTTCGATTGGGCTCATCCTGCGATTTGAATAGTCAGCAGTTTTAATGTCTGTTCCCTTATCGTATATATCATAAACAAAGCCGGACATCAAAAGTTTTTCTGGGATACTGTTTGCAGCAGCTTCGTTTTCGTCGCCTTGAACGTTAAGAAGTGGAATCGGTTGATAATTAAATCTATTAATGCTTTCAAATGGACCTTGCTCTAATAAATTCATTCTTGGGTTATCGTTATTCCACCAAATATAGCCTAAATGATTTTGATCGTCTGTGCGAATGAAAAATGTTTCCTTAATTGCATTTGCCCAGCCACCGTGAACGTTGTTAATAACTATGTTTACATTAGCTTCGGTATGTCCCCAATAGTTGCTACGCAAAGTATCGATTCCACCATAGCCAATACCACTTGTTCCAACCAAAACACCTTTTGTATTAGGAGCGTCTGGCAAGCGGAAGAGGAATCTTGCATTGTTATCATAAATTGAGTTTGCTGCTATTGAAGATGTATTAGCTGGCAAGGGACCCATTACGTTTGCGTAAAAGATTGAGCCAACTAAATCGCTTGAAGCAACGTTCTTTTCTGTAATACCAGGCAATGGGTTTCTAATATATGGACCGGTAATTGCGTTTTGCAAAATACCAATATCGTTTTGCTCGATTGCTTCGTTACCTGTAACTAAGCAACGAGTTAATATAAAGTTTAAGTTGTAGTTATCTGAATAAACTGCAGCGCCACTATATGCTTTATTATCTTGGAATCTAACTCTATTTAAGCGAACGCTGTCTTCTCTTAATGCTCTATCTGCGTTAATAACGTCAAGAACGTAGATTGCTCCACCAAGTCCAATGCCATTTTCTGGTAAATTGACCATTGGATGTGGGTGGTATCTTACAACATCTAATCTTGCAGTATCGCTGGTGATTACTTTATTCCAAGTTGCGCCACCATCGCGAGTTATCATCAAGCTGGAATTATAAGTTGTTCCTTCAACAGACTCATTTTCACCAACCATATAACCCATTTGCGGTGTAACGAAAAATAGATCGTATAATTCCTTATCAGTGTTGGAAACTTGCTCAGCCCATGTTTCACCAGCATCTGTAGTTTGAAGAACAACACCGTTTTCACCAATGATAAAACCAGTATTTAATTTGAATGAAACTTTATTAAAGTCTACGTTTTCGGGTCTATAATCGCCTTCCCAAGAAATTCCGCCATTAGTTGTTTTAAGAACAATAGCGCCTTCTCCAACAATATAGCCAACATTAGCATTAACAAAATAAAGCGAGTTTAAGTCGTTAAAAGTATTTGAGGTAACATATTCCCAGCCACCAAGTGTGCTTACTTTAATAATAGTTCCCTCGGAGCCGATAATCCATAAGTTATCTGCATCTGCCCAGAATAAACCATATAAGTTTTTATCTGTAAAATTAATTGGTTGAGCAGCAAAGCCAGGAATGGTAGTTCCCCAACTAGTTCCGCCATCATTTGTTAGACCAATAAAACCATCATTTCCAATAACCGCACCTTTTGAGCCGTTGAAAGCAATGGCATTAAGTTGCGAGCCCGAGAAAATCCATGGAGCCCAATTCATACCACCATCAACTGTTCTTGCTAAAAAGCCATCTACAGAAGTTGCGTAGCCAATGTTGTTCGTAACAAATGCAATGTCTGTATAATAAGAAGTTGGGGCTGCAGAAACATACTCCCATTTTGTTCCTTCTTCAGTTATCTTGACAATAGTTCCGTTTTCTCCAACAGCAAAGCCAGTTTCTTGATTTAAGAAAGTGATTGCAAAAAGGTCATCATTTCTTACAATAGTTCCTGGAACTTCGATTTGCGTTGTGCCTGAGCCGCTTTGAGATTCAAGAAGCTCATTTTCTACAACGATTTCATTATCAAGAAAACGAGTCAACATACCTGTTTGTGCGGGGTATGGACTTGGTTTAAATGTAAATACATCATCATTTGAAACAAAATTAGTTGCAATGTTATTGAGCAATGGGTCAAAAACTACATTATCTAAATCTGTTAAAAAGAATCTTTTTATTTCTCTAATAGGACGGATTAAAGCAATAGCAGCGCCATTTCCATTCATCACTTTGTTTGCTCTAAACTCAGTTCCCTTAACTAAGTTAATGTCAGCATCAACGGAATAAATTGCACCGCCGCCACGGATAATCGCTTTGTTATCTGCAGAAATTTCTGAATTAAAGCCTACTTTGTTTTCTGAGAATTCTGCACGAATAATTTGAACTGCTCTAAATTCTGGCAAAAGCCCTCTATTCGACAAATCGACATCAATTGCACCGCCAGCATATCGAGCTGTGTTTTCTATGAATCTAATATGGCGAACTCCACCATAACCCATTGAGGACAATCCATCAATTCCACCTGCGCCGGTGATTACAGGGCTTCTTTCTGTATAAATTGCGCCACCAAAATATTGAGCAGCATTATTTTGGAACAGAACATTAAATCCATAATCTCTTGGATAGTCGTTTAATTGAGCAGCTAAGCTTTTCACATCATGACCACCAAGAACGGGAGATTGTTGATTTCCCCAAATAGCTTCAACATAAATTGCGCCACCAACTCCTGAGCTGTTGTTAATGAATTCTGTTTCATTAGCTGTTCTAACTCTAGCCGGTCCGCCACGAACTTGCAAGCGAGCATCGGCAAAATCTGAATTTGTATAAATTGCGCCACCTTTTGAAAAATTAGCAGCGATATCAAGTTCTTCAACATCCTCATTAATATATGGGGTTACTGTTGAGTTGTTTTTAAATGCGCCAGCAACTATTAAAGAAGTAGCGTCATTAACCAAATATGGGTTATCTAAATTAAGATTACCAACATAAACAGCACCACCAACGGCGCCCTGCTGAGTAGGAACTCTTTCTAAAACTGGCTGATAAGATGTGGCATTGTTATTTAATGCCTCAAAAGTATCATCTTCAAAAGTAAGAAGTTCGTCTGTAACGCCATCTGCCGCTTTAATATATATGCTATTATTAACGCCAAGTCCAATTTCAAGTGGATTGGAGCCATAAATATACATAGCGCCGCCAGCTGCAGTATTACGTCCGTCTTTTTGAATTCCAGCTTCATTATCTAAATCAGTAACAATTAAGACTGGAGGAGTTCCAACTGCCTTTTGGCCAATATTGGAAAGTAATACTTTATTATTTGTAAATGTTATATTTCTAAATCTACCGAGGAAAATAGACATACGCCCATCATCATAAGCTTGTCTTGCAAAATCCAGTTGATTTGCTGCAAGTGGAAAGCTTGACAATACTGGCTCCGGGAATTGCTCATCTAAATAGTCAATCACCGGAACAAATGCGTTCACATTAGATGGTGCGCCATCTCTTTCGGTAATATTTGGATTCTTTATAGCTGGATAAAAATTAGTGAAAGCAAAAGCTGGATCAGTTGGGAGTCCATTTGGAGCTTGTAAAAATTGAACGGCGCCACCACGATGGCGAGCCATATTATTTTTAAACTCACAGTCGATAAGCCAAGTGCGCGATGAGAAAGTTGTAATCGCGCCACCGCTACCATTTGTAAGAACTCTCATTCTATTGTTCAAATTGTCGACTTGCCAAGTAGGCATATCCATCCAGTTTCCGTGATTAGCAAAAGCTTCATAACCGTAGTAGTTTGTTCTATCTACTGTTGTATCTTTTCTAAATCCGTCAAATGTGCAATTTCTAAAGAAAGAAATACCGGCGCCTGGGAGAATTATAATATGTCCCCATTCCCTTGAAAAGTTGTCCACGGGCTGTCCGATAAAGTTAATTCTTCCTGTTTTAATACTCAATCTTGCTGAATCTAAAGGATATAAGTTTTTAACTGGGTCGAAAGTATGTAATTTAGCTGCTGTGAACATAATAGCTTCTTCATAGCTTATCCAAATCTGATTAGCTGCTGGAATAATACCCGGTCTGGGGGTTGATATTTTCCTTTGAGCTGTGTCAAGAAGTAAATTATAAACTAAATTATACTTATCACTATGGATTGTTTTTTCTCTGTCTGTCGTCCATTTGATTGTTTGGTCAGAAGCAGAGCGGTATCCAAAATACCTTAAGTCATAATAGCCCGTAAAACGCCTTGCTAAGTTGCTTGAGTGCCCTGGCAAAGGAGTGATTCCGTCCGGGTGTTGATTATAAACTGACTTTGAAAAGCCGTCTGCAATAATTCTGCCACCGACAGAATCAATCAAACGGCCATTCGGATAGAACAACACTGTTGTTCCCGGTTCAATAATTAATGTTCCTGCCACCACATAATCTCTATTGATTATGTAGGTAGTGTCTTTAAGTAAGATTCTTACATCATTCGGCTCGATTTTACCTGAGATGTAAGCCTGTGGCCTTTGGGCATCAGCTTCCCAAATCAGGAATATGCCGAAAAGCATCACTAAGAAACTTAAACGAAACAATCGATGCATAATACCTCCGATTAAAAATGATTTATATTATTAATTTATGAAAAAAATACATTTATATTCTTAATTCATCAATAAAACCAAAAAACATTACTCAATAACTGTGCCAAGTCGAATTAAGCGAGCTTTAGACAGTCCTACAAATTCAGAACCAGCCTCAATAATTATCTCTCTATACATCTCAATCGCTTTTTCTTTATTTCCAGATTTTTCAATACAAACCGCAGCAAAGAACATATATCTGTTTTTTAAGCCCGCAGTAAGTGCAAGCTCCGCAGCTTCAGTATAGTATTTGCCAGCATTTGCATAATCTTTCAAAGACTCTAAAGCAACAGCCATCCCAGCGTTTGCACCTTCAAGGACTGTTTTAGATTTAGACTTTAAAGCTATATCAAAATATTTCTTGGATTCTTCAAATCTATTCAAATTCAATAAGCTATTTCCAGCGTATAATCCAGCTACCTTGCCCTCATCTAAACCTTCGTAAGCATCAGCTATCTCGCTGAGCCCAATTAGCTTTTCGCCGCGGATATAGATGGAAGGATTGCCTTTAAGTGCGACTTCATAGTCTCCCTCGGTGTAAAATGGAAGCACCCGAGCTAAAGACACAGAAGCAGCCTCTTTTTTTTCTGCTGCATTACTCTCTATCATATTTTTAATAAAGAAGAAAGCAGCTACAACAACAATAATAACAACTGAATAAGTAATTATTTTTTTACTGTTTTCTTGTATATAAATTTGGATCTTTTCTACAGTATTTAATTCGTCCTTTTTCTTAAGCGGAAAATTATCTTTTACGTTTTCTTTGGTCTCTTGGTTAAAATTCTTTTTTTTCATACCTTATTAAATTATTAATTTTAAATACTTTATGCACGCCCGAAGGGACTCGAACCCCCAACTTTTGGAACCGGAATCCAACGCTCTGTCCAAATTGAGCTACGGGCGCTTCACCCATTCTTTTTCATAATACAAATTTAGCTTATAAAATTGAAATATCAATGTTTAATTTTTCAATTCCAATAATAATAATAGCATTTTCAAATTTTATAAAAGCATTTTGTTGACAAAATCTGACTGTGTGTAAATTATTACACAACGCTTTTGTTTCTATTGTTCTACTTGAATCGAATCCGGAAGAAAGCATATTTGGTCTAATGCAAAAAGCAAGAAATTTATGATATATTTTATGATATATTAAGCAGAACGCGCTAAATCGTCATAACTCAAAAGATAAGCATCTTTCTTTGAAAAAACAATTAAAAACATAATTACAAAGAAATCCCCCAAAAAAAACTATCTAACTATGTCGTTATAAATAACAAAAGCCATTAGCAAAATTAAAAGGAAAAAGCCGATTTGCTGAAATGCAAGTTTCACCTTCAAAGGAATTTCGCGCCTGAAAATCCCTTCGATCCAAATGAATACAAGATGCCCGCCGTCAAGGGCGGGGAAAGGTAAAATATTGATTATTGCAAGAGTGATTGAAAGAAGAGCCATAAAGTGCAAAAAGTATATAATACCCATCTTTGCTTGGTCTGATGCGGTTTTCGCTATCATTATCGGTCCGCCAAGTGCCTGCTTAACGTGTATTGTTCCAGAAATGATTTGCCCAATCGAGCCAGCAAAAAGTCCTACCGCAGAAATGGATTCCTGAATTCCCTTCCCTGTCGCCTCAAAAATATTATATTTTTTATGAATAATTTCTCCAGTATAAAGCTGACTTATAGCAATTCCAATCAGTCCTTCATCGCTTGGAATAATGCTATCGGAAAAATATTGGGTTCCTCTTTTCCATTCAAAAGCAACAGGCTTTTCTTTGTGGCTTCGGAGTATGCTAACCATTTGTAAATATGATGAAATTTGCTCCCCATTAATAGCACTAACGGTATCGCCTTGCTTGATACCAGCTTTGTCGGCTGGCTTTAAAGACTCCACTGCACCAATCACAACAGCAGATTGAGCGGGGAAAAGACCAAGTGCTTTTTCACCAGCCATTGTTTTTACTAAAGATGAAGCGTCAATTTTCAAATTGATGTTCGAGCCTTCTCTCTCAACGAGGACGCTTTTATCTTTGCCAAAATCTTTTAATGAAATTCCATAAACAAAATCATTCCAAGTGCTTACATTTTCACCGTTTACTGAAATCACTCTGTCATTATACTTAAAGCCGGTTTTTTCAGCAAAAGAGTTTTTTTCAACATAGCCAACTGTTGTTGTAGCTTTTAGTTGCTCCCCCTCACTTAATATTATCCCGGAAAAAATAGCAACGGTCAGCAAGGCATTCATAATAACGCCAGCTGAAATCACAAAAGTTTTTTGAAAAACGTTCTTTGTGCGAAACTCCCAGGGCTGAGGTTCTTGATTAACAAAATCGGTGTCCAGGCTTTCGTCGACCATGCCGGCAATTTTTACGTAACCACCAATAGGGAAAATAGATAAGCGGTAGTCAGTATGCCCCTTGCCGTCCCAATCTTTCTCCAAAGGACCAAAGGAAAAGCCATTGATTTTATTCCATCCAAAGAGTCGATAGCCCATTCCAACAGAAAAAATATCCACCCGTATTTTCATCATTCGAGCAGCAATAAAATGTCCAAACTCATGAACAACGATTAAAATTCCAATAACTATTATAAAGTAAAATAAACTACTTAGAAATTCCATTTGATACTCAATTTAATTAATCAATTTTTCTGTAAAACTTCTTGTTTCCAAATTCGTTTCAATAATATCGTCTAAAGACGGATTTCTTATAATATTAATTTTATTCAATGCAATTTCAATATGCTTTGCAATGTCTAAAAATTGAATTTTGCTTTTGAGGAAAGAGTTGACTGCAACTTCATTTGCAGCGTTGATTATAGTGCAGCTATTCCCGCCAATTTTCATAGCTTCGTAGGCAAGAGCAAGGCAGCGGAATTTTTTTAAATCTGGCTTAAAAAAGTCTAATTTTGAAATCTCAGCTAAGTCAAGTCGAGGGAAATCAAATTTATATCTTTTAGGAAAATTTATAGCAAAGGAAATCGGAATCCTCATATTTGGATTTCCGAGTTGGGCTTTCACCGAGCCGTCAACAAATTGGACAAGTGAATGAACAATACTTTGTGGGTGAACAAGAACATCAATTTTTTCTTGCCCTAAATCGAAAAGCCATTTTGCTTCAATCAGCTCAAAACCCTTGTTCATCATAGTTGCAGAATCTATTGTGATTTTGCTACCCATTGTCCATTTTGGATGCTCAAGTGCATTTTTTAAAGATAAATTTGGATTATCTTCAAAAGGAATATTGAGAAAAGGACCGCCAGAAGCAGTTAAAATTATTTTTTCTATGCTGCTTTTTTCTTCACCTATCAAGCATTGCAAAATTGCGTTATGCTCGCTATCAACTGCAATTATGTTACTTTTAAATTGCTTAGCTTTTTCCATAACTATTGCGCCGGCGCTTACCAGAGTTTCCTTATTTGCAAGGCAAATCGTCCTGCAATGCTCAATAGCAGATAAAGTTGGCAAAACACCACTAAACCCAACAAGAGCAACCAGCACTATATCATTTCTATCGTCTGATGCCGCTTCAATTAATCCAGCTTCTGAATAGAGAATTTTACAGCTTGTATCTATAAGTTTTTTTATTTCAACGGCGTCTTTTTCGTTTTTTACGACCACACCAAGTGGATTAAACTTCGCAATCTGCTTTGCAAGAAGTTTTATATTATTATGAGCTGAAAGGTATCCAATTTGAAAGGCGCTGCCCATTTGCTCAATGACTTCAAGTGCTTGAGTTCCTATTGAGCCGGTCGAGCCGAGTATTGTTATAATTTTTTTTTCTTGCATCGTTTTATAACTAAACTAAATATCTATATTGAGCAATGCAATATCATCGAACTCAATTCAAAATAGTTGAAAAATAAAAAATTCTAAAAACAGCTAATTAAAAAACCTTTTATTTTACAAAACTAATGTATATTTATTGATTATTTTGATAAAATAAAATTATATATTTTTTTCTATATTTGCTTTTTTAAATTTAATCTTTTTAAAATGAAGTTTCTAATCATTTCCTCCGCATTTTTAATTTCAATTCTACTCGGCTTTTTCCCACGAATTGAAAAGCCAAAGCCATTTTTATGGAAATGCCTTGCCATTATAACGATGATTATTGCAATTTTAATTAATATTCTTCCACCAACAGCAACTAATTTAGAAAATGCAAAAGTCATCAGCTCGAAAATATTTAATCATCCAATAAATGCTGCTCTCCGCTTGGGCAATGAAGCTTCTTTTTTCGATGAAACAAATAAGATTTGGGTTTATAGCGTTCAAAGTAAAGAAAAGTCAAAAAATCTTTTCAAGCTTTATTCAAAAGAAGCACTTGAATTG
>LSQX01171408.1_pt1 | contig 28369 bp, 24 predicted proteins | sample 654561 | NCBI WGS metagenome assembly LSQX01 (sample SAMN04489861, study PRJNA283612) | anaerobic digester metagenome | isolation source: 4 biogas reactors fed with cattle manure at either 37C or 55C with and... | place: Denmark: Kongens Lyngby | collected 2014
CCCTTTCTTCTTTTTCACCCTATTTACAGGCAAAAATATCCTGCAAAAAGAAAATCTAGACATCCTTTCAAAAATAGAAAAAGAAAAAGAGGCCGTCTCAGCGTATTGATTTGAGACGGCCTCTTTTTTTTAACTAAAAGAATTAATCAAGGCCGGTCTCAACAGCAAAGTTCACCAAGGCAGCAAGATTCTTTAACTCGAGCTTTCGAAGGATGTTCTTCCTGTGATTGTTAACCGTATGAATGCTGATGCCGAGCAAGTCAGCGATTTCACGTGTCTTGAAGCCATTAGAGAAATATTTCACCACCTGCCGCTCGCGCTCAGTAATGCGACCCACATGAATATGGTTAATATCCCTGAGTTTTTCCTGGGCAAAAAGCTTCAGGTTCTTGCCATAGGTCAGGTGTTCTGAGAAATCGAGGGTAACTGCAAGCACCTCAAAAATCCCTTCTTTCAAGTTCTGGCGGAACACCTTTGCGGTGGTGAATAACCATAGGAACTCAGCACGCGCATTCCTGAACTTATAAAACCCTGTAAAGGTGCCTTGTTTTTTGTCGCGAAAAAATTTGCGCATCTCCAGCAGCATGCTCTGGTCTTCGGGATGGTAATGTTCAATCACCTCATCCCCTCTAATTATCCTGGAAGGTTTAAAGTCAAGGATTTTGGTAAGGACACCATTGGACCACACCGCCCGCAGTTTTATCAGGTCGAACAGCATGATGCTGGCATTGACTTCAGAATAAACCTTTTCATAAAACAGCAACTTCTTTTTCAGTTCCAGATTCGTTTTTATTACGCCATCTAAATCCATTGCCACTGATGCTGATGCTTTCTTTCGGGTGTTCTCTGATTTCCCCATGACCTTTAGCTTATGTTTATAAACCCACCACAGAGCTGTTTAGGTTTTCCTCCAACAAAGATAAAAACACAAAGCAGAATTCTCAAAAATCATTAAACTTTGTCTTTTTAAAAATCTAATTGTCCATCGAAGGATATTAATAAAAACCATGAAGCCCTAATCGGTGGGATTACAGAATGATTGTCTTCTTACTCCCTGAAGAAGAGAGCCCTATAGAAAAACACGATTAGCTCTCTTTTTTTGCTAAAAAGCAGTATCTGCCACAAAGTTAAGAGGGTACAGACAAACGAATCCATTTCACAAAGTTTCACTTAACTGCCAATACAAGGACAACTGACAGACTTATAAAAAACCATTATCATTCAAACATGGGTTGCCACTAGTGGGAAAAACCCAACACAGGCCGATTAAGCCCCCGCTTACGGTCCTTTCCCCCTCTCCGCAATAACGCCCCTGGACATTGAGACAAATCCACTCACAGGCCCCAGGATGACCCTGTTTTAAAAAGGCAAGAGGATAACCCTTCTTATACTTTTAAAAATTAGAATCAACAGAATACCCGAAACAAATATGAGGGAGTTCTGCCAATTTCTTTATTTTTGCAAAAATCAATGCCCGATCCTCATGATGCAAATCCGCCAGTTTTTCCCTATGCTGTTTTTTAGCCTGTTTTTCCTAGCCATAGGCTGTTCGGGTAGGGGCAATCGTCATGAAGCTAACACAGGAGAAGCACCATCCCGGTCTTCTGCTGTTGAAGTGCCTGAATTCAACCAGGACTCTGCCTATGCCTATGTAGCCAGGCAGGTTGCCTTTGGGCCAAGAGTCCCCAATACAGAGTCACATCGCCAGGCGGCGGCCTGGATGGCGGAAATCCTTGCCCGCTTTGCCGACACCGTAGAGGTGCAGCAGGCCAGGGTCAGGGCCTTCGATGGTACGGTGCTCAACATCAGCAACATCATTGCTTCCTTTGAGCCTGAAGCAAGGAACCGCATCCTGCTTTGTGCCCACTGGGACAGTCGACCTTTTGCTGATTATGACCCCGATCCGGCCAATCACTACAAACCAATACCAGGGGCTAATGATGGAGCCAGCGGTGTGGGTGTGCTTATCGAGATCGCCAGGGTTTTGTCGGAGAAAGATCCCGGCATTGGGGTAGATATCGTTTTATTTGATGCTGAAGATTACGGCCAGCACGAACAAGCGAGCCAGCAAGTGGAAGACACCTGGGGTTTAGGCTCACAATACTGGTCGCGCACCCCCCACCGCCACGATTACAATGCCCGCTTTGGCATTCTGCTCGACATGGTTGGAGCCTCAGGGGCACAATTCAGGCAAGAAGGGTTTTCCACGTTTTATGCCCCCAACATCGTGAGGAAAGTATGGGCAACCGCCCGCAGGATTGGATATGGTCATTTCTTTTTAGAAGAACAGGGCGGTTATGTTACCGACGACCATTATTATGTGAACACCATCCGCAACATCCCTACCATAAACATCATCCACCAGGAAAACAATCAACTTCATGGTTTCTTTCCACAGTGGCACACCCTGGAGGACGACATCGACTTCATTGACCCCAGTACACTGAAAGCTGTTGGGCAAACGGTATTAACGGTAATTTTCGAAGAAGGCGATTCCCGTCCCTAAAGGTTGTTTGCCAGGTTGGCAAGTTCACTGCGTTCCCCTTTCTCAAGCCTTACGTGGGCATAGATCGGATGGTTCTTAACCCTGTCTATTAAATAGGACAAGCCATTACTCTGGGCGTCAAGATATGGGGTATCAATTTGGTATACATCGCCTGTAAAGATCATCTTAGTATTCTCTCCTGCACGGGTAATAATGGTCTTGATTTCGTGGGGGGTCAGGTTTTGGGCTTCATCTATGATAAAGATTATATTCGACAGGCTACGCCCCCTGATATAAGCCAATGGTGCCACCACGATTTTTTCGTTTTCAAGGGCCTCTGTAATTGTCTTAAACTCCCTGTCTTTTTCCCTGAACTGAGTCTGGATAAACTTCAGGTTATCGTAAAGCGGCTCCATATAAGGACTCAGTTTCGAACTGATATCGCCGGGTAAGAAACCAATGTCACGGTTGCTGAGGGGGACTATAGGCCTTGCCACAAATAGCTGGTCAAAGTTTCGCCTTTGCTCGAGGGCACCTGCCAGTGCCAGCAAGGTCTTCCCAGTGCCTGCCACCCCCTGAAGGGTCACCAGCTTCACATCTGGGTTCAGGATGGCGTGCAGGGCAAAAACCTGCTCGGCATTGCGGGGAGTGATCTTCTGAACTGTATGCTTCTCAATGCGCCTTATCCGCTTCTCAATGACATTGAAATAGGCCAGCACTGAATTCTTCCCGTCTGACAATATATAATAATGGTTCGGAACGGGATCCTCAACGTCGATCTCTCCGGTTTCGCAATATCCGAAGTTATAAAGCTTCTCAATGATATCGGGGGCTACGTCGGTTAAATGTGTTTTTCCCGTATAAAGTTCTTCAATGTTCTTGATTTTACCTGTCTCAAAGTCCTCTGCCTGGATGTTTAGCGATTTGGCCTTGAGCCTAAGGTTGATATCTTTTGACACCAGGATGACCTTGCGTTCGGGGTATTCACGTGCCAAATGCAGAGCAGCATTCAGGATGCGGTGATCTGGTTTGTCTTCACCGAAGATCTGCGCAGCATCGAGCCCGTTGGGTTGGTTCATAATCACCTTAACCCTACCGCCTTTTTGGTTGCCAACAGGAACCCAGTCCTGCAATGAGCTATTGACCGAGAGGGCATCGAGGATGCGGGTAAACTCACGTGCCTCAAAATTCTTGGTGTCATTGCCCTTCTTAAACTGATCCAGCTCCTCAAGCACAGTGATGGGCAGGGCCACATCATTGTCTTCAAAGCTGACAATGGCGGCGTGGTTGTAAATGATTACTGAGGTATCCAGAACAAAGATTTTGCTTTTCCTCTCGCCTTTGGGTTTCCGTGTAGTTTTGGAGGCGGTCTTAACACGGGCAGGGGAATTCTTTTCCATAACAATAGCTAGTAGATCGTGACATACAACTTATCAGGCAATAAAGGTATACAAGATTTGTTTGCAAAGCAAAATAATATAAGCCTTCTGTTCTTGGGAAAAAAACATTGAATTTACTTTATGTTTCAATTTTTTTGTATTTTAGCACCTTGAAAATTCAGCCCTTTTGGGGACTTTTCAAAAAGGGAGAGGTGGCCGAGTGGTCGAAGGCGCACGCCTGGAAAGTGTGTATCCGCCAAAAGCGGATCGTGGGTTCGAATCCCACTCTCTCCGCCAACTTCAACCTTAAAAACCCAAATCAAATTAACCAGTTAACATTTTCGTTTAAACAAAAACCAACAGAATCAATTATGAAAAAATTATTCGTCTTTTTGACTGTAGCAGGAATGCTCACTTTTGGTCTGAGTACCATTGTCAGTGCGCAAGTGGATGCCGAGGAAGTTGTTACCGAGGTTACAGATCCCATCGTAGAGGAGGCAGAACCTGCTCCTGCTGAAGCGATGCAAGGAACCCTGGAAGCTGATTATGGTGACAAGAAGTTCCACTACATCCTGAAGGAAAAGTTTATTGAGGGTGGCGCTGGATTTATGAGCGTAATCCTGCTGTGTCTCATCATTGGTCTGGGCTTGGCTATTGAGCGTATTATTTACCTGAACCTGGCTCACACCAATACTACCAAACTGCTCAACAAAGTTGAGGACGCCCTTAAAACCGGTGGTGTTCAGGCTGCCAAGGAAGTATGTAAAACCACCCGCGGACCTGTTGCCTCCATCTATTACCAGGGACTTGACCGCTACGATGAAGGTATGGAAATCGTTGAGAAATCAATCGTTTCTTATGGTGGCGTTCAGATGGGTCGTTTGGAGATGAACCTTTCCTGGATTTCCCTGTTTATCGCCATCGCCCCCATGCTCGGCTTTATGGGTACTGTAATCGGTATGATCGGTGCTTTCGACGCCATTGCCGCTGCCGGTGACATTTCACCCACCATCGTTGCCGACGGTATTAAAGTAGCTCTTTTGACCACCGTATTCGGTCTGATCGTGGCCGTGATCCTTCAGGTGTTCTACAACTACATTGTTAGCAAAATCGACAGTATTGTCAACTCAATGGAAGACTCCGCTATTTCCTTCATGGATCTTCTTATCAAGTACAAAAAATAAAAACAACCCCTGAATTATGAGCGATACTATTATCAACATCGGGATATATGTCACCTACTTTCTGGTAGCAGTGGCAGTGCTCACCACGGTGCTCTTCTCGATCTTCCACATGGTTCAAAATCTGGGGAAGGCCAAAGGAGCATTGGTTGGTGTCCTTATTCTGGCGGTCATTGTAATCATTTCTTATTTCCTCAGCACCAATGAGGTATACCCGAAATTCAACGTTGGCCCCATAGCTTCAAAATGGGTTGGCGCAGGCATCCTGACCACTTTCGTTCTGATTGGACTGGCATTGCTTTCCGCCATCTATGTTGAAGTTGCCAAATTATTTAAATAAATCAACAAACCTAATAAGGAGATCTCTCTATGGCTAGAATGAGTCCTGAAGTCAATGCCGGTTCGATGGCCGACATCGCCTTCCTCCTGCTGATCTTCTTCCTGGTGACTACCACCATGGACGTTGATTCGGGGATCATCAGGATGTTGCCGCCGCCCATCGACCCAAATGCTCCGGCCCCACCACCTATCCGGGAACGTAACGTTTTCGTTGTCCTGATCGACTATCAGGACCGACTGTTGGTGGAAGGACAACAGGGAAACATTAATTCTTTGCGTGAACAAGCCAAGGAATTTTTCTTAAACCCCAATAATGACCCTAACCTTTCTGAAAAAGAAATGACAGACATTGAAAACCTCGGGGAGGTTGAAGTGTCGAAAGGTGTTATTTCTCTTCAGAATGACAGGGGAACCTCATACGAGATGTACATCGCTGTGCAAAACGAACTCGCCGCAGCTGTCAACGAGCTTCGAAACGAGCTCTCCAGGGAAAAATTCGGGAAGAGCTTTGATGACCTTACCGATGAAGATCTGGTCAATGCGATCAGGGAAGCAGTGAAAATGTCCATTTCTGAAGCTGAACCTAAAGACATAGGAGGGAGAAGATAATGGCAAGATTTAGAAAAGATACCAAATCTAAAACCGTGGCAATCAGCACCGCTTCCTTGCCCGACATCATCTTCATGCTCCTGTTCTTCTTTATGGTGACAACCACCATGCGGGAGACCACTCTCTTTGTCCGTACCCAGATGCCCCCTGCAACCGAGGTACAGAAACTTGAGCGTAAGTCACTGGTCAGTTTCATTTACATCGGTCCCCCCGTCCAGTCGCAGGTATTCGGTACTGAGCCGCGTATTCAGCTCAATGATGCCTTCGCAAACGTAGCCGAAATCGCATCATTCGTAGCCTCTGAAAGGGAAGCACGCCCCGAAGCCGAAAGACCCCTGATGACCACTTCACTAAAAGTTGACCGCGATACTAAGATGGGTATCGTTACAGATGTGAAACAGGAGCTCCGTAAGGTAAATGCTCTGAAGATCAACTATTCCGCCACGAAAGGCGAAGTCTCTATCGGAAGACGGTAATTTTTTCATTCTTAATAAAAAAAGCCGGCCTAGAAGCCGGCTTTTTTTATTTGGTCTTCTTCGCAAACAAACGCCAATTGAACACCTGCCGCTTTTGCTGTATCCCGAAATAGCCTTCTTTCACAGCCTTCACTTCTTCGATAGTATAAAAAGCGTTGGGATTATACTGGTTGATCACTTCAATGACCTGGGGGATGCTCTTACGTTTTAATATGGTGAAGAGCAAATTAACAGGTCCTTTAGCGCCATAGGCATCTACAGAAGTAACTCCTAAACCAATATTCCTTAAATGATTTAACAGGTCGGTAGTATCCTTCTTGGGGATGATTCGAATCAGCACCGTGCCGATTGAGATCTTCTCTTCGAGCCGGATGCCCACATAATTTCCCATGGCAAAACCCGCTCCGTAGGCAATATACGACATAGGGTTGGTGAGGTGTTTCAGCACTTGGGTGACAGCCAGCAGCCAGATGATCACCTCGAAAAAGCCCAGGATGGGCCCAATATGGCGGTAGCCTTTCGACACAAAGATCAGCCGCATGGTGCCGATGCTCTGGTCCATGATGCGCGACAAAAAGATCAACAGGGGCAATACCACCCACGACCACCAGAATGAATCAAAGAATGTTGGTTCCATATGCCTTCCTGTGATTAGCTTTCAAAAAATGAATATTCATTCCTTACGACATAGTTGCGCGAGACCCCGCGCTGGAAGTCTCGCAGCAGCACACGGCTCTCAAGCAATAAGCCATCAGCGGAATAGTTGCGCTCAATCCGGTTGACCAGCTCGCCGTTTACATCATATTCCTCCTGGAAGACAATATCACCCTGCTCATTGTATTCCATATGCAGGGTATTCTTCTGCTTGCGGTTCTCCTCCACAACCTGTATTGGCCTGCCATGATCATCATACTCGAAAAGCACGCGCTCCACAGGCTCCTCATCCCTGTTAAAGGTAGTCACAGCTTCCCTGGCCCCGGTTTCATCATAACGGTACACCTTCCTGAACCAGGTCTCTTCCTCAGGCTTGTTGACAAGCAGTTCCTCCAGTTGGCCGTCTTCGCGATAGGTATATACTGTTTCCGATAGAAGCTCTCCTTCAGCATCCGTCATTGCCTCGCGAACAACCATATCGCCTTCATACGTAAACACCTCAGTGTTTTCATGTTCGCCCTCATCATCAAAATGCTCCTTCTTCACCACTCTGCCCTTTTCATCGTAGACATACTCAATGCGATCGGCTGTGCCGTCGGCATAATGAATGAACTCACGCGCTATGCGCCCCTGATCATCAGGCTCAAAACTGCGCTTCTCAAGCTCATTGCCTGCACCATCCAGTAACTCCTCCGAGGTTAGAAAACCCTGGTCATCATATCCGTTACGCGTAATCTGCTCTGCCTGACGGTCCTGACTGTACTGGGTCTCTTCAAGCAAACGACCCTTCACGGGTTCGTAGGTGCTGCGAGTGATCAAATACTCCTCCCCTTCCACCGCATCATCTTCGGATGATTTTAATACAAGGTTTTTTTGGTATACAGATAAACTTTTTATTTTTCTGTCCATAATATATTAAAATGTTTGATTAACAAGCCTTCCTGCAATGAGGCAAAGTTACCCAATCCTTCAAAATATTTATAATTTTACACCCGAAACTAAACCATCAACATTAATCCAATACACCATGAAAAAGAGCATTTTTTTCGTTATGAGTATTACCTTTATCATGCTGCTGGTCGCCTCGTGCCAGCGCAAACCCAGGCTTGAGTACCCCGAGACAGCTACCGTTGATGTAGTTGATAATTATTTTGGCGTGGAAGTAGCCGACCCTTTCCGCTGGCTGGAAGACGACAACTCGGCCGAAACCAAGGCTTGGGTTGAGGCCCAGAATGCCGTGACCTTTGATTACCTCGCGCAAATCCCTTACCGCCAACAAATCAACGACCGCCTGACCGAGATCTGGAATTATGAGCGTTACAGCGCCCCGTTCTGGAAGGGCAATTATTATTTCTTCACCAAGAACGATGGCATGCAAAACCAGAGCGTCCTCTTCGTTCGCGAAGGTATCGATGGCGAGCCAAGAGTATTACTCGACCCCAATGCTATGTCGGAAGACGGTACCATTGCCCTGACCTCTCTGAGCATCTCGGGCGATGCCCAATACCTGGCCTATGGCATTTCAAAGGGAGGTTCTGACTGGAACGAGATCTTCGTAAAGGACATTGCCACGGGCGAAGACCTGAAAGACCACATCGAGTGGGTGAAGTTTTCTGGCATCTCCTGGCAGGGCGACGGCTTTTACTACAGCCGTTACGACGCCCCCAAACCCGGCGACGAGCTCAAGGCTGCCAACGAATACCAGAAAGTGTTCTTCCACAAGCTGGGAACAACCCAGGATCAGGATCAGCTCGTTCACCACAACCCCGACTATCCCAGGCGCAATTATGGCGCAGGAACTACCGAGGACGAACGTTTCGTGATTCTGTCAGAATCGGAAAGTACCAGTGGAAATTCACTGTATGTGAAAGACAACAATGACCCTAAAAGCAATTTCACCCCCATCATTGAGGGGTTCGATTATGAAAACGGCATTGTGGATAACATTGGCGACAAGCTCCTGATGCTGACCAACCACAGCGCACCCATGTACCGCCTGGTAATGATTGATCCCAAGGCCCCTGACGCCTCCAACTGGCAGGTGATCATCCCCGAGGGCGAGCATTTGCTCCAGCGAGTTGCCCTGATCGACGGTAAGATCTTTGCCGTTTACCTCGAAGACGTGAAGAGCAAGGTATACATCCACGACATGGCCGGTAAGCGCACCGGCGAACTGGAACTTCCCACCGTGGGCAGCTTCGGGGGCTTAAGCGGCAAGAAAGACGAATCAACAGCCTTTTTCTCTTTCAGTTCCTATACCTTCCCCTCAACCATTTATAAGTATGATGCTGCCGCCAACACTTACGAGGTATATTTCCAGCCCGACATCGACTTCGATCCCGAGGCCTATGAAACCAAGCAGGTGTTTTACCCCAGTAAGGATGGTACGATGATCCCAATGTTCATCACCCACAAGAAGGGCATTGAACTCAACGGCAAAAACCCCACCCTGCTGTACGGTTACGGCGGCTTCAATGCCAGCATGACCCCCGGATTCAGCATCTCGCGACTGGTACTCCTCGAAAACGGTGGCGTATATGCGGTGGCCAACATTCGCGGGGGCGGCGAATATGGCGAACCCTGGCACGAAGCAGGCACCAAGCTGAAAAAGCAAAACGTCTTCGACGACTTCATAGCTGCCGCCGAATACCTGATTGCTGAAAAATACACCTCTTCCAAAAAGCTGGCCATCCAGGGCGGTTCCAATGGAGGCTTGCTGGTAGGTGCTGTGGCCAACCAGCGTCCTGAGCTTTTTAAGGTGGCATTCCCCGCCGTAGGCGTGATGGATATGCTGCGCTACCACAAATTCACCATCGGCTGGGCATGGGCCTCCGATTACGGCTCAAGCGAGGAAGAGGAGCACTTCCACAACCTTTACAAATATTCACCCCTCCACACCATCCCCGAGGGCGTGCATTATCCCGCAACCCTGGTAACCACTGCCGATCACGACGACCGCGTGGTGCCTGCCCACAGCTTCAAATACATTGCCGAGCTGCAACGCAAGCATGCAGGGCCCAATCCGGTGCTGATCCGCATTGAAACCCAGGCAGGACACGGCGCAGGAAAGCCCGTCTCCAAGACCATTGAAGAACTTACCGACATCAATGCCTTTATGTTCTATAACATGGGCGTGAAGCCGAAGTATTGATTCATTATTGAAAAAGAAAGGACCGCTCCCGTTAACAAACAGGGGCGGTTCTTTTTTTATCCCCTTACGGGAAACCCATCACCATGGCTGAGCCCTCAAATGGTTCAATAGCAAAGGAAGCTGTCCAGATCTCTTCTTATCCAGAGTCCTTAAACACTTGCTCAGCTGTTCATTAGGGGGTGGCAGACCCGGCTGTGACCTGCCACGGTCGTATGCAGCAAAGCCTGGCACGGACATGGTACGAACATGGTACGACCATGGTATCAGGATCGGGTGTTTTTTTAAAATAAACGTATGTTTTTATCAGATAAATTAATTAAATAATTTACGGTTTTTGCTTGTCTTGGAAGAAATCTGAAGATGAATAAACAGATCCCGTCGACGAACGGGTATTACATATGGCAGTCAGAGAGTTATAGTTAAAAAGATCACTGGATCAAGCTGGAGATACAATATGAGGGCTTGGGTTCAGGTTCAAAAAAAAGGCTGGGCAGTAAAAACAGCCCAGCCTTTATGATATAGGCAGATCAGGAATTACCTGACGATGGTCATTTCTTCAATCAGGTGTTTGGCGTTGCCATACTTTTCGATGACGAAGAGCACGTAGCGGATGTCGACGCTGATGGTGCGCTGGGTCTGGGGTTCGAAGAGAATGTCGCCGCTCATGGCTTCCCAGTTGCCATCGAAAGCCAGTCCGATAAGGTGGCCATCGCCGTTGATAACGGGGCTGCCCGAGTTACCGCCGGTGATATCGTTGTTGGAGAGGAAGTTAACATACATCACACCCTCTTCGGCATAGGGGCCATAATCCTTTTTCTCGTATAATGTCCCGAGTTTTTCACTCAGCACGAATTCGTGGTTGGTGGGGTCTTCCTTCTCCATCACCCCTTCCATGGTGGTCTGGAAGTTGTAATAGACGGCGTCGGCGGGATAGTAGCCGCTCACGGTACCGTAGGTGAGGCGCATGGTGGAGTTGGCATCGGGATAGAAGAGCCCTTCGGGGTTCATCTCACGCAGGCCTTTGATGTAAAGGCGTTCGGCGCGGGCCAGACGGGTGTTGTATTCCTGAAGGCTGCCGTTGATTTGTTGGAAGTTGTTGTTTACCGACTGGGCGGCAACAAACATCGGGTCGTTTTTCAGGGTCCTTGCACTGGGCTTGTCGAGAAAGGCATTCAATTTAGCAGCGCTGGCAAAGATGCTCTTGCTATACACATCGGCGGCATAACGGCTGAAATTGTTTTTGTACTTGCGCTCTATGGTCTGGAATACTTCGGGCAGGTTTTTGTGGGGGATTCGCTTGTAGTACTCCTCGAACATAGCCGCCCAAAGTTGTTGCTCGACCTGTGCATTGTAGTTGCGGAAGGTACGGTCGACCCCCGAACGAAGCCTTGCGATCATGGTAGCGACTTCCTCCTGCTTGTCCTTGGCTTCGAGCAGTTCGAGCAATCCTGCAAATGCGCCTGCCAGGTTGAGGTTGGCGGGCCCTGACGCCATGGCTTCCATAAAGATATAATTCTGGGAGTTGAACTGACGCATGCCTGCATAAATGGCTTCATATTCCTGCATCAGGTCGCCGTATTGTGCCCTGCGGCCTGCGTCGGCATTTACCCAACCCGAAAAACGGTTTTCCTGCTGCCGCTTAGTATCGGCCACATCGAGGTGTTTCAGGGCGCGGCTCATCCCGATGAAGTTCTTCCAGTAGTTAGCCACGCCAGCCTGACGCGAGGCATACATAATACGGTTCTCGTCATTCTCAGCCATGGCGGCTTCAATAATGTCAAGCTTTCGGCGGCGGATGTCGATACGCACGGGATAGTAATTGTCGAGGTTAAATTCAATTCCGTGAGAGGTCAGGTAACGGTTAGTACTGCCAGGGTATCCGAGGATCATGGCAAAGTCGCCTTCCTTGACGCCCTTGATTGAAACGGGCAGGTGGTGCCTGGGCTTGAGGGGGATGTTATGGGTGCTGTAGTCGGCGGGTTTGCCGTCGGGGCCGCTGTACACGCGGAAAATGCTGAAGTCGCCGGTATGGCGGGGCCACATCCAGTTGTCGGTATCGCCGCCGTATTCGCCGATGCTGGCAGGGGGAGCCCCTACGAGGCGCACATCGGTGAAAGTCTCGAATACAAAAAGGAAGAATTCGTTACCGGCAAACATAGGACGCAGGGTTGCATTGTAATGGGTTCCAGCCACAGCGGCATCCTCAAGTTCACTACTTTTGGTGCGGATGGCCATGTTGCGTTCGGCTTCGGTCATATCATCGCGCAAGACTTCGCTAACCTGGGCGGTGACATCCTCGACGCGCACCAGGAAACGGGCAAACATCCCGGGATTGGGCAACTCATCTTCGAAGCTTTCAGCCCAGAAACCATCACGCAGCAGGTCGTTGCCTACTGAGCTGTGTGACTGGATACGGCCTTTCCCGCAGTGGTGGTTGGTGAGCATCAGCCCCTGGGGAGAAACGATCTCTGCAGTGCAGCCTCCAATGCTGACGATGGCATCTTTGAGGCTATTTTCAGTAAAGCTGAACAGCTGGTCCCGGGTCAGATTAAATCCCAGCGACTGCATCTCTTCGAAAAGAGCATCATCGAGAACGTAGGGAAGCCACATCCCTTCGTCAGCCTTCACACTGGCGCGGGGAATCATCACCGCTACCATCAAAACAAAAAGTAATTTCCTGAACATAAACAAAGAATTAATTGGTGAATGAAAATTATGATTAATTATTTAACTGTGAAACAAGCTCTTACGTAAACTCTTCGCCTTTCTTAAGTCGGATGTCGCTTACAAAGCGACGGATCTCCTGCTCCTTGTCTTTCTGGCAGATAAGCAGGGCATTGTCGGCCTCGGCCACGATGTAGTCTTCAAGTCCCTGGAGTACCACCAGTTTTTCGTCTGGGATGTTGATGATGCATTCATTCACATCATAGAGGATAACATTTTTCCCCATGACGGCATTCTGCTTTCCGTCTTTTGGCCGCACCTCATAAAGGGAGCCCCAGGTTCCCAGGTCGGACCAACCGAAATCGGAAACAAAGACATAGACGTTGTCGGCCTTTTCCATGATTGCATAATCGATAGAGATGCTTTTGCAGGCGGCATAGGCAATGTTCATATAGGGGATCTCATCGGGGGTGTTGTATTTGTAGTTGGCTTCGCGAAAGACATAGCTGATTTCGGGCTGGTATTTTTCAAAGGCCTCGATGATGGCATGAGCTGACCAGATAAAGATTCCGCTGTTCCAGAGGAAGTCGCCGCTTTTCAGGAAAGACTCGGCCAGCTGTAGGTTAGGTTTCTCGGTAAAGGTTTTTACTTTTTTCAGATTCTCGTCAACAGGCCATGGGCTGCCATTGACAAACTGGATGTAACCATAACCGGTATCGGGCCTGCTGGGGGTGATACCCAGGGTAAAGAGCCATTCATGTTCCATTGAAGCCTGAAGAGCCTGTCGGATAATACGAGCAAAGGCCTGTTCCTTGAGGATGATATGGTCGGACGGGGCGACCACCAGGCGTGCTTGTTTATCCATGGAATAGATCTTCCAGGCAGCATAGGCGATGCAGGGGGCTGTATTTTTGCGTGTAGGCTCGCAAATCACCCGGTCCTCACCGATATCGGGAAGCTGCTCCATTACCAGTTTTTGAAATTTGGTGTTGGTGACGACAAAAATATTTTCTTTAGGAAGGATTTCCAGGAAGCGCTCATAGGTTTGCTGAATGAGGGTTTTCCCTGTGCCCAGAATGTCGATAAACTGCTTGGGGCGGTATTGCCGGCTCATGGGCCAGAAGCGTTCGCCAACACCTCCTGCAAGAATCACGGCATAATTATGAGGGTCTAAATTTTGCATTGCGGGATTAATTATTATGAAAACTTTTTGATTTTGATATTTCATTCTCCACCAGGGTCACTCTTGCCATGGGGTGGAACAGGTAGGTTCTCTTGTTGCGCAGGCAAAGGCAGCGAAAGCGTTTACGCAGCTGGTCTTCCTTGCGGAACAGGCGTCCGTTGGCAGCCACAAACAGGCTGCTATAGGGCAATTCTTCGAGGAACATTTGCCCCTCATTGGCATCAAGTTCGGGATCAAACAGATGCAATCGGCGTTGCAATTCGGGCGATCCCAGGCCTGCAGCTTTCACTTGGAATGAATAATCGATCAGGGCATCTTCGAGGCTGGGATGGAAAAAGCCTTTACCCACAAATTCGCGCAGCAAAAATCCAAAGGTATCCTTCCATAACTTACCGTGGGGGCTGGCGGCCCTGCCTTTTTGTTTCCATACAAGCAAATGGGCAAGCTCGTGAAGGAATACCATCAGGAAAGCATAAATATTCAGGTTGCCATTCACAGAGATCCTGTCGGGGCTAGCCTGGCGGGCGGGGCGGAAATCGCCCAGCTTGCTGAGGCGTCCGCGGCGAATGTTCACCTGGATTTGATGAGAATCAATCAACCGTACTAGCTCTTCAAGCGCCTGAGCCGGCACATAAGGGGCAAGTTTTTCTTTATACGCGGGCTGCATCTATAGGGGCGGGTTCTTCACCGGTGGGTACTTCATAACTCCAGGTGGGGCAATCGCACTTACGTCCCTTACGCCCGAAGATACAGGAACTAAAAACCAGCAAGCTGGCCAGGCAAATGATCAGCAGCAGGACAAGATGAGTACTAAAACGCTTTGAGCCCATAATCTCTGTTTTTATCTGCGTTCAAAATTAATAAAATAAAAGGGCTGGCAAAAGCAGCGGGTGTTTTTTATACTTCAGGAACGCAAAATATAAGTAATTTAGCGTCTTCAGAATCCACAAGCATGAAATTCTTCTATCATCTGGGCCGTTACCTGATCCTCATGGGCCAGATTCTCAAAAAGCCCGAGAAGGCATCGATTTACCGCAGTCAGATCATTCTGGAGATGGATAACCTGGGGTTGCAAAGTTTGGGCATTGTAGCGATCATTTCGGTATTTATGGGGGCGGTGGTAACCATTCAGACGGCACTGAACACCGACCACCCGTTGCTGCCGCGCTACGCCATTGGTTTTGCCACCCGTCAGTCGATCATCCTTGAATTTGCCCCAACGGTCATCAGCCTGATCCTAGCGGGCAAGGTAGGCTCAAGGATTGCATCAGAAATTGGCACCATGCGGGTCACCGAACAAATTGACGCGCTTGAGATCATGGGAGTCAATGCTTCGGGTTTTCTGATCCTGCCTAAGGTGGTTGCGGCAGTGCTGATGTTCCCCATCCTGGTCACCTTGAGCATGTTTTTGGGGATCTTCGGAGGATGGGTCGTATCATTCCTGACAGGGGTAATGCCTGTTAGCAATTACATTTACGGGATTCTTTACGAATTTGCCCCTTACGACATTTTCTACGCCCTTGTAAAAACAGTGGTTTTTGCCTACCTTATCACGACCATCTCAGGCTATTATGGATTCTACACCAAGGGAGGGGCCCTAGAGGTGGGCCAGGCGAGCACCAATGCGGTGGTAACCAGCAGTATTTTCATCATTTTGTTTAACCTGGTGTTAACCCAATTGTTACTGGTATGATCAAGGTAGAAAACATCACGAAGAGTTTTGAGGGGGTTCCAGTGCTCAAAGAGGTGACCACCCTGTTTGAGCGTGGCAAGACGAACCTGATCATCGGTCAGAGTGGCTCGGGAAAGACCGTACTAATGAAATGCCTTGTGGGCTTATTGGAAAGCGATAGCGGGAAGATCATGTTCGACAACCTGGACTTCAACAAGATGAGTTTTGCCGATCGTCGCATCATCCGCAAGCAACTGGGCATGCTGTTTCAGGGAGGAGCGCTGTTTGATTCGCTGACCGTAGAGGAAAATGTTATTTTTCCCCTGAATATGTTTAGTGATTTGAGTCAGGAAGAAAAGCTGGACCGCGCGAACTTTTGCCTGCAAAGAGTAAACCTTGATAACGTGAACCACTTGTATCCATCAGAGATCAGCGGGGGGATGAAGAAGCGGGTAGCCATAGCCAGGGCTATTGCCAATAACCCCAGTTTCCTTTTTTGCGATGAACCCAACTCGGGACTGGATCCCCGTACTGCCATTGTGATCGATAAACTGATCAGCGAGATCACCCAAGAGTTCAATATGACCACGGTGATCAACACCCATGACATGAACTCGGTGATGGAAATTGGCGATAAGGTAGCCTTTCTTTACAAGGGTGAGCTCTGGTGGGAAGGCACCCGTTTTGAAATCCTTGACACCGATAACAAGGAGTTAAATGACTTTGTATATGCATCGGAACTGATGCGCACATTGAAGAAGTAAACCGAATCTTTGCAACCATGATATTACTAGCCCGACTCATCAAAGAGAGCGCGCGCTTTGCCCTGAACTCGGTCATAGCCAATAAGCTCCGTACTATTCTTACCCTGCTGGGTATCACCATTGGGATTTTTTCCATCATCCTGGTCTTCTCGGTGCTCGATGGGCTGGAGCGACAGGTCAGGAACAGCATCCAGGCCTTGGGCGACAATGTGGTATACATCCAGAAATGGCCCTGGGTTTTTGAAGATAATTTCCCGTGGTGGCGCTTTGTAAACCGCCCCGTGCCCCAATTAAGGGAACTGGACGCCATCCAGTCGCGCACTTTTTCTGTGGAGGCGGCAGCCTTCCTTGCCTCAACCTCACGCACTATCGAACACCAAAGCAACAGCATCGAGAACGCAGCCCTGGTGGGCACCACCTTCGACTACGACAAGGTTCGCCTTGTGGATATCAGTGAAGGGCGGTTTATCTCACCAACGGAATTTGGTTCAGGGCGCAACGTGGTGGTTATTGGCGCGCAAATTGCGGAGGCCATATTTCCTGACTTGGACCCCATCGGGAAACAAGTAAAGTTTTTCGGCAGGAAGGCTGAGGTGGTTGGGGTGTTTAAAAAGGAAGGCACAGGAGGCTTTGGCGATAGTCACGACAACTGGGTTCTGACGCCCATCTCATACCTGAACCAGTTTGTAGACATCAACAGCGAGCGCTACAACCCGCAAATCATGGCCAAGGCCAAACCCGGCATCACCAACCAGGAGATGATCGATGATTTGACGGGGGTCATGCGTGCCCTGAGGCGGTTGAAGCCTGCGGCCGACGATAACTTTGCCCTGAATGAGACAAGCCTGCTTTCCAAACAAATGGACGGGGTATTTGCCATCATTTCCATGGCAGGATGGATTATCGGGGGCTTCTCAATCCTGGTGGGCGGCTTCGGCATTGCCAACATTATGTTTGTTTCGGTCAGGGAACGCACCAGTATCATTGGCATTCAAAAAGCCCTGGGAGCCAAAAAATATTTTATCCTGCTGCAATTTCTGTTTGAAGCCATTGTTTTGAGTCTCATTGGCGGAGCCGTAGGACTGCTGATCGCCTTTGGCGTTACGGCACTCATTTCAAGTTTGGCCAATATGGATTTTAATCTCACCCTGGGAAACATTTTACTGGGGCTGAATGTTTCAGCATTAATAGGACTGGTATCAGGTTTTGTTCCCGCATGGACGGCATCACGGCTTGACCCTGTTGAGGCTATTCGAAGCAATGGGTAAAGGATAATGAAAGTTGAAGAAAAAAAGTTAAAAATTGGGAAGAGTGGGAAATGTTTATGATTTCTTCATAGAGAAAAGGGGGAAACAGATCATTACCGTTTTGTCTTTTCAGAGGGTCCTTCATTCGAAGTAATACAAAAAAATATAGTTCATGTCAAAGAAAAAAGTTCTTCTGGTAATTCTTGATGGTTGGGGTCAGGGTGATCACAGCCAGGCAGACATCATATCGCAGGCCAATGTACCTTTCACACGTCATTTGACGGAAACAGCTCCGCATACGTTGATCCGCACTTCGGGGGAAGATGTGGGCTTGCCTGAGGGGCAAATGGGTAATTCGGAGGTGGGTCACCTCAACATCGGGGCAGGACGCGTGGTTTATCAGGAGTTGGTGAAGATCAGCAAGGCGGTACGCGAGCGCAGCTTCCACCAGGAGCCTGTTATCAACGAGGCCTTTGACTACGCCAAAGCCAATAATAAGAAGATCCACCTGATTGGGCTGGTATCGGATGGGGGCGTGCATTCGGCCATGGATCACCTCTATGGCTTCACGGAAGTGGCCAAAGAAAAGGGATTCAGCGATATTTTCATTCACGCCCTCACCGATGGACGCGACACCGACCCCCGCAGTGGGCTGGGCTTTCTGGCCGACTTAGAAGCGCATCTGAAAAAGACCACGGGAAAAGTTGCTACCGTCAGCGGCCGTTACTATGGCATGGACCGCGACAAGCGATGGGAGCGCATTAAACTGGCTTACGATATGCTTGTGGAAGGCAAGGGCAAATACTACAACACTGCTGCCGAAGCCATTAAGTCATCCTATGACGAAGGGATCACCGACGAGTTCATCAAGCCGCGCGTGATCATAGGACCCGATGGGAAACCATTGGCAACACTGGCAGAAGACGATGTGGTTATTTGTTTTAACTTCCGCACAGACCGCCTGCGTGAGATCACCACCGTGCTTACCCAGAAAGACATGCCCGAGTTCGGAATGAAGACCATGCCTCTGCATTACATTACCATGACCCGCTACGATGAGTCGTTTAAGGAGATTAGGGTGATTTACGAAAAGGAAGAACTGAAAAACACCTTGGGCGAAGTGCTCGCCGAAAATGGGATGAAACAGCTTCGTATTGCCGAGACTGAGAAGTATCCCCACGTGACCTTCTTTTTTAACGGGGGCCGCGAGGAGAACTTCCCCGGTGAAGAGCGCATCATGGTACCCTCGCCCAAGGTAGCCACATACGACCTTCAACCTTCGATGAGTGCCCTCGAGGTGAAAGACAAAGTGGTTGAGGCTATAAACAGGGATGTGTTCGATTTCATTTGTCTGAATTATGCCAATGCCGACATGGTTGGACATACGGGCTTCAAAGAAGCCATCACCGAAGCTGTGGAGACTGTTGACCGCTGCCTGCAGCAAACCGTGGAGGCCGCACGCGCAAGGGGATATTCAATAATCATCACAGCTGATCACGGCAATGCTGATTATGCCATCAACCCCGATGGTTCACCCAATACGGCGCATACAACCAACCCGGTGCCCTGCTGGCTGATCAGCGATGACTACAGGCACATCAAGCCGGGGCGCTTGTCTGATCTTGCTCCTACAGTGCTTAAAATGCTGCAAATCCCCATTCCAAAAGAAATGAAGGGAAATGTCCTTGTAGAGTAAAGAAAAGGATTGTTAAAAAGCTTATCAAACAAAAGCAGGCTGTAAATCCGCATTGGAATTAAAGTCTGCTAATATATATTTTTCTGGAAAAGCAAGACTGACCACCAGCCTTCTCCCAAACTCTTCATTCCCTTCATTCCCTCTCTACTCACAACCAAACTCAGGACGAATCCCTCAGTTTAAGGGTTGCTGAGAACACCTTGGTTTGAAACTCCCCGGCCAGCTCAGGATGTTCCAGGCGGTCGATCATCATTTGGACGGCTTGGCGGCCCATGGCATATCCCTTTTGCTCCACGGTGGTGAGTTTTGGGCGCGCAATGAGGGCGATGGGATCGTCGCCGAAACCTGCCACGGAAATCTGTTCGGGGATCTGGAATCCATGTTCCTGCAGGAGCTGCATAACGGCAATTGCACTGAAGTCGTTGACGGCAAAGATGCCATCGATGTTTGGGGCAAGCCTTATGATTTGTTCCTTCAGGGTCTTAACCTGGGCAGAGGTGTCGCACTGCAGGATCAGCGCCGGATTAATGGGGATTTTGTGGTCGGTAAGGGCCTCGGTATAGCCCTGCAGGCGTTCGCGGCCGATAAACAAGTGCTGGGGAGCGGCCAGATGGAGGATCCTGCGGCGGCCCTTCCGCAGTAGATGGGTGGTGACCAGGTGGGCGCCCTGGTAATCATCCGTCACTACCCGGTCGGTTTCTATGTTCTTGCACACACGGTCGAGAAAGACAAGGGGGATTCCCTGTTCCACAGCATCCTCAAAGTGATCGTACTGGAACGTGTTTTTACTCATCGACACCAGGATGCCATCGACGCGGTGATCGAGCAGGGCTTGCAGGTTAATGCGCTCACGCTCAAACTCCTCATTCGACTGGCAGATCATCAGGCGGTATCCCTTGCCGTATGCCACATCCTCAATCCCGCTGATAATGGAAGAAAAGAAGTGATGCACAATTTCGGGGATGATAATGCCCAAGGTAAAGGAGCGCTGTTGTTTGAGGCCAAGCGCCAGGGCATTGGGCCTGTAATTGACGCGGCGGGCAAACTCCTGCACCCGGCGGCGGGTCTCCTCGCTGATGTCGGGATGGTTCTTCAGAGCACGGGAAACTGTTGAAGTGGATACACCCAAAGCCCTGGCAATATCGATAATGGAGGTTATATTTGGTTTCATGATAAGGTCAGATTAAGCCCATTGGGCACGAATAATGAAACAAAGATATGCTTCTGGAGGATTACTGCAAACGTTTGCGGAAACGTTTGCACAAAAATATTGTCCAATTTATTGACGCTCAACCAAAAAAACATGATTATTCTATCTTTATTTTTTATCTTTGTTGGCAAACTTCCAATGTCTTAACGCTAATCTGTTTGAAGTATGACAAAAATTTTAAGACTGTTCGTGCCAGTGCTTTTTGCGCTGTTGAGCGCCCTAAGCACATTCGGGCAAACGGGCACCATAACAGGCGTTGTTAGGGATCGTGAAACACGCGAGACCTTGCCTGGTGCTAACGTTATTATTGAGGGAACTACCACTGGAGCGATCACTGATCTTGATGGCCGTTATGCCATAACGGTTGGCGCAGGTCAATATTCGGTGGTTGCCAGCTACATTGGCTTTGAACCGGTTGCCCTTCCGGTGACTGTGGTTACAGGCCAGACTGTTACCCTGAATTTCGATATGGGACAGGATGTGGCTACCCTTTCAGAATTTGTGATCATTGGTTATGGTGTGCAACGCCGCGAAGATGCTACCGGTGCCGTATCGGTTGTCGATACGCGCGACTTCAACAAGGGGAAAATCACTTCGCCTTCGGAGTTGCTTGCCGGAAAGATTCCCGGGGTACAGATCACCATGCCTGGCGGTGCTCCGGGTGAAGGCGCCCAAATCCGGGTAAGGGGAGGTTCTTCCCTGTCGGCCACAAATGACCCGCTGATCGTTATCGATGGGGTTCCCATTGAAAACGCAGGCGTTCCGGGTTTGCGCAACCCCCTGGCCACCATCAACCCCGACGACATCGAGTCGTTCACCGTCCTCAAGGATGCCTCTGCCACCGCCATTTACGGTTCAAGAGCTTCCAACGGAGTTATCCTCATCACCACCAAGAAAGGCAAGGAAGGCGCCCCCCTGAGCCTCACCTATTCGGGCACCTATTCCCTTTCGGTCAACACAAGACAGGCCGACTTTCTTAGCCCTGATGAGTTCCGTAACCACGTCAACACATTTTATGCTAACCGTCCTACAGTTACCGGTCTTATGGGCAGCGCTTCCACCGACTGGCCCAGCCTGATTTACCAGGATGCCTTTACCCATGACCACAACCTCACTGCCAGCGGAGCATTCAAATCCCTGCCTTACAGATTTACCGTAGGATACAACGGTCAAGACGGGGTGATCCGCACCGACAACCTGCAAAGGGTTTCATGGGCAATGAACCTATCCCCCAGCCTTTTTGACGACCATTTGAAGATCAACTTCAACGCCCGTGCCGTTAACATCAGCAATTTCTTTGCCGAGCAAGGCGTGATTGGTGCAGCCAACCAGTTTGACCCCACCCAGCCCGTGCATGTGGATGGCAGCCCCTTCGGCGGCTTCTTTGCCTGGCAGGCAGATGGCATTCCAAAACCAGTGGCTACCACCAACCCGGTGGCAAACCTGGAGCTGAGGCGAAACACTTCAACAGTGAACCGCATACTGGGTAATTTCCAGGCCGATTATAAATTCCATTTCTTACCAGACCTGAGGGCCAACCTCAACGTAGCCTACGACTACTCCACTTCCGACGGTAACGATTACACCCCGGATTACGCAGCCTGGAGTTACGTTTCAGGGGGTTACCTTGGAACCTACTGGCAGAACCGCTCGAACCAATTGTTCGACTTCTACCTGAACTATGTGAAAGATGTGGAAGCCATCAGCAGCCGCATTGATGCCACCGCCGGTTATTCATATCAGCGTTTCTGGAACGAAGGCTCGAACCACGGCACCAACGTGCCCAACAACCTGGCCTTCCAGAACGGGCATAACACGGATTACTGGCGCGTGATCGTTCCCAACATTCCTTACGAATCGGAACAAGTGCTGCTCTCCTTCTTTGGCCGTTTGAACTACTCGCTGCTGAACCGTTACCTGGTGACCTTCACCATGCGTAATGACCGCTCCAGCCGGTTCTCACCCGAGACCCGCTCGGGCTGGTTCCCCTCAGTAGCCCTCGCCTGGAAAGTCCTGGAAGAGCCCTTTATGGCTAATGCCGACTTTCTGTCAGAACTGAAGTTTAGGGCCGGTTACGGGATTACCGGTCAACAAGACATCAGCAGTGATGTTTATCCCTATCTGGCGCGCTACACCGCCAGTGTTCAGGGTGCCTTCTACCAGTTTGGCGCACCGGGCAACTTCATACCCACCTGGCGTGCCGAAGGTTATGACCGCAGCCTGAAATGGGAAGAAACCACTACTTACAACGCTGGTCTCGACTATGCTTTCCAGGGACACCGCTATTATGGGTCGATTGATGTTTATTTCCGCGAGACCCGCGACCTGATCAACGAGATCAACATTCCTGCCGGCACAAACCTCACCAACCGCATCGTGACCAACATCGGCAACATGGAAAATAAGGGGGTTGAATTCAGCATCTTCACCCGTCCGGTCGTATCCCGCGATTTCAACTGGCTGCTCGGGCTGAACGCCACTTGGAACGAAACCAAGATCACCAAGCTGACTGCAGTTGACGACCCCGAATTTCTGGGGATACAGGTTGGCGGCATTGCCGGAGGTGTTGGTAATAATGTCCAGATCCACACCGTAGGTTATGCACCCAATTCCTTCTTTGTATGGGAACAGGTCTATGACCAGGATGGCAATCCCATTGAAGGCGTTTATGTTGACCGCGACAACGACGGAGAGATCACCGAAGACGACCTCTACCGCTACAAGCGCGCCGCTCCAACCTATTACCTGGGTCTGACTTCCGACTTCCAATACAAGAACTGGAGCCTGGCATTCGCAGGTCGCGCAAACCTTGGCAACTTCGTTTACAACAACATCAGTTCAGACAACGGCTGGCTGAACAAGGTCTACCGTGCTGAAGGTCCTTACCTGAGCAACATTCACCGCGATGCTTTTACTGTTGGTTTCAACAACGCCCAGTATCTTTCGGACTACTACGTACAGGATGGCTCCTTCTTTAAGATGGACCACATCACTCTGAGTTATACCTTCGGAAAACTCTTCGGAAGCGCATCGAACCTGACCCTATCGGGGATCGTACAGAATGCCTTTATGATCACCAATTACAAAGGCCTTGACCCTGAACTAGGCAATGGTATTGACAACAATATCTACCCGCGCCCCAGAATTTTCGTGATGAGCGTTAATCTTCAGTTTTAGCAATTCCTAAAGAAAGACATAATATGAAAAAGACAACATTTCTTTTCACCATACTGGTAGGATTCCTGTTCATCTTTTCTTCCTGCCTGAAGGACCTCGATACGGTTCCCCTGGATGACCGGGAAGTGACCGCTGCCGATGTTTTCAACCAGCCCGGTGCTTATCAGCAAATCCTTGCCAAACTCTATGCCGGTCTGGCCGTGTCAGGCCAGGAAGGCCCTGCGGGCAATGCCGACATCTCGGGTATTGACGAAGGTTTTGGTCAGTATCTCCGCGGTTTCTGGTACCACCAGGTGCTCTCGACCGATGAATCCGTTATTGGCTGGGACGACCAGACCATCAAGGATTTCGTTTACCAGCAGTGGACTTCCACCGACGTTTTTATTGCTGCTTTCTATTACAGGGTGTTTTACCAAATTGCCGCTGCCAATGAATACATCCGCGAGACCACTGATGCAAAGCTTGACGAGCGTGGCGTAACGGGTGCCCTTCGTGCCGAGGTGGAAGCCTACCGTACAGAAGCCCGTTTCCTGCGTGCCCTGAGCTATTGGCACGCCCTCGACGTATTTGGCAATGTGCCCTTCGTAACTGAAGAAGATGCCGTTGGCGCTTTCCTGCCCGAACAAATCATGCGTCCCGACCTGTTCAGTTATATTGAAAGTGAACTATTGGAGATCATCCCCCTGATGGCTCCTGCCCGAGCTGCCAATTATTACGGTCGTGCTGACCGCGCTGCTGCCTGGATGCTCCTGGCCAAACTTTACCTGAATGCCGAGGTTTACACAGGTCAGCAAAAATACACCGAGTGCCTCACCTATTGCAAGGAGATCATCAACGCAGGTTATACCCTTGAACCTGAGTTCAAGCACCTGTTTAATGCCGACAATTTCCTGAGCACCAATGAGATCATTTTCCGCGTGCCTTATCACGGCATCAATACCCGTACTTTTGGTGGCACCACTTTCATCATCAAGGCTGCAACCGGTGGTGGAATGACTCCCCTGGAATATGGAATTGACGGCGGCTGGGGCGGTACCCGTACTACACCACAAATCGTCAACCTTTACAATGCCAATGATCCCCGACGTCTTTTCTTCACCGAAGGCCAAACCCTTGAAATTGAAAACCTGGGTGACTTCACAAATGGTTATGCCACCATCAAGTTTAACAACCTGAAGCGCGACGGCACCCCTGGCTCCAGCCTGGAGTACGTCGACACCGACTTCCCGATGTTCCGCCTGGGTGATGTGTACCTGATGTATGCTGAAGCCGTGCTTCGCGGGGGTTCCGGTGGTGACCTGAACACGGCCATCGGATATATCAACGCTCTGCGTGAGCGCGCCTGGGGTACTGCCGACGGCAACATCAGCGAAATCAACCTGAACTTTATCCTGGATGAGCGTGCCCGCGAATTGTTCTGGGAAGGACACCGCCGCACCGACCTGGTCCGCTTCGGAAAATTTGCCGGGTCTACGGGTTATGTATGGGCATGGAAAGGCAACTCCAAGGACGGCTTGGAGGTGGATGTTAAATACAACCTCTTTCCAATCCCGGCTGCAGATATCAACGCCAATCCCAACCTGGAGCAGAACCAAGGTTATTAATATTTAAAACATTTAGCAAATGAAAAGAATAGCAATCATTCTAACACTCATTTTCGGAGTGTTCTTGTTTCACTCCTGCGAGGAAGAGGAGCTAATGACCCTGGATCTGACCAAGACTGTCAGCCCGCAGATCACAGCCCCCTCCAGCGGCTCAAGCCTGGTGCTTACCCAGGAAACCGCCGGAGAGGCGATCAGCATCACCTGGTCAGCAGCTTCCTATGACGCCGACTTCATTGCCGATGCCAATTACATCCTGCAAATGGATATTGCTGGCAATAACTTCGCCAACCCCCGCGACCTGATCGATACCGATGGACTGGCCTATCAGACTACCCAAGGTGCCGTCAACAGCAGGATCCTTGGAATGGAATTTGCCCCCAATACAGAAGTGACCCTCGAGTACAGGGTGTTTTCATACCTGACCCGTCAGTCAGATGCCACTTATTCCTATTCCAACCCCATCACGATTACCTTCACCTCCTATGAAGATATCGTACCGGGAGCCAAGCCTATTTATATGCTGGGTGATGGAACAGAAGCTGGCTGGGACAATACGGCTGCCCTAGAGATGTTCCACATTGTGGATGGCGAATTTGCCCTGGTAGGCCGTCTGGCCGAAAGTGGCTCGATGGTAAAATTCATCTCCGTGCTGGGTCAATGGGCCCCCCAGTGGGGTGCAGCCCCTGGCGGAACTTCTACGGAAGGCCAATTGGTACTCAGGCCAACGGAAGATGAACCAGACCCAAGCCCGATCGATATTTCCGATCTGGAAGCTGGCGACTACAGAGTCACTGCCGACACGGCCAACCTGACCTACAGCATTGTCAAGGTTACCGAGGAGCTCTACATGCTGGGCAGCGCCACCGAGGTAGGCTGGGACAATGCCGCACCCCTGGCCATGACTAAAGATGCCCCGGGAATGTTCAGCATCATCACCACCCTTACGGCAGGTACAGATATGTATCTGAAGTTCCTGGAAGTTCCGGGACAGTGGGCTCCGCAATATGGTACCGATGCTAATGGTACAGCCGAAGGCGGAAACCTCGTTTTGCGTCCAACTGAAGATGTTACTGACCCAGATTCCATCCCGGCACCAGATGTCACCGGTCTCTATAAGATCGAAGTCAACCTGAGCAATTTAACCTATAAGATCACGGCCCAGTAAGGCTTTAAACTGATTCTGCCGGGAGTCTCCGGCTAGGGGAAGCTGCCTCCATACAGGGGGCAGCTTCTTTGTTTTTCCTTTTGAATCTTCCCAAAATTTTCTGATTATTCTTTCCGGAAATTTAAATAAAAGATCCATTGACTGAAGGCCTGTCATTTTTCGACCAAATAATGTCCGTACAATCTCCTTATCATATCCGTATTTTTTCGTTCGAAAAACGGCGAATATTCAGAATAAAAGAAAACTTCTTCATTTTCCCTGGTAACTTTCCGGAAATTCAAATAATATTATAAAAACTGTTTTGATCAAAAAGGTTTATCAGGGGAAAATTTCCACCAACAAAGTATCTTATGGCTCGATATTTGTTAAGGATAATTAAATATGGGCTAACCAAAAACAAGGAAACATGAAATCAAAAAAAAACCTAAACCTGTTGGTTCTGCTGGCCGCAGTGTTTGTTTTTCAAGGCTGTATGTCAAGTTATCTACTCACCTATGATCCTTACAGAATCAAGGAATTCCCAACGCCTCGCCACACCAATGAGATCCAGGTGTATTTCCCCGGCGAGAAGTTGCCCGAAAAGCCCTATATTCAAACCCACACCTTCGAGGCAAGGAATTATCCGGGTGCGCCGATGAATATGCAGGTGCAGCAGATCAGGGATCAGGCCGCCTCGGCAGGGGTAGATGCAGTGATCCTCATGAACCATCGCGATCAGAGTGAGATAACACGCTTCGGCCACATGGTGATGGTCAACAGCCTGACCGCCCTGGGCATTAAGTTCAAGGAAAATGTAGATTACCTTCACATGTATCGCTATGTTGACCAGGTTTACGCATTCAATGCCGAGAAGGACACCTTTGAACTGGTGGCCAACCTTTACCCCAATTTCGACGGACAGGTAAAGACCGTGGAAAGCCTTGACAGCACAGAGATGGGTAAATTTTACTTTGAGCAATATATCAGGCGTTATTCCCTGGATTTCCTGCTGGGTGAGCAATCACCACGCTGGCGCTACAGGTCCGGCCTGAATGGATTGGTGACCCGCCGCGATTATGTTCTCAACGGGGCAAAGCACATCATGCTGAAGCTTCATTATGCCGACAGGAGCAAAAAACTTGAGCGCATTGAGGCCAGCATGTATGGCCCGGGCGAGATGTGGCACCAATACGAGATACGGGTGGAATTTGGCCCCAACAAAATGATCTCGGAGAAAAAAATCCTGGCAAGCGGAAAACCGGAGTTGATCGAACGCTTTTATTACGACGAGCAGGACAGGCTGTTAACAAGCACTTATCACAAGATCGTTGACGGGGCAGAAAAGCCCTTCCTGCAGACGCACTACTATTATTATGAAGACGAGGACGTCTTTGAGCAGTTCTAGGCTCAGCGGGTTTAAAAAGTGTCTTTAACGGCCATCCATTTGAAGACCTTATCCCCCCTTCTAACCAGGACCGGAACGGGAATGGAACACAATTCACCCTTTTTGGCAACGGGAACCTTTTCAAGGTCGACCCTGATCTCGTTCACAGCGAACTCGAGCGCGCCCGTTGTAGGACCTGTTATGAGCAAGGGGTCGTTGAGGTTCATTTCGTGGGTTTCCATTTTCACCTCGGCCACCCCGATCTTTGCAAAGTAATTGGTCACCAGCCCCAGATATTGTTTTCGGCGGGTGGCTTGCGAGCCATAGCGTTCGGTCCACTCCCCCATTTT
>LSQX01272737.1_pt1 | contig 28367 bp, 22 predicted proteins | sample 654561 | NCBI WGS metagenome assembly LSQX01 (sample SAMN04489861, study PRJNA283612) | anaerobic digester metagenome | isolation source: 4 biogas reactors fed with cattle manure at either 37C or 55C with and... | place: Denmark: Kongens Lyngby | collected 2014
GTATCGCCTGGTTACACAAAAGGATTAATAGGTACCCCCAATGAATTAAAACTAAAGTACCTAGCGGACAATGATTTTAAAGAATTAAGAGGCGAAGAGCTAAAGGATGCTATTTCTAAAAGCATAAAAGAAAAAGATGATGACTTGGTAGGCAGCATGGCATCTCAAGGAACTACTCCGCGTCAGCTAACTGATCTGATTGGTTCCCTTGCCGATTTAACGAGTGGCTCTGGAGACAAAGGCACGCCGGTAGTGCTTGTTCAAGGGTATTTTGATAATTTCACTAATTAAGAATATTTAAAATACACATCCGAGGATGTGTATTTTAAATGCTACTATATTTCGGTAATATCTTTTTCCAGTTTCTTTAAATTATGCTCTATAATAAACTGATTTATCAGATTGCTTATTCCGGTAAATATTAAACTAATTCCTATAAATGTCATGAGAAAGATTTCCGATTCGAAAGGATAGAGCACGATTGCTATACCTAATAGGCAAATGCCCAATCCTATCAAGATAGCTACAAGTCCTTTTCTAGGAAGCTCTTTTCTGAAATTTATTCCGGTTATAAATAGAAGAGAACCATCAACAATTAAAGTGATCCCTAAAATAATTGGAATTATTGAAGATACAGCTATTGGTCTTATAAATATGAACAGACCAAGCAGCACTGTAAATATACTAAGGACTAGGTTAAGCATTGCGCCTCTAGGGTTAATATTTTTCTTGATAAAGTACCCAAATAAACTGATGATTCCAAATGCAATAAAAGCTGCAGAGCAGCCGTAGCAAATCATCTTAATAGACATTTCAGGTTTTAATACCAAAGCAAACCCCAGAATCAGCATAATCACTGATGACATGATTGTAGATAATCTTAAACTTTTTAATAGCTCCATAATAACCCTCATTAAAGAAAACAGCACTTACAAATACTGTTTTCTACTTTCCTATATTTCTCTTCTTTTTAGCTTTTTCAACATCAGAAGGGAAGAGGACTGTATTGTCTTTATCCTCGTATGTTCTTTTTGGTACATCATCTTTATCCGGAGTTTTATCGTGTGGTTTTCCTGATGAAGTACTTATTAAATAGTAGGCAAATATTCCTACTAAAAAGATAAATCCAAGTATAGCTAATGGCATATAATCAACTCCTTAATTGTTTGTTCTATATACATTTTAACTAATAAATATAATATAATCAAGCCTATTATAAAGAAAATAAATAAATCTTGACAATCGTAAGATTACATAGTAGTATTACCTAGTAGTTTAATTAAATATTAAGCGGTGACGAAGACAGTAACTGGGAACAATACCCTTACAGAGAGATGTGCATAGGTGAGAGCATGTCGGTGAAACCCTACGTGAAAATCACTTCCGAGCTTAACACTAAAGAGAGGCGCCTTGATTGAGGTAGCAACTGGGGTGGTACCGCGGTTTGAATAAATCGTCCCTATAGAATTCTATAGGGATTTTTTGATAAATAGAGAAAGGTATAAAAAAATGTTTGAAAAATTATCGGATAAACCAATTGCTGAATTTCAATTAGAACAAATAGAGCAATGGAAAGAAGAAGACTTATTGGACAAATGCGTAACGGAAAGAGAAGATTGCCCAAGTTATATATTTTATGAAGGCCCACCAACTGCAAACGGGCTGCCAGGTATTCATCATGTTATGGCAAGAACCCTTAAAGACTCAGTGTGCAGATATAAAACAATGAAGGGCTTTAAAGTTAATCGTAAAGCAGGCTGGGATACTCACGGTCTTCCAGTAGAAATTGAAGTAGAAAAACAGCTTGGAATGTCAGGCAAACAGGACATAGAACAATATGGAATTAAAGAATTCAACGAAAAGTGTAAGGAATCCGTATTTGCTTATACAGATCGATGGAGAGAGATGACTGAAAGAATGGGTTACCTAGTAGATATGGATAATCCATATATTACGCTAGATAATGACTATATAGAAACCGGCTGGTGGATAATAAAGGAATTCTTTGATGGAGGAATGATATACGAAGGCCATAAAATCCTTCCCTATTGCCCAAGATGTGGAACAGGCCTTGCATCTCACGAAGTAGCTCAAGGATATAAGGAAATCAAAACCCTTACAGTTACGTGCAAATTTAAAAGAACAGATGTAGACGAATATTTCTTAGCTTGGACAACAACTCCATGGACGCTTCCTTCTAATGTAGCGCTTACAGTTGGAGCTAAGATTAAATACATTAAAGCTAAAATGACAGAAGGTGAAGAAGAAGGAAACGTATTTTATATTGCTAAGGTATTAGCTGATAAGGTGCTTGGAGAAGGTAAATACGAAGTACTCGGCGAAATGCTTGGCAAAGACCTTGAGTATATGGAATACGAACAACTTATGCCATATATAGACACTGATAAGAAAGCATTCTTTGTTACTCTTGGTGATTATGTAACAGTAGAAGATGGAACAGGTATTGTGCATACTGCCCCTGCATTTGGTGAAGATGACTACCAAACAGGAAGAAAGTATGACTTACCAGTATTTCAACCTGTAAACGAAAAAGGAGAATTTACAGAGACTCCTTGGGCAGGCCGTTTTGTAATGGAAGATGGTCTTGATGTAGAAATATTAAAGTCACTTGTAGCTGTTGATAAAGTTTTTTCTAAAGAGAAATTCATGCATAACTACCCTCACTGCTGGAGGTGCAGTACGCCTCTTGTGTACTACGCAAAACCAAGTTGGTACATAGAGATGAGTAAGCTAAAAGAACAGCTTGTAGCGAATAATAACACAGTAAATTGGTATCCTGATTACGTAGGAGAGAAAAGATTCGGAAACTGGCTCTCAGAAGTAAAAGATTGGGCGATTTCAAGAAGTAGATATTGGGGAACACCAATACCTATTTGGAGATGTGAGTGCGGTCATCTTGAATGCATAGGTAGCAGGCAGGAGCTTAAGGATAGAGTTACAGAAGAAATAGATATTAATATTGAATTGCATAGACCATATGTGGATGATGTACATATTAAATGCCCTCATTGCGGCAAAGAAATGAGCAGAATTCCTGAAGTAATGGACTGCTGGTTTGACTCAGGCGCTATGCCTTTTGCGCAGTGGCATTTCCCATTTGAAAACAAGGAAAAATTCGAAAGTGAACTTTTCCCTGCAGATTTCATTTGCGAAGGAATTGACCAAACTAGAGGTTGGTTCTATTCATTGATGGCAATATCAACCTTTATAATGGGAAAAGCACCGTACAAAAATGTATTGGTAAATGATCTAATCCTAGATAAAGAAGGAAAGAAAATGTCTAAAACAAAGGGTAATACAGTATCACCTTTTGAACTTTTTGATAAATACGGGGCAGATGCTACCAGATGGTACCTACTAAGCGTATCACCTGCATGGACGCCGACTAAATTTGATGAGGAAGGTCTTAAAGATGTGGTTAGTAAATTCTTTGGTACGCTTAGGAATGTATATAACTTCTTTGTACTTTACTCAAATATAGATGATATAAATCCTGATATGTTAAATGTTTCTAAGGAAGATAGACCAGAACTAGACAGATGGATACTTTCTAAGTATAACAAAGTGGTAAGAGATGCTACAAATTCTATGGATGAATACGATCACATGAAAATGGTTAAAGCCATAAATGATTTTGTAACAGAAGACCTATCTAACTGGTACATCAGAAGAGCGAGAAGAAGATTCTATGCTGAGGAGATGACTGAAGATAAGAGATTTGTGTATGCTACTACATATGAAATTCTAGTAGGAATTGTTGAATTAATAGCACCGATAGCACCATTTATTTCAGATGAAATGTACGTTAAGCTAACAGGTAACGAAACAGTTCATATAGCTTATTATCCTGAGGCTAATCTTGACCTTATCGATGAAAAGGTTGAAGAAAGAATGGACCTTGTTAGAACTTTAGTAACTCTTGGTAGAGGAACTAGAGAAAAGGAAAGAATCAAGGTAAGGCAGCCACTTAACAAAGCTATCGTAGATGGTAAGTATGAGTCAGTAATCAGCGATTTAGTTCCGCTAATCCTAGAAGAATTAAATGTAAAACGAGTTGAATTTGAAAACAACTTAGACCAGTATATGGACTTTTCTGTTAAACCTAACTTTAAGACAGCTGGGCCAAAGCTTGGTAAAAACATAAAAGCCTTTGGAGCATTCTTAGCTAAAGCAAATGCAAAAGAGCTTGTAGCAACTCTTGACAGAGGGGCGCTGAAACTTGACTTAAATGGAGACATCATTGATATAGAAAGAGATTTTGTAGATGTTAGAATAAGTGCTAAAGAAGGATTTGCAGTAGCTATGGAAAGCAATACTTTTACCATATTAGATACCAATCTAACAGATGAGTTGATTGAAGAAGGATATGTAAGAGAAGTTATTTCTAAGATACAGCAGCTTCGTAAACAATACGACTTTGAAATGATGGATAATATAAATATCTTTATAAACGCAGATGAAGTTATAGCTAAGGCTATAGAAGATAACAAAGAATTCATTATGAAAGAAACATTAGCTAAGGATATCATAGCCAAAGAAGACATCATTCTGTATGACGTAAATGGTCACAAAACAGGATTAGATGTTGGAAGGATAGGTAATAATGCTTAGCAACATATTAGAGTATTCGCTTTCTGAATTTGAAAACGAAATAGTAGCCCTTGGCGAAAAAAAGTTTAGAGCTAAACAAATATACAGCTGGATAATTAAGGGAGTAGACGACTTTGGGGAGATGAAAAATCTCCCTAAGGTTTTAGTCGAAACACTAAATGAAAATTTTGTTATAGATCTTCCCAGGCAGGTAGAAGTTCAAATTTCAGAAACAGATGGTACAAGGAAGTATCTATTTGAACTTACAGATCAAAATAGAATAGAAGCCGTGTTTATGAAATATAAATATGGTAATACCGTATGTGTATCCTCTCAGGCAGGCTGCAAAATGGGCTGCAAGTTTTGCGCATCAACATTAAATGGACTTTCACGAAACCTTACGCCAGGAGAAATTTTAGGACAGATAATCGCTGCAGAAAAAGAAAGCCAAGAAAAGATCAATCACGTAGTTGTAATGGGAATAGGCGAGCCCTTTGATAACTACGAAAACGTTTCTAAGTTTTTAAAACTGTTAAATGACAAGGATGGATTAAACATAGGTATGAGAAATATAACCATATCTACATGCGGAATAATTCCTGTGATAGATAGATTCGGAGACGATTTTCCCCAAGTAAACTTGGCCGTTTCACTTCATGCCGCTACCGATGTAAACAGAACAGAAATAATGCCAATAAATAATAAATATCCAATAAAAGAGCTTTTAAGTGCATGTAGAAGATATGTAAATAAAACACACAGAAGGATAACCTTTGAATATACTTTAGTAGATGGTAAAAATGACAGTAGAGAAGATGCTGCTGCTTTAGCAAAACTTCTAAAAGGATTGCTATGCCATGTGAACCTCATTCCACTAAATCCAGTTGCTGAAACTGGCCTTAGAAAAGCGCGAAGGGAAAATATAAATGCGTTCTTGAGGGAGCTTGAAAAAAGAGGTATACAGGCAACTGTAAGAAGGGAACTAGGAGATGAAATAGATGCTGCTTGTGGGCAGCTTAGATTAAGAAAATAACTGCTAATTAGCAGTTATTTTTTGTATTGAAAGAGTGATTATAATTGTTCCAATAATGGATAAGATAGTTGAAACCATAAGCAAAGTAGAAGCGCCGCCTAAGTCTAAAATCATTCCACCAAGTATGCTTGAAAACACGGAGCCTATTGTAGTCATTACTATAAATAAGGCCTGACCTCTAACTGCCTCTCTTTTATCCATTACCTCATCTATGAAGTGAACCATAGCTGGAAGAAAAAGTGCAAAAGCAAAGAGCTGCGTTAGTTGAGCGACAAATATTAAAAAGACAGATTTTGCAAGGTAGCATAGAGCCACCTTTATGGTGAATCCAAATGAAGCAACTACAATAAGCGTCTTGCAATTGAACCTTTTTTTAATTTTCATAAATAATACCATAGTTGGTATCTCTAGAGCAGCCATCAGAGACAGTATTCTGCCCATGTCAGCGCTGTTTCCACCTACGCTTCCTACTATTTGCATCATGAAGATATTAAGCACTGCATTCCCGAAGTAAAGCCCAATTATACCAAAACTCATGATGAAGAAATATTTGTTTCTTTTTACAAACTCATCAAAGGCAATAGGTTTTATATGCTCTTCATCCTCATCTTTTAAAAATGTTTTATTCTTTTCTTTTCCAAAACTGATATGAGTTGCAAATACAAACCCTAACATTAAAATTAAAACTATTTGCCCTGATATAGGAATAGATACTATACCGTAGCGTAAAACTATTGACCCTAGAGCAGCAACCATTAAAGCAAAAAGAAGAGATCCCATGCTTCTAGCTAAACCGAAGTTTATCTGACAATCGGCTCTTTGTAGATAAAAATTGAGGGAATTTATAAAAGGCTGACCAGAAGTTGTTAAGGCAATAATAGCTATGTATATGGTTGTCAGCAAAATAGACTGGCTTTCAAAAAATAAAAGCCCAGTATTTAATACTAGGATGGCTAATACAAGTCCTTCTATTACATTTAATAAAGAAAACTTCTTAGAGCGATCTGTAAAGTTAGCAAGAGCTGGCTGAATCAGAACAGATAAAATACTTCCAAAAGCAAAGATAGCTCCAATTTGTGAATTGGAATAATCTTTATCAAGCAGAAATACTGAGGCAAAACTGCACGCGATACCGTAGTACATCCAATATGTTCCCTGCACCAGAGAGTATTCTAAATTCAGTAAATTTTTCATCTAATAAGTAGCCTCCGAGTTGTAAGTATAACACATTCATAAGAAAAAAAGAAGGCAAAATAATGCAAAAAAGAGTGATATGTGGTATAATAAATTGATTAATTATGTTTTAATGAAGGAGTGTTTTATGAAATTGATAATAGACGGAACAGGTGGAGATTATGCGCCCAGAGAGATTGTAAAGGGTGCTGTTTTAGCCGCTAAAGAAATCGAACACGAAGTAATTATAATTGGAGAAGAAGATAGAATTCTTGTTGAATTAAAAAAGAATAATTATACAGGGGACAATATCACATTGATAAATGCCACCGAACAAATTACAAATGAAGAATCACCTGTAAAAGCTGTAAGAAGGAAAAAAGATTCTGCTATAGTAAAAAGTCTTAATATGATTAAAGATGACGAAGCTGATGTATTCATTTCTGCAGGAAGCACAGGAGCGTTGCTAGCTGGAAGCTTGTTAATTCTAGGAAGAATTAAAGGTATTGACAGACCTGCAATTGCTGCGTTTTATCCTAAAATAGGTAAAAATGAGCCTGCTCTTTTACTTGACTGCGGAGCTAATACTGATATTAAGCCTAAAAATCTATTACAATTCGGGATCATGGGAAGCATATATATTGAAAATATTTTACAAAGGAAAAATCCTGAAGTAGGCCTTCTAAACATAGGTGTAGAACATAATAAGGGAGATAAGCTCCACAAGGAAGCTTATATACTTTTAGAAGATAGCAATCTTAACTTCATAGGCAACGTTGAAGGAAGAGAAGTTCCAGCTGGTGTTTGCGATGTAATAGTTGCTGACGGATTTTCAGGGAACATATTTTTAAAGACTTCTGAAGGCATAGCTAGCTCAATTATGAAGCTTATAAAAATCAAGCTTATGGAAAGCAGTATATCTAAATTAGGCGCGTTGCTTTCTTCAAAGAAATTAAGATCATTGAAAAAGGAATTTGACTATGCAGAAGCTGGAGGCGCTCCTATTTTAGGAGTAAAAGGTGTGGTACTTAAAATTCACGGTTCTTCTAAATCTAATGCAGTGTATAATTCAATATTAAAAGCCATACCTTACGTGGAAAAAGATTTAGTTGACATGATAGAGAGTAGCGTTAAAAGGAACGGAGATTTAAATGATTAGAGAATCCTATATGAGTTTAGAAGACGCCATAGGATATTGGTTTAAAAATAAAAAACTCCTCATAAATGCAGTCACTCACAGTTCTTACTCAAGCGATAAGGGTATGAGCTACCCCGAAAACAACGAAAGACTCGAGTATTTAGGAGATGCATTTTTTGATGCAATAATAGGAGATAGGCTTTACAAGCTTTTACCAGAAGAACGAGAAGGTAAGCTTAGCAAGATGAGAGCTAAGATTGTATGTGAAGAATCCCTTGAAGATATAGGGAAAGAAATTAAAATAGGTGATTATTTGCTCATCGGAAAAGGCGAGGAACAGACTGGAGGAAGAACCAGAAAATCAATAATAGCAAACGCTGTAGAAGCAATTATAGGCGCTATATATCTAGATAGTAATTATGATGCTACTTATGCAGTTGTAAGTAAACTCTTCGATGAGAAAATAAATTTAGCCATTGAAGGAAAACTTTTAACTGACCATAAAACCAAATTACAGGAAATATTACAAAAAAAACATAAGGATAAGGCACCTTCATATGAAGTGATAAAAACAGAAGGACCAGACCACGAGAAAGTTTTCTTTGTTAACTTAGTATTAGACAAGGTGGTTTTAGGTAAAGGACTTGGTAAAAGTAAAAAAGAGGCAGAGCAAAATGCAGCAGCAGATGCTCTTACGAGAGGAGTAAAGAAGTAGTGTATTTTAAACGAATAGAGATGCAAGGATTTAAATCATTTGCAGATCCTGTAATTATAGAATTTCACGAAGGTATAACATGCATTGTAGGCCCAAACGGAAGCGGTAAAAGCAACATAAGTGACGCCATAAGGTGGGTGCTGGGTGAGCAAAGTCCTAAACTTCTTCGTGGCGGCAAAATGGAAGAAGTAATATTTGCAGGTACCACTAACAGAAAATCACGTGGTATGGCAGAAGTTACATTAGTGATAGACAATTCCACCGGAATTCTTCCCATTGAATATAATGAAGTGGCAATTACTAGGCGTATGTACCGCTCAGGTGAAAGTGAATACTTAATAAATAACAATCAATGCAGGCTTAAAGACATAAGAGAACTAATAATGGATACAGGTATAGGGGTTGACGGATATTCCATTATTGGTCAAGGTAAAATAGCAGACATAGTAAGCACTAAAGCTGAGGACAGAAGAGAAATATTCGAAGAAGCAGCTGGTGTTGTGATGTATAAAAAAAGGAAATCTCAGGCCGAGAAAAAACTAGGCAGCGCACAGGATAATTTAGATAGAGTAAGCGATATAGTAAATGAAATAGAAGACAGAATAGGCAGTTTAAGAGAAGACAGCACCAAAGCTAAGGAATTTTTAAATCTTCGAGATAGATATAAGTTTTTAGAAATAAATTTAGCTTTAAATAATATAGGTAATCTTGATAAAAACACTGAAGCATTAAAAGGCATAGTTTCTGAAAGTGAAGAGAAGATTAAATCGCTAGTTAATAAAAGGGATTCTTTAGAAGCTGAAATGGATCAGCTTATGGAGAAAAACGAGAACTTAGATGAGCTTAGCGCTGAAGCAAACGATAATCTTATTAGAAAAGTTAACGAGCTTAACATAATAAATAGCCAAGGACAGGTTAACGAAGAGAGACTAAGCGCTGTAGATAAAGATATTGCTAGATTAAAAGGCGAGATAAAAGAAACTGATGAAAAACTTAATTCGGAAAACGCTAAGTTAAAAGAACTGGAAAAAAATGAAGAAGTTTTACAAGCTGACAAAATAAGTGCAGAGAAAAAACTTCATGATGCCGTAATAAGACTTAACAGTGTAACATTAGAAAACAACGAATTGGTTACAAGTATTGATGATAAGAAGAATAGAATAATAGATATTAATAATGAGAACGTAGGAAGAAACGGCGAAATTAATACACTAAGAAGCTATAAACAATCCTTAACATCAAGAAAAAGCCAGATAGAGTTTGAAAATAATAGTGGCGATGAGAGAGGTGCGGGGTACAAAGTAAAAACCGAGACCGTAGAAAGTCAGCTAGGTAAGCATAAAGAAACACTTAAGATATGTGAAAATGAAATCGTAAAAAACGAACAAGAAATACTTTCGCTAAATGAAGAGTATAATTTGCTTTCAAAACAAATTGATGATAATAACATAAAACTCAATAGAACGTATGCAAGGAAAAAAACTATCGAAGAAATGGAGAACAACTATGAAGGATATAATAGTGCTGTAAAGTTCACCATGAAATCAGGAGTAAAAGACGTATACGGTACAGTATCTGATATAATTAAAGTGCCTAAGGGATTAGAACTTGCTATAGAAACTGCATTAGGCGCGGGTATGCAAAATATAGTTTGTGAAGATGATAGCACAGCTAAAAATATGATAAGCACACTTAAAAAGAACAGCGCGGGCAGAGCTACTTTTTTGCCCGTTAGATCCATCTATGGCAAAAAGTTAAGTGTAGAAAAGATGGAGGGTCTACTTGGCGTAGCGGCAGACATGGTTGAATTTGATGGTAAGTTTAACGATGTTGTGAATTATCTATTAGGTAGAGTAATAATAACTAAAACTATGGATGATGCAGTAAGATTATCTAAAAAACTTAAAAATGGAGCGAGATTTGTTACAGTAGAGGGCGAAGTGGTAAATGCTAGCGGAGCTATTACTGGTGGTAAATACAGAAATAAGTCGGCTAATCTAATAGAGAGAAAAGCAGAAATTGCAAATTTAGCGACGGAATTTGACAAACTAAGCGAAGAAAAGAACATATTAGCAATTAAAAAGGAAACTAACGATAAGAAAAAAACTGACAATTCTAAGGAAAAAGAAAAACTAGCAGCAGCTAAGCAAGGTTTGCTTTTAGAAATTGGTAATTTAAACAGTGAGCTTACCCATATTAAAGATTTGATAAGAGAAACTGGAATTAATTACGATAAATACGATAAAGAGCTAAAAAGAATAGCGCAAGATATTCAAAATGCAGAACAAATGATAGACAAACATAAGAATGAAATGTCTGAAGCAGAAACTGAATTAGAAAAGCTAAATGAAGAAGTGGATAAGCTCTTAGTTGCAGCAGACGAACTTACAGATAAGATTGAAGCTTCGAAGGATGAAATTACTAATTGCAAGGTTACGGTTAACGAATCAGAAACAAAAGTCTTTGGTCTTAATGAACTTATAGAGAGAATTCATGATACATTAATAGACTACGAGGATGAATTAAGCGATGCAACTTCAGAACTTGAAGATTTGTTAGCAGAAAAAGAACTTCTTTGTACTGGTGATGATGAAACAGGCGAAAAGGAATCTGAACTTAAAAAGGAAAAAGAAAACCTGGAGAAATACATAGAGCAGGCAGCCAAAGAAAAAACGAGCATTAATTCTAGGTATGCAGCAATTAATGAAGAGCAAAAAGCCATAGCAGTAGAGCAAAATAATACAGTGGATCAAAAATATAGGGACGAGATTAAGCTAGCAAGAAATGATACACAGCTTACTAATATTAAGGATAAGTTATGGGATGAATTTGAAATATCATATGCCGAAGCAAAGGATATGAAAGAGGATGATTTCCCTATTACATCAGCTAATAAAGAATGCAGAGAAGTTAAGATCAGGCTTAAAGAATTAGGAGACGTAAACATATCTTCTATCGATGAATATGAAAAGGTTGGTAAAAGATATGAGTTCTTGACAGAACAAAGAAAAGACATCCTAGGAGCAATGGATGAGCTTAAAGAGATTATCTTTAATATGGATAAAACGATTAAAAAGAAATTTAAAGATCATTTCGATAAAGTAGTAATTAACTTTGAAACAATTTTTAAAGAGCTTTTTAACGGGGGACATGCAGAGCTTAGGCTTGAAGATGATGATAATCCTTTAGAATCAGGCGTAGTAATTGTAGCGCAGCCCCCAGGAAAGAAATTGAAAAATATTAATTTAATGTCAGGTGGCGAGAAAACCATGACAGCTATCGCACTAATGTTTGCAGTTCTAAAATCAAAGCCTACACCTTTTTGTATACTCGATGAAGTCGAGGCTGCATTAGATGATAGTAACATAGAGAGATTTTCACTTTATTTAAAGAAATTCAAGGAAATACAGTTTGCACTTGTTACTCACCAAAGAGCAACAATGCAGCACGCAGATGTTTTGTACGGCGTTACAATGCCGGAACATGGAATTTCAAAAGTATTATCGTTAAAAATAAATGATAAGTTTGATTTAGAATAGAAAGGAATAAAAATGGGATTATTTGATAAAAAAAATCCTTTTCAGAAATTTTCAGAGAGAGTAACTGACTTTATTTTAGCAAACCCTAAAATAGATGAAGAATTTTTGGAGGAGCTAGAGGAGATATTGATAATCTCTGACATAGGAATAGAAACGACTGAGTATATTATGGAAGAACTCAGAGATAAAATTAAGAAGAAATACATAGAAAACCCTGAAAGAGTAAAAGCAGCGTTAACTGAAATAATTGCAGAGATTATGGACAAAGGTGATAGAAATAAAGTTTCCAAAGAAACACCTTTAGTGATATTGGCTATAGGCATAAATGGTGGAGGCAAAACCACATCCATTGGTAAAATTGCCAACATGTATAAAAAAGAGGGAAAGACAGTGATGCTAGCAGCAGCGGACACATTTAGAGCGGCAGCTGCAGACCAGCTTCAGATATGGGCAGACAGAGTTGGTGTAAGCGTGGTTAGGCATGAAGAAGGAAGCGACCCTGCAGCAGTTATTTATGATGCAATACAGTCAGCTAAGGCTAAAAACATTGATATATTAATATGCGACACCGCGGGTAGACTTCAAAATAAAAGTAATTTGATGAAAGAACTTGAAAAAATGAACAAAATAATAAACAGAGAGTTTCCAGAAGCTTTCAGAGAAACGCTTTTAGTGCTTGATGCAACCACAGGGAAAAATGCAATAAGCCAAGCTAAAGCATTTTCAGAAATAGCAGATGTAACAGGTATAGTGCTGACAAAATTAGATGGTACAGCAAGAGGTGGAATAAGTATTACCATAGCAAATGAACTTGATATGGCGGTAAAATATGTGGGATTAGGTGAAGGATTAGATGATTTAAAACCTTTTGACTCCATGAAATTTGCAGGAGGAATATTTAATGAGTAAACCAGTATTAGCAGTAGTAGGAAGACCGAATGTAGGAAAGTCTACATTTTTTAATAAAATTATAGGCAAAAGAGTAGCTATAGTAGAGGATACACCTGGTGTCACAAGAGACAGAATATATGCAGAAGCTGAGTGGAATGGTATCGATTTTGCTATCATAGACACAGGTGGCATAGAACCAAATACATCTGACCCTATACTTTCTCAAATGAGAGAGCAAGCTCAGATTGCCATGGATACATCAGATGCTATACTTTTCATGGTGGACGGTAAAGACGGACTTACAATAGCAGATACTGAAGTAGCTAGTATGCTTAGAAGAACAGGCAAAAGAGTTATTTTAGTAGTAAATAAGATTGACAAACCAAATGATTTACCAGATAATTTCTATGATTTTTATGAACTTGGACTAGGAGAACCTATTCCAGTAAGTTCAGCAAACATGCTTAATTTTGGTGATGTTTTAGATGAAATAGTAGATAGTTTTCCAGATGATATTTATGATGACAATGATGACGCAATAAAGGTAGCTGTAATAGGAAAACCAAATGTTGGCAAGTCTTCGCTTATAAATAAACTAGTAGATGAAAACAGGGTGATAGTATCTCCTATAGCTGGGACTACTAGAGATTCAATAGATACTAACTTTCATTACAAGGATGATGATTACATACTTATAGATACAGCAGGCATTAGAAAAAAGAGCAAGGTAAATGAAAATATCGAGTGGTACAGCGTAGTTAGAGCCATTGCGGCTGTGGAAAGATGTGATGTATGCTTACTCCTAATAGATGCTGAAGATGGCCTGACAGAGCAGGATAAAAAAATTGCAGGAATCGCTCATGAAGCAGGCAAGGGACTTGTGATAGTAGTAAATAAATGGGATCTTGTTAAAAAAGAAACTAACACCATGAGAGACTACGAAAGAAAGATTAAGTCAGAGATTTTATTTGCTACTTATGCACCGCTAGTATTTATTTCGGTAAAAGATAATAAGCGAGTGTTTAATGCGATTGATTTGGTCAAACTAGTTGCATTAAGTAGGTCTAGGCGAATATCAACGGGTCAACTAAATAACGTTATCGTAGATGCGACAATGATGAAACAGCCACCATCAGATAAAGGCAGAAGACTTAAGATATATTACGTGACTCAGGTAGGTGTTAAACCTCCTTTATTCTCATTTAAAGTTAATTCAAGAGCTCTTATGCATTTCTCATATTCGAGATATCTTGAAAACAGGATAAGAGAAGCCTTTGGATTTGAAGGAACTTCGATAAAATTCGTGTTTAGAGAAAAAGGAGAGAACTAAAATGAAGCTTTTTATTTGTGTATTACTTATAATATTAGCATATTTTTTAGGCAATATTTCGCCGTCTATGCTGCTTGGCAAAATGAAAGGTGTAGATATAAAAAATGAAGGTAGTGGTAATGCAGGAACAACTAATGCGTTAAGGGTATTAGGCGCAAAAGCAGGGGTTTTAACCTTTGCTCTTGATATACTTAAAGGTTTTATCGCTGTGTGGTTTGCATTACAATTCTCTACTTTTTATTGTGCATATATATGCGTAATCGCAGTGATATTTGGGCACATATGGCCTGCTTTATATAAATTCAAGGGAGGAAAAGGCGTAGCAACATCAATTGGAGCAACGCTAGCTATAAGCCCTATAGTGACGCTGGTAGTTACAGTTTTTTCGCTAGGCATGGTAGCTGTATCTAAAAAAGTTTCGGTTGGATCCTTAACGGCAGCAGCAGTATATCCAGTAGCGACTTTTATCTTTGTAAGAGAGTTTTTCCCATTTGCCCTTATTTTATGCTTAACTATAGTAATAAAGCACAGAGAAAATATTAAAAGACTGATAAATGGCGAAGAAAAAAATATAATTATTAAAAAGGAGAAGTAAATTGAAAACTAAAATAGCAATAATAGGTGGAGGAAGCTGGGGCACTGCTTTAGCACAGACACTGGGAAAAAATGGTCACAAAGTAGCTCTATGGGACATAGACGCTGGTCTTATTAAAAACATGGAAAAAGAAAGAGAAAACAAAAAATATCTTCCTAATATAATATTAAATGATAATATCGAATTGGTTACTGATGTTTCTATCGGTATTAAAGATGCTAATATAGTTTTATTTGCAGCTCCTGCACAAAGGTTTAGAAGCGCCCTTGAAAATGCTTTAGAATATTTAACAAAGGATATGATAATCGTTAACGTGGCAAAGGGAATCGAAATAGGAACGCATCAAAGGCTATCTGAAATTGCTGAAAGCTTAATTCCGGATATGTCATATGTAGTTTTATCAGGACCATCTCATGCTGAGGAAGTTGGCCTCGGTCTTCCTACCACAGTATCAGCTGCATCAAAAAACACTGAAGCAGCTATTCATGTTCAGCATATATTTTCCAATGAAACTTTTAGAGTATATACCAACGAAGATGTAATAGGAGTTGAGCTCGGCGGAGCGCTTAAAAATATAATAGCTCTAGGCGCAGGAATATCCGATGGCTTAAACTATGGTGATAATGCGAAAGCGGCACTTATGACTAGAGGAATCGCAGAGATGAAAAGGCTTGGAGTTAGGCTAGGAGCAAATCCAGAAACTTTTTCGGGTCTTGCAGGCGTTGGTGATTTAATAGTAACTTGCACCAGTATGCATTCTAGAAACAGAAGATGCGGTATAATGATCGGTGAAGGCATGAAGCCTAAAGAGGCAGTGGAAAAAGTAGGCATGGTAGTAGAAGGCATATACACTGCTGAAGCGGCGCATGAACTAGCTAAAAGCTGCGAAGTAGAGCTTCCTATATCAGAAGGAATATATAAAATTGTTCTTGGAGAGATGGAAGCCAAAGATGTAGCAAAGTTTCTTATGGTACGTGAGAAGAAAGATGAGATGTTAATATATTAGGAGGAAAATTTATTGAGTAATAAATATCATATTATCACTTTTGGATGTCAAATGAACGAGCATGATTCTGAGAATATAGGTGGAATGCTGGAGGATATGGGATACGAGAATTGTGATGATAAGGATAATGCAAATATAGTAATTCTAAATACATGCAGCATAAGAGAACACGCAGACGAGAGATTTTACGGCAAGCTAGGCCAGCTAAAGAAAAAGAGACTTGGTGATCCAAACTACGTAGTTGCAGTATGTGGATGTATGATGCAGCAGGAACATATTGTCAAGAATATGAAAAAAAAGTTCCCTTGGGTAGATATAATATTTGGTACTCACAACATAGAAGAATTTCCCAGATTATTACAAACTTGCATGGAAAAAAGAAGTAAAGTAAAAGAAATATTAAGTGATAGAGACCTGGTTCCTGAGAGGCTTCCATCTAGCAGGCTATATAAATATAAATCTTTTGTAAATATAACATATGGATGTAACAACTTCTGTACATACTGCATTGTGCCTTATACGAGAGGTAGAGAAAAAAGTAGGTCCATTGATTCTGTTATAAGTGAAGTCGAGTTTTTAGTGGCAGACGGGGTTAAAGAAATAACATATTTAGGGCAGAATGTAAATTCATTTGAAGATCCAGATGGAAGAGATTTTACTGATTTAATATATGAAACAAATAAAATTGAGGGGCTTGAAAGAATAAGGTTTATGACAAGCCATCCTAAGGATCTGTCAGATAGGCTAATTAAAGCCTACGCTGATTGTGACAAGCTATGTAACTATATACATCTTCCTGTTCAGTCAGGAAGCACTGAAGTATTAAAAAGAATGAATAGGAAGTATGATAGAGATAGGTATCTTGGTATAGTACGTAAAATAAAAGAAATGGTTCCAGATATAACGATATCAACAGATATAATTGTAGGATTCCCTGGCGAAACTGAGGAAAATTTTTCAGATACCTTGGACATGATTAAAGAAGTGAAATATGATTCTGCGTTTACATTCCTATATTCCATAAGAAAAGGTACCCCAGCAGGAGAATATGATGATCAAATACCTGAAAAAATAAAGCACGAGCGTTTCGATAGATTATTAAATGATATAAATAAAATAACGGCAGATAAAAACCGTGAATATGTAGGAAGAATCGAAAAGGTTCTTGTGGAAGGCATTAGTAAAAACAACAAAAGTAAACTTGTGGGAAGAACTGAAGGCTTTAAGCTTGTTAGTTTTTTCGGTGAAGCGAATCTGATTGGTGAGATTATAAGTGTACGAATTATTAATGCTAACACGTTTAGTTTAGAAGGAGAAATGCTATGAGTCAATTGCTAGAATTCATTACGTTTAGTAGAATTACTACAATTGTATATTTCCTAAATTTTATTATTGCAATGGTGATAATATTTTTGGAAAGAAAAAACCCTTCTTCAACATTAGCCTGGATACTTGTCTTATTTGCCGTTCCGTTTTTTGGTATATTCCTTTACATAATATTTTCACAAAACATTAGCAGAAGACAAATGTTTAAATTATCACCCTTAGAGGAAGAAACTGTAGATAGATCATTGGCTTCTCAAATAAGCTATATGGAAAGTGGGCTATATCAATTTCCAAATGAAAGCTCTAAGAAATGGGAACATATGATAAAGTTAAATCAAACGTATGGGCAAGCATATTTAACTGAAAATAATGAAATAGAACTTTTGACAGATGGGAAAATAAAGTATCATAGATTAATGCAGGACATAAGGCGAGCCGAAAAATATATTAATATAGAATACTTTATAGTAAGAAACGATAGTGCTGGTAATAAGCTAATTGATTTATTGGTTAAAAAAGCTGCCGAAGGTGTTGAAGTCAGATTTCTTATGGACGGAATGGGCAGCAGAATGATATCTGAAAAAAAAATGAAGAAGCTGGCAGAAGCTGGAGGTCAGTACGCCTTCTTTTTCAAGCCGATTATGAAGTATCTATTCATAAACTTTAATTATAGAAATCATAGAAAGATAGTAACAATAGATGATAAGATTGGATATATCGGAGGATTCAACATAGGTAGAGAGTACTTAGGGCTAAAAGATAAATTCGGCTACTGGAGAGATACGCATATAAGGATCAGGGGCGATTCTCTTGTCGCACTAAATCAAAGATTTTATTTGGACTGGAGATATGCATCAAAAGAAGAGTTTGATATAATTGATAAGTGTATACCTGATGATTATGAGCCTGGCAAGAAAATTGGTGATAATCCCATTCAGATTATTTCATGTGGACCTGATTCGAAAAAGCAAGAGATTAAAAATGGGTTTCTAAGAATGGTGGCTTATGCTAAGAAGAACATTTATATTCAAACGCCATATTTCATACCCGATAGTGCGCTTTTTGATTCACTATATATGGCAGCAATGTCTGGTGTGGAAGTGCGTATAATGATACCTTCTATGCCTGACCATGCTTTTGTTTATTCTACTACGTTATCTTACGTTGGAGAACTTTTAGAAGCAGGTGTAAAAGTTTATATTTACGAAAATGGGTTTTTGCATGCTAAGACTATGGTTGTAGATGGAGAAGTCGCCACTGTTGGTTCGGCAAATTTCGACAGAAGAAGCTTTATCCTCAATTTTGAAGCAAATGCTTTTATATATAAAAAGGAATTTGCGGAGAAAATGGAGAATCAATTTAAAGAAGATTTTAAGCTATGTAGAGAACTTACACTGGAAGATTATCAAAAAAGGGGCGTTTGGCAATCTATTAAAGAATCCATATCGAGATTGTTTTCAGATGTTTTATAAGTAATATAGGAGGAAATTTGCAGAGGAGATTTAAAGCTATGCTAAGAGCATACGCTGGAAGATTATCAAAAGGGGTATAGTGCAATCTACTAAAGAATCCATATTGAGATTGTTTTTAGATGTTTTATAAGTATTACAGGAGGGAAATCATGAATAAAAAAGAGAGTAAAATGGGATATTATTTAAGAGTTTTTGGGGGAGCTTCTTTAGGAAAGTTGCAAAATAGAATTAATGTTGCTCATGAGAGATCAGGTAAAAATAGAGCCTTCATTTTATTTGATATGATGAACAGTTTAATTAGATATGGAGCAGGTTATAACGATTATGTTACCTTTGAATTTTGGGATTTAAGTCATAAACAAAGAGATACTTATTTAACTCGTTTAAGAAGCAAAAAACTTATAAGCCAGTTAAACAATCCTGATTATGCTTATATATTTGATAATAAGAATACATTTAATAAGGTCTTTAAAGATTATATAGGCAGAGAATTTATAGATCTAGAAGATACGAGTAAGGAAGATGTTATAGAATTTTTTAATAACAGAGATAAAATCTTCGGAAAAATGAAGGACCTTAGCTGTGGAATCGGTTGTGAATTAATAAAAACAGCAGATTACAAAGATGGCGAAGAGTTTTATAAATATATTATAGAAAAGGGTTATGCAACCATTGAAGATGTAATAGAAAACCATCCTGAGATTAACAAACTATATCCTTTTTCAGCTAACACAATAAGAACTATAACTATAGTTGATGCCAAAGGTGAAGCTCACTGCATATACATGGTATTTAAAATGGGAAACAACTTTAGAGTAGTTGATAATTTTGGATTACACGGACCAGTGGATATGGAGACTGGTGAATTTTTATTCCCAGCACATTCAGGAGATACTACTGCAGGTCAGCATTTTACCGAGCATCCTTATTCCCATATTCCATTAGTAGGATACAAAGTTCCTCTCATTAAAGAGGCAGTTGAATTTGCTAAAAAGGCAGCATTGGTTGTTCCTGAAATGAGATACATTGGTTGGGACATAGCGATAACTCCAAATGGACCTGCGATTATTGAAGGAAACAACTATAATGCCCATGATTTTTGGCAGCTTCCTGGTCAAACTCCTGGAGGTATAGGAATTCTTGCTGTTTTAGATGAATTAATTCCTGAATTTAAATATTAAAGTGAAAGGATGTAATGATGTATAGGATTAGATTCTTTATAGCACTTTGGGGAGCAAAGTTTTCTAAAATACTGCTGAAGATTACTAAAAACAACGGAACAAATTTCCCGGGTACAATTGCTATCAAGGTTTGTCCTGATTTTCTAAAATATATAAATAAGCCAAAAAAAATTGTATGCATAACTGGCACAAATGGTAAAACGACAGTAGCTAATCTGGCAATAGAAATGTTTGCACGTGATGATAAAAAAGTCTTAAATAACAGCATGGGTTCAAATACTATAACAGGTATTTCAACTAGCCTTATAAATGGTGTAAATATATTCGGAAGATGTAAGTATGAAAGAGGTATTTTAGAAATAGACGAAAGATCTGCCAAGCGAGTTTTTCCGCAAATTACACCTGATTACTTACTTATAACCAACTTGTCAAGAGATTCTATTATGCGAAACGGCCACCCAGAATATATCGCCAAGATACTTACCGAGTATATACCAAGGTCAACTAAACTTATAATAAATGCTGACGATTTGATAGCATCAAATGTATCACCTGAAAATGAGAGAGTATATTACGGAATTGACAAAATGGATACGGATAAGACAGAATGCACTAACCTTATTAATGATCTTCAGATTTGTCCGAAATGTTATAGTAAGCTTAGCTATGATTACTTAAGATACCATCATATAGGGAAAACAGTATGCAAAAACTGCGGTTTTTCTTCCCCAAAAAGTGATTACTTGGGCGAAAATGTCAACTTGGTTGATATGACCATTGATATCAAAGAAGTAGGATGTAAGGGTAGACATAGATTACTAAATGACAGTGTTTATAACATATATAATGTAGTGTCGACTATAGCTTTGTTTAGAGAACTTGGGTATTCACATGACAAGATAGAGAAACTTTTAGATAAAACTAGTATTTTGAGCAGTAGGTATAACGTAGAAGTTGTAGATGATAAAAAGTTATTTATGCAATTAACCAAGGACAAAAATGCCTTTGCTTGTAGTAGAGTATTTGATTATATAAGCAATTTACCAGGTGAGAAAGAGTTAATAATCATGATGTCTAGCCTAGGTGATGCTAAACATTGGTCTGAAAATACATGTTGGCTGTACGATTGTGACTTTGAATTATTAAATAAAGATAATATAAAGAACATTGTGGTTGTAGGGCCTAGATACAAGGACTACTATTTGAGGATTCTTTTTGCTGGTATTGATGGAGCAAAGGTAGTTAAAACGATGAACGAATTAGACGCGCCTGATTGCCTTAAACTTTTTGAAAATGACAATATATATATTCTTTATGGTACGGATTCTATAGTACTTGCTAATGGGGTTAAGGAGAAGATAAAAACTCGTATAAAGGGAGGGAAATAGCATGTATATAGAAGTGATGTTCCCTGAAGTGTGTAATTTATACGGAGATTTAGCTAATATTAGATTAATTAAGAAATCTTACCCTGAAACTGAGATTATAGAAACAAGCCTTAAAGATATACCATATTTTTTAGAAAATGTGCCGGACCTTATTTACATGGGATCGGTTACAGAAGATAATCAGGTGCTAGTAATAGAAACTTTAAAAAAATACAAGAAAAGAATCGAGACTTTGATTGAACAAGGTGTTTGCTTTTTAATCACAGGAAATGCTACGGAAGTATTTGGCGGTGAAATATCTGATATTGACGGAACTAAACTAGAAGGATTGGGAATAATAGATATCTCGACTAAAAGGGACATGTTTAATAGATTTAATTCGTTGTATCTAGGCAAATTTAACAATATGGATATAGTAGGCTATAAAAGTCAGTTTACATATTCTTATTATAATAACGACCAAATCACATCACAATTGTTTGATACTATAAAGGGAATCGGACTAAATCCTGATGTGAAGGAAGAAGGCGTTAGACTTAACAATTTTTTCGCTACTTATTTGATAGGACCTTTGCTTATTTTAAATCCGTATTTTACTAAGTATTTACTAAAACAATTAGGAATTAACAATCCGAAATTATTACATGAAAAAGATATGATAGAAGCATATGAGATAAGAGTAAAAGAATACTCTAATCCGAAGATAGGGTTTTATTATTAGAAAGAGGTTAATTTGAAGAGATTTTTTAATTCAGGAATAGGGATTGTATTTATACTTTTACTTGTAAGTAATTTTATGCGTGGCGGATTAAGCGATCCTGCCACATATTTTTACCGTATATTAATACTTTTACCAGGAATAATAATCGGATTATCCTTTCATGAGTTTGCCCACGGATGGGTATCATATAAGCTTGGAGACCCGACGCCTAAAAACCAGGGAAGGTTAACGCTTAACCCGAAAGCACACTTTGATCCATTTGGATTTTTAGCACTTATTTTTATGGGCTTTGGGTGGGGAATACCTGTTGAAATTAATCCTAATTACTATAAACATAAGAGAAGAGATGAGCTATTAGTTGCATGCGCTGGAGTTACGATGAATCTAATCTTAGCTATTGTCGCTGCTTTTATAGTAAAAATAATATTCGCATCAAATCCCTATATAATGGGTACAACCTATGGTGAAATACTTATAGAAATTATGATGGGGATAATATCAATAAACATAGTGCTACTTGTTTTTAATCTTATACCTATACCACCTTTAGATGGTTTTAATGTAATAACCCAGATATTTAATCTAAGAGGCACTAAATTCTATGATACCGTATACAACAAGGGCTTTATAATACTATTAGTACTTCTTTTAGCAGGAGTAATTGGTAAAATTATAAGTCCTGCTTTTAACTTTATATATGGATTAATAATAAATAATATTATATATTAGTCAGGAGAAAATTATGATAATAGATGCCCACTGCGATACTATAATGCAGGTAACATATGAGAAAAACCATAAATTAAGAGAAAATGATGGACATATTAGTCTTATGAAGTTAAAAGAAGGTGATTCTTTATGCCAATTTTTTGCGCTGTATATAGATAAGAAATATACAGACTTAAAATCACCATATGAAGTTTTTCTTGATATGTATAAGGTATATATTGAGCAAATCGATTCAAACAAAGATTTGATATTACCTGCGTATTCTGCAGATGATATTATCAAAAACCACGAAATGGGCAAAATGTCTTCAATGCTTGCAATAGAAGATGCTGTATGCCTAGAAGGTAAAATAGAAAGAGTGGACGAGTTTTTCAGTAAAGGCGTAAGAGCAATGACTTTAGTTTGGAACAATGAAAATGAGTTAACCTTTCCAAATAGCTGCGTAGCTAAAGACCATATGAAAGGTTTAAAACCCTTTGGTTTTGAGGCAGTTGAAAGGATGAATCGACTGGGTATGTTGGTAGATGTGTCACACTTATCAGAAGGCGGATTTTATGACGTAGCGAAATGCTCAAAGAAACCGTTTATCGCAACCCACTCATGCGCTAGAGCGCTGTGCAATCATCAGAGTAATCTAACAGATTATCAGCTCAAAACACTAGGTAAAGCAGGCGGGGTAGTAGGCGTTAATTTTGAATCTAGCTTTCTAAAAGAGAATTCTAAGTATGGAACTTACGAACAAATAGTAAAACATACCAGGTACATGGTTGATAAAGCCGGTATAGAAGCTATGGGCTTTGGGTCTGATTTTTATGGCATACCTATCGCAGCTGAAATAGAAGACTTTAGAGGATTACCTAAACTCATAGACCTTTNATCGGAGCATTTTACAGATGATGAAATAGATATGATATCGCATAAAAACATGCTTAGAATCCTAAGGGACAACTTAAAATAAACTTCACAAGAACTTCACAAGAAATGGTTAGCACTCTTCACTGTAGAGTGCTAATTTTAATGTATAGATATTTAAGAGGAGGGTTAAGATGAATATAGAAAAATTTACAGATAGTATGCAAAATATCATTATGGAATCGCAAAACATAGCAGTATCCTTAGGTCATCAAGCCATAGATGGAGAGCATTTACATTATGCATTACTCGATCAAAAGGACGGCTTAATTCCTAAGCTATTACAAGCTATGGGAGTTGCTGTGGGTCTAGTCAAAAATGACATTGACGTAGGATTGAATAATTTACCTAAAGTTTCAGGTGATGCTACGTCAGTATATATGACGCGTAGATTAAATTCATTGACAATAGATGCTGAAAAAATAGCAAAAAATATGAACGATGAGTTTATTAGCGTTGAACATGCATATTTAGCACTAATAAATGAAAAAGATGGTTATTCATCAGTGATTTTTAAAAGATACGGAATAACTAGTGAAAAATTCTTAGAAGTTTTGTCTAAGGTTAGAGGAAACCAAAGGGTAACAACGCAAACCCCTGAAAACAATTATGATGCTTTAAATAAGTATGGAATGGATTTAGTTGAAGCAGCTAAAAGCGGTAAATTAGATCCGGTTATTGGAAGAGATGAGGAAATAAGAAGAACCATACAAATACTTTCAAGAAGGACTAAAAACAACCCTGTATTAATAGGTGAACCTGGAGTTGGTAAAACTGCCGTAGTAGAAGGCTTAGCGCAAAGAATATTAAAGGGTGATGTTCCCGAAGGTCTTAAGGATAAAACAATATTTTCACTCGATATGGGATCTCTTATAGCAGGTGCTAAATTTAGAGGTGAATTTGAGGAAAGACTAAAGGCCGTATTAAATGAAATTGATAAGTCAGAGGGAAGAATCATACTATTTATTGATGAACTTCATAATATAGTGGGCGCGGGTAAGACAGAAGGCTCAATGGACGCTGGAAATCTTTTAAAACCAAAGTTAGCAAGAGGAGAACTTCACTGTATTGGAGCAACTACGTTAGATGAATATCAAAAGCATATTGAAAAAGACGCTGCTCTTGAAAGACGTTTTCAAAAAGTGCTTATAGATGAACCAAGTATTGAAGATACAATATCCATACTTAGAGGCCTTAAAGAGAGGTTTGAAATACACCACGGTGTCAGAATAACTGATAATGCTTTGATTGCATGTGCAACGCTTTCAAGTAGATATATTAGTGACAGGTTTCTTCCAGACAAGGCAATAGACCTTATGGATGAAGCAGCTGCTAAAATTCGTACTGAAATTGATAGTATGCCTGCAGAACTTGATGATATTTATAGAAAGATAATGCAATTAGAGATTGAAAAGCAAGCTCTAGGCAAGGAAAAGGACAAGGCATCTAAGAGCAGACTTGAAGTTATTGAGAAAGAACTCTCGGAACTTAAGGATAAGAATAAAATACTTAGGGCTAGATGGGAAAATGAAAAGAATGCAATTACTGATTTAAAGGATAAAAAGCAAGAACTAGAAGAAGTCAGACTTGACATAGAGCAAGCGGAGAGAGATTATGATTTAGAAAAGCTTGCCAAGCTTAAGTATGGAGAATTACCTCTTATAGAAAAGGAAATAGCCAAGCAGCAGGAGATGGTTAATCAATCTAAAGAAGATAGGCTGCTTAAGGAAGAGGTTACAGAGGATGAAATTTCTCAAATCATAGCTAGCTGGACTGGAATACCTTTGGAAAAATTAATGCAAAATGAAAAAGATAAGCTTATAAACTTACCAGAGGAACTGCATAGAAGGGTGATAGGACAAGATGAAGGTGTTAAAGCTGTTTCAGATGCAATACTAAGGGCTAGAGCAGGTCTTAAAAACGAAAATAGACCTATAGGTTCCTTTATATTCTTAGGACCAACGGGAGTTGGTAAGACTGAGCTTGCTAAGGCTTTATCTGAAAATCTTTTTAATACAGAAAAAAATATGATACGTATAGATATGTCAGAATATATGGAAAAGCATTCTGTTTCAAGGCTGGTAGGCTCGCCACCAGGATACATAGGTTACGATGAAGGAGGGCAGCTTACTGAAGCTGTCAGAAGAAGGCCATACAGCGTCATTTTGTTTGATGAAATTGAAAAAGCTCATCCAGATGTGTTTAATATATTGCTGCAGCTTTTAGATGATGGAAGGCTTACTGATAATAAAGGTAGAACCGTTGACTTTAAAAATACAGTGATTATTATGACTTCTAATCTAGGCAGTAATTATCTGATGGAAAATGCCAGAAGCGATGGCTCAGTGGATTACAAAACAAAGGAACTGGTTTTAGAAGAGATGAAGAGAAGTTTTAGACCTGAATTCATAAATAGAATAGATGATATTGTGGTATTCAGTCCTTTGACTATGAATGAAATAACTAAAATCATTGATCTTACACTGATTTCTTTAGAGGAAAGATTGAAGGAAAAGGAAATAAGCATTAAGCTTACTGATAATGCAAAAGCATTGATAGCAAGAGAGGCTTACGACCCTGCATTTGGAGCAAGGCCCGTTAAAAGATATATTCAAGGCTATATAGAAACACAGATAGCAAAGATGATAATATCTGGGGAAGCATATGAAGGATGCAAACTTACAATCGATGAAAAAGATGAAAATTTAACATACGAAGTCGCATAACATGCTGAAATCCTACTTTTCCTTGCCAAAATAATCATATGAGAGTATAATTCTTGTAGTTGATGCTAGCTGATTAAGGAGGAAAATATGGAAAGAAAAGAGTTTTACAGAATTTCATCAAATGGTGAAGGTCAGGTTTTCTCTAGAAGTTGGGTTTGCGAAAACCCTTGGGCAATAGTTCAGATTGCACATGGAATGGCTGAATATTCTAATAGGTATGATGAATTTGCTGAAAAGCTAGTTGACATAGGCGTAAATGTTTACGCTAATGATCACTTGGGTCACGGTCTTAGCAAACAGGGCCATCAAGGAACCTTTGCTATGAAAAAAGGTGGATTTGATTATGTTTTAGAAGATATGAGAACACTTTTTAAATATGCCGAAGAGCAAGATGGTAAATTGCCTAAGATATTGTTAGGACACAGCATGGGAAGCATATTAGCTGAACTTTATGCTTCCAGATATAAAGATATAGACGGCCTTATTTTAAGCGGCACAGTAGCACCAAACAGCGCTGTAAACGCTGCAATAGGCATAGCCAATCTTCATATAGCTGTTCACGGACATGCTTGGGTTTCTCCTTTGCTTAAGAAGCTAACCGATTTCGGCAAAAAAGGTGATTCACCAATGGAAAGATTTTCATGGATAAGTAGCGATAAAAATGTAGTAAAAAAATATGTAGAAGATGAAGATTGCGGTTTTGATTTTACTTCATCGGCCAATAGAGAGATGTTTATTGGGCTAAAAGAAGTAACATCTAAAGATTGGGCCAAAAATGTACCTATGATTCCTATATTGATAGCATCTGGTTCAGAAGACCCAGTAGGAAACAAAGGCGCTGGACCAAAGTATTACTATGATCAATTATTAAATGCTGGTCATGATAAAGTTACTCTTAAGATTTATGAAAATGATAAACACGAGATACTAAATGAAGTGAATAGAGAAGAGGTCTACTTGGATATGACCAATTGGATTAACGAAGAAATAAAAGAGCAATTAATCGTATAATTAAGTCACGATGAATTATGCTAATTGAAACAAATTTTCTGATTAAACAAAGCCTCTTGAAAGCCTAGCTTTACAAGGGGTTTAAGCTTTTTAAGAGTGATACAAATAAATAAGCTGGACATAAGAAAACAAAATGCATTACAAACAATTTTGACATACAAAGCAAGTATTGGTATAATCAAATAAAGTACATTGTAAAAAATAGAGGAGGAATTAATAATTATGGTAAATAACATAAAAACAGAAAAAGAAATTCTATCCGAAACAGATTATTGTGTTTTAAAAGACGAATTAGTGTATACGCGTTTAGGTTTCTCTGGTCAGTTTGGAGCTATAGAGTCAATCGAGCTAAGGTTTGGCAATATATCCACGTACGTTAAGCATAAGCACAAAGATATCAAACAAATAATAGAAGCTTTAGCAGAAGTATTAGATATAGAAAAAAAAGACAATTTAAATATTGGAGATTTAAGAAACATACACTGCAAAATAGTAACTGATTCTAAACAGGAGAATAAGGTATATGGAATAGGAAGCGCAGAGAATGATAAATTTATATTATTTGAAACATTAGTATAATAATTTAAATGATGCGAAAAGTGTAATTATTAAATGCAGTAAAATAGAATGAAAAATAAAAGTTGAAGAACAAGATTTAACAGGTAGTTGGAATAAAGAATTAAGATCATAATAAACAAATTTATCCTAAAGATAAGTTTGTTTATTCTTTTATTAGAATAATCATATGTTGGCATATGAAAACTGCATTGAAGAAAACTCATTTTGATAATACTGATAAAGACTATATGAATTTATAGAGGGAAAATGCTTTGTTTAGATACGAACAGTCAAGTCCTTATTAGTGGGTAA
>LSQX01404909.1_pt2 | contig 28366 bp, 28 predicted proteins | sample 654561 | NCBI WGS metagenome assembly LSQX01 (sample SAMN04489861, study PRJNA283612) | anaerobic digester metagenome | isolation source: 4 biogas reactors fed with cattle manure at either 37C or 55C with and... | place: Denmark: Kongens Lyngby | collected 2014
GCCGCCACAGCACACCAGCGCCCGCAGGAAGCGATCAGACCTGCCCGAAATAGGGAGCGCTCCTGCGGGCTTTCCCTCCTTGACGTTCGTTCTTGGAGGTTGTTGCCGCTAAGTGCGCAATATGATCGGGTGGGAGGTTAGGCTTCGTGTCCGATGCATCGACTCGGCTGTTGACCCTATACGTCTCATTGACGTCTTTGGTGGCGCTGCCTTTTCTGGTCAACGCGCTGCCTGCTCTGCCCGGGGTGTTGACCCCTAGCTTTCTGTTTTTCTGGTTTTTTACCTCCGTCGCCGAGAAATGGCCTGTGACTATGCCCCTGAGGAATCTGGGCGACCAAGAAGGCCAAGCGGTTGCAGTGTCGACAGCCTTTTATTTCGCAGCCATCATTGTCTTTGGGACCGATACTGCTGTCCTGATGGCTGCGCTCGCGGTTTGCACCGGTGAGATACTCCGGGGCAAATCATTCATGAAGACTGTTTTCAACGTGAGTCAGTATGTTATCTGTACGGCGGCCGCCGGACGGGCTTATGAACTGTTTGCCGCTCCCGGTCCTTTTATGCTCGCGGAGGATTGGCCGGGACTCTTGGCTGCGGCGCTGGTTTTCATGGGCTTGAATGTGTTTTTCACCCTAGGCGCCGTCTCTCTCTCCCTGGGAAGGTCTCTGATTGAGATTTGGCAGATGACCAACAAGACGGTTGTGGTCCATGACATTGCCCTGTATCCTTTGGGCGCCATGGCTGCCTTCGTCTACCAACGGGAGCCTTTGGCCATTGCCTTGCTGTTCTTGCCTCTGCTCATCATCCACTATGCCTTTAGAACCTTCAGCAATCTGCAGGTGGAGACCAGGAAAGTCCTCGAGGCATTAGCCGACAGCATTGATATGCGGGATGGTTATACATATCGACACTCCCAACGGGTTGCCGAGTGGGCGGAGCGGATAGGGGAGGCGATGGGTCTGCAGGCGGAAGACACGAGCTTGATCGTGTCGGCAGCCCGGATTCACGATCTAGGCAAGGTGTCCTGGGACAACGACATCTTAGCTAAACCGGGACCGTTGACGCCGGAAGAATGGGAGTTTGTCAAACGGCACCCTTTAGTTGCGGTGGATATGCTCAAGGACTTGAGCCTTTACCGGGATGGAGTGCCTTTGATTCGTCATCACCATGAACGATATGACGGCAGGGGCTATCCTGATGGACTTAAGGGCGAGGAGATCCCCCTAGGAGCTCGGATCATTACGGTGGCCGACGCATATGATGCGATGACCACCGACCGACCATACAGGGGAGCCTGCAGCCCCAATGAAGCCTTGGAGCGGCTGCGGGAAGGAGCGGGCGCTCAGTTCGACCCTAAAGTGGTGGAGGCCTTTTGCCAGGTTTGGGCAGCCGAGGAGAAATCCCTCGAGCCCTCTGGACAACTGCGGCTGGCCCGCCAAGACGAAACCGGTTAGGAGGACTTGTGTGTTCATTCCATTCCTTGTGGGTGCAGTCCTAGCTGCGTCATTATTGACTGGAGGCTCCCTCAAAGGGCTCGTCCAGGCCAAAATCCGGGGGAGCGTTCTTTTTTTCCTGCCCCTTTTGTTCCAGATCGTCCTGTTTCGATGGGGCGAAGACCATGTAGCTATTGGTCATATAGGAACCTATGTGCTCCTCTTGGCTGCGGTCCTCTTCAATCTCCACCTGCCCGGCATGAAGGTCATGATGTTGGGTCTTCTCAGCAATTTCCTGGTGATCGCGTACAACGGCGGCTTCATGCCCATGTCCTTAGATGCTTTGCGGGGCGCAGGCCTATTGGAAGTGGCCGAGTACTTGCAGGGGGGCGGCACGCTCCATAACGGAATCGCCATGTCCGAGGGGACGCGTCTGTGGTTCTTGGGGGACATCTTCTATCTGCCCCCTCCTTTCCCATTTCCCAATGTGGTCAGCGTTGGGGATCTGCTTCTGGTCGTCGGAGGCGGCATTCTCTGCTGGCAGCTGACCCGCGTCGCGAGGAATCGGCGAAGTCAATCCCACTCCTGAAAAAAGCTCCTCTAGAATGGGAACGTCACTGAAGTTGATCGGCGCGTAACCGGCGCGCAGGAAAGATTTCTTCGCCGTCAGGAACTGAGGGAGACTATTTCCGCGTCGCGGTGTCCATGCAGCCCTCCGATGGGAGAGTTGATCGCCGCCGGGAAGGGGGCCAGTCACAGGCCCCGCTATCGTTCTTATCCCAAGACTGATGCGGCCAGCCCCGCCAGGAGGGGAAGGAGGCAGGTCAAAGAAAGCCGCAGCGCGGTAAATCTCGGCCCCATCAGGGGAAGCTCAAAGGGAAACAGGGACAGATTGGCTATGGACCAGGCCGTTACGAAGGCAACGCAGGGCCCAAGACCTGCTCCGGCGCGAAAGAGTCCTCCAATGATAGGAAAGATCACGTAGGGCGGTCCGGCAACGAGGACCCCGGCCGCAATGGCGATGACGATCGCCTGCAGCCCCGCTTCCTGGCCCAGCCAGGCGCTGATCAGCTCCGGGGAGATCAGGGCATCCAACAAGCCGACAATCAAGAAAGCCGGGAGTAGGCTTGGCCCCATCATTCTCAGAAGACGAAGACCTTCCGCAAGCCCCTGGCGAGTCTGCTCCGGGCCGACTCTCTTGTTGGCCGCTAGGGTCAACAAGGCGGCGGCGGCAAACATAACAATGGTGATAGTGAGCATATCAGGAAGCCTCCTTGTCGGGCAGTCCGGGGGCCGTTGGCGCGATCAAGGAAGCGACGACGGCCAGCAGCAGTGGAAAGAAGCACGTAAGTCCAAACCGGACCATGGTGAGCCGGGGCCCCAATAGGGGGAACTCCACCAACAGCCTTTCCAGGCTCGAGAGCTGCTTGCCCAGAACGAAGGCCATGAGGGGTCCCATGCCGATGCCGGACTGGAGAAGCGATAGGGCGATCGGGTAGTAGACGTACGGCCCGCCTGGGATCAAAGAACCGGCCAGCCAGCCGATGAACAGCCCCCGCCAGCCTGCCTTGTGCCCAAGCCAATGGTTGATCAGCTCCGTAGTGATCAAGCGCTTCATCAGACCAGCGGCCAGGAAAGCGGCGGTGACCATGGGGACAACCCGAAGGAGCTGTTTAAGACCAACGGTCAAGCCGCGCCCGGCAAGGGAGGGCCCGCCCTTCCACAAGGCATAGCCCAACAGGACGGCTGTAATGAAGAAAAGGGCAGTGTTCGTCTTTCTCTGCACACAACCACCTCCTGGCTCTTTGATCATGAGACTTAGCCGTATGGGATTAGGATTCCTTGAAAGGGAGGGGAACTTGTCCGGACTTTGATTAACGGCTTTCGTGTTTTTTTGTTCATTTTGGGACGAAGAATCACATAGAAGTAGAAGGAGACTCCCTGTTTTCGTTGAATATAGTCCTATGGATAAGAAAAACGCAAATCAAGGAGAACAAGCAGGGGGGAAAGGGTTGTGACAAGGAAACTATTGGCGTCTTTGATGATAGTCTTGATGCTGGCCTTTGGGGTTGGGGCATCGCCCATTAAGATCGGCATCACCCAGATTGTGGAGCATCCTGCCTTGGATGCTGCCCGGCAGGGATTCATTGATTGTTTGACAGATGCAGGCTATGGCGCTGACAAGGTCATCTACGACATCCAAAACGCCCAAGGGGATCGCTCGATTGCCTTGACCATCGCCGAAAAGTTCGTCGCCGACAAGGTGGACTTGATCCTGGCCATTGCTACGCCCACTGCCCAGGCCGTGGCCAAAGCAACATCGACGATACCTGTCCTCATCACTGCTGTCACCGATCCGGTGGCCGCGGAAGTGGTGCAGTCGATTGAAAAGCCGGGAACCAACGTGACGGGGACCTCCGATTTAACGCCTGTTGCCAAACAGTTGGAGCTTCTGAAGAGAATTGCCCCCGAGGCTAAGCGGGTCGGCGTGCTCTACAACGCGGGGGAGATCAACTCGGTGGTTCAAGTGGAAGTTGCCCGGCAGGCGGCCCCCGAAGTCGGCTTGGCCCTGGTTGAGGCTACCGTGAGCACCACCGGAGAGGTCCTCCAGGCGGCCCAAAGTCTAATTGGCCGGGTCGATGCCATTTACGTGCCGACGGACAACACGGTGGTGGCCGGGCTTGAATCGGTGATGATGGTCGCCGAGGGCAACAAGCTGCCCTTGATCGTCGGCGAAGGAGACGCAGTCCGCCGAGGGGGCCTGGCGACAGTCGGGATCGACTACTACAAACTGGGCTACCAAACGGGGAAAATGGCTCTCAGGATTCTCCAGGGAGAAGATCCGGCGGAAATGCCTATTGAGTATCAGGAAGACATCAATTTGATTGTCAACCTGGACGCAGCGGAGCGCATGGGCGTTGAGCTGAGTCCAGAGCTTCTAGCAGAAGCGGAGATCGTAAACTAGCGAGCATCGAGGGGCGGTTTAACGCCCCTCCCTTTCGGATAGGGAGGCAGAGGGATGTCCTTTAGTGTGATAAGCGGATCGATTGAACAGGGTCTGGTCTTTGCCATCATGGCCCTGGGTGTTTACTTTTCGTCCCGGGTGCTAAATTTCCCCGATTTGACCGTGGACGGGAGTTTCCCCCTGGGGGCGGCAGTGACCGCAGCTTTGATCACCCGGGGATGCGCACCTTGGCTGGCAACATTGATGGCTTTGGGAGCCGGTCTCCTGGCCGGGGCGAGCACAGGACTGCTCAACACCAAGCTGCGCATTTCGGGAATGCTGGCGGGCATATTGACCATGACCGGCCTTTACTCTGTCAATCTGCGGGTTATGGGCCGTTCAAATCTGCCCCTGCTCAGGCAGCCGACGATTCTAACGAGGCTGGCCGAGTATATCGGGTCCGATTTGCAGGTGGCTTTGATCGCCTTCGTCGTCATCAGCCTAGCGGTCAAGCTGTTCCTCGATTGGTTCCTGCATACGGAGGTGGGGCTCGCCATCCGGGCGACGGGCGATAATCCGCAAATGATCCGCAGTCAAGGGGTTGATACCGATGCGGTCAAGGTGTTGGGCCTTAGCATGGCCAATGCCCTGGTAGCCTTTTCCGGCAGCCTGGTCGCCCAGCACCAAGGATTTGCCGATGTGGGCATGGGCATCGGCACCATTGTCGTCGGGCTGGCATCGGTTATCATTGGCGAGGTGCTGTTGCGGCCCCGGACAGTGTTTTGGGCCACCACATCAGTCCTGTTCGGTTCCGTAGTCTACCGCGTCGCTGTCTTCCTAGCCCTGCGCATGGGTTTTGCCCCTACGGACCTGAAAATCGTTACAGCTGCTCTAGTGGTTCTGGCCCTGTCGGCGCCAGTCCTCAAAGAGAACCTAGCACTCCCCGCGGTTCAGGGCCTTAAGTCCCTAGCTGGGAAAAGAGAGGCGGTGAGGACCAGTGTTAAGGATGGTCGGCCTTTATAAGACATTCAATCTGGGCGTCAACAGCATCTGCGCCCTGAAGGACATCAACCTGCACGTCAAACCTAAGGACTTCATCACGATCATTGGCAGCAACGGTGCGGGGAAGTCAACCCTGCTCAGCATCGCGGCGGGCGTCTATCCCCCTGATGAAGGGACGATTTATATCGACGGGACTGATGTGACGCGTCTGCCCGAACATTTGCGGGCCAGCTTCGTCGGCAGGGTCTTTCAAGACCCTCTCCAAGGGACGGCCGCTTCCATGACCATCGAAGAAAACCTGGCCTTGGCTGAATGCCGGTGCAAAGGGCGCACCTTGGGGATCGGGGTCAACAGGAAGAAAAGAGAGCAGTACAGAGAACTCCTGTCTCTTTTGGGGCTGGGCCTAGAGGATCGTCTGTCCGACCCCGTCGGCCTTCTATCCGGCGGGCAGCGCCAGTCCTTGACTTTGCTCATGGCGAGCCTGGGTCAGCCGAAGCTCTTGCTCCTCGATGAACATACCGCATCCCTAGATCCCAGAACCGCGGAGCAGGTTCTTGAGCTCACCCAGACTATCGTTCACAAGCATGGGCTCACTGTGTTGATGGTAACCCACAACCTTTCCCATGCCTTGAAAATGGGCAACCGAACCATCATGCTAGACAAGGGCGAGATCATCTTAGATATCTGCGAGCCCGAGCGAGGGGAGTTGACGGTGGATGACCTCCTCGGCCGGTTCGCCCAGGCCAGGGGAGAGAGGCTCCTGGACGATCGCCTGCTCCTGGCGGCCAGGTAGAGGCAACAAAATTGAAACAATATTGCATATAGCACAATATTGCATACAATACAATAAGATTGCTCCAAAAGGAAACTCCATCTCGTCGAGTTGACGGCCGAAACGTTGGAAAGGGCCTCGGAGACGGGCTTTAGGCTAGTTGCAGCATATGCAACTATATTGCGTATGCCGCAACTAGGCTCAGCCCTAACCTAGGCCCTTGTTTAGTGGGGAAACCGGGTTTGGTAGAGTATGCCCAAGAGAACGAGGAGGGCCCCGGAAACGATCAGGATCGCCTCCACCGACACGACATCGGCCAACGGGCCGAAAAAAAGGATGGCAACCGGCATAGCACTAGCAGAAATGATCTGGACGATGGAGAAGACCCGTCCCAGCATGGTCAACTGGGCCACTTCTTGAATCAACACCGTAGCGGCCGTAGCCATGACCGGCATGAAAAAGCCGGCTGTGCCCATGGTCAGCAGGTACATGGCGAAGTTTCGCGCCATCCCCAGCAAGCCGAAGGTCGCACCAAAGGCGACTAGACAGAGGGCGATAGTGCGAATCTTGTCCCTAAACTCGCCGCGAAGGGAGACAAACAGGCCGCCCACAATTGTGCCGGCCGTCCAGAACATTTCATTGGCTGTGAGCCTCCAAATCTCACCCCCAAAGCTTCGCTTGACCAGGAGCGGGGTCAGAACCGCTGCCGGAGTGATGAGGAAAAAATAACATGCGTAGCAGATAATGATGCCCCGCAGCAAAGGATGGCTGAAGGTGTAGCTGATGCCTTGCTTGAGTTCGGCCAGGACGGGCGCGGGGGCATCGTTCCGCTGGACTTTCTCCACTTTGATGAAGCTGAGGACCAAGATGGCAAGTGTCGCCGTGACCACATCCAGCATGAAAGCCCAAGTGATGTCCACCGACAAGATGAGGCCTCCGACGGCAGGGGACAATAGCATCAACACGGAACTTGCCGTCTGGTTGATTCCCTGGACCCTGGTCAGGCCTTCTTGGGGCACGAGCTGCGGAAAGATCGCGTTTACCGCGGGGGTTTGGATCCCCGAGCCAATGGAGCGGACAGCCGATGCTGCGAGCAGTACTTCTATGCGCTGGAGGCCCGACCAGAAGGCGAGCGCAAGTCCCAAAGTAGCTAGCGCGATAAAGGCGTCAGCAGCCATAATCAGGTGTTTGCGATTGTACCGGTCTGCCCATACGCCGCCCCAAAGGGAGATGACCACTTCAGGGAGTATGGCACAGACAGTGGACAAGCTTAGCCATACTCCCGAAGAAGTTGCCAAGGTAATGTGCCAGATGATGGCAAAGACCACAACCGAAGAGCCGAACAGCGATATATTCTGGCTGATGAGAAACAAGACAGTCTCTCTGTTGAACAGAGGTCGGCTACCCGCCTCCATAGAGCAGCGTCACCCTTTCTTGTTGTCCGAGGGCAGGATAGGCCGCAAGAACAGATGCCCTACGAGTGTAGCAGATAGACTTGCCAGTTGCCGGGCCCCGGTCGCCTGTCAGGGAGAGGGGCCGCCCGGATTAGCGTCTCCAACTATCGAATGGACATATCCATCCTGGGCTGAATGTTCCAGCCCAGGCGGACAAACTAGGGCTTTGTTGGCGTCGCCGATGGTGCCGGTGCTATTGTACCAATCGCAAATAATTTTCAATATTCGCAATGTAAGTCAAACTCCTCCATGAGCTGGGCGAGGACCGGATCGGGAATCTGATGGATCCGGCATCCTGCCCGGTAGTCAAAGAGCAAGCCTAAGGGCTTCCGCAGCGGCGCATCGGGACGGGTCACATCGAAAGGAAAGATCTCTAGACGCAGGGAGTTTTTGGCTCCCGCGGGAGCAATGTCTGGAGCCAGCTCCAACAGGCGTGGCAGGGCTTGTCTTGGGAGCGGGCTGCCCTTGATGGCTGGGGGAAGGGCCATCTTTCCGGAAAAGCGCCGAAAATCGTATCGCAGTAGAGCGGCCAAGAAGGCGGGCGAGCTGCCAAGGGTCTGCCCGAACTGAAATAGCTGGTCGTAAAGGGCGGGGACTTGCTGCTCGAATCGATCGAGCCCCTGGGCTTCCCGAAACTTTCCCAGAGACAGGAAAAGGTCAAAGGGAGGCAGCAGGGAGGTGAGATGGGCAAGGGTCGTCGGGAAGCGGCCCGAGTTGTAGAACCGTTCCACCGTCCGCTCGAGGAGCTTGAGGTCCAGGATGAACCCGTAAGGCATCGCCTTTGTTGTCAGGATCTCGTAGGGCGGATGGTCCGCATAGATGAGGCCGAAGCGATGGGCATCCCGCCGCAAGTCGGTCCCCGGGAGGACTTTGAGGAAATTCAGCTGCAATCGGTGAGGCTGCAGGTGGTAGACTTCGTTGAAAGACCGGGCGAAGGACGCAGGAGTTTGCTCGGGCAGGCCGGCGATGAGATCGAGGGTCAGGTGAACGTTGGTCTCCCGGCGAAGCCTGACCAGGGCGTCCCGCGGCCGGCCCCAGTCCGTTGAGCGGTTCACCGCGGCGAGGACTGCCGGATCTGTTGACTGGACGCCCACTTCAAAGTTGAACCGTCCCTCCGGAACTTGCGCCAGGAATCGCAGCATGTCATCATCCAGCAGGCGTCCTTCGATCTCAAAATGGCACGGCGGGCCGGTCCTTGCCAGTATATGGCTCCAGATGGCAAGGGTGCGCTTTCGATCGAGGTTAAAGGTTCGGTCAACGAACTTGATTTCCCTCGGTCCTGCGGCCATGACCCGGTTGAGACGGTGCTTGACCTGACCCAGGGGGAAATAGGTCACTCCTGGAGTGCGAGATGACAGGCAGTAGCTGCACCGAAAGGGACAGCCCCGGGAAGATTCGATGTAGGCAATCCGGTTCTTTAAGTCATCGGCCTTTCCGTAGGGGAGCACAGGGATGGGGGCTGCTGCCGCCGGCGGCCAGTAAACGATGCGGCTCCCCACCCTTCCCGCAAGGCCCGGTATGCCGGCAAGTTCTTCTCCCCGCTCCATCCTCCGCAGGAGCTCTAAGAAGGGGGTCTCGCCCTCGCCGCATACAATCCAATCGATGTAGGGGTGGTCCCTTAAGATTCCCTCCGGATCAGCGCCTGCTTCCGGCCCCCCCAGGACGATGACTAGATCCTCTTGCACTTTTTTCAAGATGGAGGCCGTCTGGAGGGTGGGGACGATGTTCCATATGCTGCAGGAAAAGCCGATGGGGTTGCACCCTTGTTGATAGATGTCCCCGGCAATGAAGCTTATCGGCTCGCTGACCTGATACTCCCGGTATTGGATCTCCGGGAACTCGCCTTGGCAGTGGGCGTGCAAACAGCGCACGGCCAGACACGTTTGGATGTACATGGAGTTAATGGCAACGAGCAGTGGACGCATTGGGCGGGCCTCCGGCGTGGAATCCTCTCGCGAAGACTTCGAGGGGAAGGTTGTGTTAACCTTCCCCGTTAGTTATGCCCTCGTCCGGGACGTTTACGCCCAAGTATACATTACTAGCCCGGAGAGGAGTTTGGGAAAGAAATAGGTGGACTTGGGCGGCATGATGCTGCCGCTGCGAGCCACGGTCATGATGCTCTCAACTGGCGTTGGATTGAGCAGAAAAGCAGTCAGGTAGCTGCCTTTGTCCACCAACTTGACCGCCGTATGGACATCCTGGGTAAAACCAAGGCGGCTCGGTTGAGAAAGACCATCGAGGAGGCCCGCATGGAGGATCGATACATCCAGCCTGCGGCATGCCGGTGCGTAGCTCTCCAGCTCCTTGAGGGCCGCCGGCGATCGCAGACTCAAGAGGTAGCTTCGGTCCCTGCCCCCGTAGCAGATGAAGCTGCCCGGGCGCTGGGCGAGGATGGCCGGGTACTTGCCGGGGGGATCGTCCGCTGGCAGCCGCTCGATGTTGAAAGTGCGGGAGGCCCGGTTAAGCTTCGTTTCTGTCGCCAGCATCTCCCCAACCAGGCGGTGGGTGGGCAGGATGGTCAAGTCCTCATTGGCGCTGAACAAAGCGGCTAAAATGTAATCGTAGGGCTGATCGGAGCCGCCTGCCCGCCGCCGGCTGTACTCTAACGCGGACTCGTAACGGTGGTGGCCGTCGGCGATGAATACCTGCTTGTGGGCAAAGTAGGATTGCAGATAGCTAATAATTGCTGGATTGTAAATCGGCCACAGCCGATGGGTGACCTCCTCCTCGTCAGTTACTTCGATTGTTGGCTCCATCTGGATCTGGGCCCGCAGGAGATCATCGACTGATCCGGAACCGTCTTCGTAGAAGCAGAAGATCTGGCTAAAGTTGGCCTGGGTCTCCTCCAGCAGACGGAGAAGGTCCGCCTTCGGCCCCGGGAAAGTCCTCTCATGGGGCAGGACGACCTGGTTCTCGTACTCCTCCAGCCTGAGCAGGCAGATCAGTCCTAGCCTGCGCCGGATCCTCCCGGGGGGAGAGGTGAATTGTTGCTCGTAAACATAAAAACCTGGCTGTTCGTCCTGAATCAGGATTTCCTCCGCTCGCCATCGCCTCCAGCACCGGGCGGCCCTGATGAAGCGATTCTCTCCGTGATGATCCCCATTCCGGTCCAGTCCCAGGATCAAACGGATCGAGTTGTACGGAGATGCTTCATGATATTTCTGCCGATGGCAGGGATCAATAAGATCGTAAGGCGGGGTGACTACTCCCCGATAATCAACAATAAACTCCGGGTTGTAACGAACAGCACGGAAAGGCTTGATAACGGCCATAAGGCAGGCTCCTCTCAGCTCACGCTCAACTTGGCTCATCCTAAACTCTGCTAGTCTGGAGTGTAATTACATGATAATACATCTAGAGGCTGAAATCAACACATAGATTCCTGGGATTGCCCTTCCGGCGCTTGGCTAGGTCTCTGACGGGAGATTTCGGAAAGCCAAGACCTCCAGAGCGGGAGTCCGATCGCCGCTGCAGCTGATCATCCTCGGCCCCCGGAGGAATCGCAGCCTGAAGCCGTATTCCCTGTAGAGCTTGATGATTCGGGGGGTTGCCTGGTTGGACAGCACCACTGGCCCCGGGTGTCCTGCCAGCCACTGGACCAGGCGGACCTGATCATCCCAAGTGAACCCGGAGCTGGCATATTGGGTGAACTCCACATCATAGGGAGGGTCCGCGTAGACGAAATCCGAAGGCTCCAGCTGCAGGCCCGCAAAGTCGCCGCAGACAAAATCCCAGTCGGCAAAGACCTGTCGATAAGGGGAGAAATCCCTGGTGTAGTTGATCTTCTTGTACTTGCCGAAGGGAACGTTGAAGAACCCCTGCCGGTTGAAGCGGCAAAGACCGTTGTAGCCTGTGCGGTTGAGATAGTAAAAAAGTTCAGCTGCTTCTTTGGAATCGGCCCGGCCTGCGGCCAAGAGCTGGTTAAACCGATCCCTGTGGGCGTAAAAGAGCTCCTCGTCATTTTCCATCGGCAGCGAAATATAAAGGCCTTTCTGCAGCCAGCGGAAAAAGTTGATCAAATGGAAGTTGATATCGTTCAGCAGGGCTCGCCCGGGGCGAAGGCCCAAAGTCACGGCCAGGCCGCCGCAGAGGGGTTCGACCAGGCGGCGGCTTTGATACGGCTCCCATAGGGAGCGAAGGTGGGGAACAAGCCATCGCTTGCCGCCGGCCCACTTTAGGGGCGGCCTAAGACCGCGACGGGTGCTCTGGGAAATAGACATATGGACCTCCCTTGCCGTCGGAGAATGCTGATGCTTATCATCTTACTTGGACACAACGCGCCCGGATACCTGTCAAGATGAAGCGGGCCGAGTTGCGGCCCGCAGCATTATTTCGCCGATGATCCGCCATCGACGGCCAAGACGGCGCCGGTTACGTAGCGGGCTTCGGGAGAAGCAAGGTAGAGCGCAGCGTGGGCGATTTCCTCGGGAGTGCCCAGGAAGGGAGTCATGCGGCGGCTGATGAACTCCTTGCGGATCTCTTCCGGCCTGGGATGGGATGCGATGACTTTAGCGACCATCGGGGTCTCTACGGTGCCCGGGCAGACGACATTTACCCGGATGCCATCGGGGGAGTGATCGGCCGCCATCGCCTTGGTCAATCCGATCAAGGCTGCCTTGGCGGTGCAGTAGGCGGCGCGGCTGCGCAGCCCCTTGAGTCCCGCCTCCGAGGAGACGTTGATGATCACTCCCGATTTCCTCTCTAGCATGTGGGGAAGAACGAAACGACTGACCAGGTAGGCGGAGGTGACATTGACATGGAAGACATCATTCCAGTTGGCCAAATCTGTCTCTGGAATGGTGCCGTTGAACACAACCCCTGCGTTGTTGACTAGAATGTCGATTTGGCCAAATCGGTCGAGGGCGTCCGCGACCATCTTCTTGACCTCCTCCTCGTCGGTGAGCTCTGTGGGGAGGAAGACGGCCTCTCCGCCCTTTGATTCGATTTCGGACACAGTCTCGCGGCCCCGTTCTTGGTTTCGGCCCACGACAACCACGCGAGCCCCTTCTTGAGCAAAAAGCAGCGCAATGGCCTTGCCGATCCCGGATGTGGCTCCAGTCACGATGGCTGTCTGTCCCTGCAGTCTCATAGCTGTCGCGCCCCAAAGCGGCTTGGAGCGCCATCCACCTCCCTGCTAGTCTAATAGTTTCTCGCAGTGCTTGACCCAAACGTGTTGGGGATCTTCCCTCCAGGCTCCATAAAGCCTCTGATCGCCGGCAATGGCCCAGAAGTAATAAACTTCGTAGCCCCCGGCCGCACTGACTGGATGATAGCCCCGGGGGATGAGCCCGATGTCATTATTCTCAATGACGAAGACTTCATCGAAGGGCTCGGGATCGTCCTTATCGGTGTAGACGCGCATGACGCCGAATCCCTGGGGAGGGTTGACCTGGAAGAAGTACACTTCTTCCGCCGGCATCTCGTAGGGCGGGTTCTCAGAGTCATGTTTGTGGGGAGGGTAGCTGGACCAGCCGCCGGGAGCGGCGAAGGTCTCGCCAACGAGCAGACGGTCCGCCTGGATGTTGTCGCCTAGGCAGTTGTAGACCCGTCGTCGCCAATTGCTTGCCCCGGCCGCGCTCATCGCGGCGTCTTCGGGTCGAATGAGGGCGGGCGCCGTATCCACGCGGGCTGGGGCGGAGACCAACAGGACATCTAGCCGCGGTGAGCGCCGACTGATGGTGAAGGTGCTCTCCCTGGGAATGTAGACGGTCGTGGGGCCTCCCTGAAAAACGTCTCTGCGGCCGCCGATGTTCGGATAGTCCAATTTAAGGCCGGTCTTAGTGGACACCCGGACGGCGGCTTTCCCTCCTAAGATGTGCAAAGCTGCTTCCCTGTCTTCCGTAGAGCCCTCGTACATGCCTTGCTCGGGGGTGAGTAGGATGCGGCTCAGCCTAATCAGTTTCAAGGGGGAATTGTTCTCATCGACTAGAACATAACAGCCGGGGCTTGGGGGCTGCCCTTTTATTAGGTACTTGCTCATGGAACTGACCTCCTGTTAGTTGATGTTCCTTAGCAGCCGGTGGATTGTGGCAAACATTGCTAAGATATTAATTCTTTGCCTCCCGAGGAAAACCTGCCCGCAGGCAGACCGGTCTCCTCGTCCTTAACAAGTTCTTGACAATCCCTTGAAACTATCTTGAGGAACTGGTGTTATCATGAACTTGCCGTTCGAGTTAAACTAAGACAAGGGGGTCAGCAAATGAGAACCAAGCTGATGACAATTACAGGCGTGCTGCTGATTGCTCTGCTGGCAGTCACCGGGGGTGGACTGGCCAGGCGCGGCCCGGGCCGTTTTGGCCGGGGCGTGGGGATGGCGGTTTGTATTGACATTCCGGAAGCCCTGGGTTTGACCATCGATGATTACATCAATGCCCGTCGGGAAGGCAAGTCCGTCGCTGAGCTGGCCCAGGACCAGGGATTGACGCTGGATGAGCTGAAGGATAAACTTCTGGAGAGGCCGCGGGCTTTCATTGAGGAGCAGCTGGCTGCCGGACGCATCAGCGAGGCCAAGGCGGCCTACATGCTGGAAGTGATGGAAGAGCGGCTGAATCTTTTCCTGCAGGATGGAGAGGCGGGTCCTAGACGGATGTATCGGGGCTTCGGACCTAGGCGCAGATGATAACCCGGTGCATCGCACCGGGTTTTTCCTTGTATCGCCTGCCGGGAGGAACAGGGGCTGGAATGAGGAATCCTGTCCTTAGAGGACCAGGGAAGGAGGAACGTGGATATGCAGCAGGCGCCCTCCCGACGGATCCTAGTCGTTGAGGATGAACCGAAAATGCTCGCCATGATATCCCAGTTCCTCGAAGGTGAAGGATGGGAGGTCTACGGTTCGGGGACGGGGGAGGAGGCCTTGAAGCTGATGTCAGAGGTTGCTCCCGATCTAGTCATCCTGGACTGGATGCTTCCGGGCATGAGCGGTTTGGATGTCTGCCGCAGGATCAGGGCCGAGTCTAAAGTGCCCTTGATCATGCTGACGGCCAAAGCTGACGAGGTAGACAAGCTCCTAGGCCTTGAGCTTGGTGCGGACGACTACATCACCAAGCCGTTCAGCTTGAGGGAGCTTTCGGCCCGGATCAGAGCAGTTCTGCGCCGCAGCTTTGGGGCATGGAGGGAAGAAAGACTCAGGCTCGGAGACCTGGTGATCGATCTAGATCGGCACGAGGTGCGCAAGGCTGGCGTCAAAGTGCAGCTGACTCCGACGGAGTTTAAGATACTGTCGATTTTAGCGTCGAGTCCCGGGCGGGTGTACAGCCGCCTGCAGCTGGTGGATGCAGCTTTGGGTGAATCCTACCAGGGCTATGAACGGTCGATCGACACCCATATCAGCAACTTGAGGAAGAAATTAGGGGATGACTCGGCCCAGCCCAAGTACATCGATACCGTTTACGGGGTGGGCTACAGGATGCTTGCCGCCAAAGGGGATGCCGATGATTCGCTGGAAAGATAGCATCCAATGGAAAGTAGTCGGGGCCCTTGTTTTCATCGCTCTGCTGGCGACCATCGCCGCGATGCTGAGCAGCATGGCCTTGACCAAGACTTTCTTCACCCGCTACCTGGATCGCACCCGCTACGGGCGATCCGAACAGCTGGCAGAGGTATTGGCCGCCTACTACGAGCGGGTTGGCAGCTGGCAGGATGTGGATGAGCTGCTGCTTGGCTGGTCCGGCCGCATGGGGCGGATGGCGCCCGGAAGGCGGCTGGTTCGGGAGCGTCTCGTGCTGGCTGACGAAAGGGGAGTTGTGATCGTCGATTCCTCCGGCCGCTCCCTGGGGGAGATCATCCCCAGAGCGCAGCTAACGCAAGGCGCCGAAGTGATCGTCGACGGCCGCCGGAGGGGAACCGTATTCCTCATGACCGTTGCAGGGATGGCCCTTGGGAACATGGAAGAAGAATTCTTGTTCTCCTTGCGCCGCTCTGCCTGGACGGTGGGCGCAGGAGTGGTTTTGGTAGCGGCTTTCGTCGGCCTGCTTCTTTCGAAGCGCCTTGTCGGCCCGCTGGTGACCCTGGCGCAGGCGACCCGCCGTTTGGCCGGCAGGGACCTTGCTTACCGGGTCCCTGTAGAATCCGAGGATGAGATCGGAGAGCTCGCTCGGGCCTTCAATGCGATGGCGGCCAAGCTCGAGGAGACGGAGGAGCTTCGCCGGAACATGATCGCTGACTTGGCCCACGAACTGAGAACGCCAATCAGCATCCTCCGGGGCAACTTGGAATCCCTGCAGTGGCAGCTCCAGGAAGCCACCCCCGAGCTCATCATTTCGCTCCATGATGAGGCGGTCCGTTTATCTCGCCTTGTATCTGATTTGCAGTCTCTGGCCGTCGCCGAGGCAGGAGAGTTGAAGCTGAACCGGGAGCAGGTGGACCCGGGCGAATTGGTGGGAGGCTTATCAATGGTTTTCGCCGTGGAGGCAAATGCTAAGGGAGTCGACCTGCAGGTGGACATCGATGAGGATGTGCCTGCCCTTTGGGTGGATAGGGACCGTCTGCGGCAGGTGCTGCTCAACTTGTTGACTAACGCCCTCCACCACACCCCAGCCGGAGGCCGGGTAGGGCTTAGGGCTCATCGGCAGGATGGAGGCGTCCGGTTGGTAGTCAGCGACACCGGACCGGGCATCGGGCCCGAGGAGATTCCCCGGGTCTTTGACAGGTACTATCGGGCTCCTGCCCAGGACCCCGGGGGGGTTGGGCTGGGACTGGCCATAGCCAAGGCGTATGTCGAGGCCCATGGGGGCACGATATGGGTGGAAAGTGAACTAGGGCGGGGGACTAGCTTTTATGTTGAGCTGCCGGAAGGAGCGAAAGACCAATGAGGGTGCTGGGGATAGGGGCCAGCCCCCGCAAGGGAAACAGCGAAGCCTTGCTTGATGAAGCGCTGTCGGCGAAGCACATCCAAGGGGAGAAGGTAAACCTGCGGAAACTGAAGCTGAATCCTTGCCTTTCTTGCGGTCGCTGTGAGAAAAGGCCGGGGTGCGTCTTCAAGGATGAAATCAGCGCCCTTTATGATCGCCTTTACGACTTCGAAGGGATCATCTTCTCCTCACCCGTCTATTTCGGCAGCCTTGCCGCCCAGGCCAAAGTGTTCATCGATCGAGCGCAATTTGCATGGGCCGGCCGCCATCTTATGCAGCGTTCCCGGGGTGTGAAGGCGGTCTTGTTGGTCGTTGCCGGGATGCGGAATCGACCTGATTTCTTCCGCAACGCGGAGGAAATCTTCAAGATTTGGTGCATCTGCCTAGGCTTGGAATACAGAGGGGGGCTCTATTTCCCCGGGGTCGATGCCGTTGGGGACTTAACCGCCGATGATCGGCGGCGGGCCCGGGAGGCGGTGCGGCTGCTCTTGGGGGGCAGAGAAGGAAGTCCTCCCTCCTCTGTGGAAGTAGGGGAGCAACCGAATTCTCTTTGAAGGGGGATCAGGGATGAAGGACCTCAAAGGCACAAGGACTGAGGCTAATCTGTGGGCGGCGTTTGCTGGGGAGTCCCAGGTCCGCAACAAGTACACCTATTTTGCCAGTGTCGCCAAGAAAGAGGGCTACGAGCAGATAGCCGCGATTTTCTTGGAGACAGCGGACAATGAGCGGGAACATGCCAAGATGTTTTTCAAGAAGCTGAATGGGATTGGCGATACGGCGGCCAACCTGGCGGCGGCTGCTGCCGGCGAGCACGAAGAATGGAGCGACATGTACAAGGAATTTGAACAGGTCGCCAGGGAAGAGGGCTTCGATGAGATAGCCGCACTCTTCCATGAAATCGCTGAGGTGGAAGAGGAGCACGAGAAGCGCTTCCGGGCGCTGCTTAGCAACCTGGAGACCGGCAAGGTCTTCAAGAAGGACGCCCCCATCAGGTGGCGCTGCCGCAACTGCGGCTACGTCCACGAAGGGCTCGAGGCGCCCAAGGTGTGCCCGGCCTGCGCCCATCCGCAAAGTCACTACGAAGTTGCCTGTGACAACTATTAATCAGGGAGGGGGTCCCCCTCCCTCCTTTAAATGAGGGGTAGATGGTGCGGATTATTAGTCTACTATTGTGTCTTGTTCTGCTCGCCGGAGGGGCCTGCGCCAACGAGCTTGAGCTGGTTGAAGACGGTTCCTTCATAGCCAAAAACTCGCCCTGGCAGGCGATAGGAGCTGATGAAGCAGGCCAGTTCAGCGGGGACGGCTGGGACGGGCCAGGCTGCGGGCGGCTTTGGCGCGGCGATCGGGGCGAAGCTTTCTGGAGCCAGGAGATAAAGGAGTTTGATCCCTCAGCCCGCTACCGGCTGACGGGGTACGTGCGGGTGGAGGAGCCGGCAAGTGCATATCTCGGCGTGGAGATCACCGGGAAGGATGGCACGCCCGCCTATCGCGGCGCCATGATGCAGGTCAGTCCTGCCGACGGGTGGGTGATGCTCGAGCACATCTTCCCGGGAGCGGAGGCGAAGGAGGTTAAGCTTCTTGCCGGGGGAACCTTTGTCGGAGGGATGTTTTGGGATGCAATTGAACTAAGGCGCGTCGAATCGGAAGCCGAGGCCATCGCCAGGCGCTTGCAGGCCCTTTGGGATGAGCATGGCCGCGTCTACACAGGGCTGATCATTGATGCCCGGGGACTGCGGATGCAGCGGGGCATGTCGCCCCGGGTCTATGCCAAGGACGGGCGGGAAGTATACGGGACCGCCCATGTCAGCGCCGATGTCCTCTTAGAGCGGGGCATCGCCGGCTACAGCAGGAGCCTCGATGAAGCAGTCCTCCATCCCCTCTTGTCCGTGAGTCCCGAGTTTCCCTACACCTTAGGACTAATCCTGCCTGCCTTGGAGGTTATTGGCCCCACCAGGTCCAGCGTAGTCATCAGCAATGAAGGCGCCGACCAGATACAGCGCTGGACCCAGGTCTATGATTTCCTCAGCGAAGGTCGGGTCATCTTCGTCATCGATTAAGCTTAGAAAAACAACATGGCTAGACGGCTGAAGGCGTCGGTGTACAGCATTATGCCGATGATGATCAGAAACAGGCCGTTGATCATGGTGATGGTGCGGCCTTTGCTCAGGAGCGTCCGCAAACGTTGCTGCCAATACTGGAGAGAGAGCGCGATAAGCATGAAGGGAATTCCCATGCCTAGGGAGTAGGCGGCCAGCAAGGCGATTCCCTGGCCGAGGGTCTGGGCAGTGCTCGCATAGAGTAGAATGGCTGCCAGGATGGGCCCGACGCAGGGGGACCATCCCGCGGCGAAGGCCATTCCAATGAGGAAGGAATTGAGGCCGCCCCTCGGCGGGGAGACGCGCAGTCGCCGCTCCTGTCCTAGGAAGGGCAGGGAAAGCCAGCCTCCTGTATGGAGTCCAAGGACGATCACCAAAAGCCCAGCTGCTCGGCGAAGCAGTCGCTGATGGCGCAGGAGGAGCTGCCCCAGCATGGTGGCCGACGCGCCCAAGAGGATGAAGATTAGAGAAAAGCCGGCGACAAAAAGAAAAGCATTGAGCACCACCGAAGTCCGGTCGGCTTCCTTGCCTTCACTGACGGACAGGCCGGCCAGATAAGTCACATAGACCGGCAGCAGGGCCAGGACGCACGGCGAGGCCAGGGACAACAGGCCGGCGGTCAAAGCGATGAGCAAAGATACCTGCGGCATGGGCAGACCTCCTAGGAGTCAATCCCGGTGAATTTCAACAAGGCCGGCAGATCCATGGGGCCGATGTATTTGTTGCGGACAACTCCCAGTTCGTCAATGTAGAAGCTGGTGGGAATAAAGCGAACCAGATAATCCGCGAAGACGGCGCCCTTTTCATCCCGGAGCTGGAGCCAGCTGTAGCCGCCTTCCTCGATGAACTTGGCAATCGCATCGCGGCTCTCCTGGGCGTTGATGCCGATAACCACTACTTTTTCCCCGTGGGCGTCGACGAATTCCTGGATCGCGGGCATCTCCGCTCGACAGGGGGGACACCAGGTCGCCCAAAAGTTCAGGAGAACCCGTTGTCCTCGCAAATCGCTGAGGCGGTGAATATTGCCGTCCAGGTCGGATAGCTGAAAGTCAGGCGCCCGCTGCCCGACCTCCGGCCCGACAGGCAAATCCTTAGGCTGGGCCCATGCTGCGCCTGCCATCAGCAGTACACATGTTGTTAAAGCCAGCAACTTGTTCCACATTTCGTTCCCTCTCTTTTCAGGTTTTCTGGAGTGAGTAATATTGTACCACCGGCGGCTGGCTGTGTCCACGTTGTGCAGACCGTTGCCAAGGCCCCTTCCGGAGGGCTGTTTGCAGGGATCCTTAAACGAGTGCTATAATATCGTTAGGGACGACGATGGGAGCCCCTGCGCAGCAGGGCCCTTTTTCGTGCGTTCTAGCTTCACAGATTTGACATTATTCTATGATACAATGCGCTTGTTAGCAAGGGCTCCGCTTTGGGAGGTAGCGCGCATTGAAACGCATTTTGGTTGTGGACGATGAGCCCAATGTCTGCGAGCTGGTCCAGCTGTACCTGGAGAAAGAAGGTTATCGAGTCTACTTAGCCCACGACGGGCAGGAAGCCCTCGACATGATCTTCAGTCGGACGCCCGACTTGATTGTGCTCGACTTGATGCTGCCGGAGGTGGATGGCTGGGAGGTCTGCCGACGGGTGCGCAAGGCTATGTCGACGCCCATCATCATGCTGACTGCCCGAGGCGAGGATGTTGACAAGATCTTGGGCTTGGAGCTTGGGGCCGACGATTATTTGACCAAACCATTCAATCCGCGGGAGCTGGTGGCTAGGATCAAGGCCGTCTTGCGGCGAGCAGGTCCGGAAGAGCCGGAGCCGGCCAGGGCCATGTGGTTCCCGGGCTTAGAAATAGACTCGCTGGAGCATAAGGTCCGTTTGAACGGCAAAGGTGTGACTTTGACCCCCAAGGAGTTTGACCTGTTGTGGCTCATGGCCAGCAATCAAGGGCGTGCCTTTTCGCGGGCGCAGCTTCTAGAGCAGATATGGGGATATGACTTTTTTGGCGATGAGCGAACCATTGATGTGCACGTGAAGCGCCTCCGCCAGAAAATCGAACCCGAGTCCCATCCCTACCGCTATGTCCAGACCGTTTGGGGTGTGGGCTATAAATTTGAGGTGGTCAGATGCGCAGCCTCTTCGGCAGACTCCTGAGCAGCTACTTGATCATCATTCTACTGACAGCCCTCAGTGTAGGGTTCAGTCTTTCCCGCTTTTTCACAAATTACTACAGGATGGTGCTGGGAGAAGAACTTACCCAGCAGGCTGAACAATTAGCCAGCCGCCTGGCGATTCCGTTGGAGCTGGATGAGGCAGTCGACGTAGAATATATGATAGATTCCTTTGAAGACTGTATCGGGGTCGGCGTCTGGCTGGTGGACAACCTAGGCATAGTGCGGGAAACCTCCGAGCGGTACGCCGATTGGCGGGGGGCGCGGATAGAGGGGTCTTTGCAGCGGGAGCTGGCCGCTGGCCGGACTGTTGTCTACCGGAGGGGGGAAGGCCCCCTCGCGGAGGGGATCATTACCGTGGCCGTCCCCATCAGAACAGCCGATGGGGTGGGAGGGGGAGTACTGCTCCATTACCCCGTGCGGGGCATTGCGCGAACCCTGCGGGCGGTTAGACCCTTGTTTTACCGGACGTTGATGTGGGCAGTGCTCCTATCCGTCGGGGTGGGATTCTTCATGTCCCGCAAGCTCGCCAAGCCCTTGCAGGAGATGACCGCTATCTCCCTGGAGATGTCTCGCGGCAATTTTGACAAGCGGGTCCAGGAAGTCTCTCAGGATGAGGTAGGCCAACTGGCTAGGGCCTTCAACCATTTGGCCGAGGAGCTTGGCCGCAGCATCCATGCCTTGACTCAGGAGAAAAGCAAGAGCGAGTCCATCTTAGTGAGTATGACCGACGGGGTGATTGCCTGTGATGCCGAAGGCAGGGTCATGCTCATGAATCCAAAGGCCGTGGAATTCTGCGGTCGGCCGGAAGCATCGGCCATCGGCGAGGACTTGCGGGAGGTCATCCCGGATCCACTGGTGGTGGAGAGTTTTCAAGAGACGCTGGCTAGCGGCCGAAGATGCGAGCTTGAGGTCGAGCGGGGCAGCAAGGCTTTCCTGGTGCGCATTTCGCCGATTACCGGTCCGGGGGGGGAGAACTGGGGTTCAGTTGCCCTGCTGAATGATATCAGCAGCCGCCGGGAGCTGGAGGAGATGAGACGCCAGTTTGTTGCCAACGTCTCGCATGAGCTGCGCACTCCCCTGACTTCAATCAGGGGATTCCTGCAGGCAATCCTTGACGGGGTGGTGACTGACCCTGCTTCGGTGCGGAAGTACATGCGCATCATGCTGGCCGAGTGCCTCCGCCTCATCAGGTTGTCCAACAGCCTGTTGGATCTATCTCGAATTGAAGGGGGCAGCATCGAACTTTATCGGGAAGAGGTGGAGCTTGGTCCCTTAGTGCAGGAAATCTTCGACCGGCTGCTGCCGGCCATTGATGACAAGGAGCTGAAAGTAAGCCTTGGTATTCAACCGGGCTTCCCGCCCCTGCTTGTGGACCGGGACCGGATGGCTCAGGTGATGCTTAACATTATCGACAACGCTGTCCGCTTTACTCCCAAAGGGGGTCGGATCCTAGTCCAGGCGGCTGTGGAAGACGGCCGGGCTGTGATCAGGGTCAGGGATACGGGGCCGGGCATCGATCCGGAGGAATTGCCTTTGATTTGGGAGCGTTTCTACAAAGGCGACAAGTCCCGTCGGTCCGGGCCCGGGGGAACGGGTCTGGGGCTGGTGATTGTCAAACAGCTGGTAGAAAAGCACGGCGGATTTGTCGATGTCGAATGTCCTCCTGAGGGTGGTGCAGTATTCATAGTCTCCTTGCCCCTTCGCCAAGAAGTTGGGGTCGTGAGATAGTGTCGAAGTTTCGTTGCTTTCATAGGTTTTTCATAAATCCTTCATACTTTCGTCATATATTTAGTGTATAATGTTCACGAAATAGTATAGATATTGCAGAGGGCACATTTGAAGGGGGAATGAAGTCTTGGAGAAACTGCTAGAGAAGACCCGCGAGTTGGCAAAGGTGACTGCCCGGGAGACTGCCCAGGGCGGCGGCATGAAAAGCCTCACCAGGGCTATGGCTGACCTGTTGGGCGACGTCACCGTGTATGTTTTTGGGAACAAGGGCGAGATCATTGAAGCTGCAATCCCCGATGGCGAGCAGTGTCCTTTGATGGAAGAAGGACGACTTTCCGCCCGGATGGCTGCCCAGGTTCTGGTGGCCAGCGAAACGGAGAGCTTTGACAATACAGATGGGACATGCCCATTCACCAACGAGAAACAGGTCTGCCCATACGTACCTCAGGAAGGCGTGTATGTGCCCCTGTGGCTGGGCGAAGAGCGGCTTGGCACCTTGGCTGTGATGGCCGGGGAGGGGGGCCTCAACGAGGGCCAGTTGATCCTGGCTGAGATGGCGGCAGTGATCCTAGGCATGACCATGCTCAACGAACGGCGGCGGCGGGAGCTCCAGCAGTCGCGGGAGCGCTTCATGGCGGAACTGGCCATGGAGAATCTGTCGTACACCGAATTGATCGCTGTAAATGCCATTTTGGAGGAGCTTCCCGGCCGGGAAGGCATCGTGGTAGCCAGCAGGATCGCCGATCGGGCAGGCATTACCAGGTCGATCTTTGCCTCCGCCTTGCGCAAGCTGGAATCGGCCAATGTCATCCACACTCGCTCCTTGGGGATGAAGGGGACCTATATCCAGATTTTGAACGATTCAATCCTGGAGCTCTTGGAGAGCAGCGGCCCCCAGGGACAGCCGAAATATGCCTGACGGCCGGTGATGGACAAGTATATAAGACCGAACTCAGACCCGGAGAACTCACCCCAAGGAGGCCAGCTGTCGGCCTCCTTGGCAATTGTGGGATCATCTCCCGCGAGGAAAATAGCTACTGGTCGCTTAATAAACCTTGTATAATATGAGTATGCAATGCTTTGTACAGGGCGAAAGGAGGTATACGCTGCGGATATCGCCAGTAGTCTGGGGTCGGTTGACAAGGCGACAGGATGTTTGGTGATTATTCGCTGAGAGGAGGAATGGCGCTATTAACCCGTTATCATGGTTTTTGCGCCGGTCGAGAATGAAAAGGAGTAGACTTCGCTTCTCTTCCCGCTTAGTCTTGGCATTGATGATGTTGTTGGTTTTGATGCCCGTCGGCGATCTGGGGCTGGCCCGGGATTGGGAGACGGTTTTTGCCCAGCCTTATGCGGTTGCGGATGTGGTCGACAAGGTGGGTCCTGCGGTTGTCTTTATCAAGGCTGAGTTCCAGGCCGTTACCCAGCGGCGCAGTCCCTTCACGGACCCGATGTGGTTCTTTCCTTTTCCTCAACCAGGACCCAGGGAGAGCGCTGGTACGGGCTTCATCATCAGTGAAGATGGTTATATCTTAACGAACCAGCATATCTTTGATCCGCCCGAGCGGCTGGAGAAGATTTACGTCAGCGTGTTGAATCATGAGGAGCCTTTCGAAGCGGAGCTTATAGGATGGGATTACGATCTGGACCTGGCCATCTTGAAGATCGACGCGGAGGAAGAGCTTCCCGTAGCTGAGCTCGGCAATTCCGACGAGGTCCGGGTAGGCGAGTGGGTGGTGGCCATCGGCAACCCGTATGAGTACGACCACACGGTCACCGTTGGGGTCTTGAGCGCCAAGGGCCGCCGGATCGCCATTCAGGATACGGAGCGGGGCCAGGCGAAGGTTTATGAGAACCTGATGCAGACTGACGCGGCCATCAATCCGGGCAACAGCGGCGGACCTTTGCTCAACCTCAAGGGCGAAGTCATCGGGATCAACACCGCCGTGCGGGCCGCCGCCCAGGGAATTGGCTTTGCCATTCCAATCAATGTGGCCAAAGAAGTAGTGGACGACCTCATCCAGAAGGGCAAGGTGGTCCGGCCCTGGATCGGGATTGGCTACTTGCCCGTCGATGATTCGGTCAGGGAGTATTTCGGGCTGCCTTCGAGCACGAAGGGCATTGCCATCGTCGATGTCTACCCCGACAGTGCGGCATCCAAGGCGGGTCTGCGGGTCGGCGACGTGGTGATTGAGGTTAACCGCAAGCCCATTGAGGATGCCGACCAGTTCAGGGAGGCCATCAAGGGCCTGAAGCCGGGCGACACCCTCTTCTTCATCGTCCTGCGGGATGGCAGGGAGCGGCTGGTGAAGATCGTCGTTGGGGAAATGCCCAGGTAATCTAGGCCTGAAGTGCGGCGTACTCCTCAGCTGTTAAGGGATCTTGCGGTTCCAGGGAGCTTAAGAGGCGGCGGGCAGCGGGAAACGGCAGCTGCCCCAAGGCCCAGACCGCATGGGCGCGAATAACGGGCCGGGGATCGTGGAGGACCTCGGCCAGGGGGGCGACAGCCTCGGGGTGTTGACTGTTCCCCAGGGCGATAATGGCGTTTCGTTGGAAGACGGTCAGCCCCCGCCAGCCGATGGCGCTCCTCCCCAGGCCTGCCGCCCATGCCTCCTTGTCCATAGTCAGGACTTCGACCAGGTTCGGATAGGGAGCCCCAGGCAAGATGTCTCCCGCCGCCGTCGGGGCTCCTTGATTATGGGGACAGGCTTCTTGGCAGCGGTCGCATCCCCCCAGGGCGCTGCCCATCAATGGGCGCAGCTCCCGGGGGATCATCCCCTTCATTTGGGTCAGATGGGAGACGCAGCGGTTATAGTCCAACCCTGACGGAGTGAGGGCCCCGGTGGGACAGGCCTTGATGCAGCGGCGGCACTCCGTGCAGCGGGAAGCCGTCGGGGGATCGGGCTCAAGCTCGATATCTGTCAGGATTTCACCCAAGACAACCCATGAACCGCGGCCGGGAACGAAAAGACTGCGGTTTAGGCCGTACCAGCCCAGGCCCGCGTTGTAGGCGGCAAAGCGGTCGATGATCGGGCCCGTGTCCGCGGAGATGATGAACCTGCTGCCCCTTTCCTTAACGAGGAAGTTGGCCAGCTGCTGGAGCTTCTCCTTGAGCAGCAGGTGATAATCTCCGATCCAGGCATACCGGGCCAGGACCCCGTGGAGAGACTCTGGGGGGGCGGGAGCAGGCCTGAGGTAAGGTATGGCGATGGCAATTACGGAGCGGGCATCGGGGAGAAGCTGGCTTGGGCTTTGCCCCCAATCGCGGGGCAGGAAGGGCGGAAGCTGATCCCTTCGCTCCTCCAAGAAGGGGGCGATCGCCTCCAAATTAGCCGCAGGGCTGATGCCCAAATGGTCAATCCCGATTTCTGAAGCATATTCTTTTAACAAGCTGGCCAGTCTCATGGTTCAGCTCCTCTCCAGTCCAAGTATAGCACAATTAAGGCCGATTCGGCGCTGGCAAGAAGGGAGGCGCCTCGTTGGGGACGCTGTTGATACGGTTGGCGATTATTGGCCTCTTATGCGGTCTAGGCTTCAATTTAAGCCGGCTGCTTTCCCGGGGTCTGTCCCGATTCGCTGGTCCTCGCGCCTGCCGGTGGATAAGCGGCATGCTCGCCGTCCTCTTCAGCGTCGGGCTCATCCTCTCGGCATCATGGTTCTACGTTTACTACGGCTTTGGCTATCAGGGCGACATATTCCGGAAGGCAAAGACGGACAGGAAAATTGTCGCCTTGACCTTCGATGATGGCCCAAGTCCCTTGTATACGCCGCGGATCCTCGATATCTTGGCAGAGAAGCAGGTGCCGGCCGCCTTCTTTATGGTAGGCGCCCACGTGGACAAGTATCCCGACATTGCGGCGCGCATCGCCGCCGAAGGCCATGAGCTGGGGAGCCACACCTATGATCATGTCAATGTGCCCACCCTGCCCACGGCCCGGCTTTCCGCGCAGCTCTTGAAGACGAATATTGCTATCCTCAACGCAACGGGCGATTATCCTTTGTATATACGTCCGCCCCGGGGCCTTTACGATGGACGCTTCCGGCGTTTGTCCGAACTTTTGGGGCATCAAATCGTCCTGTGGAGCCTTTCGGCCCAGGACTGGATGGAGCTGATGACCGTTGACCGGATTGTCAAGCGCATCCTAACCAGGGTCCGTCCGGGGGACATTATCCTTTTCCATGATAGCGGGGCTCTGTTGCGCAAGGAGGGGGCCAGCAGGGAGTCGACGGTCGCGGCGCTGCCTCTGATTATCGAAGGGCTGTGGGAGAGGGGATATCAGATAGTGCCCCTTGCGGAGCTGCTCACCCTGGCTCATCCCGAAGAAGAGCCGATTCCCTATATGCCTGAATGAAAAAGCCCCGGCCAAAGGCCGGGGGGTGAATCAGCCTCGTTGTTGAACTGCCTTGGCGGACAACTCGGCGGTCTCTCTGGCAATCATCAGTTCTTCGTTGGTGGGTACGACCCAAACGCTGACACTGGACTCTGGCGTCGAGATTTCCTTTTCCTTGTCTTTGTCCTCATTGCGTTCTTTCGAGATTTGCACGCCAAGGCCAGCCAGCTGGCTGCAGACGTGAGACCGCAATAGAGGCGAGTTCTCGCCGACACCGGCGGTGAAGACCAGGCAGTCCAAGCCTCCAAGCACTGCAGTGTAGGCGCCGATATGTTTGACGATGCTGTGGACATAAGCTTTAAATGCTTGGATGGCCCGCTCGTTGCCTTCTTCCACGGCCGCTTCAATATCCCGCATATCATGGCTGATGCCGGACATGCCCTTCAATCCGCTTTGCTTGTTCATCAGATCATTGCACTCTTGGGTTGTCAGGCCCTCCCGCTCCATTATGTAAAGGGGAATGGAAGGATCGATGCTCCCGCACCGGGTGCCCATGATGAGCCCCTCTAGAGGAGTCATGCCCATGCTGGTATCGACGCAGCGGCCGTCCTTAATGGCGGTGATGCTGGCGCCGTTGCCGAGATGGCAGGTGATCATCTTCAATTCTTCTAAAGGCCGGTTAAGGAGCTGGGCAGTCCGAATGGCCACGTATTTGTGGGATGTGCCATGGGCGCCGTAGCGCCGGATTTTGTACTTCTCGTACAGTTCATAAGGAAGGGCGTACAGGTAGACATGGGGCTCCATGGTGGCCAAAAAAGCCGTGTCGAAAACGGCCACCTGCGATGCTTCAGGCAGCAGCTCCTGGGCCGCTTCGATGCCCACCACCGCATGGGGGTTGTGCAATGGGGCAAGTTCTCCGCACTCGGCGATCAGCTCTTTGTTCCGCTGATCGACGAGGACTGGTTCGGTGAAGTACGCACCGCCGCTGACGATGCGGTGCCCCACGGCGTCAATCTCCTGAACGCTGGTTAGGATCCCGTATTTCGGGTCGGTGAGCAGATCCATCGCCCGGGCGATAGCCACCTGGTGGCTGCGGACCGGGGTAGTAGTATGATACCGTTCTTTGCCGCGGGCATCATGGGTGATCAAAGCATCATCCAAGCCGATTCGTTCAACCCTGCCCTCGGCTAGGACCGTCTCGTCGGTCATATCATACAGCTTGTACTTCGCAGACGAGCTTCCACAGTTTAGAACTAATACTTTCATAAGCGGCCGGCAGACTAAGCCGACTCCACCCCCCCTTAAAGACAGTTATACACCATAACGGAGTGGGGACTACATATGGGCGCCCCATCCAGGGAACGATGAAAAATCAAGCTCTCCTGCAATTCGGCTAGATTTCCATCGTGTGTATTGTAACACTTTGTGTATTCTAACACAAGCGCTCATTTTCCTGCCAGGCTGCCGTTAGTTTTACAGCACCCCCACACTGCCCGGTTTCGTAAAGCCTTGCAACAAGCCAGTTGCGGGCCTTTTTTTATTTTGTTTTTATGCGCAAATATGTATCGTAATGTCTAGGATTATGTGGTATAATG